>Ga0114966_10003161_pt1 | contig 14570 bp, 12 predicted proteins | sample M_130207_XF_Meta_FD_87029 | JGI IMG/M metagenome (GOLD analysis project Ga0114966, IMG submission 87029) | Freshwater microbial communities from Lake Montjoie, Canada to study carbon cycling - M_130207_XF_MetaG | ecosystem: Environmental > Aquatic > Freshwater > Lake | place: Lake Montjoie... | reverse complement strand
GGAACGCCCCGATGAGGGGCAGATGTTTTGGCAGGGGCAAGAGGCTAACCTGTCAAGCCCGTCTGATGCGCGCCGTTTGGGGATTGGCATGGTTTTTCAGCACTTTTCCCTGTTTGAAACGCTGAGTGTTGTGCAGAATATGGCCCTGATTGTGCCGGGATCAAAGACTGAACTCGCCACGCGCATCCGCGACCTTGGCGCAGCCTTCGGTCTGTCAGTTGACCCGCAAGCCATGGTGCATTCGCTGTCGGTGGGCGAACGCCAAAGGGTCGAGATTATCCGCTGCCTTCTGTTGAATCCCAAGCTGTTGATCTTGGACGAGCCGACATCCGTTCTGCCGCCGCAATCTGTCGCCCTGCTGTTTGACACGTTGCGTGCGCTGCGGGCCAAGGGCATGGCGATTTTGTTCATCAGCCACAAACTGGAAGAAATCCGCGAGCTGTGCGATTGCGCCACGATCCTGCGGCAAGGCCGCGTGACAGCCCGCCTAGACCCGCGCCAAGGCACGGCCCATGAACTGGCCACCTTGATGATCGGCCGCCCCATGCCGCCCCCCGTTCACCCCACCCCGCATGGGTTGGGAGAAGAACGGTTGGCGCTGACGGCGTTAAGTTTTGCCAACGAAGACCCGTTCGGCGTGTCGCTCAAAGATGTCTCGCTTTCGGTGCGGGGTGGAGAGATTTTGGGCATCGCGGGCATTTCGGGCAATGGTCAGCAAGAATTGGCCGCACTGATATCTGGCGAGATTGTATTGAAATCAAGCGCTTCTAGCGTGATCTTAATGGGCCATCCCGTGGGCAATCTGGGCGCTGCCGCACGGCGCAAACGCGGGTTGGCCTTTGTGCCCGAAGACAGGCTGGGGCGCGGGGCAGTGCCGGATATGTCACTGGCCGACAACGCGCTGCTCACCGCCCATTCCCGTGGGCTGGTGCAAAACGGCTTTATCAACCGCACGGCCGAACGCGCCTTTACCGCCGATTGCATCGCGCGGTTTGATGTGCGCACGGCGGGCCCGCAGGCGGAAGCAGGATCCCTTTCAGGCGGTAATTTGCAAAAGTTCATCATGGGACGGGAGATGATGTTGGAGCCGTCTGTGCTCCTGGTGGCCCAACCGACTTGGGGTGTTGATATCGGCGCTGCCTCTGAAATTCGCCAGCGTCTGGTCGCCATGCGCAACGCGGGGGCGGCGATTGTGGTCATCTCGGAAGAAATCGACGAGCTGTTTGAAATCTGCGACCGCTTGCAGGTGCTGCATAAGGGGCAGCTTTCACCCTCGCAGGATGTGGCAGCGACGAGCGTCGAACAGATCGGCACCTATATGATCGGGGCTGCGGCATGAAGATCACCTTTGAACGCCGCACCACCCTGTCGCGGCCAGTTCTCTTTGCAGCGCCCCTCATCGCCTTGGGCCTTGCCATGCTGACCAGCTTGATCTTGTTTGCAGCCTTGGGCAAACCTGCGGTGCAGGCGCTTTATTCGCTGCTGCTGGAGCCCTTTGTGGGCTGGTATAACATCTCGGAAGTCTTGCTGAAAATGGGCCCCTTGATGCTGATCGCCCAAGGGCTGGCGATTGGCTTTCGCGCCAATGTGTTCAACATCGGGGCTGAGGGCCAACTGATCATCGGCGCGCTCTTTGCCAGTGCTCTGCCGATCTATTTCCCCGAAGGATCATCGCCCCTGATGCTTCCCGCCATGATCGCGCTGGGCGCTTTGGGCGGGGCTCTTTGGGCGGGGATTGCGGCAGGGCTGCGGGTGCGCTTCAACGCCAACGAAATTCTTGTCACCTTGATGCTGACGCTGATCGCCACCCAAGTGCTGAACTATCTGCTGCTTGGCCCGTGGAAAGACCCGCACGGCTTTAACTTCCCCCAAAGCGTGATCTTCCCTGATGCGGCTTTGCTGCCCATTCTGCTGTCGGGCACACGGGTGAATATCTCGGTTCTGGCGGCGCTGCTGCTCAGCGCTTTGGCCTACGTGATGATGCGCCACCGCTTTTCGGGCTATCAACTGCTGGTCGGTGGCCTTGCCCCCCGCGCTGCGCGCTACGCAGGCTTTACCGAAGCGCGGGCGGTTTGGGTCAGCTTGCTGCTGGGCGGCCTCATGGCGGGCCTTGCTGGCGCGTGTGAGGTGGCAGGGCCATTGGGGCAATTGCAACGTTCAGTTTCCACCGGCTACGGCTATTCGGCCATCATCGTGGCCTATCTGGGCGGGTTGAACCCTTTGGGGATCGTGGTGTCAGCTTTCTTGATGGCAGCACTGTTTATTGGCGGTGACAATGCGATGGTGTCAGCGGATTTGCCGGTTGCGGGGGTCTTTGTCTTTCAAGGGCTGCTCTTGGTCTTCTACCTCGCCAGCCTGACCTTTATCCGGCATCGGGTGATCTTTAACTGGGCAGCGCGCGCATGACGATTTTGACCTTCATTCTGGCAGGAACTTTGGCCGCCGCCACGCCGTTGCTGTTGGCCGCCCTCGGCGAGCTTATCGCCGAACGCGCTGGCGTTTTGAACCTTGGCATCGAAGGCATGATGGCCCTAGGCGCGGCTGTGGGCTTTGTGGTGACCTATCACACCCACAACCCCGTCTTGGGCTTTGCGGCGGCGGCTTTGGCGGGGTTGGCCCTGTCGATGGTCTTTGCCACGCTGGCCTTGGGCTTTATGGCCAATCAGGTGGCGGCGGGACTTGCCATTGGGGTGCTGGGCTTGGGGTTGTCATCTTTGATCGGCAAGCCGCTGGAGAGCCAAACGCTGGATGCGCCGGGAAAACTGGAGATCCCGATCTTGGCGGGTCTGCCGGTGATCGGCCCGCTGTTTAAGCAGGATGTGGTGGTCTTTCTGACACTGGCCTTGGCGGTGGCAATTTGGGCCGTGCTGAACCATTCCAAACTGGGCCTGATCATCCGCGCCGTGGGCGAAAACCCGACTGCCGCGCGCGCGCTGGGCTTTCGTGTGCTGCGCATCCGGCTTTTGGCAGTGGCCTTTGGTGGGGCGATGGCGGGAATTGCGGGGGCCTATGCCTCGACCATTTACACGCCGCTTTGGGCCGATGGCATGATTGCGGGGCGTGGGTGGATTGCGGTGGCGCTGGTGGTCTTTGGCACTTGGGCGGCAGGGCGAATCGTCTTTGGCGCACTGCTCTTTGGCGCTTTGTCCTTGGGCGGGCTGATCGCGCAGGCGGCTGGCGTGGCCTTGCCCTCGCAGCTTTTGGCATCTTTGCCCTATGCGGTGACGATTTTGATGCTGGCGGTGATCTCTTCCAACCGGCGCAGGATGCGGCTGAACACCGTGGCCTCACTCGGCCAGCCTTTTGCAGGCTAAGCACGCGCGAAATCAGCAGCTTTGCGCTGTAACGGCTTGATACTTAGTTGAAAGATGGTGGGCGATCCTGGAATCGAACCAGGCACGAGTCGCCTCGGCGGAGTTACAGTCCGCTGCCACACCTTGTAGCATATCGCCCACTGAGGCTGGGGAATATCCAAGGGGCAGGGGGGCGTCAAGGGGGAGCATGCAGAAGGTTTCAGCTTGCACCACAGCCCAAGCCGCGCCAAATGGGGCAGAAAGACGAGGGCACCATGACTGGCTATAGCGGCAACACCAAACCCACTTGGGTGGTCGACAAAGAACGCACCAAACGCGCCGAGGCGAAAGAGACGCTGTGGCTGTTCGGCATCCACGCCGTGCGCGATGCGCTGTTGAACCCCAACCGCGAAAAACTGCGCCTTGTCTTGACCAAGAACGCCGCTGATCGTTTGGCCGATGCGCTGCCCCATGCGGGGATTGAGCCTGAGATTGTCGATCCGCGCAAATTCCAAGTGCCAATCGCGGAAGATTCGGTCCACCAAGGCGCTGCGATGGAAGTGCGCCCACTGAACTGGGGCAAGTTGGAGGATGTGTGCATCTCTGGCAAAGGCAATGCGCTGGTTGTTTGCCTTGACCGCGTGACCGATCCGCATAATGCCGGCGCCGTGCTGCGCTCGGCCGAGGTGTTTGGCGCGCGCGCTGTCATAGCGCCGCGTCACCATTCCGCGCCAGAAACCGGTGCCTTGGCCAAGACGGCATCGGGGGCTTTGGAACGCCAACCCTACCTGCGCGTGACCAACCTGTCTGATGCAATGAACACGCTGCGCGAGATGGGCTATGTGCTGATCGGCCTAGACGGCGAAGGCAGTGTCACGCTGTCGCAAGCCATGACCGATGCCGGCACGCGGGCTGTGGCGATTGTGATGGGGGCCGAAGGGCCCGGCCTGCGCGAAAAGACGCGCGAAACCTGCGATGTGATCGCGCGCATTCCCTTTGCCGATGCCTTTGGGTCGCTGAACGTGTCCAACGCTGCGGCGATTGCGCTTTATGCGGCCTCGGTGCGTTAGGCAGCGCTGAACGGGCTTCAGGCTTAAAATCTGTCAAATTAAATGGGTTGCCCTTTAAAGTTGCGATGCTCGGCCTAGGTTGACCTCAGAGGTTGGTCCGGAATGCCGCTTCTTTCACTGTCCCTTGTTCCAGACTGGCACCCGAATTAAGGTTCGGGTGTCTTTTTATGTGGAACCAAGCATGACGCAAGACGCCCTCGTGGCCCGTATCTTGACCCAAACGAAGGTGATTGCCTTGGTCGGCTGGTCGCCCAAGCCCGACCGCCCCAGCCACCGTGTCGCGGCCTATCTGGCTGCGTGCGGCTACCGCGTCATTCCGGTCAACCCCGGTCAAGTGGGCGTCGTGACCGCTTGGGGAGAAGGGGTGCGCGCCGCTCTTTCTGACATCACCGAGCCTGTCGATATGGTCGATATCTTCCGCGCCTCAGCAGAGGTGGGGGCTGTGGTGGACGAGGCGATCAATCATTTGTCGGGCCACCGCGCCATTTGGATGCAACTGGGTGTTGTCAACGAAGACGCCGCCCGCGCCGCCCGCGCCGCAGGGCTTGACGTTGTGATGGATCGCTGCCCCGCGATCGAAATCCCGCGCCTGGGTCTTTGACCCTTTGCTCTTGACCCAAATACGCCACGAGGGTGCTTGGGTCTGAAACGACCACTTTTGGCGCGGCGCAAAACCCTCCGCCCCCACTGGCAGACAGGCCCGCTTTGCGCTAAGGCGTGGCAATCCCCAGCTATGGAGCCCGCGATGAAAGCCGCTGTCATCACCTTCCCCGGATCCAATTGTGACCGTGATTTGGCTGTGGCCTTTGAAAAGGCGGGGTTTCAGGTGGCACGCGTCTGGCACAAAGACACCAGCCTGCCGCTGGGTACCGACGTGGTGGGCTTGCCCGGTGGCTTTTCTTTCGGCGATTACCTGCGCTGCGGGGCAATTGCGGCGCAATCGCCCATCGCCGCAGCCGTGGTGGCCCATGCGGGGCGGGGCGGCTTTGTGCTGGGCGTGTGCAACGGTTTTCAGGTGCTGACCGAAATGCGCCTGCTGCCCGGGGCTTTGATGCGCAATGCGGGGCTGAAATTTGTTTGCCGCAGCGTGGGATTGCGGGTGGCGACCACCGATGCGGCCTTCACCGGTTCTTACGGTCTGGGGCAAGAAGTGACACTTCCAATCGCCCATCACGATGGCAATTTCACCATCGATGCTGACGGCCTGAAAGCCCTGCAAGATCAAGACCGCATTGCCTTCACCTATCTGTCCAACCCCAACGGGGCCACCGCCGATATCGCGGGCATCCTGTCGCCCAATCGGCGGGTTTTGGGCATGATGCCCCACCCCGAGCGCGCAGTCGAAGCCGCGCAGGGTGGTGTTGATGGGGCAGCGCTTTTTGCCAGCTTGATGGGCGGGATGGCGCTGGCCTGACCCCGTTGATTTTGCGCGTCCTTGAGGTGGCCTGACCTGCGGATTAGGTTACACTATGGCCGAACTATCTGCGATCCCCCCAACCCCGCCCGCGCAAGCCGATAGCCCTGCGCGCACATCGCTTTGGGTCAAGATAGCGGTCGCGGCGCTGATCATTTTTGCTTTCGGCGTGGTGCTGATCACCAACCGCTGGATGACCGAACGCTTCACAGAAACCACCCGCAACAAGGCCGAACTGCGCCTTGCGCTGTACAGCGGCAACGTGGTGTCAGAATTGCAGCGCACCTCTGTTGTCCCTTTGCTGCTGTCGCGCGACGCCGCGATATCTGATGCCTTAACCAAGGGTGATTATGCCCATGCCAGCCAGCGCCTGATCCAAGTGCAATCCGATATCAGCGTGGCCTCGATTTTGCTCTTAGACACCGAAGGGCGCACCGTTGGCGCCACCAATCGGATGCTCTTGGGCACGCCTTACAGCAAGGCACCCTTTTATGCACAGGCGATGCAATCGGCCGAAACCGTCTTTTCCACCACCCCGCGCGAAGGCGGGGGCTATGAGTTCACCTATAGCCAACAGGTCTTTGCCGAAGGCAAATCGCTGGGCGTGATTGTCGTGGCTGTCGATCTGATGAAGTTCGAACGCGCTTGGGCTGCGTTGCAAGATTTGGTGCTGGTGACGGATGGGGAAGGCAAGGTGATCTTGTCGACCGAGCCGCGCTGGCGCGGCAAGCCGGTGGAACAGGCGATTGCTGCCCCCGTCAGCCCATCGGCGCTGAATATGGCGCTGAATAGGGCCATCTCAGCCACCTCAGATCTCACCCAAAACCACCCCGACGCCTATGTGCGCGGCGTGGCCGTGCTGCGCACTGACAACCGGATGATTTTTCGCGGTTGGCACATGGCCAGCTTTACGGCCTATGATTCGGTGCGCGAACGGGTCAACGGCATTTTGGCGCTGGAAATCATGGGCTTTGCCATTCTGGCAGCTTTAACCTTTTACCTGCTGTCGCGCCGCGCTTGGTCGCAGACCCTGTCGTTTCGCCGCGAATCGCTTGAACTGCGCCAGTTAAATGCCCGCCTGCAACGCGAAGTGGCCGAGCGCGAAAAGGTGCAAAAAGATCTGGCCGTGGCCGAGCAGACCTTGGCGCAATCGTCAAAACTGGCGGCTTTGGGCGAAATGTCAGCCGCAGTCAGCCATGAGTTGAACCAGCCCTTGGCGGCGATGAAAACCTATCTGGCAGGTGCGCGGTTGCTGTTACAACGCAAACGCGCGGAAGAGGCGCTATCCTCGTTCCAGCGGATCGACGATCTGATCGACCGCATGGGGGCCATCACGCGCCAGCTTAAGTCTTATGCGCGCAAGGGCGGCGATGCCTTTGAACCGGTTGATCTGCGCCAGTGCCTGTCGTCGGCCCTTGCGATGATGGAACCGCAGCTAAAGCTGCGCGTCGTTAAGATCACACGTTCCGTGCCAAGGACTGCGGTGATGGTGACGGTGGACCGCTTGCGCTTGGAACAGGTGATCATCAACCTTCTGCGTAATGCGCTTGATGCCACCAAAGATGCCCGCGAACCGATGATCGACCTGACACTTGCCGCAGACGATATGGCCACTCTAACAGTCTCTGATAATGGTCACGGCATCTCTGATCTGGAGAACCTCTTTGAACCCTTCTACACCACCAAAAAGGCGGGCGAAGGTGTTGGGCTGGGGCTTGCGATCAGTTCGGGCATCATGACTGATTTTGGCGGGCGGTTGACCGCCCGCAATGGCAGCCCGCAAGGGGCGGTATTTGAAATGCAGCTTCCAATCTTGGGCCAAGACTTGTCGCAGGATTTGGGGCAAGACGTTAAAGCAGCAGAGTGAGGGTGGCATGGCGCGGGCGATGAAAGTGGCGATTGTGGATGACGAAGCCGATATGCGGCAATCCATCAGCCAATGGCTGGCCCTGTCGGGGTTTGATACGGAAACCTTCGCCTCGGCTGAAGAGGCGTTGAAGGTGATCGGGGCCGACTTTCCCGGGGTGATCGTGTCTGATATCAAAATGCCCGGCATGGACGGCATGGCGTTTTTGAAAAAGCTGATGGGGATGGATTCGGGCCTGCCGGTGATTTTGATCACAGGGCACGGCGACGTGCCCATGGCGGTAGAGGCGATGCGGGTCGGGGCTTTTGACTTTCTGGAAAAGCCCTTCAACCCGGATCGGATGACCGAACTGGCCAAACGCGCCACCCAAACCCGTCGCATGACGCTGGACAACCGCGCTTTGCGCAAAGAACTGTCTGACGGCACGATCTTGATGAAAAAGTTGATCGGCACCAGCCCCGTGATGGAACGCTTGCGCGAAGACATCCTCGACCTAGGCCAAGCTGACGCCCATGTGCTGATTGACGGCGAAACCGGCACGGGCAAGACTTTGGTGGCCCACGCCCTGCACGCTGTAGGCCCCCGCGCGGGGCGCAAGTTCGTCACCGTGTCTTGTGCGGCTTGGTCTGAAGACCAATTGGCAGCCCGCCTGTTTGGGCCTGCCGAAGATGGCATGATCCCGATGATCGAAGACGCGCGGGGGGGGACGATTTGTCTTGAGGATATCGAGGCGCTGTCCGGCGCTATGCAGGCCCGCCTGTTAGAACTGATCAACGACCAAGGCACCCCGCCCGAAACCCGCATCATCGCCATCTGCAACCGCCACGCCCCCGACAAAACGCTGGAAGACACGCTGCGCCCCGACCTGTTTTATCGCCTTGGGGCCATGACCATCGTTCTGCCGCCTCTGCGGGCGCGGGGGGAAGATATTCTAACGCTGTTTAACGGCCTGACCGAACAATTCGCGGATGAATACGGTTGCGATGCGCCTCAAGTGACCGCCCAAGAAGCCGCCCAACTGTTGCAAGCGCCGTGGCCGGGCAATGTGCGCCAATTGGTCAATGTGGCGGAACGCGCGGTGCTGCAAAACCGGCGCGGGTCAGGGTCGATTGCGTCGCTCTTGATGGCTGATAACGATTCCACGGGGCCGACGCTAACAACCGAGGGCAAGCCGCTGAAAGACTATGTCGAAGCCTTTGAGCGGATGCTGATCGACAACACGATGCGCCGCCATAAGGGGTCAATCGTGGCGGTGATGGATGAATTGTGTCTGCCGCGCCGGACGCTGAACGAAAAGATGGCCAAGTATAACTTGCAGCGGCAAGATTACGTCTGATCGACGCCTAGCCGAACTGGCTGAGCGCAGGCAGATGTTCGAGCAGCCAGTAGGAAAACTGCGAAAAGCCGCCGGTCAGCATCAAAAGGCCAATGGTCCACAGCATCAAGCCCATGATCTTCTCGATCCGCTCCATATGGCGCTTCATCAGCGACATCACGGGTGTCAGGCCCGGAAAGAAGGCGGCGACCAGCAGAAAGGGCAGGCCAAGGCCAAGGGCGTAAACCGCCAGAAGCAGCGTGCCCCGCCCAACCGAACCTTCTTGGGCTGCAATCGTCAGGATCGCGCCCAGTTGAGGGCCGATGCAAGGTGTCCAGCCAAAGGCAAAGGCCAGGCCCAGCACATAGGCCCCCATGGCAGACCCGCCTTTGTCGCCGGCGTTCATGCGGATGTCTTGATCCAGAAAGCGCAGGCGGAAGATGCCTAAGAAATGCGCGCCAAAGATCATCACGACAATGGCCGACAAGGTGGCGAAGGTTTGCGAGCGCGCCAGAAAGAACGCCCCAAAGGCCGAAGACGCCGCCCCCATCAGCAAGAACACAGTCGACAGGCCCAGCACAAAGAAACTGGCGGCCAGCAGCGGTTTGCGGCCTGATTTCATCTCTCCCAAACTGATGCCCGACATATAGGCCAGATAGGGCGGCACAATGGGCAGCACGCAGGGAGATAAGAACGACAGTATCCCAGCCGCCAAAGCGACAAGGGCTGCGGGCAAAAGGCTGGCGTCTAGGATGTCTATTCCGAACATGGCGCAGGCTTACCTTGTTTGGTCCCCGCCGTCACCTGCGCAATCTTCACCTTTGTGTGGCCTTTGAGGGGCTTGGTTTGTATGACAGGCCAATGGGGACAGAGATGTGGGATGAGGTTTTGGATTGCGAGGGGCTGCTTTGCCCGCTGCCGGTGCTGAAAGCCCGCAAGCGGCTGATGGCAATGCGCGCGGGCCAAGTGCTGTGCCTGCGCGCCACCGATGCCATGGCCCGCATTGACCTGCCGCATTTTTGTAGTGAGGCTGGGCACAGCTATTTGCGCGCAGAGGAGGACGGCAGCGTCACCCTCCACCTGATCCGCGCCAGCGCATAAAAAACGCCCGACAGTTTGTGCTGTCGGGCGTTGATCTTGAAAGCCTCAGGTTAGCGGCCGAGCGACCACCATCCCTTGCGCTTTGGTTTGTTTGGGTCTTCTGGCTCTGCCACAGGGGCTGCTGCCACATCCTCTGGATCAGCGCGCAACACGGGCTTCACATCTGCTACGGCGGGTTCTGTGACGCCGGGGTCTGCGGGGAAAGCTTCCGCCACCACAGCCGCTTTGCCGCGCGGATTGCGGGTGCGGGCCGGCTTGGGGGCAGGCTCCACCCCTTCGGCGGGCGCTTCCACGGCGGCCTTGCGGCGTGAGGCGGGGCGCTTGGCGGCAGGTTCTGCCGCCTTTGCCACGGGCTCTGCGGCGGGTTGGTCTACAGCCTCTGCCACACCTTCGACCACAGGGGCCTCAGCCACAGCTTCGACCGTTTTAGAAGACCGGCTGCGCGAGCGGCGCGGGGCCTTTTTGGCCTCGGCATCAGCGGCAGGAGCGGGTTCTGCGGACCCAGCGCCTTCGGCATCAGACGCCACAGCGGCGGGCTCAGATCCTTCTTCGGCCACGGGCTCGCCCTGTTCGCCTTGTCCAGCCCCAGCGCCACCCTTCTTCTTGCGACGACGACGGCGCTTTTTCTTGCCCGGATTAGCCGGATCGGCCGACCGGCCATTGGCGGTGCCGGTGCTTTCGCCTTCACCCTCGTCTTCAGCATCATCGGTTTCGTCGTCGATATCCTCTTCAACGATATCGTCTTCTTCTTCTTCCAGCACCGGCGCGCCCATGAGGCTTGCGTTGCCAGAGATGACAGACGCCGCATCGGGCACAACCCGGGTGGCAGTCTTGAACTTTTCAAGCAAGAAATCGGGGCTGATCATCATCGGATCCGCCTCGATCCGCACGGCCATGCCGTAGCGGGCCTCGATCACGGCCAGATGTTCGCGCTTTTGGTTGAACAAGAAGTTCACAATGCCAATCGGCGCTTTCAACAGCACTTCTTTTGACCGCTTGCGCGCGCCTTCGTCTTCCAAAGCGCGCAGCACTTGCAGGCCAAGGCTGTCGTCGGATCGGATCAAGCCCGTGCCATGGCAATGCGCGCAGGGCTGGGTCGTCGATTCCAGCATCCCCGGACGCAAGCGTTGGCGCGACATTTCCAACAGGCCAAAGCCCGAAATTCGTCCGATTTGAATGCGGGCACGGTCGGTTTTCAGCTTGTCCTTAATGCGCTTTTCCACCGCCAGATTGTTGCGGCGTTCTTCCATGTCGATGAAGTCGATCACGATCAAACCGGCCAAGTCGCGCAGGCGCAACTGGCGGGCAATCTCTTCGGCGGCTTCAAGGTTGGTTTTCAAGGCGGTGTCTTCGATCGAGCCTTCTTTGGTGGCGCGGCCAGAGTTCACGTCGATCGCCACCAGCGCCTCGGTCACGCCGATCACGATGTAACCGCCCGATTTCAGCTGAACCGTGGGGTTGAACATGCCGCCCAGATAGCTTTCGACCTGATAGCGCGCAAACAGCGGCATCTGGTCATTATGGCGCTGAACCACTTTGGCGTGCGAGGGCATGATCATCTTCATAAAGTCTTTGGCGGTGCGGTAGCCTGCTTCGCCTTCAACCAAAATCTCGTCAATCTCGCGGCTGTACAGATCGCGGATCGAGCGTTTGATCAGATCGCCTTCTTCGTAGATGGCAGCGGGGGCCATAGATTTGAGCGTCAGTTCGCGAATCTGCTCCCACAGACGCATCAGATATTCGTAATCGCGGTTGATTTCGGGCTTGGTGCGCTTGGCACCCGCCGTGCGGATGATCAGGCCAGCGCCTTCCGGCACTTCCAATTCTGACGCGATTTCTTTCAGCTTTTTGCGGTCAGTGGCGACCGTGATCTTGCGCGAAATGCCACCACCGCGTGCGGTGTTGGGCATCAGCACGCAGTAGCGACCAGCCAGCGACAGATAAGTGGTCAGCGCAGCGCCTTTATTGCCGCGCTCTTCTTTGACAACCTGCACCAGCATGATCTGGCGCACTTTGACCACTTCTTGGATTTTATAGCGGCGTGCGCGGGGTTTGCGCGGGGCGCTGATTTCTTCGTGCACATCCTCTTCGGCGATGGATTCAATCTCGTCATCGGTGTCAGAAGCGTGGTCGATGGCGCGGAAGGGGGCATCGCCTTCGGCCGGCTGCGCGTCATCATGGCTGTGCGCGTGGTCGTGATGGTGGTCATGGTCGTGATGATGGTCATGCGTCGAAGCGGCATCTGCCACCGGTTCGGCCACGGCTTCGATCACGGCGTCAGCGACTTGGCCGTCTTCGGCGGCTGTGTCTTCTGACAGGTCGACCACATCCATGCTGCCATAGCTGGACGATGCGGGTGCGCTTTCCACCTGATCGCGGTTTTCCATGCGGGCGGGTTGCGACCGCTGGCGCTGCGCAGGGCGGCTGGAGCGGCGATTGTCCTCGTCATCCTCGGCCCGTGCAAAGGCGCGCTCTTCATCGAGCAGGGCTTTGCGGTCGGCGACCGGGATTTGATAGTAATCGGGGTGAATTTCGGCAAACGCCAAAAAGCCATGCCGATTGCCGCCGTAATCAATAAACGCCGCCTGCAACGAGGGTTCAACCCGCGTCACTTTGGCCAAATAGATGTTTCCGGCAAGCTGGCGCTTGTTTAGGGTTTCAAAGTCAAATTCTTCGACTTTGTTTCCGTCCACCACAACAACGCGAGTTTCCTCTGCGTGGGTGGCGTCGATGAGCATTTTCTTAGACATGGTGTTCCAATGCCGCGTGCCCTTGGGCGCCCCGGTGGCGAGGTGCCAGTGCGGGACAGACCAAGAAACGGGCGGCGTGTTCGGGCGAGGGGCTGCGCATGCGAAAGCGCGGCTATGCCCAATAGGCAGCCCTCGACTTTCACCAATGTTGACGCGCGCTTCATCGCGGTTCTCTTCCAGGCCCCGGACGGGCCCCAATGAAATCCCAGCAAATCAAAGACTTTCTGGGCAACTCTCCGGTCTTGCGACCGATCCGACTGACCGCCGTTTCGGCGCCGATAAGAGGCGCCAGAGCAGGTGGTCAGAGAATGCTTGCGCGAAGTTAATCGCGTGGCGTCACTTAAGGGCAAAGGGCGGGCAAATACAATGGCCGATTTCTGCATAAGGGCGGCGGTTTTGGACCTCAGGCCGATTTGCCCTGCAAAGTGGTCAGCACATAGACCCGAATGGCTGAAGCCAGGCCAACATCGCCGCGCTCGGCATCAATGCGGGCAGCAAGATCGTTCAGTGATTGGCTTTGCGCGGTTGCGATGGCGCGAAACGCTTCCCAAAACGCTTGCTCAAGCGACACCGACGTGCGGTGCCCGCGCAGGGTTAGGCTGTGCTTGACGGGACGGCCTGATGGGGTGGTGTGGCTCATGGATGGGCCTTTTCTAGTTCGCCTGACAGTCTGGCATGATCCGGCCCACTCCGGCAATGCCGCCCTTAGGGCGCGTCAGGCCCCCTCAGCTTTTTGCCATCAAGTGCTGCTTTAGTCTTGGCGGATTCCGCAACTTCCAACGCTTTTTGTGCCTTGGTGCGCCCAGATTTCATCGCAGCCTGATCACCCGTCAAGCGGTCTGCTTTACGGGCCACCGCTTTGCGGGCTTGGCGCAGGTTGACGATTTCGGCCATCAGCCTTTGGGGCCAACCATGTCTTCGGGCCGCACGATGCGGTCGAAGGTTGCGCCATCCACATAGCCCAAAGCAATAGCCTCTTCGCGCAGGGTCGTGCCATTTTTATGCGCGGTTTTGGCGACTTTGGTGGCCGCATCATAGCCGATGGTGGGGGCAAGGGCTGTCACGAGCATCAGGCTTTCTTTCATCAGCTTTTCGATGCGCGGGATATTGGCTTGGGTGCCCACCACCATATTGTCTGTGAAAGACCCCGAAGCGTCGCCCAAAAGCTGCATAGATTGCAAGACGTTATAGGCCATCATTGGGTTGTAGACGTTCAGCTCAAAATGCCCTTGCGATCCGGCAAAGCCCACGGCTGCATCATTGCCCATGACATGGGCGCAGACCATGGTCAGGGCCTCGGCCTGTGTGGGGTTCACTTTGCCCGGCATAATGGATGATCCGGGTTCGTTTTCTGGCAAGATCAACTCACCCAATCCCGAACGCGGGCCAGACCCAAGCAGCCGCAGGTCATTTGCGATTTTGAAGAGACTGGCGGCGACAGTTTTCAAAGCGCCTGAAAACATCACCATGGCGTCATGGGCGGCCAGCGCTTCGAATTTGTTGGGCGCGGTGACAAAGGGCAGGGCGGTGATATCCGCAATTGCCGCAGCCACGCGGGTGTCCCAACCGACGCGGGTGTTGAGCCCCGTGCCCACGGCTGTGCCGCCTTGGGCCAGTTCGTAAATGTCGGGCAGGCACATTTTGACCCGCGCGATGCCTTTGGCCACTTGTGCCGCATAGCCCGAAAACTCCTGCCCCAAGGTCAAGGGCGTGGCATCTTGCGTATGGGTGCGGCCGATCTTGATGATGTCTTTGAACTC
>Ga0114966_10003160_pt1 | contig 14570 bp, 7 predicted proteins | sample M_130207_XF_Meta_FD_87029 | JGI IMG/M metagenome (GOLD analysis project Ga0114966, IMG submission 87029) | Freshwater microbial communities from Lake Montjoie, Canada to study carbon cycling - M_130207_XF_MetaG | ecosystem: Environmental > Aquatic > Freshwater > Lake | place: Lake Montjoie... | reverse complement strand
AGCGAGGACCGCCTGCAGGGCCATCGCCTTGTTGGAGCGAGGCAAGTTGTAGGGTGTCGTCGAGTCTTCGAGACGCACCTTTTCCGCTTTGTTTTGTGCGTCTCGAAGACTCGACGACACCCTGCCTTGAAAAAGGCGATGGCATTGGACCGCCGCCACCTCAACTTGGAAATCGGGTATCGCCACTGTAGAAGCTGTGAGTGAGGGAACGTGGCTCCCGTGAATTCCGAAGGGCCAAGCTGTGATCAGGTCATGTCCGTATTGCGGTGAGCGTGCTGCCGCGTCCAAGGTAGTTCAGTTTTGTGGAGCGTGCGGGCGGGCGCTGGTGGCGTCGGGACCGATGCTGGCCGTGCAACTGACGAGCGTTTCCAAAACCTTCGGCGGACGCGCAATTCTGAGCGACCTTTCTCTGGAGGTTCCGGCCGGTGAATGCCTCGTAGTCGTGGGCATGAGCGGAAGCGGAAAGTCGGTGTTGCTGGAACACATCGTCGGCTTCCAACGACCTGACAGCGGCACGGTGCAAATCATGGGTGTGGACCTGAACCGTCCGCCGTCGCTGCAGACCTTGGAAGAGGTTCGCGCTCGCCTCTCACTCGTGTTTCAAGGCTCCGCACTGATCGACTCGCTAAGCGTCATCGAAAACGTGATGCTCCCGCTGCTGATGCGGTCGGTGTCGCGCGACGTTTCTCACCGGCAGTCGTTTGAACTGCTCAAAGCGGTCGGGTTGTCGGCCAGTGATGCGGAGTTGTCGCCCGCACAGCTCAGCGGGGGGATGCAGAAGCGTGTTGGCATCGCGCGGGCACTCATCACCCAACCGGCGGTCGTCTTGTACGACGAACCGACGACCGGCTTGGACGCCGCGTCATCAAGCGTTATCAGTCGGCTGATCCGTTCGGTCCAGCAGCGCGATCCGCAGATGGCTTCGATCACGATCACTCACGACTATTTGTCAGCGGGCCTGATCGCCGATCGTGTGCTGTACCTCAATCCGAATAGCGGTCAACTGGAGGAAGTCCTTGGTCGCGATGAGATTGTCGAAATTCGGAGACGACACGGGGGCAAGTCTGTTGCTGCGGTGCAGGCTCTGCGCGGACAACTCGAAACGTTCTTCGACAACCTGCAATTGCAGCATCGTCCGCCACATTCGCAATGCCCGCCGATGCCATGGTGGCAGGCGTTCGCAGCAGTGCCGACGGGACTGTTCACGGCCATTGGCTCATCCGCTCTGTTGGCGTTGCGATTGGGACCACCAACGGATCGAGCCGCTCTCTTACGGCGGTTCGATGAAATTGGAATCCGTTCGCTACCGGTGGCAGCTGCGGCCGGAGCTTTCTTCGGGATGATGCTGGCTTTGCAGATCGGGATCGGGCTGTCGGGGTCTGGGATTCTGGACCCGCTGCCGCGGATTGTCGGCAATGCGGTGGTCGATAAGATCGGCCCGCTGGTCGTCGGCCTGCTGCTGGCAGGGCGAGTCGCGGCGAGTACGTGCGCCGAAGTCGGTGGCAAACGGTTGTCGCGTCAGTTCGATGCCCTGCGATCGATGTCGATTTCGCCCGAGCGTTATTGGCTCACGCCGATTTTTTGGGCGAGCGTGATTTCGCTGCCGCTGCTGACGATCGCCTTAGAATTGGTCGCATTTGCCGGTGCGTACTGCGTCGCGGTAGGACGGTATCATGTAAAGAGTTCGTTCTTTATGGCCGAGATTTTGGCCGATGTCACTCTTTTTGGATTTCTGTTCGGGATGGTGCGAGCGGCCGTGTTCGGCGGGGCGATCGCGCTGGTCGGCTATGAAAATGGAACGCAAGACATGCGCAGCAGTGACGACGTGGGGCGTGCCACCACGGTGGCCGTTGTCGCCGCGTCACTCGCCGTGATCGTGCTCGACTTCGTCATGTTATTCGTCGCCTCGTTCTGAATTGAGAAAGTCCTCCGATGGCGTCGACCAGTAAGACCTGCCCTCAGTGTGGCCAGACCTATACTCACGACCGCCGGTTCTGCGAGCGAGATGGCACGGAGTTGACGGAGGCGGCTGAGTCTCAGCCAGACTCGGCAGCGCTGCCGCCGACCGCGAGTTCGACGAAGCCCGCTCTCTCTCGCGAGACGCTCGCTGGCGGGATTCTCGTTCTCGCACTGGTGCTGATTGTGAGTGCCGTCTTCTGGTGGCGCGAGTCGAGCGTCTTTCGGCTGAAAATCACGTTTGAAGAGGCTAGCGGTTTGAAAGTTGGAGACTCGGTGTTTGTCCGTGGGGCCGATGTGGGTGAAGTCGTTAGCACTCAGTTCGTCGGCGGGCGATTCGTAGCGGATGCGATCATTCGCAAGGACGGAGCCGACCAACTGAAGCAGGGCTGCTTGTTCTTCGTGGGCTACGACAAAATTCTCATGAACCGGCGGTGTCTGGTCGCCTACGTCCCCGATGCCGGTCAGCCCGCACTACGCAGCGGCGACGAACTGAAGGGAGTCGATTCGTGGTTCAATTACTACGGCACGCTAATCAAGGACAAAGGCCCGGCCGAAGCGATGCGGGCTTACGAAGAAATGAAGGGTCTCTTAAAGCAAACCACCGAGGCGGTGGGCGGCAAGCTCGACAAGCCGTAGACTCAACACACCAACCCGCAGCGTCAGCGAGGACGAATCTTTTAGGCGAGCGGCAAGAGTTGTCATACCGCTCGCCTTAGAAGCGTCCCTAACTAAAGTGAATAACCTCGCTCACAGTACCTCCCCAACCAAGGATTTCTCCCTCATGAAGAATTGGCTCCCCCCGACGATCATCATTGTGCTGCTGGTCTCAGTTGCGGTTTGGGTCATCAAAAGCGAAGGCTTGAAGTCCCGCGAGGCGATGCGGCAGTTGGCGAAGGAGCAGGCGGACGGTGCTCGCAACACGGTGCGACAGGGAATTAAAGAGGGTGTCGGCGACTTGATCGACGAAGCGAAGAATGCGCCGGGACAAGTGCTTGGCGAGTTAGGTGGCCTGCTCGGAGACAAGCCGGGACAACCTCCGACCAAGCCAGCGGAGATGCCCGGAAAAGTGATCGACATCTTGGGGGGATTCTTGCCCAAGTCGAAGGACAAGTCTGACGAGGTCGATGCGCCGAAAGACGGCAAGTCGCCCGATGCGACTCCACGCGAACGAACCAAGCCGACAGAACTCGTTTCCAAAGCGTTCCAATTTGTGCGCGATGCCGCCAAGGCAGCGGACGACGCCGGTCAAGCCGCATTGGCTCTCGACACGCAGGAAGAGATCGAACTAGGGAAGGACATGCGCAAGACGTTCTCGCAACACTTCAAGTTCGCCGAACGCCCCGCCGATCTCGAGCGAATCCAACGTCTGGCGGCACCGGTCCTCGAACGGCGGACTCGCAAGCTGATCGAGTACACGTTCGCCATCGTGGATGATGCTTCGATGAACGCCTTCTCGATCTTGGGCGGCTCGATCTATGTTCACACCGGCCTGCTCGACCGACTCCCATCCGATGCCGAATTGCAGGGCGTGCTGGCTCACGAGATCGGTCACGTCGATCTGAAGCACTGCGTCCGCAGCTTCACGTATGCGGTGCGCAGCGGCGAGTTGGGGGGCGAGATCGCCGACTGTCTCACCAAGGTGGCCTATCGCTCGCTGAGTGTCGCGTATTCAGAAGACCACGAGTTTGAAGCGGATGAATTCGGCTTCCGTACGCTGGTCAAAGCGGGCGTCTCACGCGAGGACAGTTTCGCCTTCACCAAGTTTCTACTGAAGGCCGAGGACGAAGCGGGTGTAAAACGAGAAGGCTCGAAACCGAAGACCGTCTTCGATTCGATCGGTCGCGAAGTGAACAACCACTACCGCACGCACCCGCCCGCGACGGAACGGCTCCATCGGCTCGAACGAATGAAGGTCGAAGCAACCAAGCCGTGACGGTGCAGATCGCCACTCTCAGTCGATAGTGATGACGATCTTCTCGCCATCTTTGGCGACCGTCTTGCCGTTGGAATAGACCTTGGCCAAGCCACCTGAGCTTTTCCAACTCAGCGTGAACTTCCCTTTGTCGTCCGTGCGAACGCTCTCGGTGGTTCCTCCCAGCGCTCCGGCTGTCAGCCAGGAAACCTGCACACCCGACGCGGGCGATCCGCTCTTTTTGTATTTTACGACTCCGGAAATGTCGCCAGCCCAAGAGTGCGCTGTCAGGACGGGCAGGCCCAGCATCAGCAGCATTCCGAATTTGAATGAGCGCATGAGCATCGCATCGTCTCCCGAACAGAGGGTTACTAAGGGGCAGGATCGCAATAACTTCCCGACGCCCGTAGCCCGGTCCCCTTGGTCCGGACGAGTTCACTCGCTCCCGCAGTTGATCGCGTAGTCCGAACCAAGGGGTCCGGACTACGTCTCCGAATCGGGAAGTTATTGCGCCCCGTTCCTAAACACTGACCACCCGTATTCGTAGACGTCATGTCGCCATTGCCAACGCGGTTCAACGAGACCGGTGGAAACGCTAATGGACATCGCGCGCCCGGAGGATCGTCGAGATCCCGGCGACCAGACCGGCGAACATGATCCCGAGGACCGCCATACATCGCTCGTAGCCGAGTCGGTCCTTCTTCGGAAAGTAATGTTGAGCGACATCGGGTCGCTTGTTGTCCTCATCGTCCTTGTCGGCTTTCTCACCTTTGTTTTTCTCGTCCGACTTGTCGTTGGCGTTGTCTGCGGGCTTCGCTGCGAGGGCGGTTGGAAACGTGGTGACTTCGGGTGCGGAGCGGCGTTCATCACTTTCCAAGGTGAGCAGTGCTTCGAAGGCCCAGCGGGACGGAGCGAGGTTCGCACATTGACCGATCGTGCTGTTCATCTTGTGAATCGGCTGCATGACTCCGCCGAGGATCACCATCGGGAGGAGCACAATCGGCAGCAGGGCAATTGCCACTTCCGACGTTCGCGCCGCCGCCGAGATCGTAAATCCAATCCCGAGTCCCACCAACGAGACCAGCAGCAATGTTCCCAACAACTGCAACGGGTCTACACGCAGTTCGCAGCCCCAGACTGAGATCGCCGTTAGGATCGCGCACTGCACGACGCACAGCAGGCCAAGAACCGCGAACTTGGAGCCGATATACGAAGGAAGCTTCAGATTGACCATGCGCTCGCGGTGATAGATTGCCCACTCGCCGACGATCTCACGCACGGCGTTCGAGCACCCGAACCAGAGGGCAGCGAGGCTGAGCAGGAAGACGCTCATCGAACTCGCCCGCGCATTGGTTTGCCAGTTTTCGTCTGTCATCTCGGCGCGAACGTCATTGCCAAATACCAGTACCACGAGGATCGCCACGATGGGAGCCTGAGCCAGCAGGATCGCCGTGTTCCAGCAGTCCTTCAGCTTGATAGTGAGACACCGTTTGAGGAGTGTTTTCCACTGAGCCACTCCCGACGTGCGGGTCGTGCGCGGGGGAGTCCCGTTGACCGGCGGCGCGGCCTGTTTGCCGACGCGCTGCTCGATGTACTCGCGCCCGTAGTCCGAGTTCTGATAGCGTTCGGTCCATTCGGCCGCCTTTCGCTTGGCCAGTCCGCGCAGGACTTCGTCGGGAGAAGGATCGACGCCGGGCCGCTCACCGGGCACGCCGTCCGGATTGAAGAACTTGACCGAGTCGGGATACGCCGGGCCGTAGTAAACCAATCGTCCCGGTTCCGACGAGTTCTGGTCCTTGCCGACGAGTACGAGATTGTCCATCAGCCGGAATGCTTCGAGACTCGGTTGATGGATCGTCAGCAGGATCGCCTTTCCGGAATCGGCCAAGCCTCGCAGCAGCTTCATCACCATCAACGCATCTTCGGATGACAGCCCTGAAGTCGGCTCGTCGAGAAACAGCACTGACGGATCCGTCAGCAGTTCCTGGGCGAGGTTGACTCGCTTCCGTTGTCCGCCGCTGATCCCCTTCTTTTCCGGAGAGCCGATCAAGACGTTCTCGGTCGCTTCAAGTCCCAGTTGCTTCAGCACGCCAGCAATTCGATCGCGAATGGCGGACTCGGAGAAATCGGGCGGCAGGCGGAGTCGGGCGGTGTAATAGAGCGACTCGCCCACGGTGAGGTCTCGATGAATGATGTCGTCCTGCGGGACGTAACCGAACTGTCCGGCGAACTGCTGATAGTGCGAATACAAATCTTGACCGTTGATGAGCACCTGCCCCGCAGTCGGCGGTGTGTAGCCGTTGAGGATGTTCATCAGCGTCGTCTTGCCCGCGCCGCTCGGCCCCATCAGTCCGACGAACTCGGTCGGATAGATCGTCAGAGAGACGTTCTCTAGTAGCTTCTTGCCGGGAACGTGCATCGTCAGCCCGCGCGCTTCGATGGTGATGTTGCCTCGGTAATCGCGCCGCTCGAGATCGCCCGCCGCGTTCAGCCGAAACATGTAACTGCCGATGGTCAGTTCGTCTCCCGATTGGATCGGTTCGGTCCCCTGCACGCGGCGTCCGTTGAGGTACGTCCCGTTCGCACTGCCGAGGTCTTCGACCATCATCTTCCCGGCCTTGCGCAGCACGCGCGCGTGGCGGGCCGAGATCATCGGATCGTCGAGGACTTGATCGCAGGCGGGATCGCGGCCGAAGACCGTCGTGTCGTTGCGCATCGAGACGAGCTGCTGCCCCGCCCCGCCTCCGAGAGCCGCTCGACTGGCGAGCAGGCGGCTGACGGGAACACGATACGAACCGAAGAAGACCGTATCGGAAACGGCAAGCGGCGAACGGACGATCTTGCGATCGGGCGATCCGATCGCGGTCCCGTTCACCGAACCGAGGTCTTCCAATTCGAGCTTGCCTCCGGCTCGCACACTGAGCCGCGCGTGGTACGGCGAGATCATCGGGAAGTCGAATACGATGTCGTTGTCCGCTTCGCGCCCGATCCGAATCTCGCGCTGTCCCGCCACCGCGCCTGAACGGCCACCCATGTTCAAGGCATGTCCTCCCGAGCCGGTTCGGGGCGATGCAGGCGGTCCATTCGAGTCCCCGCCGACGCGCAACTCGGCGACATCGCGAATCGCCAGCCAGTCGGTCATCCCTTCCTTCCAGACCACATCGTCCGGAGAAAGCATCCCCGCCGCGATCAGTCGATGAATCTCGGCCACAGCGACCGGCCCGGTCTGCTCCGATCCCGTCGAGTAATGCCAGATGAGCAGCATCGGTCGGCCGGGCGGTCCGGAACCGACGGGCCTCGGTACGGAAGCCGCCTCTCGCACCGACGCACCGGAGCGAGTGGCAATGACCGGCGTCGAACCTCCAAACTGATCTTCGATCGTCGCGGCCGACTGCCACGTCTGCTGGTCAATGGAAATCTCATTGGCTCGACTGAACTGGCCGCGTGCCCGCAGTGACTTCAACTGAGCGATATCAAAGGGACCGGACACTCGCCCACGCACCCGAATGAAATACGAACCGTGACTACCGAAGTCGGCCATGAGGTTGCTCGCGAACGGAAGAAGGTCATCACTGTGGGAATCGCTAAGTACAGCTTGTTGAACCCACCCTACGAAAAGCCATCAGGTCGAATGGACCTCTCAGTCATTTTGCCGACGACGTGAAGACGACCGCCGCTTCGCCCACCGTTTCGGCGACCAATGTGTCGATCTTCACGACGCTTCCTTGAACGCGTCCTACTTCTAACCACTGTCGGTTGCCGGTGGCATCAGGGCGCGAGACCACATAGAGGACGTTGTTGGCGACGGGAGTCCACTTCGTTCGACAAGCCCATTCCCCGCGAGCAGACTTCTCCAACCAGCCGATCGAGAACCGGAGTGCCAGCACGTCGCGCTCAAGTTCCGCCTGACGTTTGACCGCATTGGAGAAGACGGGCTCGAGTGGAGGGACTTTGGACATCAGCGAGGTCGCTCGCTTGCGGTACTCCTCGACCTTCGTGTTGTACGGGTCCATCCATGAGGCCGCCTTCATCGCCTCTTTGTCTTCGTCGTCCAACGCTTTGAAGATCGGAACCAGTTCCTGTTCGAGGAGCTGATCGCCGCTCCCGGCATACTCCAGAATTTGCGTGACCAAGCGGTATCGCAACAAGGGATCGACCTGCGTCGCCTTCAACCAAGTCTCGGTGATCTCGCGCAGCACCGAGTGCCAGTTGTCGATCCCCACGTCCTTGAGGATCGCTCGCGTCTTGGTGGCGAACTCCTGTTGAGGCGGCAGAACTGACTTAAACATCGGGACATCACTCGGCTTCAAATCCTTCGTCATCTTGGTCGTGCCGTTGTAATCGACGACATAACGGAAGCTCGCCACGCTTCCGAATGGTTCTGTGCGGGCTTCAGAGAGATAAAACGTGCGGCTGTCCGTGTCGCGCAGGATATGGCCATCTTTGACGAACTTGCCGTTGAGCAGCCTCGTCAGTTTTTGCTTCAGCCCTTGGTCGGGATCACCTTCCTCAACGAATCGCAGTTGGACGGCATTAAGCCACGTTTGATAGCGGGTGATGAGCGACAAATCGGGCGTGTTGGGATGTTCGATCAATAGCGTGCGGATTTCGCGCAGCCGGGCATCCACGTCCTTGTCGCTCGCGAGCTTGAGCGGCTTCCACTGCTCGATCAGCTTTTGGCGAGCCAGCACCGCTGGCAGCGGACAGACTTCCGCCGCTGTCTTCATCACCATCGCCCGCACGTCTTCGGGAAACAGCGTCGCGAATTCTCGCAGCGTCGCTTCATACGCACCCGCTTTGGGAAGAGCATGCCCGCCAGTGGGCAAGAGCAGCACCACATGCGTCAGTCGGTCGAGCAAGTCGTGCTTGCGCCTGAGGTCCGCCACTCCCTTTCGCGCTGCTTCGAGTCGCGTCTCCATCGCGGCGGCTTGGTTTTGAAGTTCCTTGGCGACGGTCGCCTTCGCCGACTGGAGCTTGCTCACCCGCGTTCCCGCCTCACTGAGCAACTGCGAGGATTGATCGAGGTCGGACGTGGTCGAGTCGCGCAGCGCGGTCTCGACCGATTGAATTGGCTGATTGGCCGCGGCGAGTTGCTCACGAAACTCCTTTTCACGCTCAGCCGTTTCGCGCGTCACGCGATCCTGCCATGTCGAACGGACCTTATCGACACGGACTTTTTCATCGGCCGCTTGTGCGAGTTCGTCGGCCCGCTTGATTGCCGATTCGATCCGCACAGCCTCGGTCGATTGTTCAGCCGTTTCGATCGCCGCTTGGAATTGAACCACGCGGTCCTGCTCAGCTCGTTCGGCATCCGTCAGGAGTTTTTGTGTGGCGAGCCACAATTCACTGGTGGACTTACCGCCGCGATGAGCCATCAGTTGGCGGGCATCGGCCAGTTTCCCTTCCGACACGAAGGCACTCACCGCCGCCGCAATCCGACGATCCTTCTCCCCTTCGTTCGAGACATTGACGATCCAGCCGGCTGCTCCGACGACCGCGATCACACCGACCGCCATCGACGCGATTTTGAATGTCCGACGCGACTTCTCTTTCGCCGCCTGATCGGCGATCCGCCGCACGAATCGTGCTTCCAATCCGTCGGGTAGCGAACGCTGATGCCGATCGAATTCGAGACCCATCCGTTTGAGGTCGGCCAGCGTCAGCGCGTCATTCGTCACCGACCGCTCGATGTTGCTGACAGACTTCTCGTATTCCTGATCGCTCTTCAAGGAGCTGTCTTCATCGTCGAGCCAATTCAAAATCGGAGCGACCTGTTCGCGCAAGGGGTCTCCTGCCGGAAGCGGGACCGCTTTGAGTTCGCGGTTCCATTCGTCGCGCAAGGACCGCGCCCGACCAACATCGCGCGCGTTGAAGACGGCGTGCAGCTCGGCCTCCAACTCCTCCATGCGCCCGCGCGATTGAGACCGCTGCGCCTGCGTAACGCGCGACTTGATCGCCTTGAGCAACGACTCCGGGATCGACTCGCGCCACCCGTCGGCTTGAGTCTCCACGAGCAGTGACTTCAGCGCGGGCATGTCGCCCCGCGAGGCGGCTGCGCGGACTTCGGTCTCCATCTCACCGAGCCGTGCCCGCTCCATGTCGCGCACATCGCCGTCCCAATGCGGCGTGGTCGGGTCGAGCTGGGCGAGTGACCTCAACACGGGAAGCCGCTGCGCCAACGAGCAGCGTCCCAAGGCGAGCAGTCGCTGGGTGTCGAGCAGCTTTAACAGCGGCTCTTGCAGGGCATAGCCTTCGTTCAGTGCCGAGGCGATGTCGAGCAACAGCGGTTCCGGCGGCGAGAAGAAGTACGTCGCCACGACCTCCATCAACTGCGGCCGCTCGGCGAAGTCGAGCAGCGCCACGAGGTCCAACAAATTCGGAGCCGCCTCCGCCAATTGCAGTCCCTCGGCCCGCAACCCTTGCTTGAGACACTCATCACACTTTCGGAGCCGCGCATTGGTGCTGTGACAGTGACCGGAATACTCGACCACCAACGCTGCCAACTCGTCCGTTTGGTCGATCACCTCGCGCTGCAACAGAAACCGCAGCTCATCGACCACGCGTTGAATCTCAGTCATTACTTCCCTCCCCCCACAAGCTTCTCGACGTTGCGTTTGCGTCCGTTCCCCTGTTTTCTGCCGGTCTGCTTCGAGTCATCGAAGTTCACGACATCGACATCCTCAGTCAACGTGATCGTTTCACCGGCAGCGTTTTTTGTCGTCCCGGTCAATGTGTAGTAGAGGTGAGCTGAGATCACTGTGACGTTGTTCAACGACTTCTCCAGCGGCGGGAACTTCTCGACGGACTCATACAACGACATTGCCTTGTCGAGCTTCTTTTCAACGTTTTTCAACTCGTCCGCCTTGAGTTGCCCTTTGGCGTCGTCAATCGCCTTTTGAAGACTCTCGCGAATCTTCTTCGCCCCGATTGGCTTTTTGGCCGTGCATGTCTTGAGCAACTCTTTGATCTCGTCCACCTGCTTGGAGTCGTCGCCCGTCCCTGATTTCTCGTTCACTCCCTTGGGCTTGTTGTAGATCGTTTTGAACGCACCGGTGATGTCCGACTTGGCGAGCGTGAGACTCTGATCCAAATCACTTTCAATCTCATTGAGAAATTTTTGAACGCGGGGCAGTTGCAAATTGATCTCCGGTCCCTCTTGACCGGAGGTCAGTTCCATTTTGAGTTCCAGCTTGATGGAAGTCGCGCTGGAGTTGTCCGGGAATGCCTTCAAGGCCTGACTGGTGAATTCGTCGAGCGGACAATGCCAAACTGACTGCGGTTTCCGCCCCTCACCTTGGAGCAAAATCGTCTGTTCGCCGATCTTGAGGGTGAGCCGATCCAGCACCAGTTTAGGCTGGGCCTGCACTGTCGATTCAACATGGGCCGACGCGGGAAGTGCCCATTGCAACCTAAATTGCTCCCCGTACTTCTTGAAATATCGCCCCACGTTGGCTTCGTCTTCGCCAATGGGAAAGGAACAGAACCCGATGTCCTTGATCGCCGGATCGCCCGGCTTCAGTGAAAGGATACGAATGCGATACCAGCCTAATTCGGCAACTTTTCTATGGTCACGAGATGTCAGTCGGTAATTCACAATTGGAGGATCGCGATCTGACGCTACGAACAATGCAATTGCGGCTGGTTTGTCAGGATCGATGGACTTGTCCAAGATCGCCCACACCGCTCCGTCGGGGGCGGGCGAGCTAAGTGACTTCGGAACTTTGCCGTCCTCGTAGTTCTGCCACGTAGGTCTCAGCAACACCATTTCCGGCAGCACACTAGGCACTGCTGGTAATCCAGTTGGGGGTCGCTTTAGGTAATCACTGAGCGATTTACCTTTGGGGATTCCAAACTCATGTAATTCAGTCGCTTTATCGGCAGTCGGCAATTCCACTTTTATAAAAGGGATCGTAGGCGGAACCGATTTGGATTGTGTGGTGACTTGTGATGCCGTCTCTGGTGAAGCACCTGCCGAAGCCGTCCCGGCATTCGATGCGGGTGACTTCAGGGACTCATCAACCTTCGAAACGGCTGGCATAGCGCCATTTCCCTTCCCGGAATTGGCGGCTTCCTTCTGGTGCGCGCCATTCAAATTCGGATTGGGCGGTGTCGGTACGATGACCGGGTCGGACTCTTTGCGTGAGCCATCGCCTGTTCCGGCAGTCGCATTGCTCATGTCCTTCGACTGCTGCTTGGATTCTTTGTTGGCGAGATCGCGTTGGCCCTTGTCGTCGTGCGCGGGACTCATGAAGACGACGGACAACAGAGCCGCGACCGAGAGTGCGAGACCGCCAATACCGAACCACGCTCCCAAGCCGAGACCCGGGCGCTGTGACTCGGCTTCGATGACATCGGCCAAGCTTCGGGGCGGGCGCGATTGGGGAACTGACGACGTGGTGGCGGGCAGCATCTTGTAGGTCGGTTCGCGATCCGGCGGTGGCGGCTGCGGAGGCGGTGCGGATTGAGCCTGTGGCGGTCTTGATGCTTGCGGTGACGCAGCAGTTCTTCGAAAGCTGGCCGGGGTGCGGTCATCGGACGAGAACTCAACATGCACTCGTTCCGCTTCGGCAAACGTGACATCCGCAGGACCGGTGCGCGAGGTCGCGCGTTCCTGCGTGTTGTGAGGACGCGATCCCGAACGAGCGGCATCGACAAGCGGGCCACCCGTCGCACGGCCCAGAGAGCGGGAAGTCAGATCGAGGCGCAGCGCGTTCACGAATCGCAGCGACTCGTGCGCGTCCTTCGAGTCATGAACGATGGCACGCCAAGTACAGGTCGTTCCCGTCGCCAGCCCCGTGAAGTAAGTGCTGAATGTCACGTCCCAACGTCGCTCGACCGGCAGTAGTGAGATCGCTTCATTGAACAACGGCAGGATGTCCTGACCGGGAGCGAAGAGCAGCACCACCAAGCGATCGGGGGTTTGCAGGCAGGACTCGGCGAGGACTCCCGCCCAGCCGGCGTCTCCCGTCAACTCCTGCCACGCCCGACAAACGCCACTCGGCGGATCGGTCTCGCGTTTGACCGGCTTGAGCGCGATGACGGTCGGTTCGCCGGACCACTCGTCCCGCATGAAGTCGCGCATCGACAGCAGGTTGGCCGGACCACCCGGCAGGAGTTCCGTTCGGTCGAGGACGACGTGATGCGCGAGCTTGTTCGCACGTTGAGAATAGTCCAAGCCGAAGTCGGCAATGCGCGACAGCACGTTCACCGCACGACCGGACGATTGCAGCTTGAGGTGCGAGTAAACGACGGGATTGCGATCCGCGTGGTCGTCTCCCGTCGGATAGACCGGCCGATAGCCTGACAACCCTTCGAGAGCTGTCGTCAGCGGCGCGGCCATCCCCTGTGTGCTGAGGACCGTACAGAAGCCTCGGCTCCCCGGCTTGAGGCCGCGCGGAGCCGAAGTGTAAAGCAGTTCCTGGCTCATGAATCAGCCCTTCTTTGCAATGGTCGGGATCAGGCCGGGGATCACCTTGGAGATGCCGTACAGAAACGGAACCGTAGCCCAATACGGAGCCGCTTCCGAAGGCTTGATCGCGGGGAGTCCCGTCTTCTTATCGACGGAGACATTCCAACCGACCGACGTGACGGGGACATAGGTCACGTCGGTCGAGAAGCCTTCCGCCGCCGTCACGATCTCGGGTGAAATCTTCAACAGGAGCTGTCGTGCCAACTGGGACTGTTTCGCAACGGCGTTCGGATCGAAGGCTTGAAAGGTCTCCTCGGAATTCGCTGCCGAGCGGGCCTTCTGCCACGGATCGGGACTGGGATCGGCTCCGAGCATCGACCACCAGATATCGAACTTCGTGAGGATCACGACGAGCGGTCGTTTGTGTCGTTCGGACTGTTTCAATCCCGCGAATCGCCGGATGCGCGAGATCGCTTCTTGGAGAATCGGCTCCTGCCGCATCGTTTTAATGGCCGGTGTCACGGCCAACGTCTCTTTGCCGATCATGCGTTGGAACCGCGCCTCTTGCGTCGGATCGAACACGAAGAACAGCACGCGCGACTGAGCCATATGCCGCGTGACGGGTGCGGCGGCTGAGTCCTTGCCCGCTTGAAATGACTCGCCCGCGTTGTCGTAGAGACACAGCGTTCGCGCCAACTTGGCCGCGTTCTGCACGTTGCGATGATCGTGTTGAGGTTGCAGCGTGAACAAGAACGGTCGCGGAAAGCTGACGGTCTGATTGCCGAACGAGACAGTGTCGTACAGGTCGCCCTGTTCTTCCGTCTTGCGAATCAAGCTTGTGAGTGGAACGGGTTCGTCGGTGGATGATCCCGAAAAGACCGACTCTTCGTACGCGTTGAGTTGTTGATTGAGGACCGGATCAGCATCGGCGAACCCGACGCGAAACTCGAGCGGCAGAATCTTGCGCAGCTCCCACGTGAGAGCCGCGAGGAAGTACGACTTGCCGCTGGCCGGTGCGCCGAAGATCGACAGGAAAAGAGGTTCGAGTTCCAGCAGAGAACGTGGAATCACCAAATGGCAATTCGGACAGGCCAACTGATGACAGGGAAAGCCCTCCTTGTCGAGAGCCTCGCCAGTCAGCGTGAATCGCGTGGGAACAAACCGCCGTGGCTGCTCGGGGCCGAGTCGCTCGTCGCCCAGCAGATTGGTGTGTTCGGAAATCCAGAGCAGCTTTTGCGGAGGATGCTGCTCCCAACAGTGAGGGCACGTGACGCGCGGCAACAGGCCGGT
>Ga0114966_10003159_pt1 | contig 14577 bp, 12 predicted proteins | sample M_130207_XF_Meta_FD_87029 | JGI IMG/M metagenome (GOLD analysis project Ga0114966, IMG submission 87029) | Freshwater microbial communities from Lake Montjoie, Canada to study carbon cycling - M_130207_XF_MetaG | ecosystem: Environmental > Aquatic > Freshwater > Lake | place: Lake Montjoie... | reverse complement strand
TTGTTTTGGGCGATAAGGCTGACCTCATTGAACACGATGAGAGTTTTCTTCGTTCGGAGCGATTGTCTTTGCCAAATCCATCGGTCATTCGTCTGCGCTATGTAGTCAAAGTGCCGTATCACCGTCGTACCTCGTTATCGCGACGCGCCGTTTTCGCACGCGACGACAATCGCTGTCAGTATTGCGCTGGAATCGCTGATTCACTTGATCATGTCATGCCCCGTTCGCGAGGAGGTCTGCACATTTGGGAAAATGTGGTTGCCGCGTGTCGCAAATGCAATCTTGGTAAGCGAGATCGGACTCCCGATGAGGCGGGAATGAAATTAGCGAAAGCACCACTGATTCCAAAAGAATTAGCGTGGGTGACCGTTGCAGCGGGAAGTGTGCCTGATCTTTGGAAACCGTATCTGGCGCAATTATGAATGGCATTGTGACTGAGATTGTCGGTGGCTCAGCAGCAGATTTCCACGCTCGACCGTTGCCGACTGATCCCCATCCCCACATCTGGTGGTTCGCTCTGCCTCACTCGGCGTTGGTCTTGGGCTCGACGCAAGACCTCTCCGTGGTGAATTCAACGGAGTGTCACAAACGTGGCATTGAAATTGTGAAGCGTCGCAGTGGCGGCGGGGCGGTACTGCTCTCAAGCGAGACAACAGTATGGATTGATGTTGTGCTGCCAACTACGCACGAACTTTCAGTCAGCGATATTGGTCAGGCCCCGTTGTGGTTGGGGAAGTTGTTTCAACAAGTTCTGATCGATCTTGGCGTCGGTGATCTCACTCTTCATGAAACAGCGATGGAGAAAACGGATTGGTCAACGCTTATTTGTTTTGCGGGTCGGGGTCCAGGAGAAGTCTTTACGAGCAATGGGCGTAAAGTCGTCGGCATCAGTCAGCGCAGAACTCGTGAGTGGGTGCGCTTTCAAATAGTTGTATCGCTTGCTTGGAGACCAGAGATTTTGTTGGCTCTACTCAATGCGCCCAAACCGAATCTTGAGGACATTTTTCAATGCGGTAGCGACATCTCCCTTGACGCTCATCTCGTGGGGCAAACACTGTTTGATGCACTCAACGAAAGTCTCAGTATCAAGGGGCCTTAGTTGTCTTTGGGGCGATAGTCGTCGTCGGAGGAGTAGTTGTCGTCGGAGGAGAAGTCGTCGAGGGAGTGGTGATCTTGCAGCCGTCAACGGCCTTGACCGCGGGATACGGGTTGACTGGCGCTCCACCATAGGGATGATATTCAAAGTGTAAGTGGGGTGTTGAACTGCTACCTGTGCTGCCGACATATCCAATGACTTGTCCGGCCACGACTTCGGATCCAACAGCGATGCCATCGGCGAAGGTGGAGAGGTGGGCATAGTAGAAGTACGTTCCATCAGCCGCCGTCAGGGTGATTGCGTTGCCCCCCAAGGATCCGACACGGTCAAAAGCTTGGCGCGAAATTCTTCCATTGTTGGCAGCGAAGAGAGGTGTGCCAGATTTGGCGATGATGTCAACACCTTCATGCTGACGACCACCAGAGCGGGGTGCTTGCCATGTGTCACCGAACCAGCACGGCCCAAGAACTGGAAAGACAATCACTTGCATGGCAGGTAGCGCAGGTGGAGTTGTCGTTGGAGGCACTGATGTGCTCGTCGATGGGACGCTCGTGAGAATCCGTCCTGGAATAACTCCGAGAGCGAGGGCGGTCAGGAGATCCACGATTCCTGTCGTAGCAAAACCCTGAGTTCTTTGATATTCGGCAATCGCTTTTTGTGTGGCAGGTCCAAACTGCCCGTCGGCGCCACCAGGAACTGTGATCGCGGCACTGATCAGGAGTGTCTGCATCGTTGCCACAGTTGAACCAGAGTCGCCCAATTTTGGGAAAGCGGGTCCCGCCACAAGTCCGAGAAGTTGAGCAGTGAGTTGATCAACGATGCCCGTCGAGGCAATTCGTAATGCAGTTTGGAATTCCTTGATTGCCGCTGTTGTGGCAGGTCCAAACTTGCCATCAGCCCCTCCTCGGAGAGCGACTCCAGAGGTGAGTAACGCTTTCTGGAGAGTCTTGACGTTTTCACCTGTTTGACCCACTGCGGCGAATACAGCAACGATCGGGGCAATCGTCGTTGTTGTCGTTGTTGTCGGAGGGACAGTTGTTGTCGTCGTTGTAGTCGTCGGTGCAACCGTCGTGGTTGTCGTAGGTTGCGCACTGAGGGGTTGGCTTCCTGGAACAAGGCCGAGAGCGATTGCGGTCGTGAGGTCCACGACACCGGTGACCTCGACGCCATGGGACGTTTGGAATGCTGTAATTGCCGCCGCTGTTGCGCCGCCAAAAATCCCGTCTGCGCCGCCCTTGACAGAAATTGATGAATGAATCAGTGCCTGCTGGAGTTGGGTGACTGCGATGCCGCGTTGTCCGCGCCGCGGCAACGTTGGGATTGGTCCAAGTCCTAGTAAATAAGCAGTTGTCGAATTGAGTTGTCCATCGGGGATCAATTCGTTGTTGGATTGGAAAGTTTTCAGAGCTGTGCGTGTCACTTTGCCGAAAATGCCATCAGCACCACCAGCGACTGCCACGCCGCGGTTGATCAGCGCTTGTTGAAGGGCGACAACCGCTGATCCTTTCGCACCAAATTTCAAACTGGATTGAAGCGAGAGAGAGCCTTGGGAGTTTTGGCCCGTCTGGGAGGACTGAACGGACTGGGCATTGGCGACGGGAGTGAAAACCAAAGCCGAGACGAGCATCGCCGCGCTAAAAAACCAGATCTGTCGAACTGGGCGCCGAGGGACGCCGTTCTGAGAGTAGATGTTGGTTATTGGCACGCAGAGGTATCGGCAGGTTCGGGGAGGAACCTTGAGGACATTTCCGAATTTCTCAAAGAATCTCCGAAAATCCCCAAAAAGTGGCGATTTCGACCTGAGAGTCAAAAAAAATAGAAAAAGTGGCGCGAATAGGGGAAATATGGTTGACAAAGGGGGTCTGTGGGGTACAGAGTGGAGGAAATAGGGACGAAGTGGCAGAAACCACCCCTTTCTGAGTTTTGAAGCACAAAGAGAGGCAGCAAATTGGACGGTTTTGTCGGACGTTTTGAGCGACAGCTCGACCCCAAGGGTCGCGTTGCTCTTCCGGCGACCTTTCGAAACCGACTTGAACCCCGCTGCTATCTCTTGCTCGGCGATGACAAGTGCATTGGAGTAGTGACCGACGCCGAGTCAAAGTTGCGGGCTGAAGAAATGACCGCCGCAGTGAAAAAAGGTGAGCGAACACGGGCCGAATTGCGTGCATTGGCTGTGAACATGATTGAAGTTCAAGTTGATGCGCAAGGTCGAATCACCATTGACGAGAACCTTCGTCAGTACGCCGGTTTGAGCGTCGGTGCCAAGGTTGTGGTGTCGGGTGCATTTGACTCAGTTGAAATCTGGGAGCCAGCACGTTTCGAGCGCATGCTCAACGCTGGGCAACAGGCCATCGGTGGCGATGAAGAATGATCGATGCCTCCCTACCAATTTTTGAGCACCAACCGGTCATGCTCCGCGAGATCACAGAGATTTTCGCCCATGTTCCCGATGGTTTTGTGCTTGATGCCACTCTGGGGGGAGCAGGCCACGCAACTGCTCTTTTAACCGCCCATAGTGGGCTCAAGGTTTTGGGTCTTGATCGCGATCCAGTTGCGCTGTCTGTGTCGCACGAGCGCTTAGCAACTTTTGCTGGACGAGTTGTGACCCAACATTGTCGCTTTGATGATTTGGAGGCGGCGATGAATCAGGCGGGAATCGCCGAACTTTCGGGAGCCTTATTTGATCTTGGGGTCTCTTCGCATCAACTTGACGCTGGCGACCGAGGTTTTTCCTATCGCCAAGAGGCCATGTTGGATATGCGCATGGACACGACTGAAGTCACGACTGTGTCTGACATCGTTAATACGGCCACAGAGCAAGAGTTGGCACGAATCCTTCGCGACTATGCCGACGAACGCTTCGCTGGGCGTATTGCTCGAGCGATCATTGCGGCTCGGCCGATTCAGACAACTATTGAATTAGCCGACATTGTGGCCACGTCAATACCAGCACCTGCTCGCCGGCGTGGCGGACACCCTGCCAAGCGCACTTTTCAAGCACTGAGGATTGCTCTCAATAAAGAACTCGAGATCCTTCCTGACGCCTTGGACTCGGCGATTCGACGGACCCAAAGTGGTGGGCGAGTTGCAGTTTTGTCATATCACTCTGGCGAGGATCGGATCGTCAAATCAAGGTTTCGACAACATGCCACAGGCGGTTGTGAATGCCCAGTTCATCTGCCCTGTGGTTGTGGCGCTGTGAGTACGGTGCGTTTGGTGCGCTCTGCCGCCAAACCATCAGCTGAAGAGCAGACAATGAATCCGCGCAGTACATCGGCGCGTTTACGAGTCGTTGAGGTCATCTAATGGCTCGTGCGCTCAGTGTTCCACAGAAGCGTTCGCCTGCGGTCAAGCCAGCGCAGCGCGTCTCGCCCAAAAAGGTCACGACTCGGACGGCGAAACAGCGTCAGGATGCCAAAACCCCCCGACTCAGGCGGGTGACTTCGCTACCTGGCGTGACAACAAAGACGCGCCGCGTCGTCGTTATAGGAACTTTGTTGGCTGGTCTTGTCATCGCTTTCATGCTCGTCGTCGTGATCTTTCAGACACGAATTGCTGAAAGGCAATTAGGAATCGACAAAGTGGAATCGCAAATTTCGATCGAGCGCCAACGCTATGACGCATTACGCCTTGAAAGGTCAAGTTTGCGTAACCCCGAGCGATTAGTGGCTGAGGCCACAGCGATGGGAATGGTTCCAGGCCAAGGAACTGACTTCACCGCCGTGGATCCCATGACAATGGCTCTGGTGCTTGTGTCGACGGGCGGAGTAGATCCGAAAATCCTGGCCATTTCTCATGATCCATTTGAAAACTATGGTGCCGTGAAAGCCACAGTTGGGGATCGCCCGTGACGACTCGGCGACCAGCCCTAACTCGCACGAGAACCAAAGTGCAGTCTTCGCGTTCTACTCGAAGCCGATCATCGGCTAAGCCTGCTTCCAAAAAGTCAGATTCCAAGAAGTCAGATTCCAAAAAGGATGCAAAAGCGTCTGCCCAACGATCAACTTCGCCGACACGTCAAAAAGAGAGTTCCCGCCGGCAGGTGGCCGACAAGAAGTCGGCGTCGAGCAGTCAGCATCATGATCGCATCTGGAATGTTGGTTCAACTCGTCGTCGTTTTCGTTGGATGACCGGAGTTGCACTCGCACTGTTGGTTTCGTTGATGGGTAAGAGCGCATACATTCAAGTGGCCCATGGAAGTGGACTGCAAGCTGATGGCGTTGCTCAACGAGAATCAACGACAAAAATTCAGGCGGCTCGCGGGACAATATTTGACCGAGATGGAAACGAGATGGCTGTCACGCTCCCAGCCTTATCTCTCTACGCTGATCCACGCGCCGTCACTGATCCTGCAGCGACGGCCCATCTGCTCGGACAGATGCTTGGGTTTGATGCTTCAGCCGAAATGGAATTGGCAAATAAATTAGCGAAGAAGGCAACTTCTTTTGTGTACGTGCAACGGTTCGTCGATCAGGATGTGGCAGACGCCATTTTGTCTTTGAATCTGGCAGGTGTCAACGGCATCTCCGAGCCCCAGCGGATTCAAGTCGCCGGCGGTCTCGCAACGAACGTCATTGGTCGAACCGATCCCTTCGGAGTCGGTTCAACTGGACTTGAACTGCAATATGACAAAGTGCTCAGTGGTCACGATGGTTCAATAGTTCGCGAGTTACTGAAGGGCAGGAGCCTGCCAGGCACGAGTCGGATCGTTGAACAAGCACGACCTGGGACTGACTTGGTACTCACCATTGACCGTTCGATGCAGTTCCAAACCGAACAATTGCTGCTTGCCCGAGTGAATGAACTCAGCGCCAAGGGTGGCAACGCCGTCATTCTTGACACCAAAACTGGCGAGGTCTTGGCGATCGCCAGCGTACGCCGAGAAAGTAACGGAATCGCTGAAGTCACTAGCGCCAACCTGGCCGCCGTTGAATCCTATGAGCCAGGCTCAGTGGCCAAGGTTTTCAGCATCGCCGCCACCATTGACACTGGTGTCAGTAGTCCTGAGCGAGTGTACGAAGTTCCTGGGGTATACATCTTTGATCCGAATACCAAATTTGCAAAGAAGATTTCTGATGCCTACCCCCATGAACTGGAGTCGATGTCTTTGCGTGACGTCATCGTCCATTCATCAAATATCGGGACTCTTATGGCAGCGAGCGAAGTTGGTTCGCCTAAATTGCGTGACTACTTGTCGGAGTTTGGGTTCGGACATCAGACTGGTCTTGAATTCCCTGGGGAAAGTGCTGGTGTCTTGAAGGAAGCGAAGAATTGGCGCGGCTCGGAAAATGCCACCGTCTCTTATGGGTATGGCTTTTCCAGTACATCGTTACAACTTGCTGCAGCAGTGAATGTCGTTGCAAATCGCGGCGTGTATGTATCGCCAAAGTTTGTGAGATCGACGATTGACGAAAAGGGTTCAATGTGGGAAACGCCGAGCGGTCAAACGCATCGCGTTATCTCAGAAGAAACGGCCTCAACAATGACCGATTTGCTAGCGGGAGTTGTCTGTGAAGGGACAGGAGTGCGCGCCCAAGTCGACGGGATTGCGGTTGCCGGAAAAACAGGAACAAGCCGCAAGATTCAGTCCAACGGGACCTACATCAGCGATAGCGGTCTTCGCTCATACTTTGCCACCTTCGTCGGTTTTCTTCCAGCTGCTGATCCTCAGGTCACAATTTTGGTCTCTATCGATGAACCCGATCCTTCGAGCCGTGATCGATTCGGTGGCACGGCGGCGGCACCAGCATTTGCAAAACTAGCGACAATGGCAATTCACGAACGATCGATTGATCCGACGAGTGGCGATAGTGGATGTCGGGTAGTGAAATGACCATCGCGAGGCTGAAGGTCGGGCAGATAGCAGAAATGTTTGCCGGATCGGACCTTCTGACCGCTGCGGCACTGCGCGATATTGAAGTGACGTCAATTACTCATGACTCACGACAAGCAAGCAAAGGGTCGTTGTTTTGTTGCGTGCCTGGCGATCGCTATGACGGACATAGTTTCGCGGGTGATGCTGTTGCACGCGGCGCCAGTGCACTGATGGTTGACCATTTTTTGCCAGAAATTGACTCTGCCGTTGCGCAGGTCATTGTCGCGGATGTGCGCTCCTGTGTGGGGGCGGTTGCGGCCAAGGTTTATGGTGACCCCTCGCGACAACTTTCCGTCGTCGGGATTACAGGGACAAACGGTAAGACAACAACAGCCCATCTGTTGGCTTCGATTCTGCGTTCAGATCAGGTCAAGTCCGAAATTCTCGGAACTCTCTCGGGTGCCTTCACTACCCCTGAGGCAGCAGATTTACAAAAGATGTTTGCCGAAATGTTGGACGTCGGTGTACGAGCAGTAGCGATGGAAGTTTCATCTCATGCTTTGGCTCTCGGAAGGGTTAATGGCACGCATTTCTCGCAAACGGTATTCACTAACCTTGGAATTGATCATTTGGATTTCCATGGTACGCAAGAGGAGTATTTCCAAGCGAAATTGAGCTTGTTTGACGGTCAGTTCAGCGGAACAGGAATTGTCAATGCCGATGATCCTTTCGGACAAAAAATCATTGAGCAAGCAGACATTTCGATCGTCCCGTTTTCGATGCAAGATATTCATGACTTGGAAGTTTCTGCGGTTGAACATAGCTATACGTGGCGAGAACATCGAATCAAGGTAGCGATTGGGGGATCAGTCAATGTCATGAACTCCATCGCAGCCGCAACGACAGCCAGTGAGATGGGCGTTTCTCCTCAAGCGATCATTCAAGGTCTGCGCGAGTTGCCACCGATTAGTGGCAGATTTGAAAAAGTCGAGGCTGGACAAGAGTTCGTTGTGCTCGTTGATTTCGCTCATACACCTGATGGTTTAGCTCAGGTGCTGCGTTCAGTACGCGACTCAACTCCTGGAGGTCGGGTCCTGGTGGTTTTTGGGTGCGGCGGTGACCGTGACAAAATGAAACGTCCAATGATGGGTGAAATCGCCGTATCTCTCGCTGATCACGTTGTGGTGACTTCGGATAATCCGCGCAGCGAGAATCCAGAGACCATTATCGCCTCCATAGTCGCTGGTATTCCGGAACATTTACGACACCGACTGCTGACCACCGAGGTAGATCGAAGACTTGCCATTCGAAGAGTGTTGAGGATGGCCGAGCCCGAGGATGTGGTCGTTATCGCTGGCAAGGGTCACGAGACGACACAAACAATCGGCGCAGATGTTCTACCATTTGATGATCGGCTTGTTGTGAAAGAGATTTTGAGGGATATCGGATGATTGCGGTGATGATTGCGGCGATCACCGCTTTAGTTTCTTCGCTTCTCGGGAGTCGATTTCTCATTGGCTTTTTCAGAAATCGCGGAAAGGGTCAGCCCATTCTCGGCAAAGAGGATCACGGACCTGATCATCATCAGAGCAAAGCTGGCACTCCAACGATGGGAGGTTTAGCCATCGTTGGTTCAGCGATGTTGGGTTGGATTATTGCTCACATTCGTGATGGATTAGCTTTTTCTAATCAGGCTCTGATTATTTGGGCTGGCATCTTGGCTATGGCGGGGATGGGTTTGATTGACGATGTCATCAAAGTCAATAAGGGGCATAACCGCGGAATTCTCTGGAAGAAAAAGGGTTACATCACCTTTGGTCTAGCGTGCCTGATCACCTGGCTTTTAGTTGCGACGGTTGATATTTCGGAAACGATCTCGTTGACACGCTTTGATTGGCCGGGGTGGAGCATTCCATGGTGGCTGTGGGTCGTGTGGACAGCACTGATGATGTGGGGCACGACCAACGCTGTCAATGTGACTGATGGGCTTGATGGTTTGGCTGGAGGATCGGCGCTATTCGGATTTTTAGCATTCACAGTCATTGGTTATTGGTCATTTAGAAATCCAGAGATTTACGGCGTGTTGAATCACGGCACCGTGAACCCGTTGGACTTGGCTGTTTTGTCCGCTGCATTCGCAGGGGCATGTGGTGGCTTCTTGTGGTGGAATGCCGCTCCTGCGAAAATATTTATGGGCGATGTGGGAGCTCTTGGTATCGGCGCTGCTTTGGGATTGTTGGCAGTGGCAACTAATACCCATTTCTTGCTTCCATTGATCTGTGGCGTGAATGTCATTGAAGCCGGTTCGGTGGCGATTCAAATGGCCATTTTCAAAGCCTCTGGGCGAACCCGCCGGTTCTTTCGTATGACTCCGATTCATCACCATTTCGAGTTGATTGGTTGGCCTGAGACGACTGTCATTATTCGGTTCTGGATCATTGGTGGAATCTGCGTTGCGGCCTCTCTCGCGCTATTCATTGGTGACTTCACGCGCATAAGTGACGCGTTGCGATGAGCGACCAAGTACTTGTCTATGGAATCGGGATTGCTGGCATGGCGACGATTCGTGCCCTGATGCAACGCGGGATTGATTTCATCGCCGTTGATGATCGCCTGAGTGAAACGCAACGGCGAGCCCTTGCGGATCTTGACGTTGCAGTGATTGAGTCACCCGACGATGATCTTTTAAAAAAACTCATTGCGGATAGCGCTTGTGTGGCGCCAGCTCCTGGCATTGCCGAACACCATCGCGTAATTATTGAGTCGTTGCGCCAAGGTAAAGAAATAAAAACTGAATTAGACCTTGCTTACGAATGGGAAGCGGAACGCAGTGGCGGTGCTCGCCCCATTGTGACGGCGACCGGAACTGATGGCAAGACATCAACCGTGTTGCTGACGCAAGCCATGTTGGCAGCCTCAGGTCGTCGACCAATTGCCTGTGGCAATACAGAAATTCCTATGGTTGAGGCCTTAGATATGGACGTCGATACTTTCGTCGTTGAAGCCACAAGTTTTCGTCTGGCTTTTGTGGAATCATTTCGTTCGCAGGCTTCAGCATGGTTGAACCTGGCTCCTGATCATCTTGACTGGCACACCTCAATGGAGACCTATGAGGCTGCGAAGGCTCGTCTGTGGAGAAATCTGAGCGCAACAGACACCGCGATTGGTTTTGCTGGCGACACGACGGTGATGCGCCATTTGCGCAATGTGCAAGCCCGTCAAATAGTCGTCGCTGAGCAGTCTGGTGATGGCGATTACTTCTGTCGTGATGGAAAACTCTGTGGACCTTTCGGCGAGATCACAGATACTGCTGCTATGTATCGCTCGTTGCCGCATGATATTTCCAATGCCCTCGTTGCATCTGCGCTCTGTCATGAAACTGGATTGGGTGAACTTTCTGCGATGAAAGCAGTTCTGCGGACCTTTGTCGCCCCTCATCATCGCATTGAGTTCGTGGCACAAGCACAGGGAGTGTCGTGGTTTGATGATTCAAAAGCCACGACTCCTCACGCAGCATTAACCGCTTTGCGTGGATTTGATTCGGTCGTTTTAATTGCCGGTGGACGGAATAAAGGACTCGATCTGTCGGCGATGGCGCGTCACCCCGAGCGCATGAAGGGTGTCGTGGCGATCGGTGAATCAGCGGACCTCATCGCTCAAGCCTTTCACGGCGTGTGTCCCGTCGTTTTCGCTGATTCTATGAACACTGCGGTATCAGCAGCGCTCTCTCTGGCGACAGCGGGTGACACTGTGCTGCTGTCCCCAGGATGCACGAGTTTGGATTGGTATAGCGGGTACGCCGAACGCGGCGACGATTTTGTTCGCTGTCTCAAAGAAGCACTTGAATTAAATGTTCTACGAACTCAAAGCAATGGAGTGACATCATGACAGTTGCAGTTCAACGCCAATCTCGAACGCCCAAAGATATGTCGGATCGACGACGAGCAGCCTTTGAACGAGCCCAGTTAGCGCGTAGTAAAGGTACTAAACCTCGTTCGCGTTATCGCGAGAAAATAGGTAGCGGGCCGAAACCTTTGGGTTTTTACATGATCGCCGCAATCACTTTTATTCTCGTCGCGTTTGGTTTAGTGATGGTCTTATCTGCATCCTCGATTTACTCATTCACTAGAGAAGGAACACCGTGGGTGTACTTCTCGCGACAGGTGTTCTTCACTGTCGTGGGTATAGCAGGGATGGCGACGGCCATTACTTTTCCACTCACGTGGTTTCAAAATCACACGAAGAGATTCCCATCGTTGACATTTGCTTCAATCTTGCCCGTGATCGGTGTGGGTCTGATGTTGCTTGCTTTCGTCCCTGGAATTGGCACCGAAGTCAACGGGGCTCGGGCATGGGTTCACATCGGCCCTCAAACATTCCAGCCATCTGAACTCATGAAATTGTTCATTATTATTTGTGGCGCCGACCTTTTGTCACGACGTGAGGCAGAAATGGGGAACTTGCGTCGTACTATGCGTCCGTTCTTAATCGTGGTGGCCGCAGGCGCTGGATTAGCCTTGGTGCAAAGTGATATTGGTTCTTGCGTCGTGATGCTTGGGATAGCCGCGGCGGTACTTTTCTTGGCCGGCGCTCCATTGCGGCCGATGATGGGTCTAGCCGCCATCGCAACGCCCTTGGCATTTTTGTTTATTCGCAGTAGCCCGGAAAAACTTCAGCGTTTTACTTCTTTTTTGGATATCTATGGAACTCGCGACGATAAGAGTTATCAGGTCTACCAGTCTTGGATCAGCCTTTCAAACGGCGGCTTAACAGGTACTGGCATCGGTACGGGAGCGGGTAAATGGGGCTATGTTCCTTTGTCGCACAGTGACTTCATATTCGCCGTTCTGGCAGAAGAAATGGGCCTGCTGGGAGTCGTTGGACTCATTACTCTCTTCGCCTTCCTGATCTATTTCGGTCTTCAGGTAGCTCTTTCATGTCGTTACCGTTTTGGACTGTTACTCGCTGGCGGTATCGCCTCTTGGTTCTTACTGCAGTTAGTGATCAACGTAGGTGGAGTGGTTGGGCTCATGCCGGTAACGGGACTGACCTTGCCATTCATCTCTTTTGGTGGGACATCACTTATCGTTTCAATGGTGGCTTGTGGACTTTTGATGAATGTAGCCCGCAGTCCGAGATGACCTGTTTCGTCGTTATCGGCGGTGGTGGCACCTCTGGTCATGTTTTGCCAGCGATCGCGATCGCTGAAGTTCTCGTCGATTCTGGGAATGAGATCAGCGAAATTTTTTATACTGGAAGTCAGCGGGGAATAGAAACGCGTTTGATTCCGCCGACGGGCATGGGCTACAAGTTTTTCCAAGTGACCGGATTGCAGAGGAGTTTTTCCCTTGCCGCATGGAAGAGCAACTTGCTCTTTGTGCCAAGGATGCTGAAAGCGCGCCATCAAGCAATTCGGCTTTTGCGAGCCATGACACCCAAGGTTGTTGTCAGCGTTGGTGGGTATGCCAGTTTGCCGGCAGTTTTGGCTGCCAAGAAGTTGGGCATTCCCATTGTTGTGGTGAGTTATGACAGAACACCGGGGAGATCAAGCAGTCTGACGGCGCGTTTCGCACAAAAGACTGCTGTGGCCTTTCCAGATTCGCAACTCCCGCGTGCCGTGATGACTGGGGCTCCTGTGCGACGGGTGGTGCGCTCCGTTGATCGAGAACAAGACCGTGTGGCGGCACGCCAGCGACTTGGGGTTGATGAGGCGCGGTTTTTCATCGGGGTCATCGGGGGTTCTCAGGGTTCGGGAATGCTGAATGAGATCACCCAACAATTCGTGCAAAGATTTACAGATGATGATGAATTGGCCGTTCGACACGTGGTTGGACAGCGTTTCTTTGATGATTTCAAAAATCCAGTCAGTTCTGGGCAAACACGAGGCGTGCAATATCAAGTGATTGCTTACGAGGACCACATGGAAGATATATACGCAAGTGTTGACCTTCTCATTGGCCGCGCGGGCGCGGGAACGATCGCTGATGTCGCCGCGACTGGTACGCCTTCAATTTTAATCCCTTGGGCTGGTGCCGCTGATGATCACCAAACTGCAAATGCGGCATGGCTCACTGATAGTGGAGCAGCGATCGCAATGACAGAGGGAGAGGTAGCCGATTTATTGATCGCCAAGATCGAAGAAGTACGCCGGAATCGCCAACTCCTAGCGACAGTCGCTAGAAATGCGCACGCCCTTGGAGCACAGAATCGTCAGGGCGCCATTGCCGAATTGATTCGAAGTGTGGCACGAGGTGTCAAGTGATGCATGAGATGGTCTGTGATTTAGCAACGCAGCGGCGGATCCATGTGGTTGGCGTGGGAGGGCCGGGAATGAGCGCCATTGCCACGACTCTGCAACAAATGGGTCACCTTGTTTCAGGCAGCGATATCAAGGACTCGCTGGCTATTGAGAGATTGCGTGCACTCGGTGTGCAGATCAACATTGGTCATGACGTCGCTGTTGTTGAGCATTGCGATTACGTCACTGCCTCAAGTGCTATCCCGCAACACAATATTGAAATTGTGGCTGCTCGATCGGCAGGCACCATGGTGCTGAGCCGAGCTGAAATTTTAGCGGCGATTTGTTCCCAGCGACCGACGATCGCCGTGGCTGGCACGCATGGCAAGACAACCACCACGTCTTTACTCGTGCGCATTTTTGCTCATGCTGGTTTAGATCCTAATTTTATTGTTGGTGGCGATGTCTTGAATGAGTCAACTGGCGCACGCTGGACAAATTCTCAATGGACGATTGTTGAAGCCGACGAGAGTGACGGGACCCATCTGCAATTGCCACTGGCAGGCAGCATTTTGACGAATATTGATTCCGATCATCTTGACCATTTCAACGATCTTGCCGACATCGCCGAGAGTTTCGCAATCTACCTATCACAGATTGAGGGACCTCAAATTGTTTGCATTGACGACCCGTTGATTCGCAATTTGCCTCATTCGGGGGACTGGTGCACCTACGGTTTTGACTCCGCTGCCGACTTCCGTTGTCATGATGTCATCGCTACCGATGGACGGACCGAGTTCGTCATCACGGATCAGCGTGGTGATGGGTTAAGTGCTGCCGTTTCTATGTCTCTGCGGGGGATGCACAATGTTCTCAACGTCACTGGGGCCGTGGCCATGGCCGTGTCGTGTGGCATTGAGATGCACGCCGCCGCCGCTGCGGTGGAGACCTTTGACGGAGTCGGGCGGCGGTTTCAAATCATTGGGGACTTCAACGGGGCCACACTGATTGACGATTATGCCCACCTACCACGCGAAATTGAGGCTGTGTTGGCAGCAGCAAAGTTCAGTGATGATGGATGGCAGCGAATTGTCGCAGTATTTCAACCAAATCGGTATAACCGTATGGCGGTCATGTCCGCCGAATATGGTGACGCTTTTATGAATGCTGATCTCGTGGTGATCACCGACATCTATTCATCGGGCACTGAAAAAATCGAGGGTGTCACTGGAGAGTTAGTGGCGCATGCTGTGCGTGCTCGGCATCCTGCACAGCAGGTCTTATATTTCCCGAGTCGAGACTCACTGGCTCAACAAGTATCGGCAGTTCTGCAACGAGGTGATGTGTGCATCTCAATGGGTTGCGGCGATATTGAGTTCTTGCCAGTCGAAATTTTGCAAACTCTCGAAGGTAAGGATCGTTGAGATG
>Ga0114966_10003158_pt1 | contig 14582 bp, 8 predicted proteins | sample M_130207_XF_Meta_FD_87029 | JGI IMG/M metagenome (GOLD analysis project Ga0114966, IMG submission 87029) | Freshwater microbial communities from Lake Montjoie, Canada to study carbon cycling - M_130207_XF_MetaG | ecosystem: Environmental > Aquatic > Freshwater > Lake | place: Lake Montjoie... | reverse complement strand
GTGCAGGCAGGAGCATGGTGGTCAGAATTGCAAAGATGGCGATGACGACGAGCAGATCGAACAATGAAAATGCTGTGGATTGCTGCCACCTCAACCGAAACCGGAGGAGTTGGAAGACGCCCGCGCCATAGAGGTGGAGCAAGGCAAATTGAACATCACACACAGCATTGAGATTGCATAACTCCCGGCGACATGTTGCCGCGCCCACTGAAGCAGTCCGCTGAGGACTCTGGGTGAAGGAGACCAAGAAAGTATTCCTGGCGATCTTAAGCCGCAGGCCAATCGCTTGCCGGTCGCTTGGCTGTGGCAGGCCGTGGCTAATCCCCTCGTAAACATCTTCAAATCATTTCGCTTGCCGGCTAGTAATACTAGTTGTACATCAACCCTACAACCCAATGCTGATGCAAATCAAATCCACGTTGCTCCGCCAGATGTTATTATCGCCAAATCGCAGTTTGGGCGTTTATGGGCAAACGCATATTTCTAAGACATGAAGTTAAATCTGTATAACGTCAGGCTGACGATCCGGTCAGCCTTCACCCTGATTGAACTGCTCGTCGTCATCGCCATCATTGCGATTTTGGCCGGGATGCTTCTGCCCGCGTTGAGCAAAGCCAAGGCGAAAGCCATCCGCATTTCCTGCATGAACAATCTCAAAGGTCAGGCGATGGCATTCATCATGTACTCGGATGACTATAAAGGCATATTCCCCACCGCCGACAATACGACACGGTACAACCCCATCGGCCCGCTCTACGTCATGAGCAGCAACCAGGCAATCGCCCTTATTTCCTACGGTCTAGCGAGTGCCGGCTTCAAGACCGGCACGGTGATCACCGACCAAAAGCCGCTCACGATCTGGAAGTGTCCCGCGCGCCCCGACTACCTGAGATTCTTCACAGATGAAGGATTGTTTCACATTGACCATTACATGGTCCTGACCAGTTTGGCCCGCAATCCTAACTTCAAGGGAAAAAATTCACCGTCGAAGTCGTCGGATCGGGTCGGCCCGTTGACGGCCGACCACACATTGGTGTTCGCGCCGGAGAAACATTGGGCTTCCAACCACGGCTCCCGCGGCACCCTCGGCGCGCCGGACGGGCACAATCAGTCCTTTAGCGACGGTCACGTCGAATGGATTGGGCAAAAGCGTTTCCTGCGCTCGGCTGGCAAACCTTACCCCGATCCGCTATGGGTTTACCCTTGGTCGTGGGAATGCACGTGGGTAGAGTAGCAGCCACGGACGACAAAACGGGCTGCCAAAATTTATGGAAAGGACGATTGAGTGACTGGCGCAGGCCTTCAGCCAACCTTCCCTTCGAGGTGTCCGATAATTTATGAAAAAGCCTATCCGCACGCGCCGCATTATGTTCCTTAATTGTGTGATGAAACTTTACCGTAATGTAGGATGCCGCACCAAGGCGCGCGCGCTGTTGCCACGTGTCGCCGCTATCCCGATAACGATCGTCCTCGCCGCGCTGGCGATTCATTCATGTTGCGGCGCGGGCACGAATGCCGGCGGCAGCGAAATCTCCGCAACTGCGAAGGTGGCAGCGCGGGCCGGAACGCTGCGGGTCGTCGAGCATCGCTCGCCGACAGGCGTGTCCGCCCGCATCCTCGACGGGGAGCGACTCGTTTTCGACGGTCTTGTTGGCGGCGGCGGCTTGCTCCTGGTCCAACCGGCGGGCCGGAGCGTGGTCAGCTACCGCGAGTCAAAGAGGGAGAACGGGCGGATGTCCTTGACGGGTGGAAACACCAACGGCCTCTCGTTTTCGGAAAGCTTTCGCCAGGTTGCGCCCGACTTGATTGAGCGGACGGTCACCGTCACCGCTACCTCCGACCAACGGTACTATATTGACCTGGGATGGTCCGTTGCGGTTGCGGGTGGCTTCTATTCCTTTATCGGCAAGGAGGCGGCAACGAAAAATTACACGCCGACCTGCGCCGGACCGGAGTTCGGTGGCGGTTCGTATCAGACATTTCCTTTCTTGGGCTGCCGCGCAAGTAACACGCTTTATGGGATCATTGGCGATTCTCCGGGGCTGTGGGAGAACCGGTGTTTCTTTCGCTTCGATGTCGAGAACCGGTTGCTGTCGCTTGCAAATGGTGATGGCAGCGCCCGCCGTGTCATCACCATCCCGCGGGAACTGGATGCCACCACCGTTTATCGGGCCGCGTTCGATGGCTGGCAGCACATCGAGAGCGGGCAGACCCAGAGCTGGAAAACCTGGATCTTCGCTTCGCCCGTGCAATCCCTTTATGACATCCAACTGGCCGCGCACCTGGCGCTCGCCAATGGGAAAGGATTTAACCAGTCGGGCCTCGAAGCAATCCTGCGCAACACTTCGTATTTGCTGTTGCGGCGAAACCTGCTGCGAACCGAGAGCGATCACCTGTTCATCTCCGGCGTGGGCTACGGTTGGAAGCAGTGGGTCAGTGATAGTTTCTGGATGAGCCGCGCCCTGGACGACCCTGGTTACGACGCGCAAGCTCACGCCGCCGTTTTCTTCGAGCGCATTAATTATGAGGACAACGCGCAGTACTATCTGATCTGGTCGGCAATCGTGAAGCGGGCGGGTAGCCAGCTGGATGCCCGTACGGTCGGTCGGGCCTACCGCTTCATCCGCGAGCACGAACACGACGGGCTCTATATTCCGCCGCGCTTGACACCGGAAAAGCCAATCGCGAAAACGTATCACGATCAGCTCCCCTACGATGACGATGATGCTCCCTCCTCCAACCAGGGGTTCCATTGTGGCGCTCTCCTGGCGGCCAAGGAATTGGGGTTTCCCGTGACCGATGCGGACATCGAGCGAGCCATCGCGGGCTACCGTCGCATGTTTAATGAGCGGGGTGGTTATTTTGCCACCAGCCTGAAGCAGCAGAATCATGTCGGGCAGGACGCGCTTTACGGCGAGGTTCTGACGTTCGCGGTGTTTGGCCGGCGACTGCTGCCGGACGACATGGTGCGCCGGCACCTCGAAACCTCGGTTCGGATCCAGACCCCGTACGGGATGCGGGTTATCTCCAACGCCGACGGCAGTCTACTGGAAGGTCACAGCGGCGCCTACGTTTTCGGCGGCTCGTGGTTTCTCAATGACGGGGCGAACTATCTGGACGGGTTGATCCACGGCATGGACCCGAAGTGGGTAGACGAACGCCTGCTTTGGCGACTCGGCAAGGAACTCGCCTACATGCCCGCTTTCCACGAGTCGTTGAACACCGTCAAAGGTCAACCGCACGGTCATCACTTGTATAGTTGGAACTCCGGATTCTGGTGGCTACGCCGGGAGGTTTGCAAACGGCTGAATTTGTCTGGCCCGGATCCACTGGAAGCGCAATTGGATCAGGAGCTCGGCGTTTCCCGGGTCAATGGCTTTCTGCAACTCCAACCGGAAAAGGCCCGCTTGCGACCCCAGGAGTGAGGGCGCAACAGTTGTAATCGGCACCTCCGGAAACTGGGTGAAAAGTTTGGAATAGCTAAATAAAGAAATTGATGAGGAACAGCATGATGTTGACGATGCCACTTTTGCCCGTTCGAGGTGCGAGATAATTTATGAAAAAACCGCACCCGCCGCACTAAGTTCCATATTGCGCTTGCCTGTGGCTATTACCGTGCCTATGTGTTCGTTTAATTGACCCAAAACGTAAAACCCCTCTACCCCAGTTCATGACTTCCACCACCCATCATCGCTTGCTCTCGCGGCGAAAAACTTTTGTGGCAATGGAACACCTCCAACTCGCTTTCCTTCTCCTCGGTATGTTCGCCTCCGACCCATTCGCTGGCCACGCGGCAGAGTTACATATCGCTCTCAACGGCAAGGATGCCAACCGCGGAACCCGATCATCGCCATTTGCGACATTGGAGCGGGCGCGGGCGGCGGTTCGTTCGCTCAAGCAAAGCAGCGGGTTGCCGCCGGACGGAGTAACGATTTGGATTCACGGCGGGGATTATGCGTTGGCGTCTACGTTCGAACTCGGCCCGGAGGATGGCGGGGAACCTAACCGCCCGGTGGTTTATCGAGCCGTTGCGGGGGAGAAAGTGCGATTGGTGGGCGGGCGCAATCTGCCGGTGAAGGCCTTTCAACCGATCAACTCGCCGGACGCTCTCCTCAGACTCGACCCGGCGGCCCGCCCGTATGTTCTGCGCGCTGATCTGCGGGTGCTCGCAATCACCAACTATGGGACTTTCCCGGATCAATTCAGCGGGGCCGCCTCGGTGCCCGAGCTGTTCTTCAACGACCAGCGCATGACCCTCGCACGCTGGCCGAATGATGGATGGGCGGAATTCAGCAAAGTGTTCGAAAGCGGTCCGGCGCCGTGGCGCAACCACACTTCGGACAAGCTGCCCGCGTTCGCCTACGAAGGCGACCGCCCGACCCGCTGGCTGCAAGCGCCCGTGGTCTGGTTACAGGGTTATTGGTGCTTCGACTGGCGCAACGAAACGATCCAGGTTCAGAACATTGACACCAACGAGCACCGCATCACGCTGGCGAAGCAGCATGGCTACGGACTGGGAAGTGGCAACCCCGAGCCGCGCCGGTTCTTCGCGGTGAACCTGCTCGAAGAACTGGATCAACCGGGCGAATACTTCATTGACCGCGAATCGGGCGGGCTGTTTTTCTGGCCGCCTGCGTCCCTGTGCGGTGCGCGCGTGGTGTTGTCCACCCTGACCCAGCCGGTGATTGCGCTGCGCAACGCATCGCATGTCACGCTGCGCAGCCTCACTGTCGAGGCGTGCGCGGGGAATGGAATTGAAATCAAGGGCGGGCGGAACGACAGCCTTCTCGCCTGTCGCGTTCGCAACACGGGCTTCGATGGCATTGTGGTGGAAGGGGGCACGCAGCACCGCGTAATCGCCTGCGACATCTTCGACACCGGCGCGGCGGGCCTGAAGATCGGCGGAGGCGACCGCAAGACCCTCACGCCGTGCGGGCATGAGGCAGTCAACAATCACATCCACCACGTCTCGCGCCGCCAGCGGACACATGCCTGGCACGTTCATCTGGCCGGCGTCGGCGTCCGGCTCGCCCACAATCTGCTCCACGACGGACCACACCAGGCCATCGGTCTCACGGGCAATGACCATCTCATCGAGTTCAACGAAATCCACCACACCGGCATGGAGACCGCCGATTGCGGGGCGTTTTACATGGGACGCGATCCGTCCGAACGCGGCACGGTGCTGCGTTACAACTTCTGGCATCACATCGGCAGCACACGGTCCGCCGGCAGTGTTGCGGTGTATTTCGACGATGGCGCTGGCGGGCAGACGGTGTTCGGCAACATATTCTATCGTGCCACCGGTGGGATCACTGGCGCCGTTTGGTCGCACGGCGGCCACGACAACACGGTGCGCAACTGCATCTTCATCGAATGCCGGGTCGCCATCGGCAGCTCGCCACATGAGGACGACAACTATTGGAAGGGCTTGCTCAAAAGCAAGGATTGGCAGGAGAAGTTGCTCAAGGACGTGGACATCACCAAGCCGCCTTACGTTGACCGCTACCCGGAACTAAAAGGCTTCCTGGATTTCGCCGGTGAACCACGCCGCAATCACGCCCGTGGTAACCTAATCGTAAAATGCGGCGCCGTGCAAAGTGGCAACTGGGATGTGGCCGATAGCTTCGTGACCGATACCGACCCGGGCTTCGTCAACGCCGCCCATCTCGACTTCCGGCTCCGCGATGACTCGGCGGTCTTCACGAAGATAGCCGGTTTTGAGAAGATTCCCTTCGGGCAGATCGGGCTGCAACGCGATGAATTCCGCCGCCGCTTGGTGGAAAGCGCACGGTGGTGACGCAAAGCACAACGCGGGGCCCAAGAAAACCAACCGAGGCAAATTGAAGATCACACACACCATTGAGATTGCATAACTCCCGGCGACATGTTGCCGCGCCCATTGAAGCAGTCCGCCGAGGACTCTGGGTGAAGGAGACCAAGAAAGTATTCCTGGCGATCTTAAGCCGCAGGCCAATCGCTTGCCGGCCGCTTGGCTGTGGTAGGCCGTGGCTAATCCCGTCGTAAACATCTTCAAATCATTTGGGTTGACAGTTAGTAGTACTAATTGTATATCAAGGGTAAGACCCAATCCTGATGCGAATCAAATCAACACTGCTGCGCCAGATGTTATTGTCTCCAAATCCCAGTTTGGGCGTTTATGGGCAAACGCATATTTCTAACACATGAAGTTAAATCTGTACAACGTCAGGCTGACGATCCGGTCAGCCTTTACACTGATTGAGTTGCTCGTTGTCATCGCGATCATTGCCATTCTGGCGGGAATGCTGCTTCCGGCTTTATCGAAATCAAAACAAAAAGCCTTGAGCATCCAATGCCTGAACAACCTTCGCCAGATCGGGTTGGCAATCGTCATGTATGCTGACGACCATGCGGAATCGATGCCGGGTCCGCTCTGGGGACTGCAAAGCACGGTAGGGGTTGTGGGCTCAGAAAATCTGAATACGATGGCCATTTTTCTTGCACCTTATCTGATCAAAGCAGCTTCAAACAACTTTGAAAAAGTCTTCATGTGCCCCGCTAACAAATGGGCGCAGGATTATAGCAACCTGAACAACCGTGGCTCCTATGTCCAGAATACCGGGACCAGCTCCAACGGCTATTATCCCGTATTTGGCTATATCTATGATCCAAAGCCGCCTTACTACAAGAAGCCGCTCAAGTATTCAGAGATTGAAGCAAAATTTGGACCCATCTCGACGGTGTGGTCTATGGAAGACGTGGATGCGTGGAATTACGAAGGCTCCCCGACTCCCAATCCCGTACACAATATTGGCCGAAATGTGCTTTATGTGGATGGACACGTTGTTTACTTGCGGACCCGGTCCAAGACACAGGTTCCTTAAGTACTTTTATGAATCCGTTCAGAACATCCATCACCATAGCCCAATCTGAGAACTTTAGTCCGACGAAAAAATCTGCCAAAAAAAATTGACACTCTAGCAGCCTTCTAGGAGACTAGGGAATTCCTTGATCCAATGAGTTGACCAAAAACAATGCTAAGAACGATTCCGCCTTCGTTCGGAGAACATTAACCCCCAAGCCCTGAAAACAAATATGAAAACAACTATGACCGATACCCTCACTCGTTATTTGGCCTTAGGCTGCCTGCTGGCTGCGCCAGCCATATACGCAGCCCCCAACATCACCGTTGTCAACCCCGAAGCCGTCGGGTTACTGCCTCGGACTCAAACGATCGACGTCAACACAAACGCAGGCTTCAACTACAGCCCTTCCGGGGTGACCAAGTGGTTGGACATTACCGCCAATCATAATGTCGCGGTTTGTTGGAGTGACGCTGGCACCGCCGCGACTGACTTCAAATCCATGAACGTTGTATGGACTTTGTATAATTCAAATGGCGTAAACTTGATTCCGCCGACTGTCATCACTAACAAGACAGCCGCCCCTGGCGCCACCACGCAGATTAACAACTGGCTTTCGCTGTTCCGTCCGGATGGCAGATCGACTCCGGGCAATGTAGGCGGAGTCCCCAGGATTCGGGCCAACCGTTTTGGCAACGGCTTCTTGTTTGGCGTACGCGCAGATCGGCTTGGTTTGGAAGATCCGGCTTTCCTCCCGATTAACACCGACTTGTCCAGTGGTGGAAATCCCATCACCACGCTTTCTGTCAACAGCGGCTTTCCAGTGGCCCAACTAATTAACAATGATGGCACCCCGGGAGGCGGCATTGTTACCGGAGTGAGTGATGAGGAAGCCGATGCGACTGGCAACATATTTGGTCATGGGATGGCCTACCTCTCCAACGGAAACATCGTGCTGGCGAGCGAATCAAGGCAGGACCAGGAATTTGTTAATCGTTTCGGTAGCACAACTCCCAACCGGCATGTGGTCTATCGAGTGGTGACCCCCGCTGGGGTGGTAGTGAAATCAACTTCGTTGGTCAGTGAAACCCTTGATCGGACGGAACTCTTTGGCTACGGGATAGGTGTAACGGCCAACGGCTTTGCCATCCGGTTTTCCTATCGGCCACGTCATGACGGATCCGGTAGGACCTCGGGCACAATTCGCCTCTTTGATAACGACGGCAATCCGGTAAGTGGTGATATTAATCAATCCGATGCTGTGGGGGAATATCTCGGCACTGGGCCGAACAACCCGACTGGCGGAAACGGTGGCCGTGGAGATTCCGTTGGGTTCGGTGGCAATCAAACTGACGCTTACGTCAACGCCTGTATCGGAGCCCAGGAGGGAGTGTTTGGTCCAGTGTACGTCACGGTGTACAACGCCGATGGCACAGTGCGGTACCATCGCGCGGTTGCTGACGAGGGGGAAACAAATTACGCCGAACAGGTGGATGCCGCAATTGCTCCCGACGGTCGGGTGGTTGTCGTAATGGATGATCGTACCGCCGCCGGGATCACCGGCCAAACCAACCGCCTAATCTTGGGCCGCATTTTTGACCGTGACGGCAAACCGATGGGCCCTTGCTTCTACGTCAGCGAACGGGAGAATCCTTTCATCGCCACCAAAGACAGCCTGCGACCAAAGGTGGCTTGGCGCGACAATATGATCGCCGTTGCTTGGGGTTCATTAAATAGTCCCGCAGCGTCGAGCGTCGTTTCGACTCGCATGTTCGAAGTCACCCGGGTGGTCAATCCAGAACACGTCGGACTGTCGCCCAGGACCGCAACGATTGACGTTAATAACGCGAATCCAGCTTTCAACTATGGCACCCTCGGCAACCAGTGGGTGGACATTGCCAACAATCACAGTGTTGCGGTTACTTGGGGTGACGGCGGGACCGCCAGCACGGATTTCCTATCTCAGAACAGCGTGTGGACCTTGTATGATGCCAATGGCAATCCGCTGATACCGCAGACCGTGATCACCAACAAGACGGGTGCGGTTGGCCCCACCACGTTGACGAACACCGCCCTGGCTTTCTTCCGGCCCGATGGCAGTTCGACGCCCGGTAATACGAGCGGCAATGCGAGGATTCGTGCCAACCCTTTTGGCGACGGGATTTTGTTTGGCACGCGGGCCGAGCGGCTCGGCCTCGAGATTCCGGCCTTCCTGGCCATCAATCAGGACGCCAACAACCCGTTGCTTACTCCGACTTCCTCGGGCAGTGGCTTTCCGGCGGTGCAGTTATTGAACAACAACGGGACACCGGGGAGCGGCATTCTTACGGGAACTGACGACGACCAAGCGCAGCCGGCTGGCCAGGTGACGCCGCAGGGCATGGAATATCTCGCCAACGGAAACATCGTAATCGTAATGGAGTCGCGGCAGGACCAGGATTTCGTTAATCGATTCGGCGCGGCGGCCCCCAACCGGCACGCGGTTTACCGAGTGCTCGGACCCACTGGCGCGGTGGTGAAGGATTACTCCTTGGTGAGCTCGACGCTGGATCGCACGGAGATGGTTGGCTTCATGGTCGGCGTCACGAGGAATGGTTTTGCGATTCGTTTCTCTTACCGTCCACGGCACGACGGTTCTGGGCGGACCTCGGGCACCATCCGTCTGTTTGACAACAGCGGGAACCCGTTGAGCGACGACATCAATCAGTCCGATGCTGTGGGGGAATATCTCGGCACTGGGCCGAACAACCCGACCGGCGGCAATGGCGGTCGTGGTGATTCCGTCGGCTTCCACGGCAACGGCGTGGACGCTTACGTGAATGTATGCATTGGCGACCAGGAAGGGGTGTCCGGGCCGGCCTACGTCACGGTGTATAACTCTGATGGCACAATCCGTTATCATCGCCCGGTGTCGGAAACCGGCGAAACAAATTCGGCCAAGTTCCCTGATGCAGCCATTCACGCGGATGGGCGGGTCGTGGTCGTTTTCGACGACGTGATCACCTCCTCACTGACCGGCAATAACAACCGCTTGATCGTCGGAAAAATGTTTGATCCCAAGGGCAATTCGATGGGCCCGCTGTTCTATGTCAGCGAGCGGGAAACTCCCTTCAATACGGTAAAGGAAAACGTCGAGCCGAAAATTGTCTGGCGTGACAACCTGATCGCAGTGGTCTGGAAGAGCCTTAGTAGTCCCAATACGTCCAAGGCAGTCGTCGGATTGCGGGTGTTCAATGATGTGGCCACCACACCCCCGAATCTGTCCATTGCCAAATCAGGCGGCAACGCGGTCATGACCTGGCCAGCAACGCCCGCAGGATACACGCTGCGCTCCAAAGCCAGCGTGAGCGCCGCGACTTGGGAGACCAACAGTCCCGCGCCGGTGTTCGGCAATGGTGGTGCTGTTTACCAGGTCACCGAACCGATCGGTTCGTCAAGCCGAATCTATCAATTGATCCGGTAAATCGGACGCACCGTCTGTTTCCAAACACCCAAACCTCGCTGATGTTTGGGTGTTTCTGTTAGTGGTGGAGCCGGAGCTACGGATGGCCGAGATATGGAAACACCATAACTTCGGCTTCGCCTCGGCAGTGGGAAAATGGTTGCCCCCGAAGTCGTGGAAACAGTTGCTTTTCAACGTTGAAAGGCACAAGCAAGGCTGAAATGTTTTGGACTCCCTGACATTCAACTCTGATGAAAACAAACTGCATGATGGTTGGGTTCATAACGTTGCTAGTGGCCGCCTCACTTGGCGCGGCGACCAACGCCCCCCCGTGGAAAGCTGGGGTCGCCACGGTAATTCTCACCCCCGAACAACCCATGTGGATGGCCGGTTTCGCGGCGCGGACAAATATCTCCCAAGGCAAAGCCACCGAACTTTACGGCAAGGCCCTAGCGCTCGAAGACTCGGGTGGCACCCGCTTGGTGATCGTGACCCTCGACCTCATCAGTGTGCCCCGTGCTCTGCGAAACGGCCTCGAGGCTGCTGTGCTGAAGGAGCACAACCTTCCGCGCGAGGGGCTGTTGATGAACTGCTCCCATACTCACAGCGGCCCGGAATTTACAATCGGAACCGGCCCATTGCCGTGGCCGATGTTTGGCAACCCAGCCCGCGCCGGAGCCAAGTCCGCTGAAGATTATGGCCGCGAACTTCAGGAGAAATTGATTGCTCTGGTGCGCCGCGCGCTCGCCAGCAGGGCTCCGGCGAAACTGAGTTATCAACATGCCCGCTCCGGATTCGCCATGAACCGACGGACCCCGGTTGGTGGAAGCTACAATAACTTTCCCAATCCAGATGGTCCGGTGGATCAGGAAGTCCCGGTGCTGCGTGTGGATGGTCAGGACAGCAAGCTCCAGGCAGTGATTTTTGGTTATGCCTGCCACAACACAACAGTAGGATTTTACCAGATTTGTGGTGACTACGCCGGGTACGCTCAGCAGGATTTTGAAGCGGCTCATCCGGGCGTGACCGCGCTTTTCATGCTGGGTTGCGGCGGCGACCAGAATCCGTACCCACGCAACACTTCTCAACTGGCGCAACTCCATGGCCGCACGCTCGCCACGGCGGTCGAGGCGGCACTCGAGACGCGCGCACGGCCGCTGCCCGGTCCGCTGCGACTGGCCTACGGGGAGGTGGATATCAACTACGCCGGACCCCCAATCCGGGCCGAGTACGAAGCGAAACTCAAATCGTCTGACAAATACGAAGCCCGGCACGCCCGCCGCTTTCTTGACCAACTGAGCAGGGACGGAAAGTTGCCCGAGAAATATCCTTTCCCGGCTCAAGTGGTTCAATTCGGCGACGACTTGACCCTCGTGGGACTGGGCGGCGAAACAGTCGTGGACTACTCCCTTCGACTAAAGAAGGAACTCGCAGGCCCGGCGGTCTGGGTGGCCGGTTATTGCAATGATGTCATGGGTTATATCCCCAGCGCGCGCCTGTTGCGTGAAGGCGGTTACGAACCGTGTACATCAATGGTCTTCAGCGAAATTCACCCCGGCCCCTGGTCGCCGAGTCTGGAGGAACAAATTATTGCGAAGGTCCACAAACTGAACGACGAGCTTCGGCCACGCGTGGGAGGAAAGAAATGAACCAGTACGGGTTGCTCTGCTTTTCCGCATTCTTAAGCGAAGAGAGCCATACGAGGCTGTTCAAAGCTGTGGTCAAAACAGCGTTGAGCCCGTTTCGGGTGCTTCGACGTCACCCGACTCTTGGAATCAGGAATCTACCATGATCAACAAAGTCCCCGCGTTACAATCAGTTTTGGAAATGGCCCTCCCGGATCAGGCAATTAACAGCGGTGAAATCCCTTGGGTGCCGCAGGCTGAACGAGTCTGGTTTAAGCCACTCCGCTTTGATTTGGTCAATGGTCGCTGGATCAATCTGCTCAAAGTGACAGGAGGCGGGCGAGTCAATCGGCATCGCCACGCCGGCGGGCAGGTAATGGGCTATGTGATTCAAGGCTCTTGGAATTACCTGGAACGGGACTGGGTAGCCAGGCCCGGCACCTTTATCTACGAACCCCCCGGAGATATCCACACCTTGGTGGTGGATGGACGCGAAGATATGATCACCCTTTTCATTCTGGAAGGGGTGATCCAGTATCTCGACGATCATGATAACATTATTTACCAAGATGATGTCTTCACCAAGATGAAACGATACCTCGATTTCTGCCAAGCTCAGAGTATCGAGCCACTAAACTTGCGCTACTAACTTTGATTGGCTGATTTGCATTCCCAAGTGGTCGCAGGCAAATGCCACAACAAAGCGAAAACCCAAACCAGGGCTTAGAATAACAAATCAATGGTCCAGAAAAGCGAATCTCCTCATAAAATGAATCCAATAAAAAAGCAATTCTCCCTGAATCGCGCCGTCGCGAGACAGCAATTTCCTGTTATCAGTTTAGGGGTATTGTTGGCCCTTTTACATGGTTTGGCGTATGGGCAGCCCGCCAGCAGGGCCGACAAGGGACCGGAAGCGGGCGCGAAGCTGACGGAGGCGCCGATCAAATGGGTCGCTCCGTCATCGTTCGATCCTGATCTGCCGGGAATGGGCTTGCCCCAACTGCCGGGATGCAAGAGCCAGGTCATCTACGACCCTCTCATGTGCCGCAGCGCCGTGGATGAAGGGGGTGACGGCCGCTACGAAAGTGTCCTTCACGGAACGTTTAATCATCACCAGGGTTTCGTCCTCTATCAGGACAAGATCATCGCCTGGTGGTCGAACCACGCAAGGGACGAAAACGGCCCCGGTCAGCGCGTCATCGGCCGATGGGGGACCTGGGTTGGCGATAGCGCCAGCGCAGATGCGCGAATCAATTGGGGGTATGTTCCGTCCTTCGTCGAATTCATGCCGCCACCGGTCCCGGTCCGCCGGCGATGGTGGCACGTTGATCCGTACGTCATTCAGCCCTACATCGATGGTTCGTTGAGCGTGAGAAACGGGAAGCTCTATTCGATCGGGCAGGTCACCTGCATCGGCGGGTGGACCACGGAAGAACTCCTTCGCCGCCCGACCGGCCCGCTTCCGGCAGAGAAGTGGAATGACCGGCTCGACCTCAGTCGCGGTTTCCGGTACGACCTGTGGTACGATGTTGGCCCGCAATTCGCGCAGCGATGGACATTCCGCGATGGCCAGCTCGTGCCGGATTCACCCATGTATCGGATGACGCCCGACGTTTCCCGAATCGAGGTCACGCCCGGACGATGGAAGCCCGTGGCGCCGCTGATTCCGCCGTATGTGAATATGATCCCGATTGAGAACGCGCCGGAGGACATCCGGTTGGACATTCTCGGTGCTCCGAAGCCAGCCGGAACACCGCCGCCGGCCCCGCGGCCTGCCCACGCACCCGGCACTAGTTCCCACGCTGCGGACGGGAAACACGGCCTGGCCCACAGCACAGAATTTGAGCGCCCGGATGGAAAACTCGTTTCCGTGCGGGACAATCTCCAGAATCCGGGACACTACTACGCCGCCGTTCGGAACAGCCGGGAAGATTATTATACGCCGGCGATAGAGACAGACCTTGTCGGCGGTGCCGCCCCCGTTTCCGGAAGACTGCCCGACGGACGCGTATGGCTTTTGTGCAATAGCCCGAGCAACTATCTGGTGGCACACGAGAACAGCCGCAAGGACATGTTTATCACGGTTTCTCGCGACGGCATTACGTTCGACAAGACATGGCTGGTGTTCCACTCCGATCGGAAATCCGATGGTGGCATTTACAAGTTTGGCGGGCCTCAGTACTTCGTAACTCGCATCATCGGCGAGAACATGTGGATCGTTTACAGCATCACGAAGGAACAGATCGGCATTACGAAGCTGCCTCTGTCATCGCTTCACTGAATTTCCTGTCGCTGACGAATTTGCGGATGGTGGTCAGCAAGAACCTTGAGGGGTTGTGAAGAAAACCCCTGCTGAAACAGAAAAGGCGCAGCCGGTAACGGTCACGCCTTTTGAAAATTGGAAGCGGGGTGCATTACGAGGCCCACCCCCTCTCAGTGAAGGCTTCCTGCCGAAACGGCGTTTCACTTCCGCAACGCCCGGCGCAACAGATTATGGGTAATCCGCTGGACGCGATCATCAGGTCCGTGTGGGCGGTTCCAATGCGACCAAGGCAGCGTGTGCCCGGGCGGATGTGACAAGCCTTGGGACCAGAAAATGGTTGCGGCGTTGAAGACGAAATTACCCTTCGGCCCCGGATAAATTGTGGCCGCCCATTGTTGCGGTTGATC
>Ga0114966_10003157_pt1 | contig 14584 bp, 10 predicted proteins | sample M_130207_XF_Meta_FD_87029 | JGI IMG/M metagenome (GOLD analysis project Ga0114966, IMG submission 87029) | Freshwater microbial communities from Lake Montjoie, Canada to study carbon cycling - M_130207_XF_MetaG | ecosystem: Environmental > Aquatic > Freshwater > Lake | place: Lake Montjoie... | reverse complement strand
TTCCTCATAGCTTCTTTGAACTGGCTCAAAAAAATGGATGTCTACTTTTGAACGGTTTTTAGTTACTAATTCCTGCATTGGAATAAAATTTGAGACATCATAAATTCCTTGTAATGTAATCATAAGGGCAAAGGTATTTCCTTATATTTACTCCATATTTCACCTATATAAATAAATTGTTAAGTTCATAGTTATCACATGTTACCCGAATATACCTTACAGCAGTTAGCCTTGCGAAATGGCCAAGATAAACCCGAGATTTGGATTGCTTGCTACGGCAATATTTATGATGTTACTATGAGCCGTTTATGGTTTAATGGAAAGCACTATGAACATTGGGCTGGACAGGATTTAACGGAAGAGCTGAAGGATGCGCCCCACAGCGATAAGGTGTTTGAAAAATTCAAGATGATAGGCACAATTAAAAATGGGTAATAGAATTCTGGTACTATTAATCTTCCTTGGTTTTGTTCACGCTTCCATGTTTAAATGTAAAGTCGCTTTGTAGGGCGTATGCCCCAGAAACAACAACCGCATCACCTTCCCGTAGTCCCGAAATAATTTCAATTTCATTGTTATTCTGGATTCCTATTTGAACTCTGCGCGCTTTAAATTTTCCTTTTTCTATCTCCATCCATACAAAACTTTGTTCACCACTTTGAATAACAGCATCCAAGGGGAGAACTATCGCCTTTTTTGTTTTTGATTTTAATATTATGTTGGCTGGCATTCCTGGTCGAAACATATGTTCATTGTTTTTAATCTCGATGCGTATCAGGTTGATCTTACTTTGTTCTTGAAATTCCGGATTCACAAAAATTATTTTTCCACTTATGCGATGCTCTGGGTAATTTTGAGGAATTACATCTACTAAGCTACCCTCTTGTATATTTTCCATTTCATTACTGTAACGTTGTGCTTCCAACCAAAGCGTGCTTAAGTCTGCTAATGAATAAATCATAGCACCTTCGTTTACATAGTCGCCCTCCTGAAGTGGAATATCCATAATTGTACCCGATATTTTGCTGTAAATTTTAGTTGTAATTGTAGCTAATTTGGATTGTTCCAAACTGGTAATTTGAGATTCATTTAAACCCCACAATAAGAGTTTGTTTTTTGAGCTTGCTAATAGTCCGGATGCTGCTTTACCCAATAACGCCGACTTGTTGATGGCAAGCAAGTACTCTTCTTGTGCCAACAGCAAATCGCGACTATATAATTCATAAATTGGTACACCAACATTAATTTCTTCACCTACAATCTTATAATATAAATGATCAATTCTTCCATTAACTCGGACACTAATTTGCATTTTGTTTTTTTGATTAATATTAAAAATGCCGTTAAGTAAATACTCACGACCGATGCTTCCAAAACGTACACTATCGATTTTAATGGAGGCTAAGTGTATTTGTTCTTCGTTTAGTTTTAAAATGTCGTTTTGAGATTTGTCAATGGTGGCAAGGGTTAGCTCCATTTTGCAAATAGGACAAATACCAGACTGCTTTTCCATGACCTGTGGGTCCATTGAACACACAAAATATTCATCAGCACCTAAATTTTGTTTAGGGTGTTGATTGCAACTCACCCAAATGCAAGCAATAGCAATGGTTATTGATTGCTTTAATAGCAACGTGAACATTTTAATTTTCTTTAATTTATTCATCCTCTGTTATTTTAATAAACCCCTCACTGTCTGTTAAAAATGCAGCATCTTCTGCAATCTCGTTTTCAGGGTCTAATCCGTTTTTTATTTCTGTCCAATTATTGTCCGATTCACCAGTTTCGATTGGTTGTGCCCTAAAATAGCCGTCAGTTTTTAACCAAACAATTTTCTGTTTTCCTAAGTTTATAATTGACTTTTTTGGAACCCACATTCCTTCGGTAACACCCACATTTATTTTTGCATTAACTAGTGCACCTACTTTATGCGCGTGCTCTTTGTTATTAATGTCGATTCGTATTTTAACACTTTTAGATCCTGCATTAACGATAGGGGAAATGAAATTTACTTTTCCGTGCATCGACATTATAGGGATTTCATTTACCCAAAATTCCACATCCTGATTTAGCTTTATTTTTGTGATATCTTTAATTTTTATTTGAAGATAAATGGCCACATCATGCGGGTCTACTACATTAAAAAGGGTTTGTCCTGCTTCAACATACATGCCTTCTTTTACTCCTAGTTCTTTAGATTTTTGTAGCTTATCATTAATGGAAGATTCATTACCATTTGTCTCACCCTTCGTCATAGTTTCATGGATATGTCCGGACCACTTGCTATAAATAGGGACTACATTTAGAACAATTTTATTTGATATGATATTTTGTATTTGTATGTCGTTGAAGCCAAGTAAAACTAACTTTTGTTTGGCTGCATTAATTAGACTTCTATTTTCAGGATCATTGTTTATTAAGTAAACTAAGTTTTCTTGCGCAGTAATTAAAGCAGGGCTATAGATATCTAGTATTTTTTCTCCTTTTACAATAGGTTGATAATTATAACGAATGTATAGATTATCAATACGTCCGTTTAAACGTGATGCAATAGCATGTTTTGTTCTGTCATCATAATCTATAAATCCTTGTGCGTCTATAATTTGATCTATTGATTTAAAGTTGGCATGTATGGTATTAATTGACGATACTACATTTGAATTTACTGGTTTAAGTAATGCATGCAATAAGTCGGGCCGAAATTTTTTCACTAAATCCATTCCCTCACATTCTGGTTTAGGACATTTACCCGGATGATTTTGAACTATCTCCGGATGCATTGGACAGTAGAATGTATCTTGACTCTCCATTTCCATCTTCGGATTTATTGCAGTATTTTTCGAATCATGGTTGCACTCGATATAGGTTAGGCAAATTAAAAACAAGCCTAAAAGCATGATGCTTGATTTCTTATTGTATTTGAAGTGCTTTTTCATATTGCGACTGCGCTGATAAATACGATGATAACACTTTTAGATAAGCCAATTGTGCCATTTGTAAGTCGTCCCAAGCTAACAAAGTCATGGTTAATTCTCCTGTGTTTTGCCCGTAAGAAAGTAAATTTAAGTTCAAACTATTTTGGTAGGCAGGTATCACCTCTTCTCGGTAATTCCTTAGCTCTTCAGCGCGTAATTGCATCTCCGACAAATAAAGTGCAATCATTTGTTTCGCCATCTTAAGCATATTTTGTTTGCTTTGCTCCATGGCTTTAATTTCGTAGCCCATGGAATTAATCTCGCTCTTATAGCCTTTCGAATACCAAGGCGCAATTGGAATACTCATTGTACCCATTATGGCAAAAGCATCTGATCGACCCCCAAAACGCGTGAAATTACCAATGCGAATACCATAATTAGGAAGAGCATTTAAATACGTTAATGACTGCTTTAGTTTCATAGTGTTAATTTGGCTATTCATTGTAAGGATATCGCTTCGATTGCAATCCAGAGAATCCAATTTAACTGAATTTTGAGGTTGTTGATAGTTCTTAATTAAATTTGAGGTGTCGATTTCAAAATCAGAGTTAAGATCTTGATTCATCAAGTAATTTAGTTTTAAATTTGATTCATGTATCATGTTTTTTTCACGAAGAAGCATATTTTTGTTTTCTGAAAGACGAGCTTTAAGTTTATAAATAGACGCCAAATCAAGTTTGCCAATCGCAATTTGTTTTTCGGCTAGTGTAATCATTACCTCAATCGTTCCCTTATTAGCTTCTAAAATTTGTGAGTTTTGTGCTGCAATATATCTATTGTAATAGGCTTCCTTGGCTTGCTGAAACAATTCGTTTTTTTCGAACTCACCTTGGTTTTTTGTTATTGAGGATGCTGATTTTAAATAATTTTCTTTGGCTTGTATTACCCGTGGATTCGGAAATTGCTGCATTACGGTAATTCGCATTTGACTTCCCGCAGCATCGAATTTATACATAATATCATCCCATTCTGCTGAAAGGGTAGGTGCCATCCACATGCTAGCGCCATTAACAAGTTCATCCTCTGCTTTGATTTTATTTTGATAAGAGCGTAAACTTGAATTGTTATTTTCTATTTTATTAAATATTGAATCAAGCGATAAGGTTTGTCCATAGCTTTTTGAATTTATTAATAGAAGAATAAACAACAGAGAGATTGGATATTTTATTATTGTAAAGCAACCTTTAATGCTTCTTTGATAAATATATTTCATTTTAATATGTATTAATGTTTAATTCCTGATTCCACGATATCCATCTTTCCATATTTATTTAATTCATAGCGCTTGGTCATCTCGAATACCACAGGTGTCGTTAGTAAAACATGCACCGATGATGTAAAAACGCCACCGATCATTGGAAGCACAATGGGGATCATTACATCCGATCCAACCCCATTACTCCATAAAACGGGAATCAACCCTAATAGCGCTACGCATACCGTCATTATTTTAGGTCGAAGTCTTTGTGCAGCGCCACGATATACAAATTCCCGCAGGTCTTCGTCGGTTATGCTTTCTCTAGAATTGCCTTTTATTGCAATCAAATCAAGCATCGCTTCATGAAGATAAATAACCATAAAAATTCCTGTTTGCACCGCAATGCCGAAAAGTGCAATGAAGCCTACCGCCACCGCAACAGATAAATTAATATGATAAAAATAGATCATATATACACCTCCAACAAGTGCAAAAGGAACAGTAATTATACTAAGTAATGCTTCGCGTATGGATTTGTAAACCATATATAGCACCATAAAAATAATAAACAATACAATGGGAATTATTAACTTTAAAGTGTTGGCAGCGTGAATTTGGTTTTCCCATTGTCCGCTCCACTCAATAAAATATCCTTTCGGCAATTTTTTTATTGTTTCATTAATTTTGTTTTGTGCATCGTTTACCGTACTACCTAAATCGCGCCCTCTCACATTAAATAATACAGCTCCACGCAATAGTGAATTTTCGGATTGAATCATTGGTGGTCCATCCGATATCCTAATATCTGCCACTTCTGAAAGAGGCAACGGGCCAAAGCTTCCTGTTTGCACTGGCGTGCTTTTAATGGCATCGATAGAGCTTCGGAAATCTTGAGCCAAACGCGCATTAACATTAAATCGTTGTCGACCCTCTATGGTTGTGGTTAGGTTAACTCCACCTAATGCAGATTCGATAACCATATTTACATCATCAACACTTAAACCATACCTGCCAATTTCATTCCGTTTTATTTTTATATCTAAATATTTACCACCGGTGATGGGTTCTGCATACAAATCTTTAACGCCATCCATTCCGGTTAATTCATTTTTAATAGACTGTGTCAGTAAATTAATGGTATCTAAGTTGTCGCCAAATATTTTTACTCCAACATCCGTTCTAATGCCTGTAGAGAGCATATTAATTCTATTTATTATCGGTTGTGTAAATCCATTTACGGTTCCTGGAATCTGCAACTTGGCATTAATTTCATCAATGATATCCTCTTTTGTAATCCCAGGGCGCCATTCTAACTTAGGTTTAAGCAGTATAATTGTTTCTATCATGCTTATTGGTGAATTGTCGGTGGCAGTTGCGGCTCTTCCTGCTTTTCCTAAAACATTCAAAACTTCAGGACATTTTTTTATTATTTTGTCTTGAATTTGAAGTATTCTTTTCGCATCTGAATTGGAAACATCAGGCATGGTAACAGGCATAAACAAGATACTCCCTTCATCCAAGGGTGGCATAAACTCAGTACCTAAACTCATTAGCATTGGAATGCTAATGCAAAGTGCGATAACATTAATACCTATTGTTGTTTTTCTCCATCGCAAACACCAATTTATTACTGGTGAATAAATTTTCTGCAATATTCTGTTCGCTGGATTTTGATTCTCTAGTTTAAATTTCCCTTTCAATAGAAAAGAAATAAGCACTGGCACGAGAGTAATCGCCACAAAAGCATCGATTAGAAGGATAAATGTCTTGGTCCAAGCTAATGGAGAAAACAATTTACCTTCTTGGTCTGTTAATAAAAAAACGGGAAGAAATGAGGCGATGATTATTATTGTTGAATAAAAAGCGCCTTTTCCTATCTGTTGACAAGCCTGCTCAATAATTTTTAAGCGTTGGTTTTCTGTATCTTTTTTAGAATCATCCATAACTAAGCTTTTTTATTTTGAAACTCTGCTAAGTGTCGATAGGAATTTTCAACCATTACAATACCATCATCAACGATAACGCCAATTGCCAATGCTATTCCGGTAATCGACATGATGTTTGATGAAATGCCAAACGTGTTGAGTAAAATAAATGCGGCTGCAATGGATATTGGAATTTGAATAATGATAATGAAAGCGCTCCTCCAATGGAATAGAAAAATAATCACGATTAAGCATACTACAAGTATTTCCTCATACAGCGTGCCTTTCACTGATTTTATTGCTGCTGCAATTAAGGTGCTTCTATCGTAAGCGGTTTTTATTTTAACGCCTACAGGAAGTCCCTTTTCAATGTCTACTATTTTCGATTTCACATCTTGTATAACAGCATCGGCGTTTTCGCCATAACGCATTACCACAATACCACCAACTACTTCACCTTCTCCATTTTCATCAAAGATGCCTAACCGCAAATCTCCGCCCATTTGCACCGTAGCCACGTCTTGAATGGTAATGGAGGTGGAGCCATCTTTTCCAACTGGGATACTTTCTATATCTTTTATGTTTTCAATATATCCCAATCCTCGCACTATATATCCCATACCACTCATTTCAAATTTACGTCCTCCTACATCATTATTATTACTTTTAACGGCTTTCAAAACATCCATCATAGTTACATTGTAATAATTAAGTTTATGAGGATCAATATTTATCTGATATTGCTTTTGGAAGCCACCAAAGGATGCAATTTCTGCCACTCCTTTTACTGTTTGTAATCCATATTTAATATACCAATCTTGCAAAGCTCTCAGTTCTCCTAAATTATAATTGGGTGCATCCAATGTGTACCAATAAATATGCCCCACCCCAGTGCCATCAGGCCCTAATGCTGGTGTTACATTTTCCGGTAAGAGTCGCTGCGCATAGTTTAATTTCTCTAGTACTCTTGTTCGCGCCCAGTATATATCTACGTTGTCGTCGAAAACAACATACACGAAACTCATTCCAAACATCGAAGAACCACGAACATTTTTTATTTTCGGAATACTTTGTAGATTCGAAACTAGCGGGTAGGTTATTTGATCCTCTATAATCTGAGGGCTACGACCTTCCCATTCTGTGAAAACAATAACTTGGTTTTCTGAAAGATCTGGTATCGCATCAACCGGATTCTTTTCTACAGAATAAACTCCCCAGAGGAGTAGGGCAATGCCAAAAAGCAACACAAGCCAACGGTTGTGCAGCGAAAACGAAATAAGCTTTTTTACCATAACAATGGTTATTTTTTTGGTCTATCGTACCTGCAGCATTTCGGAAGTTTATTATATATTTCCGTAGAGGCTTTTACAGTATCTGAGTCATAGCCTACATCGGCTATTTTTTGCAGTATCTGTTTTAAGTTTACCTTAGAAGGTTCATACGTAACAGTTAGAATTTTTGTTTCCGTATCCCAATTGCGTGTTATTACACCATCTTTCTTTTTTAAGGCTCCTTCAATCGTTGTTTTACACATATCACAATTTCCATAAATTTTTACCTTTTCGGTTTTTTTAGATGCTGTTTGTGCTGAAGCACAGATGTATAAGGCAAATACACCGAATACTATTAAAGTGAACTTTTTCATATACTATAATTAAATAATTAAAAAATAAAAATGAATTTGCCTTGAAGTAGGCAAATAAAAATATAACCCCATAGGAATGAGGCAACAATAAAAAAGAAATTTCTCAGACTAGAAGGCAGCGGTAAAGAATGTTTAAGGATACCGACAAATCAGGCGGTGCCTTTGCATTTCTGATGTTCTGGATTTGAAAATAGCTTTTACGTAAAGAAAAAATAGTTGTTGGTTGATATCCAAGGGAAGCAAAAACTTTTGGAGCTATTTTAGTAAAAGAGGAAGGCGTATAATTATCTTTGATTTTCTTTAAAGTAACTGTTGTGTTTTTACAACAGTCCTTCATCGCATTTTTCTTCTTACAACAGCAATTAGTGTTACTTCCTACAGCGGTCAAACTAATCTTCTTTTTTTTGTTACAGTAGTCAACAGAAAAAGAAAACCCACTTGAAGAAAGCAGAATTAAAAATGATAACGCTATGGCAAAACTCTTTTTCAAATCAGTGGCAAGGTAGTACTATTTTATGAATTGCAATAAAATTGATTAAAATCAGACAAAAATTGCATTTATTGAAGACAAAGGCTGAAGATTAGTTCATCCTTATTCCTTGCAATAATGCAACCGAACCAAACCTTTTTCAAAATATTTCGTTTCGAGTAGCTTGAGTCTCTGACTTGGAATGCCAGATTTAAAGAGTCTTATGCCTTCGCCCAAAACCATAGGAATTATCGATATCAGGATTTCATCAATTAAATTTTCTTGCAATAAAGCTGTTGCTAAATCGGCTCCACCATCACAATAAATATGTTTACCGGGTAGGTTTTTTATTTTGGAAATCAGTGTGGTTAAGTTTCCAGTGTAATATTCAAAGGTTCCGATATCTGGTTTTGTCGTATGTGTAATTATATATACTTTTTTATCCGTATGTGGATATTGGTATCCCATCTCTTTCAACTTATCAAAAGTTTTTCGTCCAATAATAATGGTGTCTATTTCTTTTAAAAAATTAGCATAGCCATAATCCTCGCCTGCCTTATCCATGGAGGAAAGGAACTCTATTTCACCGCTCGGACCTGCAATGTAGCCATCCAAACTCATTGCGATATAAAGTATTACTTTTCTTTCGTGCATAACTATAATACAAGGATTGGTGTCATATTCTTTTTGACTTATTTCTTCTCGAGGTCCATGCCACATTCGCTGCACTGTGCTGGCTTATCGGAAATAATTGATGGATGCATTGGACAATAATACTCCGTTTTTGAAGGTATACTATCTGTTTTGGCTGCTTCAGGAATTGGCTTAATAATGTTGGTGTTCGAATTATTGCAGGCATTGAAGGCGAGCATTAATGTCAGGGCAAGAAAAAATCTCATATGTAAAATGTTTTTGTGAAAATACAAATTTCTTAATTCTAAGGAATCTTAAATGCTTTATTAATTTAAAGCAATCGGTCATTTCAGTTTTTCACGAGTCGTATTACTTCTGAATAACAGTCATTTTTAAATTCGAGAAAATAAATGCCTGGCGATAAATTATGGTTATCAATAGTTAAACTTTGATTTGTGAGATACGGAATATCTGTTGCTATTGGATGACCAGAAATGTCGTATAGTTTGGCGGATAAGGTTAGAAATGGTTTGTAGTTGTATATAGTCCAGCTGCCGTAAGATGGGTTAGGAAAGGCTGTAAATGCTGATTTCATATTTGAGTTTTCAACTGCATTATTACTATGATAGGTGACGTCGAAGGTGGCGGTATCACCAGCATCATTAAAAAGTAACGGATTATAAATAATGAATTTAATTATGGCTTTACCCATAACATTTTTAAAATCGAAATGATATTTTAAAAACCCAATGCTGTCTGGGAGTTCAGTTAAATTCTCGAAATTTCCGCTTAGTGGCACCCCACCAAGGCAAGTTCCATTCATACAGGCCATTACAAACCAATCTTTAGGAATGGTATCAAATAAAAGTCTCCACGATAAATTGGTTACAATGCCATAGTGGTAAACAAATGGAATTTTTGTTTCTTCATAAATAATATCGAGTGACGTGTTTATTTTTTTGAGCTTTCCATTCGGAAAGATTATTTGAGATTGTATTATACTAGACTTAATCAATAGTGTTAAGCCGATAAATAAAAATAAATAAACAGGTTTAATTTTAATCATTTTATTTAATTTAGATTGTCGTGTTCGACTTTCATTAGTGTCAATTCATCCTTTTGATAATGGTAAATAGATATAATGTTTTTAGAAAGGCTATTTCAACGAAGGTAAATTTATTTGGAATGGTGTTTTATGATTTTAATCATGCATAGAAGAAACACCCCAATAATTAGCGTTTTATAAACGAAGCAGTAACCTTGAATGTAAATAAAATTTTACAAATCTCACAAAAGAGGTATTATCGAATTCGAGTTTTATTCCTCAATGTCGACGCCCTGTGACACAATTTTTTTGTTCATTGATTTTTCGAGCCAAAGCAGTAAGCTAGGTAAAAAAAGCAAGTTCGAAATAACCGCGATAATAAGTGTAAATGAAATTAGAATACCCATACTTACGGTACCTCCAAATGATGATGCTGTATAGATAATAAAGCCAAAGAAGAGTACGATGGCGGTATACAACATACTTACACCGGTTTCATGCATGGTGTTTTTTATGATTACTGAAATCGAATTTTTACGGAGTTTATATTCGTGGCGATATCGATTTAAAAAATAGATGGTGAAATCGCTACTCAAACCATATGCAATGCTAAAGATTAATATTGTAGATGGCTTCAAGCGAATATCAGCATAACCCATTAATCCAATTGTGATTATTAGAGGAATCACATTCGGAATTATAGATATAATTACCATTTGCCAAGTCCTAAAGAGATAAATCATTATAAAGGTAATAAGTATAAACGCTAGAATTAAACTTTCGATAAGACTACTCTCCATATATTTATTACCCTTTAAAAATATATAGCTGGTGCCAGTGATATTTACATTATATCGGTCTTTCGGAAAAATTGAATCTAGAGTGTGCTGAAGGTCATTAGTTATCGTATAAATTTTCGTAGAGCCCACGTCGGCCATTTGTGCCGAAATTCTAATTATTTGTTGGTTACTATCCACCATGGCTCGAAGTAAATTATTACCGGCTCCATGTTTTCCAATGGCCTCCGACATAAAAGCAATTTCTGACTCATCGGGAAGTGAATACATGGTGCTATCACCCAAGTAGAAGGCTTGTTTGCTGAATTTCAATAATTCAATCACACTTATTGGTTTCGCAAATTCTGGATAACTGCTTAAAATCTGTTGCGCCGTATCTATTTTGTAAAGGGTTTCTAACTTTCGTATTCCTTTTCTTTTTTTTGTGTCAATTAATATCTCATATGGCATAACACCACCAAACTTCTGTTCAAAGAAATTTAAATCAGCGATGATTTTATCTTGTTGTGGCAAGTCGTCTACAATGAATCCCTCAGAACGTAATTTAAAGAAACCCAGAAAAGAAATGGTTAGAATTAATGCGGTAACTATATATATTTTAACGCGGTGTTGAAATACCATTCTAGTAAGAAAGTCCACTATCTTCTCTAAGAATTTATTTTCTAGATGTTTGGTTTGACGTGTACTTGGCGGTGCTAAAAAACTAAAGATACAAGGCACCATCACTAAAGAAATTAGGTACATACACATGATACTAATTGAGGCCACAATACCAAACTCCTTCAACATTTGGGTGCCGGAAAAATAGAAAACACCAAACCCAATCGCTGTTGTGGAGTTTGCCAATAAAGAAGCTATGCCAACTTTAGAAATAATGCTCTTTAAAGAGTTAGACTTATCTCCTGTTTTTCTAAATTCATAATGGTATTTATTTAAAAAATAAATACTATTTGGTACCCCAATGACAATAATGATACTTGGAATAAGTCCAGTAAGTACGGTAATTTTATATCCAGCGAGCACGATAAATGCAACCGACCAAATACCCCCAATGGCGACAAGAAGAATAGGTATAACAACCGATGAAAAGGAACGAAAGAAAAGAAGTAGAATTAAAGCAGTTACAATAAATCCTAAGATTATAAAACGGCTTACCTCCTTACTTATACGGGTCATGTACATGGTTCGTATAAGAGGCAATCCCGAAGAGTGAATTTCTATATTGTTGTTCTTGCCAAACTCGGTTGCTAAATTTTGAATATCTGTTACTAAAGAAATCCGATCTATTCGATTAAGCTTAAAAGTATCTAATGTAATCGCCATCAAAGTAGCTTTTGCATCTTTGCTATAAACGAGTTGCTTGTAAAACGGTAGATTTAATATTTCGTCGCGTAAGGAATTTACTTCTTGCTGGTTTTCAGGTCTTTTTTTGTATAGGGTGTCGAGTGTAAATTGTTGTGTGTTGGTGTCTTTAACAATATTAACCATTGTCTTAAAGGAGAGAACGCGTTTTACGCCATCTATAGCGGAAATATCATCGGTAAGTTTACACCAATTGGTAAACAATTTTTCTTCGAAGAGGTTGTCGGCGCTTATTCCAATAACCATTACACTTCCATCTTCGCCAAAGTTCTTTTTGAAGTTTTCGTAATAGACGTTGTCTGGATCAGAAGCCGGAATTAACTTTTTAAAATCATAGGAGAGCTCAATATCCTTAGCAAAGAAGGAAAGCACTCCTGTAATTACCAATACAAATGCAATGACCCATATTCGATAGCGTAATACCCAATCAGCAAATTTAGTCCACATGGTCAATTTAAAAATTAAAAGCACGAAGGTAATAAAATATTGGTAGTTGTCGGCTTAATAGACAATACAGAAGGTGTTGTTTAAAAACAGAAATTAATTTCATTTCCAACTTTAGCGCACTAATTTTATCTTTGAGCCATTATGCCTTTTAAGAAACTCTGGTTTGGTATCTTTTTTTTGTTTCTGGCGAAGTTTATTTTCGCCCAACCTATCGCTATAGGTTCATGGAATTCATACCTTTCTTACAACACGAACAAATGCCTTACGCATGCCGGAAATATTATTTATGTAGGTGGCACGAGTGGTCTTTTTTCATTGAATACCAGTACCTCAGAGGTACAACGTTTAAATACAATTCAAGGACTATCAGAATTAAATGTAGCCGTTGTAAAATACGATTCCGAATCGAAGGCGCTTTTTGTCGGATATGAAAGTACCAATATCGATATTCTATATCAAAATGGAACTAGCCTAGAACATATCGATGATTTCACCAAGTTTAAGGTTTCAGATGTATTTCGTTATAATGTAGTTGGCACTAAAACGATTCATGATGTTTATTTCTATCAAAAAATGGCCTATATCTGCACTAGCTTCGGTATTGTAGTTTATGACATTCAGAAGCGGGAGGTAAGAGATTCGTATTTAAATATTGGAACAGGAGGAGTCGTTCCGGATGTTTTAGGTATTGCCATCGCCAATAATAAAATATATGCAAGTACAAATCTTGGTGTAATGGAGGCGAACCTCAATGCCCCCAATCTTAGCAACTACATTTTCTGGAATATCGTAACGGATACAATTAAAAAAGAAACCACTCGAAATATCACTACTTTTAATAATAAAATATATGCAGTTATTGATAGTGTTTTTAAAGTGTATTCAGGTAATGGAATTTGGTTGCCTTATTCCGGTATAAACAAACACACGCTATTTGGTTACGACATTTTTGATAATTCTCTTTTAACAATGCATGAGAATGGTTTTTTAATTGAAGATGTTAATGGAAAAAAAGATTCTTTAGCGGAGAGTTTTCCTGTTATGGCGATTTTACTGAATGGCTTTATTTGGTTTATTAAAGATGACTATGGCCTCATTGGCAAACCAGTTAGTGGCATTGGCGATTTAAAATTTATATTACCTGCAGGGCCCAAGTTCAATGATGCTTTTTCATTGGATTACAACAATAATAAAATGTGGGTTATGGCAGGTAAATATAGCCCACGACTAGAGCCAAGTTACAGTAACGCCAAGTTTTATAGTATTGAAAATTATAATGTTAAATATTATTCCAGTGTTAATTTAAACGCCTTTGATACCGTTCGTGATTGTGCTGTTTCAGCCACGAGTAAAGATGGAACGCATACCTATATTGGAACATTTGGTTCGGGCTTGTTGGAGTTTATAAATGGTGATTTGACTAATGTTTTGGGTACCGGGCCGCCCGCTAATTTCATGTATAGAAAAGGGGCAAATGTAGATGGTGTGAAAATTACTGGTTTGGCCTATGATAATAAGAATCAGCTTTGGGCTGTTAACTTTTTGTCGAGCAGTACTCCTTTATATTGTAGGCTTATCGATGGCACTTGGCGGAGCTTCTCAATCAATGGATTGCTAGGAACACGTGATGTTACAGGTAAGGTGGTAATTGATAATTATGGTACAAAGTGGATTCGAACTTATGAGGGCAATGGATTGTTAGCATTTAACGAAAATGATATTAATGATCCTTCCGATGATGAGGTGCGTTTGCTGAACGACCAAAAGGGGCAAGGTGCACTCGCAAGTAAAGATGTTCAATGTTTAGCAGTAGACCAAGATGGAGAAGTTTGGATTGGCACAGGCAATGGAGTTTCTGTGATTGGTAGTCCACGTCGTGTGTTCGACCTCGATGCTCCTGATGCCAGAACTCCTTACGTCAGAGAAGGTTCAATTGGAATTCCGCTTTTGCAATATGAAAATGTGACAGCCATAGAAGTGGATGGAGCGAATCGAAAATGGATAGGAACACGCAATGGACTTTGGCTCTTTAATGCCGATGGTTCTAAAGCATTAAAGTATTTTAATATCGAAAATAGTCCGCTTTTT
>Ga0114966_10003155_pt1 | contig 14587 bp, 11 predicted proteins | sample M_130207_XF_Meta_FD_87029 | JGI IMG/M metagenome (GOLD analysis project Ga0114966, IMG submission 87029) | Freshwater microbial communities from Lake Montjoie, Canada to study carbon cycling - M_130207_XF_MetaG | ecosystem: Environmental > Aquatic > Freshwater > Lake | place: Lake Montjoie... | reverse complement strand
GTAAGATTTTTTCCTATCGCAACAATAATTTCTCCATCAATCAAAATATCAGCTATATAATCATCTGTAGCTGTTATAATTCTGCCATTTTTTATCAAAGTAGCCATATACACTATTTTTTATCCTTCATTAATAAGTAATAAATCACACTACTCACTCCAAATCCAACAAACCATGCATAATTATATAAATGATTAATCCATGCAGGGAAGGTATCTTCACTAATTACTTTAATCTGAATTAGAAATCCTGGAATATTGGGAATAATCCCTAAAAGTAAAGCAACAATAGCATTCACATTATATCCATTCTTATAGCCATAAACGCCGTCATGTCGGTATAAATCTTCTGCAATCAGATTTTTATTTCTTATAAAATAATAATCCGCAATCATAATTCCTCCAACTGGACCTAACAGGCTTGAGTATGCGATAAGCCATGTAAAAATATATCCATTAGGATCTGCTATTAATTTCCAGGGGAAAATAAGTACACCAATTATTCCAGTAATATATCCTCCTGTTCTAAAATTTATCTTTTGTGGCGCAAGGTTTGAAAAGTCATTAGCCGGACTTACAATATTCGCCGCAATATTAGTTGCTAATGTTGAAATAATTATTCCAATCATGGCAAAAGTGACCATTAATTTACTGTCAAATCTTGAAGCCAATTGTACTATATCCCATTCTGTATTGCCGTAAATAAGTGCTGTTGCTGAAGTTACAATAACGCCTACAAAAGCAAAGAAAGTCATTGCTGGCGGAAGGCCGATAATCTGACCTTTGATCTGAGCTTTTTGAGAGATGGCATATCTAGTAAAATCAGGAATATTCAATGATAAGGTTGCCCAGAAACCAACCATGCCCGTTAGTGCCGGAAAAAAATAGGCGAAAAATGCACTGGAGTTTTCAAACTTAGAAGGTTGTTCTAGAATGGGCCCTAGTCCTTTCGCCGCTACAATTGCCCAAACCAGTAATGCCAATGCGGCAAGTGGTAAGAAAAATGCTTTAAAAACCAAAAGTTTTTTTATGCTTTCTACTCCTTTGTGAACAATGAACATATTCAACAACCAAAAAACAAAGAAGCAAACCATCGGTAATGCCTGAGGAAATAAAGTACTATTGTCAATCATGGGCAAATTGGCATTCCATGTTCTTAAAATATTATAAAGAGAAGCACCACCGATCCAGGTTTGAATTCCAAACCAACCACAGGCAACAATAGCACGAAGCATTGCAGGAATATTTGCGCCTTTGGTGCCAAAGGATGCCCTTACAAAAACAGGGAATGGAATACCATATTTTGCGCCTGCATGACCATTTAAAATCATTGGAATTAATACAATACAATTTCCTAAAAATATAGTCAACACTGCCTGCCACCAGTTCATACCACCACCTATAAGGGAACTCGCGAGCATATAAGTAGGTATACACAAACTCATGCTTATCCATAATGCAGCATAATTCCAGGTACCCCATTTTCTTTGACTCTGCGCTATTGGTGCAAGATCATCATTTGTTAAAGACGAATTGAATTGTTGTGTATTATTCATTGTAGATTAATTGACATGTGCATCTGCGATTTTTATTGCTTCGCTTATTATAGCCAATCCTTCATCGATTTGTGCTTTGGTAACACAAAGTGGAGGTGCTACAAAAATATAACCCCAACGTACAAACGTATACATCCCCAACTCTCTGATTTTTGCAGCAACTTTATTCATTACTACCATTTCATCTGGTTTTGCATTAAACGGAGCCATTGGTTCTTTTGTGATCCTATTTTTAACCAACTCTATACAACCCAACAATCCAGTTGTTCTGAAATTTCCAATAGAGGGATGCCTATCAATCAATTCCTTCATTTTTTCGGTGACGTATAGTCCCATAGCTGCTGCATTTTCAATAAGATTTTCATCTTCATATATTTTCAATGTTTCTAAAGCAGCTGCGCAACTAACGGGGTGGGCCGAATAGGTTAATCCAAGTGCTAATACAGTATCGTCATATTTAGCAGCGATTTTATCAGATACCATCAAACAGCCAAAAGGAAGATAACCACAGGTTAGTCCTTTAGCCATAGCAATCATATCTGGAATAATATCATGATTTTCAAATCCAAACCATTTCCCCGTTCTTCCAAATCCACTCATCACTTCATCAATAATTAATAAGATGCCGTATTTGTTACAGATTTCTCTAACAGCTTTCAGATAACCTTTTGGATATTGTAAACAACCTGAAGATCCTGATTCCCCTTCCAATAATATAGCTGCTACATTAGCGGGACCTTCATAAGCAAGCATTCTTTCCAGTTGTGCAACAGATTCATTCAATAAATTTTCTTCTCCATATTCCCAACGATAAAAATAGGGTAAATCAAAATGAATGAAATTAGGAGCTTGCTGTACATCAGCTGGTATTCTTCTTGGATCGCCGCTTGCAGAAATAGCACCGATAGACGCTCCGTGATAAGATTGATAACGGCTCAAAATCTTATGTCTACCTGTAGATAATCTGGCTAATTTAATTGCATTTTCAATTGAAGTAGCTCCACATAATGTAAAAAATGCCTTGTTCAAATCTCCGGGGCAAATTTCAGCTAATTTCTTTCCCAACTCACCTCTAACCTTAGTGACACAACTTGGTGTTACGTAGCTGACTTCCTGCATTTGTTTTATAACGGCATTGGTTATACGCTGATTTCCATGACCAATATTTACATTCATTAAACCGGATGAAAAATCGATAATCTTATTACCCTCATAATCGTATAAGTAAACCCCTTCTGCATTTTTTACAGCAATTGGACTTTGTCCCTTTTGCTTACTCCATGAAAACAAGGTGTAGTCTAAATTTTGCTGAACAATTTCTTTTGTTTCTGACATAGTATTTGTAGCGTTATCCATTATTATTATTTTATCAAATAGTACTTTTCAAATGTATCAATTTTTTATTAGCTCATCCAGTTTACTCCGGCTTCCGGATTCCATTTAGTAGTACTTTTCTTTAATTTGGTCCAGAATTCGATGGAGCTTTTTCCGGTAATATCTCCTACTCCAAATTTACTTTCATTCCATCCACCAAAAGAAAATGGTTCTCTTGGTACTGGAACACCCACATTGACGCCTATCATTCCTGCGCTGGCTTTTTCTATAATATATCTTGCCATACCACCATTTTGTGTAAAAACACTAGCTGCATTTCCGTATGGATTATTGTTTTCAATGAACAAGGCTTCATCAACAGTATTTGTTCGCATGATGCTGATAACCGGTCCAAATATTTCTTCTTTTGCAACAGACATTTCAGGGGTTACATAATCAATAACAGTTGGGCCAACATATGTTCCATTTTCTTTGCCTGCAACTTTAGCATTTCTGCCATCAACTAAAATTTTTGCTCCTTGCTTTTCTGCTTCTGTTATATATTTTTCAATTCGCTCTTGAGATTCTTTATTGATTACGGCTCCAAGGTTTTCTCCAGGAATAATTTTTTTCGCTTCTTCGCAAATGGCAGATACAATATGGTCAATATTTCCAACGCCAATCATTGCGCTTGCAGCCATGCATCGTTGACCTGCACATCCACTCATGGAAGCAGCAACATTTTGTGCCGTCATTGCGGGTATTGCATCGGGTAAAACCATTAAATGATTTTTTGCTCCGCCCAATGCCAAACATCTTTTATAATTTGAAGTGGATCTTTGGTATACAATTTTAGCAACCTTTGTAGATCCTACAAAAGATACTGCTTGAATATCAGGATGATCACAAATAGCTTCCACTATTTCTACATCCCCATTTACGATATTGAAAACACCATCAGGCAAACCTGCTTCCTTTAAAAGCATCGCAATTTTTGCGCAACTTAAGGGCACTTTTTCAGAAGGTTTCAAAATCATACAATTACCTAGTGCGATGGCATTGGGTATTGTCCAGTTTGGCACCATACTTGGAAAGTTAAATGGAACAATGGAAGCCACAACACCAAGGGCTACATGCTCAGTTCTGCATTCAACTCCACGGCTAACTTCCAAAATTTCACCAGTTACTAATTGAGGTAGAGAAGTGGCAAATTCCGTTAGCTCAATACATTTTTCTATTTCAGCAGCAGATTCTCCGTATGTTTTTCCATTTTCTTCACTACACAAATCAGACAACTCTTTTATATTTTTCTCTAACAGACTTTTATATCTAAAAAACACCTGTACCCTTTCTTTAATTGGTGTTTTACTCCAAGAGGGGAAAGCCGCTTTGGCAGCAGCCACGGCATTATCTAAATCTTTTGAATTAGACATAGGTACTTTAGATAACAACTTACCATCAATTGGAGAAATAACCTCCATTGATTTGGTTGATGTTGCATCAATAAATTTTCCATTGATAAAATTCTGCGTAGGTGAATACTTCATTTGTTTATTGTTTAGTATTTAAGGTAAGAGCCGAATTCGAATAAAGAACAATTCCTTTAATAAATATTTTTTAGTTTAAATTCCAAAAACTACAAATAATTTATTTATTGTTAAAAATATAACATTAATTTTACTTTTTTGTCAATTTTTTACCTTTTTTAATGAACCCACATTTAACGCTAGACTCTTTAGATTTCGAAATATTATCTTTCTTACAAAAAGATGGAAGGATGTCATTTACTGTTATTGCAGAACAATTGAACGTATCGATTGGAACGGTAAGAACTAGGTTTAATAAAATGATTGAAGAAGGGACTGTCAATATTATTGGTCGCGTTAATCCAGATAAAGTAGGTTTTAAATGCTATGCGCATATAGCAGTTTTTGTAAGACCCGCAACGCTCAAGGAAAAAGTTGCACAAAAAATATCGAAGCTGCCAGAAGTAAGTTTCCTGGCGATGACTTCAGGCGATTATGATCTTGAAGTGGATGTAATGTGCAGAGATAATAATCACCTGGTTGATTTCGTAAATGAAATCAGTAAAATTGAGGGTGTTCATCAAACAAAAACTACTATCTATTTTAAGGTGTATAAATATGCACAGCCAGATTTGAAATTATTGAAATAACAAATGACTAATTTAAATTACAATGACTAGGGAAGAAATATTTATGGCTGAAGCCATTCAATTAGCTAAAAATGGGATTCACGCGAATCAAGGTGGCCCATTTGGTTGTATTGTTGTTAAAGGCGAAGAGATAATCGGTAGAGGCAACAATAAAGTCACTTCTACTAACGACCCAACTGCACACGCAGAAGTTGTTGCTATTAGAGATGCTTGTAAAAACATTGGAACATTTCAATTAGAAGATTGTGAAATATATACAAGCTGCGAGCCCTGTCCGATGTGCCTTGGCGCAATCTATTGGGCTCGGCCAAAAGTAATTTATTATGCGAACACTCGTCAAGATGCGGCAGCCATTGGATTTGACGACTCTATGATTTATGAAGAAATGAACAAAAAGTATTCAGACAGAAAAATTCCAATTAAATCTCTTTCAAGAGAAGATGCTTTAATGATATTTAACGAATGGAAAAATAAAGAAGATAAAACACTTTATTGATTTATATTTTTTTCGGCAATAATTTCAGCTGCAATGCTAACAGCAATTTCCTGAACAGTTTCACTTTTAATAAAGATGCCAATAGGTGCCTTTATTTTTTCGAGTAAGCCGGTACTTATTTTTTCTTGTTGATATTCCTCAAACATTTTTTCTATTTTCTTTTTACTTCCTAGCAAGCCAATGTACTTAAAAGATTTTCCCAATAATGATCTTACTGCCACATCATCGGTTCTATAACCAAATGTCATTATGACCACATACACATTAGGTCCATTTTGTAAAATATTTTTCAGTTGAGAATAAGAGTCTACTATATGTTTTTCATGAGCATACCGATTTTCCTCCATTGTATTCAGACCATGTCTTTCATCATACACATGGATATAGAAATCCATTTTATACATTAACTCCGAAAGTGCCAATGCGCAATGCCCGCCACCTATAATATGTAAAATGTTTTTATACCCTGTTTTTTCTATCAAAGTAAAATTGTTGTTGTCTTCAGCTATATCTAACCGAAAAGGTTGTTTAGGAATGTTATCACTAAATAAAAGGTTATTTATAGTAATTTCAAGTGTTCCGTTTTTATGGTTATTCAGCGAATGAATCAGCCTATCTATATCCTTCAGATTGGATTGTTGAATTTCATATACAAATATTGTTTGCTCTCCTGAGCAAATCATTCCGCTTTGATTTTTTACAGCCGATTTATCATGTACTTGTTTTACGACTTGGGGTTCATCAATTGGTAAAGCTAGCTTCGATTTAGCCAGTTCAACAAATTTATGTTCCATTATTCCGCCACCTATAGTGCCGCAAAAAGTACCATCCGATGCTACCGCCATTTTAAAACCTTGTCGACCTGGCGAACTGCCTTTACTTTCAAGCACATACAACAAAATAACGCGAATGGATAACTGTTTTTTTTGCTGAATATATTGCCAAACCTTCATGAATAATTATTTCTTTCTATTTTCAAGTATTTTCTTAAACGACCTTCCTCGGATTTCATCTAGTGTTAATCCTGTTACCAGTACTTCTTCTTCCGTTATTGCACCACTATTCAATGCCCTTAAAAAATAATTTAATAATCCTTGTCCCGTTGCGGCATCATCAAACACATCACCTATCAGTGTTGCTCTTGCAGCCTTTTCAACAAAAGTTTTTAACCTTTCTACCGCATCATCATAGCTCTCCAGGAAAAAAGAAAACACTGCGGTATAGCGCATAGGCAACTGTGCTGGATTTAAATCCCATCCCTGGTAATATCCATTCCATAAAGAATGTCGTATATGGTCGTATCCTTTTTTCCATGCACGATGAACGGTAGTACTGTTTTCTTTTAATTGCTTTGGTGTTAATGCTGTTCCACGATGAGGTCCAATCGGCATCGTATTGGTAGCTCCATCAGATAGCCATATACCAGTATGTGCTAAAGCCACTTTTGTCATGTGATGCGCAAAATCACAAACAGGGTGATTCATTTCCTGATAACGGGCAGTAATACTGCATGAAGCGGTGTAATCATAGGTTCCAAAATGAGTTGCAATACAGCGTCCCTTGCTAGCTTTAATAAATCTCAATAAAGGATTCTCGCCATTAGCATCCATGATTGATTGAGTGGTTTCAACCATCATTTCCATTTTCAATGTCCCTTTTTTTAATTTAAGTTGCGCTTCCATTATTTCAAAAAAACCAACCAAAGTACTTACTTGTTCAGGGATAGTAACTTTAGGCAGCATCACGATAAAATTATTTGGCAGTTTTCCACCAGTTAATTTAATCAAGGTTGTAACAAAAATATCAAGTGTTCTTAATCCCCTTTCTTTCATTTCTTCTGTAAAAGGCTTGATTCGTATACCAATAAAAGGGGGTAATGTATTTTTCTTCATTCCTTTTGCTACTTCTTCTGCAGCCTGAATTGCGGTATTGTCTTCTTCTTCGTTACTTCTATTTCCATACCCATCTTCAAAATCAATTCGAAAATCTTCAATTGCTTCCGCCTGAAGTTTTTTAAACACCTTATTATACACTTCTATGGAAATTCTTGCAGGATGTTTTTTCTTTTGTTCAGCAGATAGTTTATTGTATTCCTTTTCAATTGCTTCTTTTGATTTTTTTGCTGATATTTCATGAGCACCTTCCAAACCAAATATTTTACCAAAAGTGATAAAGTCAGGTGCATATGTTTTAAAAGCTTCTAATGCTCTATTACCAAGTACCTTTGCGGAATCTTGCTTAAACAAATTAGCTCCGCCATATACCGTATGAACAGGTTGCCGATCGGAACGATCTCCTGGATATATTTTTTGAAATTCGGTATTTGCTTTTTTTAATTTGTCGAATAGCTGCTTCTTTTTAGCAAGTGAAATTGATGAATTCATGAAATTTAATTTTGCTTTTTGATAACTTTAACTTCCCCTATAGGTAGAATAGCCATAAGGATTTAATAATAATGGAACATGATAATGACTGCTGTCAATTGTTGTAAAATGAATTTCAACTGAAGGATAAAATGCTTTTACTTTCATTTGATTAAAATAATTAGCTGTATTAAAAACCATTTTGTAATTACCTGAAGAAAGGATATTTGATGCTGGCAACAAATCAGCAATTCTACCATCGGCATTGGTAATCCCTTGCGCAAAGGTTTGCCATACACCATTATTTATTCTTTGCAATTGAATCATAATGTCTTTTCCAGGCTTGCCAATTGTTGTATCTAATACATGGGTGGTGATTTGACTAATAAATGCATTAGGCCATTCGGCTGAAGATAGATTTTTCTTAAAACGAAGTAAGGTTATTTTTTGTTGTTCCCCCATGGCAACAGACAATTCTTCTTCGACTGTATTTTGCAATCTGTCCTCTAATAATTGAAGCATTTCACCAGCCGATTTGCCGGTGGCGCATACGATAAAAATAAAATTAAATTTAGATTCATACTCCTGATTAGCTTTTGCTAATTTTTCAATTACTGTTTTTGATGCTACCTCTATTCCAGATTGTTCTTTACCCGTTAAGTGAGATGTTGATGCAAATTTTTCGGTTAAACTTTTCACATCCCCGATTTTTGGATGATGTGTAAATGCTTCTAGCCAATCTGATGAAGAGCACTGATTATACCAACATTCATTTGATACTTCCATTAAATGAGCTTCATTTTTAAACGGCAATGATTTCAACATCAAAGCCACCCAATTAGCAGATCCGCAACATTCTGTCAACAAGCTTTCCTGCGAAGTTTTTGGTAAATTATTAAAATCCAATATTGTCATTGCCTTTTTTTTATACACTAACTTACAAAATATATTCTATTTAGTTGATCCTCCTTGTTCTATCCAACACCTTATTTTATCTCTTTCTTCTTGGGTGATATTGGTTTTATTGTTTTGTGGCATTGTTTTCGTGATGACCACTCTTTGCATTATCAAATCTTTCTTTTTGAAAATTGATTCAGGTGTATCAAACATTACTCCATTGGGGGCTGTTTTATAAAACTCATCTGTAGGAGTTGCCGAGTGGCAAGTAATGCATCTTTTATTTACAATTTGAGTGACTTCATTTATAGAAATAACTTCATTGCATTCTCCTGGATTTTTAGGTGGCGCTGAAATAAATGCAGCCCCTAATAAAATCAAAATAGATACAGGCATTACCCAAACCGACAATTGTCCTTTTTCTTTTAAATTGAGGTAATGTTTTACACCGGCTGCTCCTAAAGTAATCAAAGATAGAATCAACCAGGGATACTTATATCCAAAAGTGCTGGGGAAGTGATTGCTAATCATTACAAATAGTACGGGCAATGTAAAATAATTATTATGCAAAGAACGACTACCTGCATTTTTTCCCAATTCAGGGTTTAATGGTTGATTTGCCCTGGCCGCCTTAACCATAGCCTTCTGCGAAGGAATAATTACAAAAAAAACATTGGCAACCATTATTGACCCAAGCATTGCCCCAAAGTGAATATAAGCTGCTCTTGGTGCAAATACTTTTGTATAAAAATAAGCAAAGCCAATTGCTATTAAAGTTCCAATAATCGTAAAGGGAATACTCTTTTTACCGATTGGCGATTTGCAAAGTAAATCATATAGTACCCATGCAACAATAAATGAGCCAACGCCTATACCCACGCCCGTTAGTGGCGTGATATCCATAATATTTTTATCAATCAGCAGTGCTGAAGCATTGAAATAATATACTACAAATAATAAACAGAATCCTGAAACCCAGGTAAAATAGGCCTCATATTTAAACCAGTGTAAATCTTTAGGTATTTTTTTGGGAGCAACTTTATACTTTTCAAGATAATAAAAACCTCCACCATGTACCGCCCATAAATTTCCAGCCAGCTCATCTCTTAAGTCTTTAGTACGATTTAGTGCGTTTTCTAAAAAAACAAAATAAAAAGAAGCGCCTATCCAAGCAATCCCAAAAGTAATATGCATCCATCTTACCACGATATTCATCCACTCCATTAAATGGCTTTCCCAGGGTGTGCCTTTTACTAAAAGATAAATAACTACAACAATTGCAATACTTGTAAGAATAATACCAGTATAAATGTAAGTTTGAGTATTGAGAATTTTTATCTTATTGGCCGGTTCAGTAACTTCTTCTACATGATCAGTTTCATTTTGACGACTTACTTCCCGTAAATAATAAGTCATGATTATTAACATAACCAGAACAACGAAAAGCATGACAAGTAATCCTATTCCAATCATTTTTTATTTTATTTTTTTCCAAAAATCCTTAATCGACTAATGCCTCCGTCTGGATAAATATTTAATCTAACATGGGTATACGAACCTTTATTAATAATTTCAGCCTTATACTCATGTTCATTATCAGCCTTTAATTTTTGATTAGGCAATATTACCTTCCATTCAACTTTCCCATCTAGCACATCTTGGTTTATGGAAGATGAGCAAGCTTCAATCATGCAACTATCCGGATAGTTTCCTTTGAAATGGCAAGTGTCTACTATTATTCTTTCTATGCTTCCTTTTGTAGCCAATTGCAAAATAACCCAATCTCTATTTCCTGGAGTTCTGTTTCTTTTTGTTTCCCAGCCATCTCCCATATTAGTACCCCTATTCGGCATAGTTAGATTACTCATATCGCTAAAAAACATGTCATTGCACGCCAATGCTTTTCCCCCATTGATTGCCGCGAGTAAATCGAATTCCTGCGTTTCGCTCACTTCTTCCCAGTTTTTAAATACTTCTCCATAAACACGCAATCTTGCCACGCCACCATCAGGATAAATATGCAGCCTAACATGCGTAAATATTTCATGATTACTAGCCGCGTAAAAATTCTGACTCCCTGCATCTAAAGGAGATTTTGACAAAATTTCTTTCCATTCAATTGAATGGCTATCCCAATCTGTTATTGATTGATCATTTTTTATATTAGCAGCTTCTATAGAAGCATGAGGAGGATGATTCCCTAAAAAGAAGTTTGTATCAATATCGAACCCAGTTATTTTTCCAGGAGTGGCAAGTTTTACTACTGCCCAATCATGACCAGCAGTTCTTTTACGCCGACTTTCCCACCCATCCATCCATTTTCCATTATCAGTATATTTATCTGTAATAAAAATACCTCTACCAGCCTTGATTAAGTTTTCTTTTTCAGCAAAAAAATCATCAGTAGCAAATAATACTTTACCACCTAGTTTTTCAGCAGCCAAATCAGACATACTAGCAAAAGCGGGAGCTGTTTTAATTATTTCTTTAACTTGTACAAATGCCATCGTGCAATATATATTTTTTGATTGAAATTTACTTATTTGACTATTGATTATTTATGCAAAACAACACGTCCTGGCTTTATTTTATCTTCTACCTGTTTATCATGATAAACTAACTGACCCGCAACGATTGTTTTTTTTACAACGCCAAATAGCTGTTGCCCAACATAAGGTGAAATATCATACCGATGTAAAACGTCAGAGGACTTTACTTCCGAAAATTCTTCCGGTGACCATATGACCAAATCGGCGTCATTTCCAACTTTTATTTCACCTTTAAAAGTTGTTTTTAAAAACTTTGCCGGATGCAGTGTTAATAATGGAATAAACTTTTCTAAGGACATGCTATTTTTTAAAGAAGTCCAAGCAGAAGATAGTAGAAATTGCAAACCTGCAATACCACCCCATGCTTTCAATAAATCACCAGAATTAATTTCTTTTAAAGCAGGAGGTGCGGGAGAATGATCTGTTGTAATGAAATCGAGCACCCCATCAAGTAATGCTTTTTTTAAAATATCATTATTACTTTTCTCTCGAATCGGTGGAGCACATTTAAAGATTGTTTTATTGTCTGGTATATTTTCTGCATTAAAATACAGATAGTGTGCGCAGGTTTCTGCTGTAATAGGCAATCCTTCTCTTTTTGCCGCAGCTATTAAAGGAATAGCTTCTGCGGAGGAAACATGTACTATATGTATAGGGCAGTTGTATTTTCTACACAAGTCAATCATCATTGCTACTGCATCATTTTCCCATTTCTTAGGCCTGCTTTCCAAATATTTTACATAATTGCCAGTATCTGATGCTAATCCTGTATCTATTAATGTATCATGAATTTCGCAATGAGCTAATAAAGTAATTTTATTTTTTGCTATTACAGGCATTGCGGCTTCCAATTCAATTTTTGTAACATTTGGAAAATCGTCTATTCCTGAATGTACTAAAAAGCATTTTATACCGGATATTCCAGATTGAAGCAGTTCCTCTAGATATGATGAGTTTTCAGGAATCAAGCCTCCATAGAAGGCCACATGTACAGTCAGCTTATTTTTGGTTGCAGCAATTTTTTCATTCAATGCAGTAATATTAGTAGTAACAGGACTTGCATTTAAGGGCATGTCAACGATTGTGGTGATGCCTCCTGCAGCGGCTGCTTTTGTTGCGGTTTCAAATCCTTCCCACGATGTTCTACCGGGTTCGTTTACATGAACATGTGCATCTATTATGCCAGGCATCAAAATATCTTCTCCAACATCCGTAGCATTATCCGACTTAAAAAAATCAATAGCAATGATTTGTCCATTTTTACAATGTACAGTAGCAGGCTGCAACTTTCCTTGAATCCAACAGCGATTACTGAATATGTGATTAATGTCAGACATTTTTCGATTGATACAAACCAAGCAATACTTTTTCTGGCGTCATTGGAGCTGAGTAGCCAATATCACTAGTAGGGTTAAACGATTTTATTGCATTTCTAAGTGCAAAAAATGTTCCAATACCATACATTAACGGTGGTTCTCCAACAGCCTTTGATCTGAATATGGCGAGATTATCATTTTGAGTTTCTAAAAAATCAATTTCTATCTCTTTGGGTACTGAATAGATATCAGGTACTTTGTAAGTAGATAGGGCGTTACTTTTTAACTTGCCTTCTTTGTCAAAAACAATTTCTTCCATTGTCATCCATCCAATACCTTGAACCAATCCTCCTTCAATCTGTCCTTTATCGATCATTTGATTCATGCTTTTTCCAAAATCATGGACAATTCGAACGGCATCTAATTCATAAATTCCTCTCACACAATCAATGGTAACCGTTGTAATAGCTGTACCAAAAACATGATAAGCAAAAGGATGGCCTTTTTCTTTAGTCATATCAAAATGTAAACCAGGGGTTGCATAATGCCCATGTTCACTTAGACTGATTCGCTTCAAGTATCCAGCCATAATTAAATCTTTCCAATTCATGGACGACTCTTTCCCTTTAACCAAAACCTTTTCGTCTTTTACCATAATATCCTCAACATCACATTTTAATGAATCAGCGGCAACACCTTTTAATCTTTCCAACAACAAATCGCATGCAACCTGAACTGCTCTGCCATTAAGATCTGCAGTTGCACTGGCAGCAGATGGCGAAGTATTAGCAATTCTATACGTATTTGTTGTGTTTAACTTTATGAGTTCAGAGGAAATTGAAAAAATAGAAGCTGCTACCTGAATCATTTTTGTATTTACCCCTTGTCCCATTTCCACAGCACCAGTGCTAATATTAATACTTCCATCTGTATAAATATGCACCAATGCTCTAGCCTGATTCATGGGTGTTTTGGTAAAAGAAATTCCAAAACAAATAGGCATTACCGATAGTCCTTTTTTAAATAATGTATTGTTGAGGTTATAAGCCTCCACTTCTTTTTCTAATTTTTTAATATCATACTTTGAATCTGCTTTTTCCCAACAAGACCTAGCTTCACTTTGTACAATTTGCCCGAAAGGAAATTCATCACCCGTAATCAGTAAATTTTTTTCTTGAATAACGGTAGCGGATATTCCTAATGATTCAGCAGCTTTTACAATGGCAGCTTCTATTACAAACATACCCTGAGGCCCGCCAAATCCCCGGAATGCTGTATTAGGAGGCAGGTTGGTTTTACAAGAAAAAGCAGTTGCCGTTACATTAGGGATAAAATAAGTATTGGTGCTGTGAAATAATGTTCTTTCTAAAACAGCTGGCGACAAGTCTGCCGAAGCGCCTGCATTTTGATAAAAAGTAACTTCATAAGCAATGATCTTATGATTTTCATCTAAGCCTATTTTATAATCAGAGCTGTATGGATTTCTTTTACCTGTCATTCGCATGTCTTCCATTCGATGCAAAGAGTATTTCACTGGCTTTTTTAAATGCCAGGTTGCTAATCCACAAAAGATTGCCCAAGATGTCGCCTGATCTTCTTTTCCGCCAAATCCTCCTCCCAATCTAGTAACGTCAACCTCTATTCGATGCATAGGAATACCCAATACATCTGCCATATGGCGTTGTACTGCCGTTGGACCCTGAGTTGAAGAATATACTTTAATCGAACTATTTTCCGAAGGCAATGCATATGCACCCTGAGTTTCAATATACAGGTGCTCCTGACCGTTAGTTTCTGCCGTTCCCTCAAAAATATATTTACATTCAGAAAAAGCCTGCTTACTATCTCCGATTTTAAAAGTACGGGGAGGCACAATCAAGGATCCATTCTGTTTGGCAATTCTTGGATCGGTAACAACCGG
>Ga0114966_10003154_pt1 | contig 14589 bp, 13 predicted proteins | sample M_130207_XF_Meta_FD_87029 | JGI IMG/M metagenome (GOLD analysis project Ga0114966, IMG submission 87029) | Freshwater microbial communities from Lake Montjoie, Canada to study carbon cycling - M_130207_XF_MetaG | ecosystem: Environmental > Aquatic > Freshwater > Lake | place: Lake Montjoie... | reverse complement strand
TCCATTTCTGCCAAAATTTAAGGAAGCGATCCTCGTGCTCGAGGAGATCGACGAGCGGCCCTACCGCATCGACCGCATGTTGAGTCAACTGCGGTTGGCAGGTGTGCTTAAAGACTTGCGCGGGCTTGTGTTGGGGCAGTTCACCCAATGCGAAAACACCGATGCGACTCGGCCCAGTTTGAGTTGTGAGGAAGTTCTGCAGAAATTTTCAACGGCTCTGGCTGTCCCCACTCTCACAGGCTTGCTCCACGGGCATGTCGCACGCAAGGTGACGTTACCGTGGGGAGTCAAGGCGCGTCTCCGAACAGCCTCCTGCCAATTAGAAGTTCTGGAATCCGCCCTAATTGACTAACAAATAAATCTTTGAAGAGTCCAATCTTTTGAATCGTCTGAGCACTTAGTTCGTTGTTTGCGCCGCAATCGTTCACCATTAAAATCACCCCATGTCGAAAACTACTTGGATCGTTGCCAGTGCCCTATCCGTATTGGCACTGTTCGGTTTTATTAGCCTCTCCGCGTTGAAACAGTATCGATTAACTCAATCGTTGAAGAAGGAACTCCACGAACTTCGAACCACAGCGAACGACGTCACCACTCGCGCCAATCAATTAACCACCGAATTAGAGGAAGGCAAAACACGGATTGAGGCATTGCAACGTGAGAACCAAGAAGCCAACCAGGCGCAAAAGAGCATGGAAACCGAGATGCGCCAGGCGTTGGAGTCCAAGGACGTCACTATTTCGCAATTGCAGGGCCGATTGACGGTGAACATTTTGGATCGAATCCTCTTCGATTCTGGAGAAGCTGCGGTGAAACCCGAAGGCGAGAAAGTGCTTCAACAAATTGCGACCGTGCTTGCTCAGTTCCCAAAACGACAGATCAACGTCGTTGGCCACACCGACAACATCCCTATCCGCGCCGGAAGCCGAGGCCAATATGCGACCAATTGGGAACTCTCGACAGCGCGTGCCACTGCCGCCCTACGCATGTTGTCCGAGCGTGCAGGCGTGGATCCACGTCGTCTCGCTGCCGTGGGTTACGGAGAATTCCATCCCCTAGCCGACAATTCGACCCCGGAAGGCCGCGCCAAGAATCGACGCATCGCCTTGGTGGTTCTTCCCGAAGAATTTGAGCCATCAGATGTCAGGCCCGTTTCCACCAACGCTCCTGCGATCCCAATCCCCACGGAAAAAACTGTCGATTAAACGAGGTTTTCAGGGTTCCGGATCTGTGACACGGCTAAAATAGCCCGTTTGTTTCATCAACGCCTCGGGCGAACCCACCTGAGTCAGTTTTCCATTCTCGAGCACGATAATTTTGGACACCCGCCGGATGGTGGATAATCGATGCGCAACCATCAGAGTCGTTCGCCCACGCATCAACTCAATCAAACTAGCGATCACGCACCGTTCGCTCTCCGCATCGAGCGCGCTCGTGGGCTCATCAAGCAACAGAATCGGCGCATCTTTTAGGAACGCCCTCGCAAGGTTGATACGCTGTTTTTCCCCAACACTAAGTCGGGCTAGACCTTCTCCAACAAGCGTTTCGTAACCTTGCGGCAACTTAAGAATAAAATCATGAATGTGTGCGGCCCGCGCGGCCTTCTCGATCTCCATCACACTGGCTCCAGGACGTGCGTAGGCAATGTTTTCACCAATCGTGCCCGGTAGCAAAATCGGCTCCTGCAAAACGAGCGAAATCGTTGACCGTAAATCCCGCAAACTCAGCTCCCGTAAATCAATTCCATCCAACAAAATCTGCCCTCCTGTGGGGTCATAAAATCGTGGAAGCAACTGCAACAACGTCGTTTTACCCACCCCACTCGGCCCAATAATCGCCACCGATTCCCCCGGCTCAATCCGGAGCGAAATACCCTGCAAAATAGGATGGCCCGTTTCGTAATCGAACGAGACATTCTTCAGCTCAATCGTTCCCCGTGGATTCTTAAGCACCTGAGGCACCGCAGGATCTTGAATGCTCTCAGGCGCATCAATGATTTCCAGAACTCGACTCGCCCCTGCCGATGCGTCAGCCACCGTGGCACCCACATGCGCGAGTTGGTTCAGCGGTTCATACCATTGGCTGAGATAAGCCAAAAAGATCAGCAATTGACCCGTGCTCAAATTTCCAGCCAATACCTCTTGGGATCCCTGCCAAATGATCAACGCCGTGCCCATTCCAAAAAGTGCCGCCACAGAAAACCAATACCCAAGCTCCCAGCCGTGCTGCGAGACCCTTCGTTGACGTGTCGAATTGACGAGGACCTCAAACCGATTCCGTTCCTCCCGTTCCCGCACGTAACTTTGCGTCAGTTGCACCGCTGCGATATTTTGCTGCACCGACGAGGTCAACAGACTTTCGGCTTGATGCGACGCCGCGCTACGCTTTTTCATCTGCTTGCCGAACCACAACATCGTGAGAATCAGGGGAGGCACAATCACCACCGACAAAAGCATGAGCCTTAAATTTAAGCGCGCCATCACCCCCACCATGATCGCGAGCGACAAAAAGGCATTGAGAAATGTGGAAAAACCTTGCTGAAACAACGTCTGAAAAGAAAACGTGTCCCACGTCGCACGGTAAATAATATCCCCTTGCGAATGCGAATTGTAAAACCGAAGCGACAAACGCTGCAACCGTTCAAAAAGCTCGAGCCTCACCCGTGCAAGCCCCCGTAACCCCACCTGAATCGAAGTAAAATTCTGGGCCGCTGCCAAAGCCCCCTGCCCCATGTGCAGGCCAAACGCCACAACCGCCAACATCACCAGCAACTCCGACGTAGAGCACCCCAAAGTTTGAGTCGCAATCCAGCTCGGCATCGGATTACCCACCAACAAATAATCAACAATGAACGCTAGAGGCCAAGGCTTAAGAAGATTTGCCCCAATACTCAACACCATCAGCCCGAGCGAAAGCCCGATCCGCGACGCATCAGTCCTAAAATACCGGAAAGCACGAAACATCAAAAAAAATCGCAGGAAGTCGGCTTCCAACAATAAAAGTAACAGTAATCTCGGTCTAACCTGTTAGTAGTTTTCAAGCCCAAAGTCAACGAAAGTCAAAACGAGTGTCGTGGTGCGAATTGAATCAAAATTATTGTTACCCGTGGTGTGAGAATGGAACGGAGTGGAAACCGCACGTTGCAACAAAATAGGGCGTTACCCGGAAATGGATACAAGCATGTCGGTTCAAACTCGCCAAGATGTGAACCACATCCAAAAAAGCCGCACATCGCAATCCACCTCAGCGCCCTACGGCTTCCGGGGTTTGAAATCGCGTGCTAGCTTTTGTCCCTCAGCAATCTGCTCCCGCGTCATCCTATTTTCGATTTTCTCGATGTTTTTCTTGGCAATCTCATTGCCTTGTGCCCCTGCTAACAGGAACCACATGTAGCCTTGCAGGTAATCCTTCGGCACGCCTTCGCCATTGGCGTAGCAGTTCCCCAGATTGGATTGCGCGCTGGCGTTATTCTGCTCGGCGGCTTTGCGATACCACTTCACGGCTTCGACGTAATCCTTGGTCACTCCTTCGCCATTGGCGTAGCTGTTCCCCAGATTGAATTGCGCGATAGCGTGATTCTGCTCGGCGGCTTTGCGAAACCACTTCACGGCTTCGACGTCATCCTTCGTCACGCCTTCGCCATTGGCGTAGAAGATCCCCAGTATGAATTGCGCATAGGCGTAATTCTGCTCGGCGGCTTTGCGATACCACTTCACGGCTTCCACGTAATCCTTCGTCACCCCTTCGCCATTGGCGTAGCAGTTCCCCAGATTGAATTGCGCATAGGCGAGATTCTGCTCGGCGGCTTTGCGATACCACTTCACGGCTTCGACGTCATCCTTTGTAACGCCTTTGCCATTGGCGTAGCTGTTCCCCAGATTGAATTGCGCGTCGGCGTCATTCTGCTCGGCGGCTTTGCGATACCACTTCACGGCTTCGACGTCATCCTTCACCACGCCTTCGCCATTGGCGTAGCTGCTCCCCAGATTCAATTGCGCGACGGCGTCGCCGCTTTCTGCTTTGGCGCGGAGTTCCGTCAGTTCTTTGGAATCCTTAATGAGTTTTTGCGCGTGCAGAGGTTGGGTGGTCAGTATCAATGCTAAGGCAAAACCGTAGAGCCATTCCTGTAGATTTCTCATAGATGGAGGATTGTTGATTTTAACCGCCTGCTGAATTGCTGTGCTAATATAGAACTCCCTCCCCCCCCATTTTGTCTAGTATTTTTCAACCCATGTGCTGTTTACTTGGATTCTTGGTTGGGTCGTGGACTAACAACGGCGGCGGGTGGAATGGATTGTTAGGGGATTTCGACGATTGCTTTGATCACTCCGGATTCGGGGTCTGTGTAGGTGGGGAAGATTTGGGGGATGTCTTCGAATTGGGTTCGGTGGGTGATCCAGGGACGGGTGTCGATTGATCCTTGTTCGATCAAACGGATGATCCGTGAGAAATCCTGGGATAATGCGTTGCGGCTGGCTAGAAGGGTTAATTCTCTGCGATGCATCGTGGGTGCGTGAGGAAACACAACCTCTTGCTGGGTGATGCCGACATAAACCAGACGTCCGGCGAAGCCGCAATAGTTCAGAGCGTGACTCATGCTTTTGTGGTTCCCTGTGGCATCAACGACGATCTCGGGAAGTGAGCCATCGGTTGTGCAGGCACGCAAGCGATCGGTTTCCTGACCGTCCTGAGTGAGCAACACGGTGTGTTGTATCCCCATGGAGCGACGGCAAAATTCTAATCGGGCCGCATTGATATCCATGACGATGGTGTTCGCGCCCGATAGTTTTGCGAATTCGATGACGGAAAGTCCGATTGGCCCAGCTCCGATGACCAATAAGCTCTGTTGGGCCGTGGGTTGACCTCGATTGATAGCGTGGCAACCGATCGCCAGGGTCTCGACTAAGGCGAGCTGATCGAAGTTTAACTGTGTGGAACGATGAAGCTTGCGAGCGGGCACCAGAAACGCAGGTCTTAAACCGCCGTCGCAATGCACCCCCAGCGTCTGATGATTCTCGCAACAGTTGGTATGGCCTCGCTGACAGGAGGAGCAGTGTTGGCAATTGATGTAAGGCTCGACCGCACAATGATCTCCTTTGGCCACGTTGGTAACGCCATCGCCCACCTCCAGCACCTCGACCCCAAGCTCGTGGCCGGGGATTCGTGGGTAGCTGAAAAACGGCATTTTCCCGAGGAATCCGGCGATATCCGTGCCACAAATGCCGACGCGATGCACACGGACGAGCGCTTCCCCGTGCTTCGGGGGGAGAGGGTCGGGAATATCGATGATTCGAAACGACCGAGGTTGTTCTAATTGGATAGCTTTCATGGATTCGTAAGAATTCCCCGTGGACGTTTTAGGATGATCTCAATTGTTTTTTGCTAGCCCCTCAAGATGGCCCAGATTCCTCACGGGCGCGAAGATTGCTTGGACGTCGGCTAAAAGCGTTTGATCGATCGGCTCAGAGGCCCATTGTGCCCAGTTCCTGATATTTTGTGGGTTGGCACTACCGGCGATGGTGGTGGCGATTCCTTCATGTGCTAGGCTGAACTGCAATGCGAGTTTAGCGATGTCCACACCGCGACTTGAGCAAAGTGCAGCCGCAGCACGAGCGGCTTCTTTGACATTTTCAGGCTCTTTTAACCACGGTGGTAAGGGCGCATTTGTGAGAAGCCTTGCGCTGAAGGGGCCGGCATTCATTACCCCCACGCCTTTCTGTTGAAGGTAGGGCACGGTCTCGTCCGCAAAACGGGTGTTCTGAAGTGTGTATTGGTTGTAGCTCAAGACACAATCCACCTCTGTTTGATCGGCGATGAACGGGAAAATCTTTTGTGGATACCCACTGAATCCAATGAACCGAATCTTGCCAGCTTTCACCTGTTGACGGAGCGCGGGCAATGTTTCATCCACAATCTGTTGCATCTCCACAAATTCGATGTCGTGGCAGAGCATGATATCGAGGTGATCAGTGCCGAGTCGGTGCAGCGTCACATCAACACTTTCCTGAACGCGACGGGCAGAGAAATCAAAATGCTGGAGATCGTATCTTCCCAATTTTGAACATAATAAATATTGATCGCGAGGCACATCGCGCAAGGCAATACCCAAAAGCACCTCACTCATCCCACGGCCATAAAATGGAGAGGTGTCGATCAGGTTGAGTCCGCAATCTAAGGCAACTCGAACGGAGGCGATGGCGTCCTGAAGAGTCACTCGGCGGAACTCCTGACCCAAGGAGGAGGCTCCAAAACTGAGAATGGGTACCTGGAGTCCGGTGCGGCCAAGAGTTCTGGTTTTCATACTCGGTGTCTGGATCCAAAGTGATCCCGCTGGTCAACCAACAAACAGAGGCCGAAGATGGCGTTGATACAGATTTTCCGTCACCTGATGGCCCACGACTTCCTCATTTTTGACGAGGAGATTCGTGAACCGAGGACCCGCTTTAGCGGCAAGCTTGAATGCCACGTGTAACAACTGTCGAATGTTGGCGTTGAACTGCGGATTCTGCTGCACATGTCGAATCGCACTCGCTATTTGTGTTCCGTTCATTTTGGAAAAACAGTGACTTGTCGGAAGCTTCGAACGATCGATATCGATGACCGCAGCGTAGGGTGCGCAAAGGTCCTCCACATGCGCGAGCGCTTGCGCGTAAATTTCTTTGACGAATTCCGATCCCTCTTTGCCAGATTCCGCCAGCCCGATCAATTCTTCCAACCATGTGGTGCCCGCCGTCTTGATGTGGACGCCAGCTTCGGAGCGTACCAAAGCACGGTGGATGATGGGGTAGAGCGAAAACTTATCGCTTCCACTATGCACACTTAGTTTTAGGTTGGAGGGTAAATCGTAACGATCGACGGCGTGGGCAATCACTGCGAGATCATCGTTAAATTCCTTCTCGAATTGTAAGAGATCACCAACGTAATCGACGCCTTTATTAAAACGGCCTGTGAATTTAGGGGCGATCGTTTGAACGCGAATCCCTTCGTCGCTCAACATGGCCAGAATCACCAATAATTCAGGCGGTGTCTGTGGCGAATCCGTCTCGTCCATCGAAACTTCGGTGATGAATTTTGCGGCCTTGCCTTTCTTGCTCAGAATGTGGCGATAAATCCTCCCTGCCTCCTCCACCGCTAATAAATATTTTCCGACGATCGCGGCGATATCCTCTTCACTCAGCGGGAACGGGTGAGGGATTCCATAAATCACAACCGCCCCAACCAATTCTGGATGTCTCTCGATAAAATTTTCTACTTTTTCTGCCGAAATAGGTTTACCGATCGACTCCGCGACATCGATGGTGAAAAAATCTGAACATGCTAAAAAGCGATCGACGGTTTCGAGTCGAATGTGGTCCGCATCGACATGCCAACTTTTGTCCCAGCCCAACGCGAGCACAGCAGCAGCAGCAGAATCACGCACGCTCTGGGGATCGGATCCGATGAGTGTGTGTTCACGATTGGATTTGTTCCAAACCGGCACCACCTCTACCCCATCCAATGCTAGCCGTTGAAACGCCTGTAGTTGCGCTTTTGCTTGGTGCGCGAAACGGTCGCCTACCCCAAAGGAAAATCGTTCTAATTTCAGTTTGTCTTTGAACTTTGCCATATTCGATGAAGGGGGAGATGAATGGAGTAGTGTTACGGAAGCAATTAAACAGTCCGGCACCCCATCGTTAAGAGGACATTCGCCCACAGGGCTTGATCGCCTGTTTGGACGGTGAGAATATGATCCGGCGATTCGACCTGTTTGTAGAAATCCCACTTTGAAATAGGCACCAACTCCAAGTTCAAACCTGCTTCACTCAGGACCCGACGAAAATCATTCCACACTGGGGGATCGCCTGCTTGCGCGTAAGAGTCATCGCTCGGAATTCCCATCGTATTCACGCAGTCAATATTGACCGCGCTAAGAATCGCACGTAGCACTTGTTCCACCGTTACCAAACCTGGAGAAAGGTTTAAGCAGACGACTTCTGCATTGGGTCCTTTTTTGGCGGAGGCGGGATAGTTACCATCAGCAATCAGAATCTGAGAATGATGACCACCTCGTCCTAAAATTTCATTGATGCGTGGATGGATCAACTGGTGTTTCAACATGGGCAGAGTGTGCGGAAAACTCCGAAGAATGCACCAACTTTTTTACACGGATCGAGTTGCAAAAATTCTAAGGAACAATCACTCTCTAAGAATGAAATCTTTGACCACTTCTCGATGCAACAAACTTTCTGTGCTCGCTTTAATTCTGGTTTGTTTTCTGATCTTAATAGGAAAACCGACTGCGCTCGCTCAGAGTCCGCTCGAGCTGCGGGTCATGACTTTTAACCTGCGCTATGCGAGCACTAAACCACCGAACTCTTGGACTGAGCGACGGCCGGTGATGCGGGCATGTATCACGAACGCTGCGCCGGACATCATGGGAACTCAGGAAGGTTTGTACCACCAATTGAAGGATATCGCTTTGGATCAGCCGGAGTATGAATGGATCGGACTAGGTCGTGATGGCGGAAGCCAAGGGGAGTTCATGGCGATTTTTTACAAAAAGGCCTTGTTTGAACCGGTTGAGTTCGACCATTTTTGGTTGTCCGACACACCAAATGTGATCGCATCCGCCCACTGGGGAAACACCAACCGCCGGATGGTGACTTGGGTGAAGTTTAAGCAACGATCGAACGGCGCACTGTTCACGGTCATGAATACGCATCTGGATCACGCGATCTCTCTAGCTCGAGAAAAGGGGGCACGATTGATCCGTGAACGAGCGACCCAACTGGCATCTGATGGGTTGCCAATGATTCTGCTAGGCGATTTTAACTCCGTGCCGGGCACAGAAAAAACTCACGAAATCCTGACCGAAGGCAATTTTTTAAACGATGTGTGGGAGTATGCAAAGACACGTCAGAACGATGGGTTAAATACGTACCACGATTTCAAGGGGAAACAGCTCGGCACGGCCCGCATCGACTGGATATTAACACGAGGAAACTGGGAGTGCGACCAAGCGGAAACCGTGGTTTTTTCACGCAACGGACAATTCCCGAGTGATCATCATCCCGTTTCGGCAATCCTACGCCTCAAAACGGTAAATGCGGTAAAGCCCCAGTAGGCTTTGGTGAGCCGCGTTCAATCAACGCATCTTTACTTGGCAGGTTCCCACCCCCGGGCGGAAATAGTTGAATTGCACATTGGGATGCAAACCTAGGAGGGACATGGGGACAGAGGTGTCCACCAACTTCTTGGCCACCATCAAGCAAGTCAGACGTTGACCAAAAGGATTGTCATGATTTCCTGCATGCCAGATGGATACCTTGTCGGCTTTCCAAGTCTCCACTGGCCCAACGCTCACGGCCTGCGTGGGGACTAATGCAATATTGCCACCGCCGCTTGTTCGTGCATTTTGTGCGATGGTGAGCGGATGCAGATCGACCACTCGGGTGGATAATTTCAAAAACTCGTCAGCAGTCGGTGGTGCATTTTTATAACTGCCACGACGACGAACCGGATCATTAAAAGCCCAATGCTTCACATCCCCCTGCCCTCCTTGCATCACCGCGCAGCGGATCCCCGCATTCCATGTTGCTCGATACGCTTTCGTGTCGGCCTTTGGAAAATGTAGCTGTGCATTGCCCATCCTGAAACGTGGGTTGATCCGTTCGATGCAAAGCTCACGATCTGCTTTTTCAAACGAAAGCGGATGCGTGGGTGGCACTTCGCGTCCGTCCACGACCCATTCGTCCATACCCCAAAAATGCCCCTCACGCACATCCATCTGCAACGCATTCACCATTCGAGCCACCAGCGGCAGTTGTTCGGTGGGGCCGATGGGACCACAAATGCCGACGGGGTTGTCAGCCGTGCTTTGCTTCCATGCCTCAAGATACTCCAACGCTTCGGCCAGATAAAAATCCTCCAGTGTGTCATAAAAAACGACACGAAACCCAGGTCGCGATAGCCGAGCCATACTCTGGGGGGTCAACGCCGCGGCATCGCGTACCAACTCATCATCAATCGTGGTATAATCCCACCATTCTGGAGCTATCGAAGAAATTTTTCTCGGCATAGAACTCATGGTTTATCACTCAGAAAAGACCACACAGGCAGATATGGAGCGGGTGACGGGAATCGAACCCGCGTGGCCAGTTTGGAAGACTGGAACTCTACCATTGAGCTACACCCGCATTAACTCCGATATCTTAGCCTCCACACTTGCCTTGTCAATCGTGCTTTGGGTAGATTGAGAAGGTAATTGCGGCGGGACAGCCAGTTTTTTTTCTCGAAGCTGTGCATAACGGTTTGGCGAACAGAATATCTGAATGGTGAATTCAATTTTACTGCAGAACGGACGAGTGATCGACCCAAGCAGCGGGGTGGATGCCACGGCTGATGTCCTCATCCTAGATGGCAAGATTTCCGCGATCGGAGCGGAGGCCCGAGCCAAAGCTGGAGCCGTTGTCACGCGACGGGACGTGAGCGGATGCGTCGTTTGCCCCGGATTGATCGATTCGCATGTGCATTTGCGCGAGCCTGGGCAATCTGCAAAAGAAACCATCGCGATGGGAACACGGGCGGCAGCGCGTGGTGGTTTTAGTTCGATCCTGTGCATGCCCAACACCTCACCCTCCATTGATAATGCTGGCACTGTTGCGTTGATCCACGAAAAAGCCGCACGCGAAGGATTGGTCAATGTGTATGTGACGGGAGCGATCACCAAGGGGATTGCTGGAGAGGAGCTCGCTCAGATTGGTTCGCTGAAGAAAGCAGGCGTGATCGCTATTACCGATGATGGTCATTGCGTCCAAAACAATGAACTGATGCGACGTGCGTTGGAGTATGCACGCATGTTTGATCTGCCGATTTTGGATCATTGTCAGGATTACGCATTGGTATCCGATGGTGTCATGCACGAGGGTTACTGGAGTGCCTTGCTTGGGCTGCGCGGTTGGCCTGCGGCGGGGGAGGAAACGATTGTTGCACGGAATATTCTATTAGCCGAACTCACCGGAGCGCAGGTTCATTGTCAGCATCTGAGTTCAGCAGGCAGCGTGCGAATGTTGCGTGAGGCCAAAGGCCGCGGCGTGTCAATCTCTGGAGAAGCCTGTCCTCATCATTTCACGTTAACGGATGCAACGATCGCCGGCAGCGCGGAATTTTGGGCGAAGGACGGAGATGTTTTGCGGCAACATTTTGTGGAAGGCCAACCCCTTCCATTTTGGCCTCCGTTTGACACGAATTTTAAAATGAATCCACCGCTGCGGGCGCACGCGGATCGCGAAGCGATTATTGCGGGACTGGCGGACGGGACGCTTGAGATTTTAGGAAGCGACCACGCACCGCATTGTGATTTTCAAAAGGCCGTCGAGTTTGATTACGCTCCGTTTGGGATCACGGGTTTGGAAAACGAGTTGGCACTTTGTCTGATGCAACTCTACCACTCCGGACGGTTGACGTTGCCGCAGATCGTTGAAAAATTCACAACAGGCCCCGCCAAATTACTGCGGCTGGATAAAGGAACGTTGCGCCTAGGAGCCGATGGAGATGTGACGGTATTCAATCCAGAAACACGTTGGATTTTCAAACGCGAGGACACGTGCAGTAAATCTTTTAATAACCCCTTTTACGGATGGCCTATGCGTGGAAAAACCATGTTAACTATCGTGGCCGGTCGAACAGTTTTCGATGCGGAGTTGTCTTAATCATCAGGAATCGTGAATCGACGAATCCAAATGGTTGTGGAAATGATGCGTTCGATGCACAATACAGGAAACTGAAAGCTTAACTATGAAACAAATCTGGTCATCTATTTTGGCAATCTGTCTCACCGCTTCGGCCGTGTGGGCGGAGGGTAAAGAATCCGGTTGGTTAACCGATCACAAAGCGGCCCAGCAGCAGGCTAAAGAGGAAAAGAAGCTCCTGTTGATGGATTTTACAGGATCGGATTGGTGCAGTTGGTGCATCAAACTGCATAAAGAAGTGTTTTCTCAAAAGGATTTCGTTGCTTACGCCAAGAATAATTTAATTTTGCTGGAAGTAGATTTTCCACAAAACAAACCCCAAGCGAAAGCTCTCAAAAAAACCAACGAAGCCTTGCAGAAAAAATACAACGTCGAGGGTTACCCCACAATTATCGTTCTAGACGGCGAGGGCAAACAATTGGGCACCTTGGGTTATCAAGCAGGTGGACCGGGGCCTTTCATCGAAAAGTTGAAGGCGTTGAAAAAGAATTGAGTCCGAGTTGTTAGTCAATGGTCTGAGCGAACAGTTTGGGCACGGTTGGATTTCCGACCGTGCTTTTTTTAGGGAAACACTTGACCACACAACCCACCCACTTAGCATCGCCGGCGGTCGGTGATCAATCATGAGCATGAACGCGATTTTAGCATTGGAAGATGGAAGCGTATTTCGAGGACGCGGTTTTGGCGCGGAGACCGATTCCTGCGGGGAGATTTGTTTCAACACTTCAATGACGGGTTATCAGGAGATACTCACCGACCCCTCATACAAAGGCCAAATCGTTACAATGACTTACCCACTCATTGGAAATTATGGGATCAACCACCAAGATATGGAATCTTGGAAAGCGCATGCGGCTGGGTTCGTCGTCCGCGAAGTTTCCCCAATTGTCAGCAATTGGAGGGCAGATCTTTCGCTGCCTGAATACCTTCAGCAAAGTGGAATCCCGGGGATTCAAGGCGTGGATACCCGCGCATTGACCAAGAAAATTCGTGTGCGCGGAGCGATGAAGGCGTTCATTTCAACTCGACCGATCTCTGATGAGGATGCCGTTTCACGGGCCCGCGAGTGGCCCGGGCTTGAGGGAGTCGATTACGTCAAAGATGTCACGCACAGCGAACCATTCCTTTGGGATGAAAAAGACACGCAGAGCGCGGAATTCGATCTCGTGCGAGGTCAGGTCGTTGCAGACGCACGCAATGTGCGGCTTCCGCTCCGTTCTGCCGACATTCCAATCGTCGCATTCGATTTTGGGATGAAGTACAATATTTTGCGCCGACTACGTCAAAAAGGTTTTACGGTGCAGGTTCTCCCTGCCACCGCGACGGCGCAGGAGGCTTTAAAATATAAACCCGCAGGGATTTTTCTTTCTAATGGACCGGGTGATCCCTCTGCGCTTGGGTATGCCGTCCGCACCGTTCAAGAACTGACCCAAACAGGCATTCCCATTTTCGGAATCTGCTTAGGTCACCAAATCCTTGGCCAAGCACTGGGAGGCAAGACGTTCAAATTGAAATTTGGCCATCGTGGAGGGAATCAACCTGTCAAAGACCTTGAGACGGGCAAAATTGAGATCACGGCTCAGAACCATGGCTTTGCCGTCGATCCGGAGTCATTGCCGGCTGATGTCGCCGTGAATCGTATCAATCTAAACGATCTGACCGTTGAAGGATTACGCCATAAATCGAAACCTATTTTTTGTGTGCAATATCATCCGGAAGCATCACCGGGCCCTCACGATTCCACTCCCTTATTTGATGAATTTCGCACGCTCATTGAGAAGAACTAATCCGCACATCGCCTATGAAATCTTTACCAAAGCCTCTTCGGGCGTGGAGACCAATCGCTCTGATACGGAAAACGGTTTGACTTCGTGTTGCTTGCGAACATACTAACCACCACCGAACGAAACTATGGCCAAGTTAGTTGTATCGACTCAAGGACTCACGGATCGCTCCTGCGAGCTCAAAACCGAGCTCGTCACGGTTGGAAGAGTTGATGATAATATTTTCCAGATCGATGAGGCCTCTGTCTCCAGTCATCACTGCGAGATACTGCTGCGTGGAACCGACGTAATCATCAAAGATCTCGGTTCCACAAATGGGACCTTTATCAACGGTGAGAAAATCACCGAAGGCACTCTCAAGCCCGGGCAGACACTTCGGGTTGGAAACGTGGAACTGCGGTTGGACGGTGAGGGACTGCCTGTTGCTAAAAAAACACTGGATCAAACCAAGATCATCCCCCGAGGAGTGCAGTTGAATCAATTGGAACAAGCGGGTAGCCAAGCGGTGAAGTTCGACAAAAACCCGTTCGCGAAGAAAAATAATAAGACCACTAAGATCTTTGTCGTCACGGGCATTGTGGTGGGCATAGTCTGTGTCGCTCTCTTCATCATCACTGTCATGAAAATGAGCGGTAACGGCGAATAACCGAATTTTCCTACCCCTTCAACCACGCGGCTAAATCTCGGGCTGCGTAGGTTAAAATTATATCTGCACCTGCTCGACGCATGGCAAGATGCGACTCAATGGTGATGGCTCGCTCATCTACCCAACCTCGTTCACTAGCCGCCTTGATCATCGAGTATTCTCCGCTCACGGCATAGGCTGCGGTGGGGTATTGAAATTGATCTTTAACGCGGCGGACGATGTCCAAATAAGCCAAGGCCGGCTTGACCATTATAATGTCCGCACCCTCGGCAATATCCTGAGCAACTTCCCGCATAGCCTCGTTGGTGTTTCCGGCATCCATCTGGTAGGAACGGCGATCACCAAATTTTGGAACCGACTCCGCTGCATCACGAAACGGACCGTAAAAAGCAGAGGCGTATTTGGCAGCATAAGACATGATCGGCACATC
>Ga0114966_10003153_pt1 | contig 14590 bp, 8 predicted proteins | sample M_130207_XF_Meta_FD_87029 | JGI IMG/M metagenome (GOLD analysis project Ga0114966, IMG submission 87029) | Freshwater microbial communities from Lake Montjoie, Canada to study carbon cycling - M_130207_XF_MetaG | ecosystem: Environmental > Aquatic > Freshwater > Lake | place: Lake Montjoie... | reverse complement strand
ATGTCAAAAATAATAATACATATTAGTGGGGTGTCTGGTGCTGGTAAAACAACTCTTGGTAATAAATTAAAAGATCAATTTAAGAATAAAATTGTAGTAAAAGATATTGATGATTTGCGTCGAGATTTTATTAAAAAATACTATGGTGATAAAAAATTTAATATTATTGATAAAGTGGAATATCAAAAATATATAGATAATTTTGTAAAAAAACATTCATCTAAACCTTTAATATTTGTAGGTTTAAATCATATGCCATGGTGGCATATTAATCATTATTATGATATGCATTCAACTCACAATTTTTTTATTGACTTGGATGATGAAACAATAATCAAACAAAAATGTAAAAGATTATTATTAGATTGGGCATCTGATGAAGAAGAGATGAAAATGTTAGTTAGTAATAATAAAAAATATATCGAAAATGTATCAAACGCTATTAATCAAGATTGTAATTTAAAAAAAACAAATAAGTTGAATAATAAATGGAGAAAGGATTATATGAAACAAGGTTATAAATTTATGTCCAGAGAAAATATTTTTAAAAATGTTTCAAAAATTTTAAAGGAGTAAAAATCGGCGTTTTAAATGTGCAAAGGTGTAATATTTGTAGGTTTAAATCATATGCCATGGTGGCATATTAATCATTATTATGATATGCATTCAACTCACAATTTTTTTATTGAATTGGATGGCGTTTTAAATGTGCGAAGGTGTAAAACATATTATAAAATTTTTTATAAATAAAATTTTATTTTATACTCAATCTCAATCTCAATCTCAGCTTAATAATTTACTTAATCTCTTATCAAGTTCTTCATGAGAACCCATTGTAAAGCGACCTAATCGATTTAATTTTTTATTTTGCAATTTAATATTTTGATTAAGTTCAGAAAGCACAGTTAAAAATTTTGTATCGGTCTCTGAAAAAGGTTCAGAGGTTTTTTGACGTTCATAATTCACGATGATATGATATAATATCTTCCGATATCCATCATATGCATTTGTTGATTCAGTTTGAGTCCAGGTTGGATTAAACATTAAATCTCGTAGTTTACCCGCACACATATAGATTACCTTTGCATTAACTAATCCCCTAGCAAATAACAATCCCAGAAAATTTGTAAACCCTTTGAAATTATCAACTCGATAAGAGTTATTTTCATCAAGTAATTTTAATGGATCTGAAAAATCATCAAAAAATTTCCTACATAAATCTAATAACACTGATGAGAATTTAATTTCTTTTGAATTCTCCGTAAGTTGTAAGGGAAAAAAATCAACAATAATATTAATATAAATATCAGTTAATGATGATTGTCCATTTGGTAATTCAATACCCTTTACTCCAATAACATCTGTCATTGCTCTCATAATAATATCTGTTGCTAATGTTATAAAATGTTCTCCTTTGGAATATTCCAATAATTTTAAGTTTTCTAATATCTGGATATAATTTCTTTGATTTACTTTATTAAGATTTTCAATGATACTATTTTTAAATATAATATCATTTGGATTGCGCCCATTTAAAAAACTTTCAATGATATTACTAGATTCTTTTAGTAAAGTATCTCTAAAATAGATATTACCTCCAATTTCATTACAATATGATTTTAAATTAGGTGGCAGCATCATATTAAGATCCTTATATTTAAGAAATTCATCAAGATTATATGATATATTAATTCCTAAAGCCATCTTTAATAGTATATTAATCATATCTTATCTATAAGTATTTTAATTGAATATAAATCAATTTTTATATTCAATAATTACAACTTAAAAAATTGAAATTTATATCTGTCTGAAATCTCTTCTTGATATAACAATTAAAACAATAGGATGTTAATGTAGCATTAGTAAAATGTATATCAACGGAATTGATGTTATCATTTAACAGGGAAGAATTAATTTCCCCCCCTACATTCGGCTAAAGTGGTTGCCATTCTGTGAGAAAACTCGCAGGATTTTTGCCCAATTGGAATACCAAAAACTAGAATGGCTTGTTTTGGTGCAGGACCGAATCCTGTTTTTTGCTTAAGAGAATAAGATCAGGTGATAGAATAAGATCGGGTGATAGAATAAGATCAGGTGGTATACAAATTTTAAATGTTTTCTCAAAATATTTGAGAGTTTATGTGATATTTATTTATTATCAAATGAAGATGATATTTAATGTCAGATTTTATATAAAAATTATATAAAAAATTGAAATTTATATCTGTCTACATATTCTATGTATTTTTTTATATATTACCTGCCATCTTACATAGAATATCGTTTTAACATATGTAAGAGGGCTATAGCTATCGTTTTTTTCAGTCGCACTGTTTTTCAGTCGCACTGTTTTTTCAGTCGCACTGTTTTTCAGTCGCACTGTTTTTCAGTCCCCGACTGTTTTTACCATGGCTACTCCCGCAGAGACCCACACCCTCACATCTAAGTACAAAGGACATACTACGGTTTTTATCGTACAAAATATGATCCGAAAATGTACCCCCGAAGAGACATCAATTGCCGCCGAGAATGACCTTGTCCTTATTCCATGCGGAGAGGATTATAAACAGGTGCGGTCATTTTTTGCCGAACTGAAACGGCATGTCCTTCCAAGGGTCCCACCTCCCCCTCCTTCTGAACCTTTCTACAGGGGAACATTTTCTCAGTTTTTGAAGCCGCAGAAATTTACTCCGCATACTCCAACGCAACGTAAATTATGCGGAATACTTCCGCACCCTTTGACCCCGATGACGCGAGAAGTCCTTTGTGCGACGATCAAAGATTTAAGGAGGTTTTCTTTAGAGAACCCTGAGTTTGACCTGCCAAAAGACATTACTTTTATTGTTGAGAATGTATTTTTTAACAATGTAGAAGGCGACCTTTTGGCAATGACTCAGAGCAAACTTCCTAGGATGCCCGATATTCAAGATCGTTTGGAGGTTGATTCTGCGATTGATGGACCGGAAGAAACTCAACAAGCCATTCTCGCAGCTGTATCATTGTCTCGTGCCGAGAAGATTGCTTTGATAAAGGGACCCGTTCAGAATGTCCCTCTTTGTGCAAATCGAGAATGCCAAACAAAGTGGAGGTACTCTTTGGAAAACTTTCTGGGACAGTTTCCTCAAGATGGATGGGTTTTTGGCAAGGTTGTGCGGGGTAAGTTTACCCCCGCGACTCCTTCTGAAATTGCAGCTTTAAAAGCTTCCAAGGCTGGAAGTTTTGCCAAATTGTACCCCAGTCTTTGCAGGAAATGCACCTTTTGCGAAGAATTCAATTCGTATAGCTTTTATCAGACTTTGTGGAAGGTTGCTGGAGGGTCTACTGAAGCTTTGCAAAAGATGATGCATACGATTATCATCGACTCTTTACGAAAAGTGGATCGGACGGTCCTATTCTGCACCGACGTCTCTTGCACTTTTGCTTCGACCGGAATTCTGTGCACAATGACTGATATGGAAAAAGGGTTCGTACTTTGCCCTCGTTCAGGATGCATCTCAAAAATTTGCACCCTATGTCGAACATCAATTGTATCGGACCCGCATCATTGTCCCAAATCAATGACAACTCTCATGATGATTGCCCGATGGGAATGTCAACAATGTCCCAAGTGCGAGGTTCTGACAGAGAAGATCGGTGGTTGTGATCATATCACATGTCCATGCGGTGAACATTTTTGCTATATCTGTGGGGAAAGTTATCCCGGAGGAAATGGCATTTATGATCATATCTACGAGTGTCACGAGTCGCGGACTACGTTTAATGCAGAAAATCTGGTTATGAACCCATTAGAACGCTACAATGCATGGAAGGCGACCCAGACCGATGATGCCAAACTCGCACAACGGGAACAGCGAGAACATGAGGCACAACTCGCTCAGCAGCAGTGGGAGATTGAACATGAACATGAACAACAGGAACGCGAACTCCGGATACGTCAGGAACGCGAACATTGGATACGTCAGGAACGCGAACGTCAGGAACAAATGCGAATTATTCGTGAACGTCAGGAACAAATGCGAATTATTCGTGAACGACGGGAACGTCAGGAACGCGAGGCTCAGGCTCCGGCTCAGGCTCAGGCTCCGGTTCATCGAACTCCGGCTCAGGCTCAGGCTCAGGCTCCGGCTCAGGCTCGGTTCATCGAACGTCAGGCTCAGGCTCAGGCTCAGGCTCAGGCGCACCGTGAGATGGCAGCAAATGATCGTGATCAACAAGTATGGCTAATGCAAAGACGACACCAAAGGGAACTTGATGAAGTTCAAAGGGAATTGACTAATGCATATGATATGGAAGAATATGAAGGAAGAATATTGTATTTACGCCGTGAACGTGAGGGATTGCTTCGTGCACATCAAGAAGAGATGCGGAGATACCTTGTAATTCCGCCCGAACATGCTCAGACTGTTCAGGCTCCGGGTCCGGCTCCGGTTCATCGAGCTCAGGCTCTGGCTAGATTGAACATCATTGTCACAAACCCTCCATATGGTGGGGATCGTCAAGCTCAGGCTCAAGCTCAGGCTCAGGCTCAGGCTCAGGCTCAGGCTCAGGATTTGGCTAGATTGAACGTCGTTTTCGGGAACCCTCCGTATGGTGGGGAACGTCAAGCTCGAGCTCAGGCTCCGGCTAGATTGAACGTCGTTTTCGGGAATCCTCCATATGGTGGGGAACGTCAAGCTCGAGCTCAGGCTCCGGTTCATCGAGCTCAGGCTCCAGCTAGATTGCCCATTGACGATGATGACGATGATGGTTTCCCTCCATATAACCCGGATGATTTTGCATAGGGATTTATTTTAGGTAGATTATAGTTAGATTTTATTTATTTTAGTTAGAAGTAAAAATCTTATTAAAAAATCACACCTTATAAAAAAATCTTATCATCATAATTAAACAAACCTCTTTTATTATCTTTATCTTCTGTACCTCCTGTACCTCCTGTAAAGAATACTGGTTCATATAGATTATCTTTATAGGATAATATGATTTGTTTGGAAGTTTTATTACGGGTATTATTCTTAATTATGCGATCATTTTCAAAGTAATTTATAATTAAACCATCACAAACAGTATTTTCAATATTACCAATTTTATTATAAATTTTCATTTTTTTACCAATCGTCATAATATCTTTATTAGATAACTTAGAATCCTCTATCATCTCGATTCCAAGATCCGAGAATAAATCATTCGGACTCAATGTCTGAGGTATAGCATTGGATGATTTTAAAATATGATGAAGAGAGTTTAGGAAGGAATATTTATCATTATATTTTGAATTAAGTCGAGATATTTGAAACCCCCCTTTCATCGTTGTCCCGGTTTTGGTCTCAGTTTTGGTCTCAGTTTTGGTCTCAGTTTTGGTCTTGGTTTCTTTTTTAGACCTTGTTCCAGTTTCTCTTTTTCTAAAGATTGCATATCTATGCAAATTAGTATATTTATAGCAACTTTGATTAATCTCTGTACCTTCATAATAGGTTGCAACATCTAATAAGAATTGCTGAGTCTTAGGATTTGACATTGACTTAGCATACGTCAAAAAATGCTCCCTATGTATCATAAATTGATTTTCAAATAAATCAGTCTCGATTAATTCTAATCCGCAATCTCTTAATAACTCTTCTTTAAGAAAATTAATATCTACCAAATATTCCTCCTGATACGTTCCTTCTTCAAACATCCACGCTCCAAATATATCAATAGGATTACCTAAACCAATAACTTTATCTTTTAATATTTTTTCTTGGTCATATTTTGCAATAATCTCAAAAAGTTTGTGTCTGACACCTTTTGCATCGGTATAGAATTCAGTATATGAGGATTGTTTATTTAAGATTTTTAATACTTGTTTTGAATCAAAACAACTTATCATAAAATATCCACCATCTTTTATACACATATTGAGATTAGATTTAATATTTGACCACGATTCATCATTTTTTAGAAAGTAATGAAATGCCATCTGGCAAGATGCGATATCAAATTTCCTCATATTCTTACCAAAAAATTTCTCTAAGTTTGTCTTGTTTTCTATATTCATCCCACCTAATGCCAAATTTTGGTCATCAAAATTTAATTTTGTTCCACCATCTGCATGAATAAAAGTCATCTTTGGAAATCCTGGATTTTGTTTACGAAATTTATTATATCGAGACAAAGCACCATTTATAGGGTTATATAAACCATCTTTATCAATATCAAAACCAACATATTCTGATAATTCTACAAAATACATCTTACCAATATCTCCACCTACTCCACATGCAATATCTAACATATAATCCTTTCTATCTAAATGATATTCTTTGTTTGGGTACGTATATATAATACATGATTTTATCCAATTGTGAAAAGCTCTCATCGATTTTGCAAGATTTGATACTTTCTGATAATATGCATCTTGTCTAGATGATGATACAATAAGTTCATGTCCAATTTTTGAACGAAGTTCTTCTAACTTACGATCATATATATATGAATTTTTTTTCGGATCGTTCCCTTTAGCAAGTTCTATAAAATCGGTTATTAAGATTGGTATCTGAATAGATCGCCATACCTTTACTGCGACATCAAGGTTATTACCATATTTTTTACCATATCTTAAAACACTTTCTGTTTTATCGTGACGAGTCCTTATAGGAACCCAACGGAATCTCTCGGGGATCAATACAGGTTTTTCATCGGTTTCGGTTAGGGTTGCATTATTATAATAGAATTCAACAACCGTATTATCCAAAAGAATATTATTATCAAGATCTCTTACTTCTCCATTCGTCTCAAATAGATATGCCCAAAACATTTCTTTATCTTCTAAAAATAAATGTGGAACTTCTTTCGAACCGACATATTTCCCTGCGTATAATTTACATATTCTATAAGGTTTATTCCTAACGTACTCATCTTCTGATAATGAATTATCATAGACGGTTAAAATCTTACCATTTTTATCCTTTTCAAATTGAATATAAAAGTCAATTGAATTTTTTACAGGGGGTTTCCATTTATAATCGATTAATCTGGATTCTCTTGTTGTGACATAGGGTTGATTTAATGCTTGAAAAATTAATCCATCTAATAAATAGGGGCACTTTACATCAGGCATCTCCATAAGAGTATGATATATATTTTTAGCATACGAATAGATTTCCCATTTTACCGATCCAGTAGCCTCAATAAAATATTTTGTTCTGATCAATGGATATGCTTTAGCTTCTAACATATCTTCGTTAAGAGCAGCCATATTTAATTTAATTTCTTGTTCATGAAATTTATTTATAAGTTCTAAATTAAACTCAGATGATGATTTATATGGTTTACGTTTGTATCCTTTTTGTTTGTCAAAGATAAACGTATCTTGGACTAATTTATCAGCAAATTCCAATCGTTTCATAAGGTTGGGTTCCGGACGGATATCCCTCGATCCTATAAACAGTGCATCAAATATCATATATAAATGTCGATTTAATTTATTAACAAATATATATTCGCCATCCAATATAGTACCATCGTAGGATGACGTTTTGAGATGGATTCCGCTATTTTTTACAATAAGATTCGTATTGATAAAATATACATGAGATTTTACAATGATTAGGAAATATCTATCCCCATCAGCTTTATCTGTAACCGCATATTTATCGGGAATAATTTCAGTAAGGTATTGTATTTCCAGTGAAATAGGTTGTCTGGCATCTAAACTAATTGCCTTTTCGTCAAGATTAGCAATATTTTTATAAGAAGCAAGAACTTCAGTTATCATACTTTGTGTAATAATATAATTACTTTGTTGGATAATTTTATGGAGAATCAAACTCTGTTCTAATAGTACATTGAGAGATTCTAGATTAGGAGAGGATTTAGTCTTGAGACCATACTCTATCTCTAATTCATATCCTCCCAACATTTGATTAAGTTGTTTATAATTTTTTGTAGTTTTAGTCATTGTAAGATCTATTCGAATAAAATCATCCTTGGTATCCTGAATAAAAATCGTGGAACGTTGTTTTAAACGAAACATAATCTTATCCATATGTTCATAGGTAATAGATTTTGTCAGTTCATAATCTTTTGAAGAAAATGTTTCTTCAGAGCTTAATTTAAATCGACTTAATAAATCTTCTACATCTACAGTATTCGATGTAGAGCGTGTTTTCTTTTCCAATCGTATACCGGTTGCTTTTTGTTCGACATAGTTAACAAGACTAGAAAATATAACATGAGATTTATATAAATCTAATTTTGCAATATATTTATTAATATTCTCTGCTGATTGAATAGTCGCCCTATATGATGTACCTTCATCGTACGAAAATATAACATCTAGTGTATCTTCTTGGATGATTTTATTTTTACTAATCACTTTTAAATATTTAAGCAATAATATATATTTTTCTTGCCCATAATATTTACCATTAGGATTTTTGAAAAGCAATTCAAATTCGTCCCCAAATGTCGTTTTTTGAAATAAATCTTTTATTAATTTATACGATTCACCATATATTTCTGCTAGATTAGATTTGGTCATTATATAATATATGTTTATATTTCTTTAATCGATAAAATAAATATAAATTATTTTTATAAATTATATTTATATTTATAATTATTCAATTTTTTATATTTTTAAATTTATATAAAATCATATAAATCATATAAATCATATAAATCATATAAATCAGATAAATCATATAAAATTGATTTTATTTAATATTATCATATAAAGTTTTTAATATGATAATATAATATATTATTATAATGTCTTCTCCAAAAAGTTTATCTAAATTTAGTCCTTATTGTATTGGTATCCCGCCCTTAGATAAATCTATATTAAATTCAGAACCATCTATTACTCTAATTCAATCAATTGATTATCCGAGAAATTCATTAGGTTTTCAGCATTATTTACACAATATAAAACGTTTATTATTTCCTGTAATAAAGAAATTTGAAGACAAAAAAAAAGTATATCTTGTATTAAATCCATTTGAATCAATTATAGATGATTATGACAAAAGTATAGGGGACCTTTCAAAGGGGTATCTTGGAACGGAAGTTCTTTCGCAAAGTTTTTATAAATTATGGGAACTATTATTTATGTTCGACCTAATAAATTTATCGGAAACAGGTTTTGTCTCGGCGCATATCGGGGAGAAAGATGGATCGTTTATTCAAGCAACTATTTTATTTCGTGAAAAATATGCATCGAATACTAAAACAGATTCTGTGTATGCTATCAACATAGATAAATCTTTTACTGATTCACATAAAATAGAACTAGATCCATCTTTTTCTAAAACTAAGACAAATGCTAAATTAACTGTCGTAGATAATGTAGATAATCTAGATAAGATAGATAAGATAGATAAGATTAAATCCAAGGTAGATTTTTTAACAGCAAATATAGATTATGATTGGGTATATGAAATAATTCAAGAACAATCGTACTCAAAACTATTACTCAAACAAATCCTAATATCTATTCAGATCCTTGCGAAAGGAGGGTCATTTATTTGCAAATTCTATGAAACTTTCACTACGACTTCTACCAAATTAATATGTATTTTGTCAGAATGTTTTGAGAAAGTATTTTTTGTAAAACCTATGACTAGTAAAACATCAACTCCTGAAAAATATGCCGTTTGTATCGGATTTAAATTTGGCGAAACTCATGTTAAATCTCATACAAAAATTTTAGAGAATATGCTTGACCAAATTTTACAAAATCCTAAATTAAATATTGGAGACCTATTTAACTCTTACCAAATTAATAAACAAATCTTAGATAGAATTACCCAACTTAATATGGATACAGGAAACGTACAATTTAAACAGATTGGTGAGATTATAACTTTTATCGAATCTCAAAATTATTATGGTGATATCTATCAAAGTTCTAGAGATTTACAAATAGAAGCGGCAAAGTTTTGGACAGAATTATTCTTCCCATCAAAATCAGAATTCAAACAAAATAAAGCCCGTTCAAATGATATATCTTTTACCTCGAATAAAATGAATGTGGATAAAGCAGTTGCCCTTGGGAAAGTTCTTATCTAAAAGTTCTTATCTAAAAGTTCTTATCTAAAAGTTCTTATCTAAAAGTTCTTATCTAAAAGTTCTTATCTAAAAGTTCTTATCTAAAAAGTTGAATAATTATCTATCTATGAATAAATATCTATGAATAATTATCTATCTATGAATAATTCTTTATTATATCTTATTATTCTTTATTAATTCTTATTATCTTAATAATAAATCTTAATAAAAATGGCTCAACCTAATCCTAATTCTAATCCTAATCCTAATCTTAATCTTAATTCTAAATCAAATCTTAAAGAAAAGAAAATTATGTCATTGAGTGAAATAGAACAATTATTCGCAAAAGCAACTTCTTTAATAAAATCGAATAATACTCAAAAAGGAATAAATATTCTAAAAAATCTTGCAACGACTTTATTATATGGACCAGCTATTACTTTATTAAATGAATTAGAACCAACGTTAGAAGCTAAGTCAGAAGCTAAGTCAGAACCAACTGTAGAAGCCAAGTCAGAACGTACTTTAGAATATCCGCATTCATTTGAAACGACCCGTTCTATTTCTTCTATCGTTGAAGAATTTACGGATATAGAAAAGGGAACGCATCTTGAGTCTCGAATAGAATCGATTATTGGACGAGTTGTATTAATTCGTACATCAAGTAAGAAATTATATTTCTATACGTTATTAATTGAGGGGATTGAATTTCAGATAATGGCACAAATTAATTCCTATGCCATAGCTGAAGATTTTTACAAAATAACTTCTCAGATTAATCGAGGAGATATTATAGGAGTAAAGGGATTTATTGCCAAGACAAAGATTGGTGAATTATCAATCATCGCATCTAATATAGTTGTATTAACACCATGTCTCGGAGTAATCCCCCATTCTTATTATGGGATTGAAGACAAAGAAATACGATACAATAAAAGATATTTAGATATGATTGTTAATCCTAGTGTTCAAGAAATATTTGTTAAACGACACAAGATAATATATTTTATTAGGAAATTTTTAATCGAAGAACGAAATTTTATCGAAATTGAAACTCCAATGATGTCCGGTTCTGTAGGTGGAGCTGCTGCAAAGCCATTCATAACGTATCATAATGATTTACGACAAGAAATGTTCCTAAGAATAGCTCCAGAACTATATCTCAAACAATGTGTAATTGGAGGCTTACCTAGGGTATTCGAACTTGGGAAACAATTTCGCAATGAATCAATTGATTTGACTCATAATCCTGAATTTACATCAATTGAATTATATGAAGTTGGTTCAGATTATGTCAAGTTAATGTCAATGACGGAAGATTTTCTAGAAAAACTTGCCTTGCATATTAATGGGACTACTAAATCAGTATGGATGAAAACAAAGATTGATTTTAAAGGACCATATCCTCGATTAGATGTGATGGATACTCTGGAGAAACAGATACAAAAATTACATAATATGCCATCATTTAAATTACCTCTCTTAGATTCCCCTTTGATTGATGAAGAGTATTCTTCTATATTATCAAAGTTAGATATTCGATTAGACCCACCTCATACTCTTAATAGGATGATGGATAAATTAATTGGTACCTATGTTGAACCTCTATGTATACAACCAACCTTTTTAATTAATCATCCTCAAATAATGTCTCCTCTTGCAAAGCCACATCGTTCCCTGCCAAATCGCACCGAACGTTTTGAATTATTTGTTAATGAAAAAGAATTATGTAATGCCTATACTGAATTAAATGATCCTCTTCTTCAAAAGAATATTTTTGCTCAGATACAAAAACAAAAATTAGGAGGGGATGACGAGATACCCCCATCGGATGATAATTTTATTCAAGCCTTAGAGATTGGTTTACCTCCAACTGGAGGCTGGGGTATGGGAATCGACCGACTTTGTATGATGTTATTAAATCAAGATTCCATACGGGAAGTTATCATGTTTCCAACTCGTCGAACTTGATAACTTTACGTACTTAATTATATTTTTTTATAAGTTTAATAATAAATTTTTTATTTATTATTAATATATCTAATCAATATCTAATCAATATCTAATCAATATCTAATCAATATCTAATCAAAATCTAATCCAAATGTCCTTCCTCTCTCAAAGTTTTTTCTAGATTAGCCTTTCCTCCAAACGTCGGATAAAAAAATCGTTCATTCTTATCCTCTACAAATTCATTATGAACTTGTTCTAAACTAACTTTCCCCATTTTTACTTGTTGTAATGATTCTAACATTTGAATAATCCCTTTTAAATTCTCTCTACGATTCTTTTCATCTGATAATAATTTAATCATTGATGATGGCAACATACTAAAATTTTCATATAATGAATTAAGATAATGCGGATAACTATCTGCTCTCATTTTAACAGTATCCGGCGAATCATAAAATTCAATAAAATCCAATACTTTCTGAGAAAGTAATACTACATCTGGGATTGCATCCACAGACATAACTCTTTTAGCTTCATCAGGAGCATCATTCTCAGAGACCACACTAAGATTTGATTTTGAGTTTATCGTAATATTTGACATTATAAATAATTAATATAATAATTTCTTTATATGAGTTATCGATTTCTACTAATACATATTTCAGAATTTCTAACCTGAATATTTGCTTCTGAATCAATATATTTCCTTGACATATGTTTGACACATGAATAGGAGCATAAGATTAATTCATAATTCTCAAACCAATGTACCCTATCAATGTGCGTATTGATTAGTTCAATAAATTGCAAAGATCTAATTCTTGGTAATCTTGAAAGACCGGATGAATTAGCTATAAGATGTCTTAAAATTTGATTTTTAGCTAATTCATCAATATTTGATAAAGTTGTCAGGGTTATATCAAGGAAATATAATCGAGGTTGTTCGGCAATAGATTGTAAAGGGTTATCAATCGTAGTTAATTCTCTAAGATTAGGATAAGAACGAATACGTGTAATTTTATTAGATGAACAATGCATCAATTCGAGATTTGAATAAGAGGGGATTTCTGTAAGAGAATTATTGGAACATTTTAATCGATGTAAGTTGATATTAGAAGGTAATCGAGTAAGGAGATTATCTTCGATTGTTAACTCTATAAGATTCTGACCGACTATTATTTCATCGATCTGATTAGATGTCGCATCTATCGTTGAAAGATTTACTATTGATGAAAGGTCTAATTTCCCTTTAAGATTATTTTTATTTATAAATAAATGTCGAATATTATTTAATGTTTGTATATTTAATACAAACATAATATCAGATAAAGCAAGATTTGAAAAATCTACATAAGACATTTTACTTCGATTTGCTTCTGATAATCTATATTCGATTGAGTTATTTTTTTTGTCGTATTTCTCATCAATTTCATAAGATAATGTTGGGTCTAAATTCATATATAAATATAATTATTTTATATTTATATTATTATTTAATTATTTTTGTTTATTTTTTCAAAATTTCTTGAATTAATTCTTTCTTATTTTTTAATTTACCATTTGATTTAGTATTAATATTCGCAGATGTTGCCACTTTTTGAATTTCTTTCAGACTCATTGATAAATATTTGGATTCCATTGATTGTTCATCGGTATAGGATTCATCAAATTTATTAATCGTATTATGCTCAGTAATCTCTGTAATCGTAGATTCTTTATCCGAGGTCGGAGTAGGTGTATCTACTTTGTCTGATTTAACTGATTGTAGAACAATCGAATCAAAATTTTTAACATTTTTAATATATTTTGATAAGTCTGCAGAACCTATTGTAAAATTATTCGCAGTAATTTCGTTAGAATTTATCAGAAAAGATTTAATTGGTTCATCTTTAAAATTAAAAAATTGAGAATTTGGGGTAAACACTGGATAAAATTCAGAATTATATTTATATAAAATTATATTCTTTTTAAATGGTATATACTCACCCCCTTCATAACAAAATGTTTTTGATAATTCATCGAAATAAAATATATTAATATGTAAATAATCTCCTGCAAATCGAATAACATCTTTTGTAATATTATTAGCCAAAATATCTTTATAGATAGTATTTTTATTTAATTTTAATTTTGAATAAGAATGTTCTTTAAATCCTTCATTTTGAATATCTATTGCCATGAATTCAATAAGTTTTTTGACAAGGTCATTTGTTAAAGTATTCAGACAGAATAGGATAGATTTAAAAAATGTATTCGATAGAGGAGGTGTATCGCCAACATCTTCTTCTGAATTTAATTTTAGATTTATTATTCGTAAATTAAGTTTTGTTTTGTGAAATGAGAAAGTATTTAAAAAATCTGGGTCAAAAGTAATTATTTCTTCATAGCAAAATGAAGATAATTTTTCATAAAAAGTCTGAATTGGCTGAATCTTAGGTTGAGACTTTGATAGGGTCTTTGACAGGGGCTTTGTCTTAGTCTGAATATCAATATTTGGTTCTACCATATTAATATTTTTCATTTGAGATAAATTTACTTTGATAAATTCTAATAAAGACATTATAGATACTTTGTCATATATTGAGTTTGAGTTTGATTTAGATTCATT
>Ga0114966_10003152_pt1 | contig 14597 bp, 13 predicted proteins | sample M_130207_XF_Meta_FD_87029 | JGI IMG/M metagenome (GOLD analysis project Ga0114966, IMG submission 87029) | Freshwater microbial communities from Lake Montjoie, Canada to study carbon cycling - M_130207_XF_MetaG | ecosystem: Environmental > Aquatic > Freshwater > Lake | place: Lake Montjoie... | reverse complement strand
GAGCAGCTTTTTGTAGTCGATGTCGGTATTGAGCGCGCGGCCGGCGGAGAAGAAGTTGGCGCCGTCGATAAACAACGCGATCTTGTCGGTAGGATAGAACGTCATTTCAATTGCTTCCGAAAATGAATTAAACCAATGGGATCGGGCGATAATTGTCGCCTTGGGCTCAAATCTGACGGGGCATTATGACTCCTCGAAGGCGGTTCTGGAAGCCGCCCTGCGGGCCATGGGGGCGGCCGGCCTGAATGTCGTCCGTACCTCGCGCTTTCGCCTGACCGCGGCCTGGCCCGATCCGGAAGAGCCGCCCTACGTCAACGCCGTGGCGATCGTGGAATCCGGCCTTTATCCCCTGGAGCTCCTGTTCAAGCTGCACCAGATCGAACGGGCGTTCGGCCGCGAGCGTCAGGCGCCGAACGCCTCGCGTGTGCTCGACCTTGATCTGATCGCCTATGGCCGCACGGTGAGCAATGAGCCGCTGTTGCCGCATCCCAGGGCCGCGGACCGCAAGTTCGTGATGGTTCCGTTGGCCGAAATCGCGCCGGACTGGGTGCATCCGTTGCTGAACAGGACCGCGGCCGAGCTCGCCGTCACCGCCAAGATCGGTTGACAGAACGCCGTTCTGCTGGCGCCATTACAACTGGCTCAAATTGGGGGGAACGCCAATGTCGATCAAACATCTCGCTATCGTAGGCATCGCCGCCGCAGCGCTGACGGCGTGCGGAGGCAAGGGCGGCGAAGCCGGGAAGACGGACGCCGCGGCGCCGGTGGCGGCAAGCCAGCCGGCGGGTAACGACTTCATGTCGGTCTATGTGCGCGACCTGAACAAGATCGCCGACGCTGTCGAAAAGACCTATGATGAGGCCAGTGCGCATGAGGCGGCGCTGGTGATCCAGACGGCCGGCGCCGAACTCGACACCATGTCGAAAGAGTTCGAGGCCAAGCCCGCGGCTGAAAAGACCGCCCTGATCATGGCGCGCAGCGACTTTGTCCAGGCCAACCAGCGCATGGCGATGGCCATGATGAAGCTGAGCACGGCCGACCCAAAGACCATGCAGATGATTTCTGAGGCGATGGACAAGCTGCCGAAGGTCGACCACTAGGCCTTTTCGTCCGCCTTGGCCGCGTCCCACAGGCGCTCCATCTCGTCGAGATTTGACTGCTCCAGCGTCCGGGCACCAGCCGCCAGCGCCGCCTCGATGGAATTGAACCGGCGTACGAACTTGGCGTTGGCGGCGCGCAGGGCGTCCTCGGGCTCGACGTCGAGCTTGCGGGCGAGGTTGGCGACGACAAACAGGATGTCGCCCAGCTCCTCGCGGATATTGGCCAGATCGCCGGCCGCGATGCCTTCTTCCAGCTCGCCGATCTCTTCCTGCAGCTTGACCAGCACCTCCTGGGAGTTGGGCCAGTCGAAACCGACGCGCGCGGCGCGCTTGGTCAGTTTCATCGCCCGGGTCAGGCCCGGCAAGCCGCGCGGAACATCGTTGAGAATGCTGTCTGCCTTGCCTTTTGCCGCGCGCTCGGCGGCCTTGGTTTCTTCCCAGGCCACGGTCTGTTCGGCGGCATTGCGATAGTGCGCACCTTCGAAGACGTGCGGGTGGCGGCGGATCATCTTGTCGTTGATAGCGGCGGCGACATCTTCGAACCTGAACTGGCCGGCCTCCTCGGCGATGCGCGAGTGGAAGACCACCTGCAGCAGCAAATCGCCCAACTCGTCTCGGATGTCAGCGATATCGCCGCGCTCGATGGCGTCGGCCACCTCATAGGCCTCTTCGACCGTATAAGGTGCGATGGTCGCGAAGGTCTGTTCGACGTCCCAGGGACATCCCGTGTCGGGATCGCGCAGGCGCGCCATGATCTCCAGCAGGCGCGCCAGCGCAGGCGTATCGGTCATCCACGCGCCTCGAGCTGGGCGCGGATGTCTTCCTGCCTCGCCTTGTCCAGCGGGAAGGAAAAGATCACCCAGGAGGCGATGAGCAAGAGGCCGATGGGCAGGGCGACGAACAGGATGGTCAGCATGTGCAACGCTTCAGGCGTCTGGAGGGCGTCCTCCTTGGCGATGAAGCCTGCCCAACCGAGCGGGATGAAAGTCGCCGCGGCCAGGGCATATCCGACCTTGTTGGTAGCGGTCAGCAGGGCGAAGAGCATGCCGGTGCGATCTTTGCCGGAAATCAGACGGTCCTCGTCACCGACGTCGGCCAGCATGGCGCGCAGCAGCACCTGATTGGCGCAGAACGGGATGCCGACCCCGATCATGCTCAGCATGCCCAGCCCGAAATTGCCGGCCGGCGCCAGCCACACCCCGACATAGGAGACCGCAAACAGTATGCCCGCCGTGGCCATGGCCTTGTGCTTGCCGATCTTGCCCGCCACGAAGGTCCAGAGCGCCGCGCCGGCGAGCCCGGCGGCGAAATAGCCGAACACCAGCAGCTGGGCCTCAAAGGGCGACAGCCCCTTCACCGAACGGAAATAGTAGAGCGCCAGCGCCCCGGTGATCCCAGGTGCGAGCCCGAACAGCAGGTCCGTCCACATCAGGCGGCGCACCGAGGCCAGTTTGAGGAACTGGAAATAGTCCATGACGCTGCCATGGGTCGGCTTGTCCGGCATCGGTTCAGGCACTTTCCACACCGCCAGGCCGATGGTCAGCGGCAGCAGCGCCACGATGAACAGGCCCATCGCCGCGACGCTTTTCGTCTCGGGAACCGGGGGCGCGCCCTTTCCGGCCAGCAGGGTGAGCAGGGTGGGCAGGGCGGCGACCATCAGGATGCCCACCACATTGCCGGTGGTCCAAAATCCGTAGATGCGCGAGCGCTGGTCATAGTCGGGCGACAGCACGCTGGCCCACGAGGTCTGCGCCAGCACCGATATCGAAAAGCCGAGATAGACCAACAGCAGCCAGCCGCCGAGATAGAGCCCGCTGGCGCTGGTCCCGGGCGGCAGGAACAGCATCCAGGTCGCCAGGCCCATGATGCCGATGCTGGAAACCAGCCACGGCTTGAACCGGCCGAACCGTGTGCGGGTCCGGTCCATCATGCTGCCCAGGATAGGGTCGAAGACGATGTCGATCAGGCGCACGATCAGAAAGATCATGCCCACCGCTTCCAGCCCGATCCCCATGCTGGTCGCATAGAAGTGGGGCAGATTGACCACCAGCGGCAGGCCCAGCGCCGCCATCGGCAGGCAGGGAGCGGCGAAGGCGGCGAGCGTGGCGTTGGAATGCCGGACCGGGACCGAACTCATGTTGCGTCTCCCCCAAGCGCGACTGTCAGCGCTGAGGGGAACCTACAGCGGAGGGGCGCGAAGGCAATGCGAGATGCCGGACAATGTCGGCAGGGTGTCCGGCAATGATCGCTACCGCTCCAGCCGGCCGTCCTTCAGCGCGGTTTTGTCGAAAGGAAACAGGACGGTCGGATCGGGCGGGTGGACGGTCTCGGGCTCACCCGGCGCCAGGGTGCGCGCCAGGAACCGCATGATAGCCTCGCGCGCCGCCTTCTTGTGGTCGCCGCATACGCAGGTCCAGGGCGCTGCGTCGTGGCTGGTTCGCTTGAGCATCTCGTCGCGGGCGGCGGTGTAGGCGCCCCAGCGCGACTGGGCGTATTCGTCGAGCGGGCTCGCCTTCAGAACCTTCAGCGGATCGTTCTTGCGCTCGGCCAGGCGTTTGGCCTGCTCTTCCCTCGAGACGTCGAGCCACAGCTTGATCAGACGGATTCCCGCGCCCGTCAGCATGGTCTCAAAACCGGGAACGACGCGCAGGAAGTCCTCCTGCTCCTCGGGGGTCGAAAACCCCATCACCCGCTCGACGCCGGCCCGATTGTACCAGGAGCGGTTGAAGATCACGAGTTCGCCGCCGGACGGCAGCTCGGCGACGTAACGCTGGAAGAACCAGGAGCCCTTGTCGCGGTCCGACGGCTTGGCGAGCGCGACAACGCGGGTATTGCGGACCGACAGGTGCTCGGTGATTGTCTTGATCGCACCGTCCTTGCCGGCGGCGTCGCGCCCCTCAAAGATGATTACGGTCTTGTCGCCTCTGGCCATGGCGCCGGTCTGCCAGCGCACCAGGGCCAGATGCAGCGGCGCCAGCGCTCGTGCCTCGTCCTTGTCGTTACTCATGCCACCATTTTTCCTCTCAATGGCCCATTAAGGCCCTGCGCGTAGGATTACAGCCTGAATTTCGCGATACCAGGAGCGATAAGGCCATGTCACTGATCCGCACAAACACCGTGCGTCGCACCGGCGACTACTTCGAGCCGGAGATGTCCGACGATCCGCACGTGCAAAAGCGCATGCGCGCCCAGCTGGAGCTGGTGGACTACACCGCCTTCGTCGCCAATCGCGAGGCGATCAGCCGCGATGTCGGCGCGCTCGACACCGCCATGGTCCAGCGCATGGCGGTCTCGGCGGCGCACGCCCGCGCCGCCTGGGTGCGCAAGGCCATGGCCATCAGCGATTCAAGCGCTCTGCCCACTAATCAGCTGATCGAAGACCTGGCCGGGGCCAGGGCCGCTTTCGAGGAACTGACGGCCGCTTATGACGCCATGCGCCGCCTCGTCGAGCGTGGCTACGTTGTTCTGGACACCGGGGCGGCGAAATAACCAGCGGCCCCGCGCCGGGCGCCTGTTTTTCAGGCAAGTCGACCCATTGCACAAGGATTAGGCCGGTTGATGCCGTCCACGGCTCCGACTCGCCGGTAGGTTGGACCTGTCGGCGGCGGTCCTCCCTCTCTTTCCGTCTCCGACTTCATGGCATTATTCCCGATACTGGCCGCGGCTCCTCATCCCTGGGGTCGCGGCCTTTCTTTTGGCGCCTCGCTCGCCAACCTTCATCTCGCGCGTTAGACGAGGGCAGATGATTCAGACTTTCCGGACAATCGAGGCATGACCGACATCTCGCCGGGCAAGCCGTTTTCGGCCTGGGAATGGACGCTGGCATTCCGCTATCTGCGCAACAAGCGCAAGAACGGTGGGGTCGGCCTGATCGCCTGGGTGGCGTTCGTGGCTATCGCCCTGGCCATCACGGCGATGATCACCGTGATGTCTGTGATGGCCGGGTTCCGCTCGGAACTGCTGGGCAAGATCCTCGACTTCAACGGGCACATCTATGTGCAGGGCCAGGCGGCCTTCGCCGATAATTACCCGACCCAGGTTGAGCGCCTGAAAGGCGTTCCCGGCGTCGTGCGCGTCATACCGCTGATCCAGTCCCAGGCCCTGGTCGTGCGGGGCGGGCAGGTGGGCGCCATGGTGCGCGGAATCACCCCCCAGGACCTCAAGGCCACCTCCTACATCGCCGATCACCTGGTGGCTGGTTCAATGACCGAGTTCGGCAAGGGCGAATTCGGCGGCGATGTCATCCTGATCGGCTCGGGCCTCGCCGAAAGCCTGAACGCCCACACCGGCGAATACATCACCATGGTCGGCGCCAGCACCGCCGCTACGCCGTTCAGCACCAATTCCCTGTCCCGCAAGGACTATCTGATCGGCGGTGTCTTTCAGGTCGGCATGAACGACTACGACCAGGCCTTCATCATGATGCCGCTGGAACAGGCCCAGGCCTTCTTCGGCCGCGGCAACGACGTCGACCTGCTCGAGGTCGATATCGCCAATCCCGAAAGCCCGGAGGCCCTGGACCGCATCCTGCCCAGGGTGAAGGCGGCCAGCGTCGAAGGCTCGATCGTCAGCGACTGGCGCGACAAGAACGCCGCCTACTGGGGCGCGCTCAAGGTCGAGCGGTTCATCATCCGCCTGATCATGCTGCTGGTGGTGGCCATGGCGGCGCTCAACATCATCTCGGCCTTGGTGATGCTGGTGAAGAACAAGGAGCGGGATATCGCGGTGCTGCGCACCATCGGGGCGAGCAAGGGCGCGATCATGCGCATCTTCCTGATCTCGGGCGCGACCATCGGTGTCTTCGCCACACCCATCGGGGTGCTCGCGGGCGTGCTGATCTGCAAGAACCTGACGTCCATCCAGCACGGTCTTGAAGCGGTGTTCCAGCGGGTGCTGTGGAGCCCGGAAGTCTATTTCCTCTCGAGTGTGCCGGTGAAGCTGGATTGGAGCGAGGTCGCCATTGTGGCGGGCTGGACCTTTGTCATCTCGGTGCTGGCGACGATCTATCCTTCCTGGCGGGCCTCACGAACCGATCCGGTCGAGGCGCTGCGCTATGAGTGAGCCGGTGCTGGCCGTCCGTGACCTGGTGCGCGACTATCAGTCGGGCGACGAGGTGCTGCATGTGCTGCGAGGCGTCAGCCTCGACCTATTTCCGGGCGAGACGGTCGGCCTGATCGGGCCCTCTGGATCGGGCAAGTCGTCGCTTCTGCACGCCGCCGGCCTCCTCGAAAAACCGACAGGAGGCGCGGTCTTTATCGCCGGCAAGGACTGCAGCAAACTGCGCGACGGCGAGCGAACCCGCATTCGTCTCGGCACGATCGGTTTTGTCTATCAGTTTCACCACCTGCTGCCCGAGTTCACGGCGCTTGATAACGTCGCCCTGCCGGCCATGGTCGCCGGTCAGAGCGGCGCCGCGGCCAGGGCGCGCGCCCGCGATCTGCTCAAGGCCATGGATCTGGAGGGCCGCACCGATCACATTCCGGCCAAGCTTTCCGGGGGCGAGCGCCAGCGGGTCGCCATGGCGAGAGCCCTTATCAACAGCCCGCGAATCATCCTGGCCGACGAGCCCACCGGCAATCTCGACCCGGCCAATTCCGGCCAAGTGTTCGACGGCCTCACCGCGCTGGTGAAACGCACCGGCGCCGCGGCGCTGATCGCGACCCACAACCACGCGCTCGCTAGCCACATGGACCGGGTTTATGCGCTGGAAGCGGGTCTGCTGGTGCGGAAAAAGTAGGGCGCTCAAGCAGCGAGGCGCCGAGCCGGCTACTAGCCTTGTCCGGGCCAGCGTTTGTCGATCGGCATGTCCGGATTGGCCGTGATCTTCAGGTCCGCGCAGTGGTGATAGGTAAAGCGGCCCTCGGCGTTGACGCCGTGCTCTTCCATGAACTGGATCACCTGCAACGAGCACTTGGCGCAGTTGATGTTGGGCAGCTTCACGTCGGCTTCGAACACCTGGTTGCGGACGTTGGTGTGATGCAGGAAAAGACCGTCGGCGAGCACTGGCGGTTGCGGCGCCGACTCGATCTTGCCGGAGACCGAAATGTCGGCCCCGCGGGCATTCTTGCGCACCGTCTCCTCCGGGTCCGCCGGCAGCTCCTTGCGGTCGAGCACCGACAGCGCCACGCGGAAGAAGCCGGGGTGATAGATGGTCTCCTGAACCTTGATGTGGATCGAGTCACCGCCGCGCACGGACGTGATGGCATTGGTCAGGGTCTGGGTGGTCGAACCGCCGCAGGGGCCGGCCTTCTGCGGATCGCCCAGCTGGTTTTCGACCACCCACGAAGCGGGCGCCTGCAAAATGAAATGCGCGTACACCGCCGCGGGAATAGCGATTGTGACCGCCCGCGACTTTATTGGCGGGACGTTGCCGTGTGTCCCTTGTGGTCCAGGTTGGTCGCGGTTGCCATACCCGATTTGCGGAACCAACACTGTCAATTTGGCGACAATTGGGGCGCCCGCCTGTAACGGCGTTCCGCGGTCTCAGCGTTTCTTGCCCAACTCGGCGGCGATGTCCCTGACCAGACGGCCGACCTTACGGTGCGCAGCGGTGAGCTGGTCGCGGGTGACGCCCCAGCGTTTCATCCAGTATTCGACCGCCTGGCGCTCGGACAGATCCAGCCGGTCCTTGTCGATAAACCCGCGTTTGTCCTTCAGGCCGGCCATGTCGATCTCCGTTTTTACCCCCGGTGCGTCGGCCGCCGGGGTGGCACATGAACCTTGAAGACGTCGAAGGATTTCCACGCCGGTTCCGGCGCGTCGCGGCCTGGGGCCGGAGCGTAGGGCGAGGGCTCGACCAGGTCCAGCCTGGGAATATAGCGCGGACAGTTCGGAAAGATCGCGTGCGCCTCAACACGGACGATCAGCTGGGCGCCCACGGTTTCATGCATCAGCGGGTCGTCCCGCAGCACCCGCGCGGTTCCCTGCACCCTCAAACGCCGGGGCTGGCCATGCATGGCGATGAAGAGCAGGCCGACCTGAGGATTGACCGCCATATTGCCCAGGCTCTTGAACATGCCGTTGCCGTCGTAATCGGGGAAAGCGAGCTCGGAAGGACCGGTGACCCGCACGAAGCCCACCGGGCCACCCTTAAACGAAACATCCGGGCGGCCGGCGTCGTCGGCCGTGGCCAGGAAGAAATAGATCGAGCCGTCGATGAATGCCGTATCCTCGGGCGTGAAGGCCGTGCGCGACAGATCCTCCAATTGGTCGGCAAGTGATCGGCTGGCGAACTCGTCCTGCAGAGCGCGATTGCCGGCGTTGTAGAAATCGCTTTTCGTCATCGGATGGGCTCACTGCCGCGGGAGTCTCAGCGTCTCACAGCCCGCCAGCGCCCGCCTAAATATATTTAGCATGGGAACTTTGGATGCAAACGGGCGTTACGTGCGCGGAGCCGCATTGTATCCTGGCGTCTCCAGGGGGACCTGCCGTCATGTCTCGCGTACCGCCAAGGAGCTGCTGATGGCCCTGATTCTCATCGTCGAAGACGAAATGTTCATCCGCGACGCCGCGGGATGGATGATGGAGGATCTCGGCCATAGTCCGCTCTTGGCAGAGGATCTGGCCGGAGCTCTGGCCCACATGGCAGGTGATCAGCACATCGACGCCCTCTTCGTCGACCTGCGGCTGAAAGAACTCATCTTTGGCGGATTCGATGTCGCCAGACAGGCGGTCCAAATTCAGCCTGGCCTGCCGGTGCTCTACACCTCCGGCAGGGCCTGCACCGACGATATGCTGCAACTTTTCGTCGAGGGCGGCCGGTTCCTTCAAAAGCCCTATTCTCCAGACCAACTCGAAGCCGCCGTTGGAAGTCTTCTTCACTAGGGACGCATGACCTCTGGTCTCTGCGTCCTCGCCCCGTCCATCTGAGTCAGGAAACCCCATCTCAACTTCAAAAAAGGCGGCGGGCGCGCAAGACGCGCTCGTTTCCGACCCCGCCGCCGGCGGCAAGGCCGAGGAGTCCGTGGTCAAGGCCAGCGCCCTGCAGAGCGCGATCTTCAACAGCGCCAACTTTTCCAGCATTGCCACCGACGCCAAGGGCGTAATCCAGATCTTCAATGTCGGCGCCGAACGGATGCTGGGCTTCACCGCCGCTGAAGTGATCAACAAGATCACGCCGGCTGACATTTCCGACCCTCAGGAAGTGATCGCGCGGGCAGAGGCGCTGAGCCTCGAGCTTTCCACCCCGATCACGCCGGGCTTCGAAGCCCTGGTCTTCAAGGCCTCGCGCGGCATCGAGGACATCTATGAGCTGACCTACATCCGCAAGGACGGCACGCGGTTCCCGGCGGTAGTGTCGGTCACCGCGTTGCGCGACGCCGCCGATGCCATCATCGGCTATCTGCTGATCGGCACCGACAACACCGCGCGCAAACAGGCCGAAGAGGCGTTGCTCAAGGCCGGCGCGCTGCAGAGCGCGATCTTCAACAGCGCCAACTTTTCCAGCATCGCCACCGACGCCAAGGGCGTGATCCAGATTTTCAACGTCGGCACCGAGCGCATGCTGGGCTTCACCGCCGCCGAAGTGATGAACAAGATTACCCCGGCCGACATTTCCGACCCTCAGGAACTGATCGCGCGCGCCCAGGCGCTCAGCGCGGAGTTGGCCACCGACATTACTCCCGGGTTCGAGGCCCTGGTGTTCAAAGCCTCGCGCGGCATCGAAGACATCTATGAGCTGACCTACATTCGCAAGGACGGCACGCGGTTTCCGGCTGTGGTTTCCGTGACCGCCCTGCGCGACGCCGTTGGCTCGATCATCGGGTATCTGCTGATTGGGACTGACAACACCGCCCGCAAACTGGTCGAGGAAGAGCAGAAGAAGTCAGATCAGCGCTTGCGCGACCAGCAATTTTACACCCGCTCGCTGATCGAATCCAACATCGACGCCCTGATGACCACTGATCCGTCAGGCATCATCACCGACGTCAACAAACAGATGGAGGCGCTGACCGGCTGCACCCGTGACGAGCTGATCGGCGCGCCATTCAAGGACTGCTTCACCGATCCGGACCGCGCAGAGGCCGGCATCAAGCGGGTGCTCAGCGAAAAGTCGGTAACCGACTACGAACTGACCGCGCGGGCCCGTGACGGCAAGCAGACCGTTGTCTCGTACAACGCCACCACCTTCTACGACCGCAGCCGCACCCTGCAAGGCGTCTTCGCCTCCGCGCGCGATGTGACCGAGCGCAAAAGGGTCGAGGCCGAACTTCAACAAGCCAAGGCCGCTGCCGAGAGCGCCAGCCGCACCAAGTCCGACTTCCTGGCCAGCATGAGCCACGAAATCCGCACCCCCATGAACGCCATAATGGGCATCGCCGACCTGCTCGCCAAAACCCCGCTGACCCCGGAACAGGACAAGTATGTCCAGATTTTCCGCCGCTCGGGCGACAATCTGTTGAATCTCATCAACGACATCCTTGATCTTTCCAAGGTCGAGGCTTCGCAGCTCGACCTGGAACGCACGGGCTTCTCGCTCGGCGACCACCTGGAGAAGGTGGTCGAAATGGTCGCGCCAAGGGCTCACGAAAAGGGCCTGACGCTCACCTTCGAGATCGCGCCGGGCGTCAACAACGACCTCGTAGGCGATCCCACCCGTCTTCGCCAGGTGCTGCTCAACCTGCTGGGAAACGCCATCAAATTCACCGAAAGCGGCGAGGTTTCGCTGCACGTCGAACCCGATCAGGACTCCACAGTGCCGACAGCGCTGCGCTTCACCGTGGCCGATACCGGCATTGGTATCCCGCACGAAAAGCAGCAGCGGATCTTCGAACGGTTCACCCAGGCCGATTCCTCCACCACGCGCAGGTTTGGCGGGTCTGGCCTTGGACTGACGATCTCGCGCCGCCTGGTCGAGTTGATGGGCGGCAGGATATGGGTCCGAAGCCAGGAGGGCAGGGGCAGCGAGTTCGGCTTTGCCGTGCCCTTCGAGGTATGGGCCGCCGCCAACCGACCAGTCGCCGCTCCTATCGGCGCCGGCTCCGACACGCCCCTGCCTGCCTTGCGGATATTGATGGCAGAGGACTCGCCCGACAACTGCACCATCACCCTGGCCTATCTCGAAGACACCCCATACTGGGTCGACGTCGCCGAGACCGGCCTTGTCGCCTGCGAGATGTTCAAGGCCGGGCGCTACGATCTCGTTCTCATGGACCGCCAGATGCCCGCCATGGACGGTCTGACCGCGACTCGAACGATCCGGGCCTGGGAAAAGGCCAACGACCGCCGGCCGACGCCGATCATCGCCCTGACCGCTTCGGTCCTGAAGGGCGACCGGGAAACCTGCCTGGCCGCCGGATGCACCGCCTATCTGACGAAGCCGATCAAGCAGGATGTGTTGCTTCAGGCCATCAGGGATTATTCGGCGATCGTCAGACCGCCGGCGCCGCAGGGCGCCGTTCCAGACGAGCCGGTCACCTGGCTGCCCACCGCCAGAATCGCCCAACTCGCTCCGGCCTATCTCGCGAGTTGCCGCCAGAACATCGGCCTCATCGAAGCAGCTCTCGGCCGCGCCGACTTCGCGGCGGTGACGACCCTGGGGCACAACATGAGGGGGTCGGGCGGCGGATTTGGCTTTCCCTCAATCACCGATATCGGCGCCGGCCTGGAAGCAGCCGCAGACGATTTAGATGCGGAGGCGTCCCGCGGATGGGTGGCGAAGCTATCGAGCTATCTGGACAGCGTGGCGCCGCCGCTGGTGGCGTAGGGCTCGGGACTTTTGGCAGTTTCAAATCGGCGCACTTGTATTCCGGAACAAAACGTGAAAGAACATTCCCAGAACATCAATTCCTGGGGGCAAAAGGCCATGAGACTGTTGATCCGTGAAGGGGCGGCGCTTGCATCGATCAGCGCCTTCGTTTGGATGGTGTGTACGGCGGCGCAGCTGGTGAGCTGATTCGCGGACAAGGAACCGGCCATGATCCATGCGGCGCACACTGAGCGGGGTTTTGTCCACCTGCGGGTGCGCTCGGCCTATTCGCTGCTGGAAGGCGCCATAAAGGCCGACAAGATCGGGCCGCTGGCGGCCAAGGCCGGGATGCCGGCCATCGCCCTGACGGACCGGGCCAATCTTTTCGGTGCGCTGGAATTCTCGCAGGCCACCAAGGACGCCGGCGTTCAGCCGATCATCGGGTGCGCCCTGCCGGTGACCGCCATTGGCGAGCGCTCGCCCGAACGCTGGGCGCGAACGCCGACCGTGCTGCTCCTGGCCCAAAACGAAACCGGCTGGCTCAATCTGATGGCGCTGTCGTCGGCCGCCTATCTCGATGTCGCCGACAATGAAGACCCGGCGGTGCCCTGGCCGCGCGTGGCCGAGCACGCCGAGGGATTGATCCTGCTCTCGGGCGGGCCGGACGGTCCGATCGATCACCTCTTGGCGGCCGGACGGACCGCGGAAGGCGAGGGGGCGCTGGCCGAGATGGCCCGGGTGTTTGGCGATCGGTTCTATGTCGAGCTGCAGCGCCACGGTCTTTCACGCGAGGCGGCGGCCGAGCCGGCGCTGGTGGCCTATGCCTACGCTCACGACCTGCCGCTGGTGGCGACCAACGATGTGTATTTCGCCGAGCCCTCCATGCATGAGGCGCACGACGCGCTGCTTTGCATCGCCGACCAGACATTCCTGGGCGAAACCGACCGACGGCGGGTGACGCCCGAGCATTCCCTGCGCGGCATCGAAGCCATGCGGGCGCTGTTTTCCGATCTACCGGAGGCCTGCGACAACACCATCGAGATCGCCCGGCGCTGCGCCTTCATGGTGCAAAAGCGCGACCCCATCCTGCCGAGCTTCCCCACCCACGAGGGGCGCACCGAGGCGCAGGAACTGTCGCACCAGGCTTATGAAGGTCTGCGCATGCGGTTGGAGATCGCCCAGCTGTCACGCCAGCCGTTGGCCGCCGATCCGGCCGCCTATCGCGAGCGGATGGCCTATGAGCTTGGCGTCATCAGCCAGATGGGTTTCGACGGCTATTTTCTGATCGTCTCGGACTTCATCAAGTGGGCCAAGGAGCAGGGCATTCCGGTCGGCCCCGGTCGCGGTTCGGGCGCGGGCTCGCTGGTCGCCTGGTCGCTGATGATCACGGGCCTGGATCCCTTGCTCTACGGCCTGCTGTTCGAGCGGTTCCTCAATCCCGAGCGGGTCTCCATGCCCGACTTCGACATCGACTTCTGCCAGGACCGGCGTGAGGAGGTGATCGCTTATGTGCAAAAGCGCTATGGCGCCGACCGCGTCGCGCAGATCATCACCTTCGGCACCCTGCAGGCCCGGGCGGTGTTACGAGACGTGGGCCGGGTGATGCAGTTGCCCCTCGGCATGGTCGATCGCCTGGCGAAGATGGTGCCCAACAATCCGGCCAACCCGACCACTCTGGAAAAGGCCATCGAAGTCGAGCCGCGTCTGGCCGCGGCCCGCGACGAGGATCCCGCTGTTGCCGAACTGCTCGGCGTGGCGCTCCGGCTTGAGGGGCTTTATCGCAACGCCTCGACCCACGCGGCGGGCCTGGTCATCGGCGACCGGCCGCTGATCGAGCTTGCGCCGCTCTATCGCGATCCGCGCTCATCCTTGCCGGCTACCCAGTACAATATGAAATGGGTTGAGAGCGCCGGGCTGGTCAAATTTGACTTCCTGGGTCTGAAAACTCTCACCGTGCTGGAGCGTGCGGTCGACTATCTGCGCAAGCGCGGGGCGGGCGTGGAGCTTGATCTTCTGCCGCTCGATAGCCAGCCTGCCTATGACATCATGGCCTCGGGTCAGACGCTCGGGGTGTTCCAGATGGAAAGCCAGGGCATGCGCGACATCCTGCGCCAGCTGCGGCCCAGCGCCCTTGAAGACGTCACCGCCCTGATCTCGCTCTATCGGCCGGGGCCGATGGAGAGCATTCCGGAATACATCGACTGCAAGCTGGGGCGCAAACCTGTCGACACGGTCCACCCGCTGATCGAGCCGTACCTCAAGGATACCTATGGGGTCATCGTCTACCAGGAACAGGTGATGCAGATCGCCCAGGTCCTGGCCGGCTATTCACTGGGCGAGGCCGACCTTCTCCGGCGTGCCATGGGCAAGAAGAAGAAGGAGGAGATGGACAAGCAGCGCGCCCGGTTCTTCTCCGGCGCCGCTGAGCGAGGCGTAGCAAAATCCATAGCGCAACTGCTCTTCGACCGGATGGAGAAGTTCGCCGGTTACGGCTTCAACAAGTGCCACGCCGCGCCCTATGCGCTGATCTCCTATCAAACCGCCTGGATGAAGGCGAACGCGCCGGTCGAGTTCTTCGCCGCCTCGATGAGCCTCGATATCTCCAATACTGACAAGTTGGCGGTGTTCTATCAGGACGCCCGCCGTTTCGGCGTGCCGATCGGGGGGCCCGACATCAACCGCTCGGGCGCCGACTTCGAAGTCGAGGAAGGCCAGGTCCTTTACGCTCTGGGCGCCGTGCGCAACGTTGGCCTTGAGGCCATGCGCCACGTCGTCGCCGTGCGTGAGGCGGGCGGCGCCTTCGCCGACAT
>Ga0114966_10003151_pt1 | contig 14598 bp, 20 predicted proteins | sample M_130207_XF_Meta_FD_87029 | JGI IMG/M metagenome (GOLD analysis project Ga0114966, IMG submission 87029) | Freshwater microbial communities from Lake Montjoie, Canada to study carbon cycling - M_130207_XF_MetaG | ecosystem: Environmental > Aquatic > Freshwater > Lake | place: Lake Montjoie... | reverse complement strand
TGCTTGTCTATATCCGAAACAAGCCTGAACCAGCCTGAACCGGCCAGGATTGACCACAACTTGCCAAGGTTGGAAACGGCTTGGCCTGATACGGTCCAATCGTTTGGTGATGAACTTGGAGCCTTTGCTTTAGAGTTTGCCGGCATTGACCTTTTGCCTTGGCAACGTAGGGTTTTAATTGGTCAACTTATGCATGACGGTAATTGGGACCACCCACAAGGCCCAGCGTTATTAAACCGTGTCAGTTTGTGCAGTGTTGCACGTCAAAACGGTAAGACCACTGCCCTTATGGTGCTTATTGCGTGGTATCTCATAGAGGTACCTAAGTTACGTGGCAAACCAATCACAGTGTTATCTACAGCCCACCGCCTTGACTTGGCGGTTATGTTGTTTGACGAATTAGGCCCAATTTTGGAAAAGAAATACGGCGCCCATTTAGTGCGGTCCTATGGCCGTAACCAAGTGATAATGCCGGACGGTTCCAAATGGTTTGTGCGTGCGGCTAACCCTTCCGTTGGTCACGGTATGCAAAACCTTGCGCTAATTGTGGCGGACGAAATTTGGGACATTTCACGCGAAGCAATAGACGGCGGATTACTACCGGCACAACGCGCCCAACGGTCACCGTTGTTATCTATGTGGTCCACTGCCGGCACGGAAAACAGTTTGGCTATGTTGCGTTGGCGTGAACAAGGGTTACGCATGATTGACGAAAAGAAAACAGGCAATTTCTATTTTGCGGAATGGTCACCACCACCGCACGTTTCACCAATGACCCCCGAAGCATGGGAATATGGAAACCCAGCGTTGGGCTACTTTTTGACACCTGAAACCATATTGGCGGAAAGCCAAAACCCTGACCGCGCCCAATTTTTACGTAGCAGTTGCAACTTATGGGTGGCTAGTGACAAGGGTTGGATTTCCCCTGGGTTGTGGCCTGAATTGGAATATGAAGGCGAAATACCAGCCGGTGGCGTGTGCGTTTTGGAAACCAGTTTGGACGATACACGCTATTTTTGTGTGCGTGGCGTTTCGTTGACGGACCGTAAAACTTTAATAACAGTGGAATTTATGGTGGATACATTTGCCCAAGCGTTAGTAGAAATTGAACGATTAGCCAAAGACCCGTCAATAAAATTTGCGATAACCCCAACCGTTGACGTCCATTGGCCGTTGCATTTAGAACGCCGCCGCATTGTGTGGGGTTACGGCGAATTATTGAAATATACGCCGGTAGCAAAAAACATGATTACCGAAAAATTGTTGCTGCACACCGGTGAACAAATGTTGGCCGAACATTGCCAACGTGCCGTAGCGGTACGCACACAAGGCAGTATGGTTTTATCTAGTCAACGGTCACCAGGGCCAATAGAACTTGCACGTTGTTTGGTTACCGCGGCTTGTCTTGCATCACGCCCACAAGTCACCGGCAAACCAATGGTGGTTAGCGCTGGGCGCTAAAGTGGTCATGGCGTCAACCTAGTTTGTGCCTTTTGTCGGGATACCCACAACTAGGTTGATGCCACCAAAACTTAAACAGAATGTGACACACTAAACCTATGGCACTTTTTAATCGCGTCTCTAAAGCGGCTATTTCTCCGCCCCCTGGAAAAGCGGCCGCCGCATCGGGTGCCATGTTTTCGCCTAGTGAACCTTCCGGCGCTGGAATGGTTGGCCAGTATTGGTCCTATTTCCAAGGATACGACAGACAAAAAGCCGTATCCGTAGCCGCGGTTTCACGTTCAATTGACTTAATGAAAAGCGTTGTTAGCACAACACCACTACGAATGTTTGGTGAAATGTGGGACGAAAAAAGTGGAGACATTGAAGAAATACCGTTGGCACCGCGTAGTTGGTTAAAACAACCGGACCCAACCGTTCCGTACTCATTTATCATGGGGTGGACACTGGACGATTTATTTTTTACTGGCTCTGCGTTTTGGTACATCACCGAAAGAGAAAAAACTACTGGACGGCCAGCGGCCTTCTCGCGTTTGCCTTCCGCAATGGTGACCTTGCAAGATCAGCCAGGAGCCGTCAGGTTCGGTAAATCTAAAGCAATGTATTTTCAAGGCAACTTATTAAACCCCGATGATGTAGTGCAATTTCTTAGCCCAATTCAAGGCATTTTGTTGCAATCACCAAACGTGGTTAACACTGCATTGAAATTGGAAGCCGCAAGGTATCGCAATGCGTCAAGTGCAATTCCTGCCGGCGTATTAAAACAAACGGGGGGTGAACCGTTAAGCGCACAAGAATTATCGGACCTTGCCGCATCATTTAATTCGGCGCGTGCAACAAACCAAACAGCCGCATTAAACCAATATGTGGATTACCAAGAAACAAAAACAGACCCTTCCAAAATGCAATTAATGGAAGCCGCAACATATCAGGTGGGAGAAATCGCACGATTGTGCAACATTCCGCCATACCAACTTGGAATTTCTAGCGGCGGATATCAATATTCAACAGCAAGTCAAGCAAGAATTGACCTATACGTTTTTGGTGTTGCCCCATATATGCGTGCAATGGAAGAAACATTATCTAGTGATCAAGTTTTGCCGCGTGGCACGTTTGTAAAATTTGACATAAATTCGTATCTTGCTGAAACTTTTTTAGGTGATATTGAAGACCCAACCTACGCACAAGAAGAAGAAGAAATAGAAATGCCCGAAACACCGGACATGGCAGAAACAGAAATGGACACAATGGAATGATCAAATTTAATAGCGACATCATCACCGTGGAAGCCGCCGCAAGTGACGGCACACAAACACGCACAATTATGGGCATTGCCGTGCCGTACGGCGTAACAGCCACCGTCAGTGACGGCACCAAGGTTATGTTTGATAAAGGCAGTTTGCCGGTGGAAGGTAAAGCACCACGACTATTTATGAACCATGACAGCACCGCCGCCATTGGCAAAATCACTGCACGAACCGAAGGTGCGGACGGAATGTATTTTGAAGCCAAAATAGCCAAAACAACTATGGGAAATGACGCGTTGGAATTAGCGTTATCAGGCGTTTTGGACAGCGTTAGCGTGGGTGTAAATCCGACTAAATACAAGTTTGACGCTGACGGTGTAATGCATATTCAAGCCGCTGAATGGGTGGAAATCAGCATGGTTGCAGTGCCGGCATTTTCAGGCGCACAAATAACACAGGTTGCGGCCAGCGAAGATGAAACCGTGCAAGAGGGTATCCACCAAAACGATGTAGAAATAAGTAATGTAGAAACAGAAGCCGAACAGGAGAACGAACCTATGAACGAAGCAACACCAGCCCCAATAGAAGCAACAGTGCCAACAGCACCATTGCCAGCACAAGTCAAAAACAAATTTGAAATGCCAACACCTGGCGAATACATGGCCGCAATGCATATTGGCGGACAAAATTTTGAAAATGTAAACCGTGCTTACAAAGAAGCAATGTCCGCACGCAAAACAGCGTTTGAATTTGCGGCCGGCGATGAAACCACCGGTGATTTGCCCGGCCTCTTGCCTACGCCCGTTTTGGCACCATTGGTACAAAACCTAAACTACATGGCCCCTGTGTTCAATGCATTTGGCGCACGCGCACTTCCTGACGGTAACGGTAAATCTTTTATCCGCCCAACAATTGCACAACACACATTGGCTGGACAACAGTCAACACAGTTGACCGGTGTCACCGCACGCACCATGGAAATTACCGACAACGTGGTGGACCGATTGACTTTTGCAGGGCAAGTTACCTTGTCCCTACAATCAATAGATTTCACTAGCCCACAGGCCCTCAATTTGATTTTGTCCGACCTCGCAGGCCAATACATGTTGGCAATTGACGGTTACGCATCAAGCGAACTTGAAGGCGCATCAACAAATAGTTACCAGTGGAACGACACAACAGACCCAGCGCAATTGCTTGAAGGTATTTACAAGTGTGCATACGATGCATCAAAAGACACATACTTTTATGTTGACACCATGTTTATGTCAACTAAAGCATGGTTCACGGTTGGAAAATTGGTGGACGACCAAAATCGTCCGGTATTCCCAGCCATTGCGGCACCTGGCTTGCTAGGCCAAAACACATTGGGTGCAGGTTCAGCCGCGTCATGGTCCGGACAAAACCCATTGGGTTTGCAATCAATTGTTGGACCACAGTTGGCTGACAGCACAATCATTATTACCAATGCGGCCCGTGCGTTTGAAACGTACCAGGCATTGCGTGGAATTATGACCGTGGAAAGCCCACAGACGCTTGGCCGTGTATTCAGTTACTACGGTTACGCCGCCGCATTCGCCGCCATTCCTGAAATGATCAGGAACATCGCCGTTAATTACTAATCGGTCAAGGCGCAAACGCCATGACCACATACCAAGTAATTGAACGGTACAAGATATCCGACTATGCCGTACTGCAAACACTCACTACCAACGAATTGGTGGTGGGTGGAAGCATTACCGTTGCCGGTGTTGACACCGCGTTTAACGGCACTGTAGAGGTACGCGCATTACCTGAGTACTTGTTTATAGGTGTTAGCCAATACGGTGATTTGCTGTATGACTTAAACGTTCCGGTACTCAACCAGGTTTTATATGCCAAAGCCGGTGACAATGTTAAACGCATTGCATCAAGTGGCACCATTGCATATACCCCTACATGCACATGGATTGCCTGGGACGATATAGCAACTTGGTTGGGTATTTCATCAGCAACGGAAGCAGACGAAGATTTTTTAGTGGCTTGTGCTAGTGCCGCTAATCAATTTTGTTGGCGTAGGCGTCAAGAGGCAGGCTACATAGACAGCCTCACAACAAGCCCAAGTGGAGATTGCACATTAGCGGTACGCATGTATGGCGGCGCGTTATATCGCCAACGTGGTTCAATTGATACGTTTTCTAGTTTTAATGAAATGGCAAGCGCACCAATTCAAGGTTTGTCACCAATGATTATGCAATTGTTGGGAATTAACCGCCCACGGGTTGCCTAATGGTTCCCGTTTACACCGACTTATTTAACGAAGCGTTGGACAACCTCACCGCAACACTTGAAGAAATCACCGGCCTAACCGTGGTCAATGACCCACGCAACATACAGCCACCGTGCATTTTCATTAACGCACCAAGTTTTACAACACCGGCCATGACCAACACATTTGTAAAGATGACTTTTCCCGTACAGGTTCTTACCTTGGGACCATTCAACCTTGACGCACAACGCAACCTATTGCACCTGGCATCAATGGTGTTAGCCAAAAATGTGGCCATTACTGACGGGCGCCCAATGTCAATAGATATAGGCGGCACACTGATGCCGGCTTACGAACTCACAATAGAAATGGCGGCTAGGGCATGACCAAATACGTGGTAGTTAGCAACAAGGTGGGCAACCCAGGTGACGAATTTGTGCCACCGGAAGGTGTGAACGTGGCGGCATTACTTGCCGGCGGTTTCATATCCACCAAAAAAACCCCTAAACCTGATAAAACTAAACAAGACGAAACGGAGCAATAAAACATGGCTACATCAGTTTTTTTATCTAACCTCACAACCCTTACGGTTAATGCGGTTTCATTATTGGATCAGGCAACAAGCGTTACATTTACTAACACCGCGGAGCAATTGGAAAAAACGGCGTTTGGTTCTACATCTCGCGTTTATACCGCTGGGTTGTTTGCTAATGAATGTACGATGACTCTTTATAATTCTTATGCCGCTAGTGAGACTTATCAAACACTTGCCGCATTAGTTGGAACGCAAACAACGGTTGTCGCTGGCGTTACTGACGGTGCCGTAACAAAAACATTTACGTTGACCAATTGTTATCTAGAAACGTTGCCGGTTGTTAACGGTTCGTTGGGTGAGTTGTCAACCGTAGATTTGACCTTTTCCGGTGGAGTGTATTCAGTAGCATAAACACGGCCAACAACCTGGCCCCGACAACAGAAAGTAGCCATGAAAATAAAACTGAAAGTAACACCCAAACCAGGTGTTGAACCACGCGAGGTGACAACCAATCTTTTGGTTATTGCTGAATGGGAACGAAACGAAAACCGAAAAGTATCAGACGGCCGCGGTATCGGTGTATCCGATATGGTTTGTTGGGCATACCACCTTTACAAGATTGCTGGCGATAACTTGCCGGCAACATGGCAAGAATGGTTAAAGCAAAACCCTGACATGGAAATAGAGGCGGTTGATCAAACAGATGTAAACCCTACGGGCGCGGCCATTTCCGATATCAGTTAGCCGCCGTTTTGGTTGCTACAGGGTTTTGGCCGCATGACATACCGTATGACACAAGGGACCTAATTACCGTCATTAGTGTGCTTAGTAAAGCAAACAAAGGAAAATAACGTGGCAGGTGTTGACGTAGATATTTCAGTGGTTGGAATTAAAGACGCGTTGGCGGCCTTAAACAAAATTGATAAAAAAGCGCGCCGCGCAATTACCACAGATTTTAGGGCCATTGTTGACACCGTTATTAGTGATGCCCAAAATGCCGTACCATTTGGTGCGCCAATTTCAGGTTTTGAACGTAACTGGACAACTAAAAGTGGTGCACATTTGTTGCCGTGGGGAATGGTCCAAGACACTGTAGTGGCTGGCGTTAGCGGTAAACGGCCAAAAATGTTTGGTGGTGTACTTACAAATATTGCTACATTTTATTTAAGGTTTACCGGACCTACAGCGGTATTGCTTGACATGTCAGGTAAAGGAAAAGTACCAACCACCCAGGGCACAAACATGGTTAGCGGTTTAACTTCAAAATACGGTTATGCCTCACGTGTTTTATACCCCGCTTACGAACGCCACAAAGATGACGTGGTGGAAAAGGTACAAACACTTGTGGATAAAGTAATGAAACAAGTTTCAGACGAACTAAAGTAGCAACATGGGCGTACTACTACCAATTGTTACCGAATATGACGGCAAAGGGTTAAACAAAGCCCTAAAACAATTTGGGCAACTTGAAGGCGTCAGCGCTAAAACAAATTTTGCGTTACAAAAAGCCGCACTACCAGCCGCCGCCGCAATCGCCGGCATTGGATATGCCCTAGTGGGTGCAACCCAAGCGGCAATGGAAGATCAAGCCGGACAAGCATTATTGGCAAACGCATTAGAAAACACCACCGGAGCCAGCAAAGAACAAGTAAAACAAACCGAAGATTTTATTTCTAAAATGTCGTTGGCGTCCGGTGTTGCTGATGACCAACTACGCCCAGCAATGGCCGCCCTTGCGCGAGGAACTAAAGACGTAAAAGCCGCACAAGATTTAATGAACCTCACGCTAGACATCTCAACCAGCCTTCAAATGGACCAAACCACCGTGGCCGAAGCCCTGGCAAAAGCCCAACAAGGAAATTTTAAAGCCTTAAAAGCGTTGTCACCTGAAATGGCAACAATGATAAAAAACGGTGCAAGCCTTGACGATGTAATGAATGTCCTTGGTGGCACTTTCGGTGGTGCGTCCGCGGCTGCCGCGGCCACCGCTGAAGGTGGCATGAAACGCCTAGGGGTTGCATTAAACGAAACTAAAGAAAGCATAGGCGCCGCACTAATACCAATCATAGAAAAACTAATGCCATACCTCATTGCATTTGGTGATTGGGCACAATCCCACACCGGTGTACTACTAGCCATTGCGGCGTCCATAGGCGTTATAGCCGGCGCCATATTGCTATACAACACCGCTATTGGAATTGCCACATTAGCCAACACATTGTTTGCGTTATCAATGACCGCCGCACAAATAGCAACCGTTGGATTTATGACACTAGGAATAGCCGTTTTAATTGCCGCACTTGTTGCGTTGTATCTCAAATTTGACATAGTAAAAAAGGTTGTTGACACAGTATTTAGTGCAATGCTTACCGCCGGCAAACTTATGGTTAACGGATTAATAACCTATTTTCAAACCTTGTATAACGGTTTCAAAATGATTTTTAATGGAATTGCAACATTGTGGAATAACACCGTTGGCAAACTTAGTTTTACCTTGCCGTCATGGTTACCAGGCATTGGCGGTTTAGGTTTCTCTATGCCACAAATACCAATTTTAGATAACGGCGGCATTGTCTCTAGTCCAACTTTGGCCATGTTGTCAGCCAACAGCCAACCCGAAGCAATCGTGCCATTGAACCGTGCCGGTGGATTAGGTGGCAATTACACGGTAAACGTTAATGGCGGTTTCTCTACCAGCGCCGAAATAGGCACCGCCGTAGTTAACGCATTACGTGCATTTAACCGGCAAAACGGAAGCGCCCAAATTGCAGTAAGTGGCTATTAATGGCCGGCACAAGTGTTGTTGCCGCCGGTAACTACAAATTAGAGATTTCAACCGGTTTTGATTACGGCAGTTTTACCCTTGATGACCCAACACGCGGTTTATTAAACGGAGATTTTCCGTTAGGCCCTGGAACCGATTATGCAGACATAACCGAATATGTTTTAAATGTAACAATTAAACGTGGACGCCAAGACATTGGGGACCAATTCACTTATGGCCAAACACAAATAACATTGAATGACACGGCCGCCGCTGGCGTGTTAGCACCGTTTAATACTGACAGCCCATATTATGACCCAGCAACAGCGCAACCAGGTTTGGCACCATTACGAAAAATACGGTTTGGACGCTACGACATCACAAACACATTGCAATATTTGTTTGTGGGATACGTAATTAACTACAACGTGACTTACCCATTAGGTGCATTATCGCTTGTCAATGTGTCATGTGCTGACGATTTTTATTTATTAGCCCAAACAAGTTTAACAAGTGACTGGAACGTATCCGAAGAATTATCAAGCACCCGAATGTCAGCATTATTAGATTTACCGGAAATTAACTACCCAACCGGTGTGACCCACCGCGACATACAAACCGGCACAACAACCCTAGGTGGTAGTGCCGCCTACACGGTCCCTACCGGTACATCGGTTGCCGTGTATGCCAACAGCATTAATAGCACCGCGGAGCAAGGCCGCGTATTCATTAACCGTGAAGGCGTGTTTACATTTGAACCACGCATAGGTAACACGTTGTCACAATCGGTAGCCGATTTTCACGATGACGGAACCGGCATACCATACGATTTAGTACATATCATTTTTGAGGCTGACCAAGTATGCAACTATGCGGCAGTCACCCACCTGGGTAGCACAACCGCCCAAACCGCCGAAGATGCCGCCAGCCGTGCCCTATACCTCACCCAAACACAAAACATTACGGCAAGCCTTTTGCACAATGATGCCGCCGCGTTAGACCTGGCAAACTACCTTTTGACACCGGAACCCGAAGCACGCTATAGCGAGGTTTCTACTTATATGGCGGCATTGACAAACACCCAACGTGACACGGTGGCCATAGTAGATATTGGGCAAACTATTGCAATCCAAAAAGACATACAAACGGGCACAAACACCTATACCCAATTTGCCCAAGAATTAAGCGTGGAAGGCATAGAACACCAAATAAATTTCCAAACAGGGCACCGCATAACCTATTGGACCCAACCAACCACAATTGTGTATGAACTGATTTTGAATGATGCCACCTACGGAACAATTGACAGCACAAACGTGCTTGGCTGATCTACACTAAAACCATGGCCACTACCCCATATCCATTTGTAGCGTCTCAAGTATTGACGGCAGACCAACTTAATAACATTGCGTTAGTACCAGTAGCAACCAAAACCGTTAGTTACGTTTTGACAGCCGCCGATGCGTCTACCCGTGTAACAATGAATAGCGCAAGTGCTACAACAATTACCGTAAATACCGCGTTGTTTAGTACTGGCCAATCCGTTTGGCTACAGAATATTGGTACTGGCGTTTGCACCGTTACAGCAGGCACCGCAACAGTTACCACCGCAGGTAGTTTGGCTATGCCACAATATGGTGGTGGCAATCTTTACTTTACTAGCGCAAGTGCAGCAATCTTTTTTCCGTCAGGCGGTGCATCAGTGATAACAAAAGTAGAACGATTTACAGCAAGCGGAACTTTTACACCGCCAACAGGTGTTACTTATGCGGTCGCATATATTCTTGCTGGTGGTGGTGGCGGCGGTTCAAGTTCTGGAACTGGTGGAACTTCATCGGTTGCGTTTGCTGGTGGCACAATTTCTGCTACAGGTGGCTTACCTGCTAACGCTACATCTAGCAGTACTGCGGCATACTTAATTGCTGGCACGGCAAATAGTGGTCAAAGTGCAAAAACGCTTGGTAGTAGTGGTGCATTTTTTCAACTAGCACAAGACGGCGCACTCATTACGGCAGGCGGCGCAGTCACAGCAGGCGTAGGCATAACCGTAACGGTTGGTGCTGGTGGAACAGCAGGTACGCCAAACGGCGCGGCAGGTGGTACAGGATATGTCTACATTACTTACGAGGTATAAAAATTATGGCAACATACGCACAAGTTGAAAACGACATAGTAGTTAATGTGGTTGTGGCAGATGCCGCATGGATTGCGGAACAACCTGGCGAATGGATTGAATACACCGATGCAAACCCGTGCGGCATTGGTTGGGATGTGGAAAATGGTGTTTGTGTTGTACCACCGCCACCGCCTGAACCTTTTACGCCTTAGTTTTGTGTTTGCACTTGTCCTGACAGCGTGCGAAACAACACGAAACAACGCAGGCAAAAAAACTATACGCAACAGCGCATTAATTCAATGCACTACCGCCGACAGATGCGAAGCCGCTAATGGCTAAAGACCGAAGCGAAATAGACTACCTACATGCCCGAATGGTTGTATTTGTAGCCTGCACAATCGCAATAACTTTCGCAGTAACCGTTATAGGTTTTGTGTATTTTTTGGGGTTTATAGAACAACCCGTGGAGCAATCCGCAAATGATGCCGCCTTTATAGATATTTTAAAAACGCTTAGTATTTTTATGACAGGCACATTAAGCGGATTAGTTGCCGCTAACGGATTGAAAAGAAAACCTGATGACAACACAATTACCAGCCAACCTTAAAGTAATAAACTCACGTGCCTATACGGGTAACAGTGACCCAGCCAATAAACCACGTGCCGGCATGGACGAATTTATACGGCAAGCAATACGCATAGGTGCCGGCGCATTTTTTAATTTAGGTTCATGGGGACAACGAAATATGCGTGGCAGTGAAACCGAAATAAGCGTGCATGCATGTGGCCGCGCCGTTGATTTGGGATACACAAAAGATGATAAACACCCAAATGCAAACCGTAAAGGCACCACCGCGTTTATAGAAACATGTGTGGCTAACGCAAACATTTTGGGCATTGAATGTGTATTAGATTATTTCCCACAAAGTTTTGGCCGCGGCTGGCGTTGCGACCGGCAAGGTTGGCAGAAATATACCAAGGCAACAATTCATGGTGCCCCTGGCGGTTTGTGGTACCACGTGGAAATAAACCCACACATGGCAGATAACCCAAACGCCGTAAAACAAGCATTTGAAAAGGTTTGGCCAGTAATCCCCAACTAAGCAACACGCCTGCCCTAATATCGGAATACCGACAAAAGGAATAAAACATGGCTGATGCAAAAACCTACATTTATGAGGTATTTACTACCACGCTTGACAATGGCGTAGGCACGGACGGTGGCCAACAAGCCATGGTGCAAATTTTCCGTGATCCGGACAACGGCAAAGTTTTACATTCTCAATTAGCGTTTAGAAATTCTTATGGCACCTGGGGTATCCCCTACCAATTGGAGCAAAAATGACCGCATTAACAACCAAAATAGCGTTAAGCCTAATATGTGCCCTAAGTGCCGTTGGGTTCGCCTGGAGCCTTCCTAACGCGTCTCACAAGGCACAGCAAACCGCCTTGGCGCCAATAGTCACATTGGCACGCAAATTACCTACAACCACATTGGCACCCATAAAAGTAACTAGTTGTACGCAAGCCGGCGTTATTGCGGCTACAACCGGTTGGAACCAAGAACAGCAAGTGCGTGCCATGATGATTGCCGCACGCGAAAGCCGATGTAATCAAGATGCGTTTAATGCGTTTGACAGTAACGGTGGCAGTGCTGGAATTTATCAAATAAATTATTTTTGGTGCAAACCTTCCGCATACTGGCCACAAGGTTGGTTACAAGCGCAAGGCATATTGACAACATGCAAACAATTATTTGACCCATGGATAAACACGCGTGCCGCTTACGCAATACAACAAAACAACGGTTGGGCACCCTGGGGCATGTAATGGAAAATCCATACACCGACAACACAATAAGCGAGGAAACCCGACTAATGATAATGAAAGATAACCACCCAGCGCACCGCATAGGTGCCGTAATGAATAACCTCATTGACGAAATAACTAGACCCAATCATATTAAACCAAAAGTGCGTGACCACGGCCATTTACTTGATGAATTAGACATACTTTACGAAGCACACATGGCACGTGGAACGCAAAAAGACATTTGGGAAGCGTCAATGATTAAAGCCGCCATAAATGTTATTTCTACGCTGTAAAAAATGCGATGAAATAATGCATGGCACACGCCATAAAACAAACCCAACCAAAATATTGTGGTGCCACCCAGGATTAAAAGCCTGCAAAAAAGTTAAACCAATAAAGGTAAAACCATGAAATACCAATTAACAAAACTTGAAATAGAAAACGTACAAAATATGGTGCGTTTAAAGTTTAATGAAAGCCGCCACAAAGGGTTTAAACATAAATGGGTAGGTAAACAAACATTTACAGACGCGCCAACCTTGACCGGTTTTGCCGCTGAACAGGCTTGGGCGTCAATGCATGGCGCCAAATATTCGTTTAGGCCATACAACAAAACCAATGACGATGTTTTGGGATATCAAATACGCGCTACACGCCACCAAAACGGTTGTTTACTTACCCACGATGATGACAATGACGGTTATTACCTATTTGCTACCGTTTCGCTTGATTTCATGGTCACATTTAAAGGCTGGCAAGAATTACGGTATTGTAATTTGCCTTACGCCTGGGCATCAGATATGCCACACCCTTGCTATAAAACCTCTACAGACCGATTACTACCCATGGATATGTTGCCGGCTACAGACGCATTGATACAACACCGGCGTGCTATGGTGGCATCAGTAAGTTAATAAACCGACAAACAAAGGAAACCCGACAATGCAAGAAAAAGTAGAAACGCCAAACACCCAACTACAAAAAGTGACATTGTTAGTAGCAATGCACGATTATGACGCGGACGATTTAGACGCCGGCGAATGGCTATTAAACGTGTTGTTTACATGTTCAGACAAAGAAAACACACACGGCCATTACGGTGCAAAAGAATTGACAAGAGTTATGCAAGTGTTAAACGTAGAAAATTGCGATGTGGTGATATCAAATGGCCTTTAATCTTGACAACTACATAGATGTGCCAACCCGTTTGCTTGAAGCATTAAAACGGTGGCCTGATCTACGCATACAAGAAACGGCTAGTGAAATGGTTACAATGCCGGACGGTTCATATTTTTACCGTTGCACCGTTTCAGTGTGGCGCGATGAAAAAGACCCAATACCTGCAATTGCTACAGCCGCCGAACCATACCCAGGTAAAACGCCCTACACAAAAAACAGCGAATTTATGGTGGGAATGACCAGCGCGTTAGGACGTGCATTGGGTTATATGGGTTGTGGTTCCGCTAAAAGCATTGCCAGCCGCAACGAAATAGAGGCACGTTTAGATCAACCAGCATCCACCTTTAATGTGCGGTTTGCTAGCCCTAAAAGCATTGCATATTTAAAATCATTGGCTAGGGGTGCTGAATATGACGACCAAGGCACATTGGCATATATTCAACACATTTTGGGTGTTGACGATGTGATCATAGAAACGCTTACACAAGATCAAGCAACACGCGTCATAGAGGCATTAAAAAACAATGAATAAAACAGCATGGTTAGCAATCACATTTATGTTGTTGTTAGCCGTGTTATTGTCGCGCACCGATAAATAAAAACCCATTAGACCGTTCACCGTTCGCATGGTGTGGGGTTAATCCACGGGAACGTGGTTTGATTGGCGCGTACCGGCACATGCAACACGAAATGGGTTGGTCAAAGCGTCAAGGCGAGGCAGTAACAACATGTCATAGATAAGCAATGGGAACGGGTTAGGGCAACCCCGTGGGTGGGCATACTTGCACTAGGTTTTCAAACAACAACTACAGTTACATAAAACAAAACATAAACAGAAACGACAAACCCGACATGCAACACACTTACAACAACACGCGGACAAGGCGCCTTGGCGCCGCGTCAGGACAAGCGAAGCGCGTCAGCCATGCCTAGAGGCCACACAACCAATGACCCCGAATACAGACGCAACCGCCTAGAGATACTTAAAGACCAACCACCATGCATACGATGCGGACAACCAGCAACAACCGTTGACCACATAATAGAAATACAAACAGGCATAACAGACCACGGACTACACAACCTGCAACCAATGTGCAGACGATGCAACAGTGCAAAAGGCCAGCGAACTAAAGGCGCAATCAATCAAGAACGACAACACCACCGCAACGAAGCAATGCGAACACACAACACACAAAATGAAAACAAGATTTTTTTACACACCCCTTTACTGCC
>Ga0114966_10003149_pt1 | contig 14600 bp, 15 predicted proteins | sample M_130207_XF_Meta_FD_87029 | JGI IMG/M metagenome (GOLD analysis project Ga0114966, IMG submission 87029) | Freshwater microbial communities from Lake Montjoie, Canada to study carbon cycling - M_130207_XF_MetaG | ecosystem: Environmental > Aquatic > Freshwater > Lake | place: Lake Montjoie... | reverse complement strand
TCTTCAACTTCCGCTGCTGATCTGGCTTCGTTCCGTAGAACCTCGCTGCCTTCGAACCAACTTCCGCTCTCTAAAAACTCGACCGCCAACCCGGCTCACTTGAAGTGTGTTCATCCGTCGAGCCTTGTCGATACGGTAAAATCAGATAATGAGCCCCTGTCGCCTAGGCCTGCTTGCCGCCCTGAGCATCTCGCTGGCCCTCCCCGCCGATTGGCCACTATTCCACAGCTCCAACCGCTCCGGCGTCGCCGATGCCAAAGGCCTACCCGTCAACTTCGGGTCTACCGAAAATGTCGCATGGAAAGTCGATGTCCCCTTCGGCCCACCCTCCCCCTTCGTCACCGGCAACCGTATCTTCCTCCCCGCTACCGGTAAACAACGCTGGCGCATCCCACGCCCCGAAAGCCGTGAAAGCGGGTCAGTCCCCTTAGCCCATCAGGACCAACTAATAGGCGTCGACGCCTATCAACCCTCCACCGGAGAAAAACGCTGGTGGAGCCATCTCCCCTCCAACTGCGCCATGGGCTCCTCCGTCCTCTTCGACCACTCCGTCATCGTCACCGCATCCGGCTCTGACAAACCCGGGCTCCCCTCCTTCGCCGCCACCCTCGCCAAGTTCGATCAAAACACCGATCAAAAGGTCTCCCTCCCCGAAGGTCACTGCAACCCGGACAACAGCGAACACTTCGGCGCACTCGACAAAAACGAAGACGGCGGAATCGACTCCACCGAATGGGAAACCACCCGCCAAATGGGTATCGGCGAATACGGTGCCTATTTTGCTTCCCCCGTTGCCGCCGATGGTAAGGTCGACACCGTCACCGCCGAAGGCAAAATGACCGTCCTCCAAAACGGCCCCCAATGGGAAAGACTCGCCCTCAACGACCTCGCCGACAAAGCATTCTCCTCCCCCGCCATCGTCGGCAACCGCCTCCTCGTCCGCACCCGAAATACCCTCTTCAACTTTCCCCAAATCGAAACCAAGTGACCCCACCTAACATCCTGGAACGTCTCCGCAACACCCTCGAACTCCTCGAGCAACTAGACTCCGACCGCGAACTCCTCGCGAGCCTCCCCCAACCCGAGCGCGGCCGCCTCCAATACCTCATCGCCCAACACTTCAACCCCGACCCCGTCGCCCGCCGCGCCCGCCTCAAAGCCCTCGAACGCGAACGCAGCGACGCCAAAACCCAACGCGTCGATGCCGCCCGCGAAGATACCGGCATCCGCGCCCTCCGCCGCAAACCCGTCTTCACCACCCCCAACGTCTTCCCCCCCACCCACTTCTCCCCGCAGGATGTCCACGCCGATCAGCCCGAACCCCGCGAGTCCGTCGAACCCCAGCACTGCTACGTCTGCAAGCAAAAGTTCACCGTCATCCACCACTTCTACGACCAGATGTGCCCCCCCTGCGCCGCGTTCAACTTCTTGAAACGTACCGAACTCGCCGACCTCCATGGCCGCGTCGCCCTCCTCACCGGCGGACGCGTCAAAATCGGATACCAAACCGGCCTCAAACTCCTCCGCGCCGGCGCCCATCTCATCGTCACTACCCGCTTCCCCCGCGATTCCGCCAACCGCTACGCACAGGAACCGGACTTCCCCGTCTGGGGCCATCGCCTCGAAATCTTCGGCCTCGACCTCCGCCACACCCCCAGCGTCGAAGCCTTCTGCCGCGAACTCCTGTCAACCCGTGCCCACCTCGACTTCATCATCAACAACGCCTGCCAAACCGTCCGCCGCCCCCCCGAATTCTACGCCCACATGATGGATGGAGAACGAGCCGCCCTCGCCCAAATGTCCGCCCCGGCCCACCAACTCCTCCACCGCTCCCACCTCAAACCCGCCACCTCCGCAGAACTCTCCCAGGTCCCCCTCCTCCCCGAAGAGCTCCTCAGCCAAAAACACCTCTTCCCGGAAGGTCGCCTCGACCAAGATCTCCAACAAGTCGACCTCCGCGGCCGCAACTCCTGGCGTCTCCTCCTCGACGAAGTCTCCTCCGTCGAACTACTCGAAGTCCAACTCATCAACGCCGTCGCCCCTTTTATCCTCAACGCCCGCCTCAAGCCCCTCATGCTCCGCACCCCCAACCGCGACAAGCACATCGTCAATGTCTCCGCCGTCGAAGGCCAGTTCTATCGCAACTCCAAAACCACCCGCCACCCCCATACCAACATGGCCAAGGCCGCTCTCAATATGATGACCCGCACCGCCGCCACCGACTACCACTCCGACGGCATCCATATGAATAGCGTCGATACCGGCTGGGTAACCGACGAAGATCCCCACGAAATCGCCGCTCGCAAGACCGTCGAACAACGATTCCACCCGCCCCTCGATATCGTCGACGGCGCCGCCCGCATCCTCGATCCCATCATTAACGGAATCAATACCGGAACCCACATTTGGGGTCAGTTTTTGAAAGACTATCAGGTCGCCGACTGGTAGAATAAAATCTTGCCCATGCCGAAAAAGACTCCGGTATCCTCCGTCCCCTTCCTCGTTTTTTGATGGCTGATTCGTGTACAGCAAGGGCGACGATCCAGGAACTGCTCGACGCTCTGGAAACAGAAGTGGAGGCTTTGCGCTCACTCGCGGCTTTGGCGGTCCAGTTCGCCAATGTCTCCCCTGCCGACATCGAGGATTGGTTGGCAAACCGCGCTCCCACCCCAGCATGGGTGCTGATTGCCCTGCATCGGACCGTTCAGTTAACGCCTTCGGCTCGCCGGAAGCTCTCCCGTCAACCGCTCGGACACGCCATCAAACCCGTTCAAAAAAATCATCCATTCTCTCGTATCGAGGACCTTTAACCGTAATGACTACTGCTACTATCTCTGAGAAATCGAAGACCGCGGCGGCTACCGCCAAACCTCGCCTCCTCTTAACCCACGGGGAAAAAGGCGGCGTCGGCAAGACCACCGTCGCCCGGCTCGTCGCCGATTTCCTCTCCGCCAGGGACGCCTCTTTCCGCGCCTTTGACGCCGAGGGACCCGCCGGACAACTCCTCCGTTTCCACCCCGCCCAGACCTCGGCGGTCGAAGTCGACAAGGCCTCTGCCATCGCGCCCGTACTCGACTTCCTCATGGACGGCACTCCCAAGCGTCTCGCCCTCGTCGACCTCGGCGCTCGTTCCGGGGAAGACCTGAAAGAGTGGCTCTACAAGGGCGGAGCCCTCGAAGAAGCCGAAGGCGGCCAACTCGGCATCACCATCGTTTATGTCGTCGGCGGAGCCGTCGATAGCGTCGGCCACTTGAAGGAATGCTTCGTCGCCCTCGGCAACGCGGTTGAATACGTCATCGTCAAGAATCTCGGCGTCGCCGCCAAGTTCGACGTCTACGACGCCTCCAATATCCGCAAGGATCTCCTCGCCGCCGGCGCAAAAGAGATCACCATCCCCATCCTCGATGGAACCGTTTACCAATCCGTCGATAAAGCCAGCGTCGCCTTCTCCGCCTTCTGCGAAGGCCAGGGCACCGAGGCCGGCTTCACCGAACGTCGCTACTGCCGCACCTGGCTCCGAGAGTGCTTCGCCGCTCTCGACACAGTCGCGTCGACCCTCCTCTAATCCTGCTAGGGCAGGGTCCCCCCTGCCCTAGTCGTTCACCCGCAATTGCGGAATAAAGATCTCCGTAGCCTTCCGCTCCAGCAGTTCGTCCACCCGCAGCAGCGTCGCCACCTCTACCCCGCTCCGAATCGCCTTCGCGATCTTCTTCTCCGCCCGTACGATCCGCTCGGCCTTTTCAATAGTCTCCTCCAACTGCCCCACCGGAATCACCACCACCCCGTCGTCATCGCCCACCAACCAATCCCCCGGATGCACCACCATCCCGCCACAAGCCACCGGCACCTGTAACTTCCCGGCATACTCCGCCCCACCCGCGTTCGCCACCACCGCTCGCGCAAACACCGGCAATTGGCTCCCCCGTATGTCCCCCAAGTCGCGGATCGCTCCATCGATCACCACTCCCGCCAGCCCCTTCAACTGCGCCGACAAAGTCGTCAAGCCCCCCCACAACGCCGTGTTCGGTTCGCCATGCCCGTCAATCACCAGCACATGCCCCGCCGGACACTCCGCCAGCGCCTTACTCACCATCAGAATGTCCGCGGTATGCACCTGCACCGTATATGCAGGCCCCGCCATCTTCACGTTCCCCGACCACGGTCGCATCCCATGATCCATCGCTCCGCCCTTCCCTAAGGCATCCGAAACCGGCCCCGTGCCGCACTTCATCAGTCGCTTCTGTTCACTCACAACGCTATCCTCACTTGGGCCGGATTAATGGCCTTGTACTTGCCTTTATTGGCCGTAATCTCAAAGGCCTTCGCCACGTTTTCAATCCCCTCCAGCACATGCGTAATCGTCGGCTTCATCCGCACCCGCCCCGACGCCACCAGACCCACCGTATGCTGTAAATGCTCCAGCGTACTAATGTCTGGAAATACATACCGTAAGCTCCGCTCCCGCAGTAAATCGACGTCTAACTCAAACGGCGAACCGAACCACGATACCCCCACAATCCTCCCACCCGACCGCACCGCGTCCACCGCTTGCGTCACGCTCTTTATACCTGCCAACCCCTGCGTCGGGCTCCCCCCGGCGCACTCGAAAACGATGTCCGCGCCATTGCCCTCCGTTAACGCCCGAATCGCCGCCACCGGATCCTCCCGCGTCGCGTTGATCGCATAGTCGGCCCCTAACTCGAGCGACATCGCGCAAGCCTCGTCCCGCACGTCCACCGTAATAATCCGCCCCGCCCCACTCACCCGCGCCACCTGCAAACACTCCAGACCCATGCTTCCCTGCCCCAGGATCGCCACCGAATTCCCGATCTTCAACTCCGCCGTCTCCACCGCCGCCACGCTGTCGCTCAGCGACTGCAAGCACGCCGCCTCGTTGTCCGAAATCCGGTCGTCCACCAGTGTCAAGGCAATCTCCGGCAACACCGCATACTCACAAAAGCAGCCCGGCAGTTGAAACCCGATAATCGGCCCCTTTCGACACAGATGCCCCCGTCCGGACTCGCACAACGGGCACGCCTCGCAAGGTAGTTTCGCTCGCGCCGCCACCCGGTCGCCCACCTTGAACCGCGTCACTCCCTCGCCTACCTCGACGATCCGAACGCAGAACTCGTGCCCGAATAGCTGCACCGGCGCTTCGGTCTCCAGCCGCTCTTTGATCTTGTCATAAGCCAGCGTCCGCACCCCGTCGGCCAACTGCGCTTCCGTCACGCTCGGCTGCACCACCAACACCTGCGCCAGAACATGGCGTGGGCGCAGCTCCGGCATCGGCACCTCGTCCAACCGCAAATCTCGAAACCCGTAGAACCGCCATGCCTTCATAGAAAACTCCCTGTGATAATATCGCACCCACATGAGAACAACGTCAGTCCTCCTCCTCACCTTCTCCGCCGCGCAACTCGCCGCTCAGATTTTCGCCCCCGGTGCCAAGCTCGAAAAGCTCTTCACCGGCGGTCACCTCACCGAAGGCGTCGCCGTCGCTCCCGATGGAACCGTTTTCTTCAGTGACATCACCTTCACCACCGAAACCGGCATGCAAGCCGGCCACATCATGCGTTACGATCCCCGCACGAACAACACCACAGTCTATCGCTCACCCAGTGGTATGTCCAACGGCCTCAAGTTCGACGCCCAAGGCCGCATGCTCGCCGCCGAAGGTGCCGACTACGGCGGTCGCCGCATCACCCGCACGGACCTCTCGACCGGCAAAAGCGTCATCCTCGCCGGCCTGTTCGAAGGTAAACACTTCAACTCGCCCAACGACCTCGCCATCGACCAGCAAGGCCGCATCTACTTCAGCGACCCCCGCTACCTCGGCCACGAACCCATCGAACAGCCCGTCATGGCCGTCTACCGTCTCGATCCCAACGGCAAGGTCCACCGCATCATCACCGACGCCTCCAAACCCAACGGAGTCGCCATCTCCCCCGACCAAAAAACGCTCTACGTCGTCACCAACGACGATGGCCTACTCGGCTTCGACCAACTACCCAAAGGAACTCCCGCGCGCAAAGGCCGTATGGAACTCAATGCCTACTCGCTTCACCCGGACGGCACCGCCACCTTCCGCGCTCTCCTCGTCAACTACGCTCCCGAAGATGGCCCCGACGGCCTCGTCTGCGACGCCGTCGGCAACATCTTCGCCGCCCTCCGGAATGAAAAGCGGTTCGGCGTCGGCGTCTATTCGCCCACCGGGAAGGAACTCGCCTATCTACCCACCCCCGAACGCCCCACCAACGTTGGCTTCGGCCGCGGCACCCAATCCAACACGCTTTACATCACCGCCGGTGGCAGCCTCTATCGCATCAAAACGGCCAAGTAGCGCTCGCCGACGTCAGCAGAAAAAGCAGAGCGGCCAAATTCCCGCGCTCCGATTGAACCTCCAACGTTCCCGGCTTCTTGCCAGGTAGGAGAGGTATACCGTGGATGCCAGATGGCCCACCAACGCGATAGGTCACTTGAATTCAACTGTTTGAAGCTTGTCGGGGCAATCGGACCAGTGTCCATGTTTGCGTACAATGCTGTCGAGGCAAACGCGGCCAGCGAAGTTGCCACCACGACGAAGCCGCGGCCCCGGCCAGCCATCGCCCTGCGGGAGATCCCCTTTCCCGGCCGTGGACGGCATTGGTCAGGGCCTTCCGGACTTGGCTGCAAGTGGTAAAGCGCGGTTCTTCGCTGTTTGCCGTGGGTAGAATCGCCGGTCAACAATCGACAGCGAGGGGCGAGTAAACGTACTTGGTCCCGAGGTCGGCCGTGGAAATGACGGGCCGCCGCGACGGCGATGCTGCCGCTCCGCTCGATCCGACCTTACCCAAACCAAACAGCAAGGAGGCGCATTTTGCTACTCGCAGCCGTCCAGGACATCGGTGGTCTCGCTACAGAGATCATATGGTCCGTGGAAATGTAACTGTTGAGGCTGCGGATGCGTGAATCCGCGTAACGGTGAGTTCACCTGCCGAGTGCCAGTCGGACTTTGGCGAAGGCGCTGAGAGATTAGGGTGCGTCTGGAGGGGTAGGGGCGGGAGAAATGTACCCGGTCGGTCACCGCAACCCCGCACAAGCGTTGGCGATGCCGATCAAGATGCTAGTCGGCTCCGTCATGGCGAGAGACTTCGATGATATGAAAATGCTCACCCATCTCTTTTTCGCCCTCGTGCCAGATTCCATCCCATACAACGGGGAGGTTCGCAGCTCATCTACGCCCTCGTCCAACTCGCCGTCGCCTTTCGCTACCGCTCGCTCGTGCCCTTTTGCGATCTGCTGCTAATTCTGGAAACGCTCCTGCGCATGCTTGTTGGCCCCATGAAGCCCGTCCACTGCGCCCACACGCCCCCTGACCAAATCATTCTCCCGCTGGCGGTCCTCATGTTCGGGCTCTGCCTTCTACGCCCTATCGGACGCGTGTCCAGGCTACTGTCTTCTTGATCATCCCGGCCGACACGCGCACCTCCAACGAATCGCCCACCACCATCACGAGCTTGGCATCCATCAGCTTGCCCCGTTCCGGTGCGTAGATCTTACCGCCCAACCCATCGGCCCCAAAGCCCGACAGAATCTGCGCCCCTACGAGCGGCCGGCCGCGAAGGGTCGAGTCCGCGTTATTTTCATCATTCTTCGGCGTCTTCATCCACCGGATCGTGCCGCAATACTGGCTTCCGCATCTCGTGATTTCTACCTTGGACAAGCCGCCCGCCGTCAGCCACGTTCCCACCATCGCATCGCCGTCGCTCGCCATGGCCAGACACGCAATCAGCAAACCCATCATCAGAACCCATCGCTTCATTTCGCCCTCCGCGTCATAACAAGATACCGCACATCAGCCACCGCAGCCCCGGACACCTTGATCGCCCGCAACGTCAGCGCCCCCCGGCCCGCCGCCAGTTCAATCGTCCCCAGCCGCAACGGCTTGAAGTCCTTCGCGTACGACTCGGGCCCCCGGTCATGCCTGTCTTCTTTCATCCCGAACAGCGGAGGGTTATGCGCCTCTCCAATCGAAAATTCCAGCCGCCCTGCCCCGCACGAAAGCTCTACGATCGAACCCGCCACCGATGCCGTATAGTACATCACGCCCTCGTACTCGCCAGCCTGCGCCACCTCAATATCCCATTGAATCCTATCGGTCGTCTTCGTCCAGTTCGTAAAATATGAACTATTCGGAGCCGTGTTACTCCGCTTCACCTCCCCGGATCCGATCCCATCTCGCGCCGGTAAGTAAGTTGTCTTCGAATGGCCCACCGGATACGGTCGATCGTCCGGACCCACCAGCGGCAACACCTCCCTGCCCCAAGCTTCCGCCGCGGCCCGTAAACGACCCGCCAATTCCGCCTCCAACGCCGCTACATCCTTCGTCTGCCCCGGATCGTTCCGCATATCGAACAACTTCCCCGTCGGATCGAGACGATGCGTCTGTGTGCGCACACTGATCCGCTTGGCCTGCAGCGAAAAAATCATGCGATCCGCCCAATCCACCTTCTGCCGGAATAAGAGCGGTGCCAAACTTCGTCCATCCAGCGGCTTGGTCGCCCCCATCGGCACACCCGCCAAGACGGACAACGTCGGCAGTAAATCAATCGCCCCCGCAATTTGCGGGATCATCTGCCCCGCCGCAATTCGACCCGGCCACCGCACCAGCAGCGGAGAACGGATTCCACCCTCATCCACGGCACCTTTCCGTCCCTTCATCCCGCCATTCCAACGCCAGCTATTCGGCCCGTTGTCGCAGAAGAACACCACCACCGTGTCTTCCTCCAGCCCCAATCCCTTCAACTTAGCCAACAGTCGGCCCACGTTGCCGTCGATGTTCTCCACCATCGCCAGCGCCGCCCGTGTCATTGCCACGTCCTCCTGCGCCGGGTCTGTCGCCTTCAACGCCGGCTGGAACTGCGCGAACTTGGCGTAGTTCGCCTCCGGCACCTGCATCGGCGAATGCGGCGTATTTAACGGCAAATAGCAAAAAAACGGCCGCGCCCGGTTCTTCTCGATAAACGCTATGGCGTGGTTGGTCAAATCGTCGGTGATGTACCCGCGGCCCTTGACGAGCTCCCCGTTATGGTCCATCTCGGTGTCGAAATAATGCGCCCAGTGCCCCGACGTAAACCCGTAATACTCAGCGAATCCCCGGGAATTCGGGTGGTAAGGCGCTTGCGAGCCGTTGTGCCACTTGCCGAAAGCCCCCGTCGCATACCCCGCCTTCTGAAAGGTTTGCGCAATCGTATGCTCGTCCAGGTTCATCCGCTCCTGCCCCGTGCTGACGCCGCGAACCCCGGCTCTGGCATGGTACCGCCCCGTCAGGAACTCAGCCCGCGTCGGCGCACAAACCGCGCAAACAAAGAAGCGCTCAAACTGCGCCCCCTGCCGCCCGATGGAATCAATATGCGGGGTCGAAAGGTTACTATTCCCGTTGATGCTGAGGTCGCCCCAGCCCTGGTCGTCGGTCAGAATCACCAACACATTCGGCCGCCGCCGCCCCGTCTGCGCCGCCGCTGCAAGACCGCACGAAGCCAAAAACGCTCGCCGGGAAAGTAGGCTCATTGGTAGATTATGGCGCGGCGCTGGCGTTGAACGCCAGCCCGTTTCTATAATCCTAAATCCGGCAGGTGAACGTGTTCACACTAATGTCGGCAGGGTCACCACCGGCCCGCGCGGATAGAACTCACGGAAAATCACGCGTAGCAATCGAGCCCACCGTTCCGCCCGGCTCAACTGCTCCGCACTGGCTGCAAACCGAGTCAGAAACCGATTTACCTGACCAAGTACAGCGGTAATCACTTCCGCCTTCCCTCGGCTGGTGATCGCCTAGGTATGCCGCCCCGGCACCGCCAGCCGAACATACAAGCTCCACCAGTTGAAAACCAGCGGAACAATGCGCGCCATCAACTGACTCTGCCGCCGGTCATGCGTAGTAAACCCCGTCCACGCCCACTGGTAGTTCAACTCATCGAGCACATTCTTAGAATCAGCCCGGTCGCGGTACATCTGCGCGATCGGCGGCACCGCCCCTTCCGGAAGCGACGTCACCAACACCGCGTACTCGAAAATAGGCCGGTCCTTATGGATCACGACCATCCCCGTCCGCACCGGCTGTCCCGTCTCCGACTTCGATTCCACCGCCACTGTTTCTCTCGCCAGCCATCTCCGCAGAATCGCCAGCCGCCACTTCTTCGTCCAGCCCTGCTATTCCCTCTCCATGCCATCCGCCGCCGACAAACTCCCTATCCTTCCGTTTCGCCAATTCCGCCAAATGCGGCAAAACACCCTCGGTTTGCCTCAGTTTGAAGCGAACCGGAAGCCCTCGCTCCTCGGCCTGGCACATCGTCTTTTCCGTTCCCCGCGCCACGTCCCCGCGTAGCAGCGTCGTCCACCGTTCCCGCGGGCGGGCATCCAGCCACCCGGATGAGCAGACTCCGATGCCATCTCGTTGCCAGGGTGCGCATCGACGTTCAACGCCATTCGCAGCTTGGCAATGAAGCAGGCGTGCTAGACATGCGAGGGCCGCCCCGGTTTCGTCGGATTGCAGCCGGCCCCGGTCTCTTCCTGCTTGCCATGGAGTGTCTTCACCGTCCCTTCGATATCGAGCCCCCATTCCTCGGTCAGCAGCGGCTCAAACGTCTTGTTCATCGACTCATCCATCCACCACGTGTAGTTGGCTTCTTCCCCTCTCAGGAATGCCCGCTGCACCGAATCCTCGCTGGCAATCCCATCCATGCCAAACAATCCCGGCAGGAACTGGTCAACAGCAAGGGGCAAAGCCTGACCCACTCTACCCGCATGCGCCCGCCATAGGTGTCCAACAAACCGCCTGGAATCGGCTGGCTGGGCGCTCCTTCCCACATCCCTCCCAGTTTCAACATCTTCCGCCAAAATGCAACTCGAGGGCCTCAACCAACTCCCGGACTTAGGATGATGCTCTCCACGAGAGATAAAGTTGACCCGTCCGATTGGCATGTAGACCACGAAAACGGTCGGAGAAGGTCTGGAGCCGGCTCCTTGCGTTGTACGGGAAAGCCTTGGCTTGGGCGTTGTGGCGAGCGTTGCGGCGAGCCGCTACTCCACCACAATCGTAATCAGTTCCTGCGAAGCGGCGTCCCCAACCAGTAAACGAAGCGGGACGTTCGCACCCGTAGGAGCATTCGCCGGAATCAGCGCATTGATCTGCATGATCGAGTTGATCAGTTGTGGCGCAACCCCAGCGTAAACCACAGCCGCCTCCTTGCCCCCTATTTGCACCCGAACCGGCGTGCCCAGCATCCCAAACGGAGCTGCGGCCAACATCCCGTCACCGCCATTCGGATTGAGCGCTCCCAGCCCGGTGGCGAAAATCTGAATGATGTCACCGCGTTTAGCGGCGGCAAACGTGCCGTTTATAGAGTAATCCTGGTTCAACACCGCCGCCGGGCCACTACCCGTCTGACTGGTCGTAAAAATCCCGGGATTCGCTGCCACTGTCACAACGTTCGCCGGCGCGCTCGCAACGCCGCTCCGCAACACCTGCACCGTCGCCGTCGAGTTCGGGCGCAATCCCCAAGGCGCAATCACGTTGATCTGGCCGTAGGAGACCATCAGCAGCGGAGCAGGCACGTTGTTGAACAGAACCTGTACATCAGATAAGTTGCTGGTAATCCCGGTGTGATCGCTGTTCCACGCGTACGTAACCGCCCCGTATGGGCCAAAACCTTCGCCAAACAACGACACTGTCTGCCCCGGGGCCACCGGACCAACCGCCATACTGGCGCCGTTCACTGTCGCCGGTATGCGACTGTTGCCAGCGGCGACCGTAGACAACACCGGACGCATTGGCGACTGCGTCACCACAAGACGGCCGGCGCCGCTCGATACGGTTGCCGATCGGCTGGAACCGTCAAGATTAGGCGACGCCGACAAGTAGATCGGGCTCGTACCGGTTCCCGTCGGAGTCTGGATCGTCAGCCAGGACGCACTGCTGCTCAACGTCCAGGGGCAGTTTGCCTGTGTGCCCAGCATGATCGAGGCGGTGAAGGTATTCTGCCCAAAGGCTAGATTCTCCGCACCAAAAGCGATGCTGCAGCCCAGCACCGTAGCGGTGACGGCAATCCGCAGTTCCATCGCCGGGGCATCGGTGGCAACGACGATCTGGCCGGTGTAAGTGCCGGGAGCCAGCTTCGATGCATCGGCACTCACAGCAACCAGCGCCGGTGTTGGTCCGGCGTTGGGGGTAGCGGTAATCCAGCTGGGCGCACTCTTAATCCGGAACGGGACACCGCCAATATCGGCGCTGTTGATCGTCGTATAGACAGGCTGGCCGATATTGCCAGTCGTAGCGGTGAAGCTGATCTGTGACTGGCTGCTGGTAAGACGGTAGAACCGCCGATTGACCTGCACTGTTACTGGAACCGACAACGATTGGCCGGTGCTGGGGAAGTAGATTACAACCGAATTGAAGTAGGTTCCGTTGGCCAGGTTGCCGGCCGTGGACAGCGCAATTGAAGTTGGAGCATTGGGCGACGAGGCGGTCGCGACCAGCCAGGAGTCCGGGCTACCGAGTGATACCTGGACAGGTTGGCTGGGGCTTGCCGAAACGCTGAGGGCGGGGATGACAACAGACCCATCGTCGCCGACACTAACCTGCACGGAGGCAGGCGATACACTCACGGCTGGGACGGTCGCCGTGGGGCTGACGACAAGGGTGATATCCAGGACCAGCGGCGGATCGGCAGCGGCCAGAGGCGACGCTGCCGCCTTGCTGCGAGTCATGGCTTTAGCGGCCGCACACGTACTGCTGACCTGCGTAATGGTCACTTGCGTACGATATGTTCCGATGGGAAGGTTACTGGTTTGGGCACTCACGCCGACTACCGTCTGGCTCGGTGAATTCTGAACATCCACAGTCACGTAGCTCGCATTCGCAGGCACGCTGCCCTGGTATTGTGCCGTGCAGGATGGAGAGCTGTTGGGAATGACAAACTGGTCTGAGTTGTAATTGGAGTTTTGGGTTCCACTGCGGTTTTCGTAAAACGTCACTTTGCTGCTCTGCAGATCGGCGGCAGCGTTGGCCGGGCGATTCGGGTTAGCTCCAGTCGAGTCTAAAGACATGCCGAAGCTCGCTAGGTTCAGTGTCACCGGCAACGTGATCGAGACAACTCCGGGCGCACTCACCGTCACAACTGCGCTGTAACTGCCAGCGGTCAAGCCCATCTGGTTCGGCTGCAGGGCGAGTGCCGTGATGTTGCCTGTACCAACCGATGTACTGGAAAGCCCACCCGTCAGCCAGGAACCTGGAGTGATAGAAACAGCAAGGCCAGGAACCGCTCCGTCAGCCGTTATTTGTACCAGGCTCGCCGGAATCGCCAAACTGCTCACCGAACCATTGATTGTCAACGTGGAGACGCTAAATTGCAGCGTCGGCACCGTGACATTCAGGCCCACCGGCGCGCTGGTTTGCGCGGTGAAGTTCGCATCGGCGGCTTTCACGGCCACGAAGCTGCACGCCCCATTCGCGAGCGCGAAAAGTGTGGTGCCCGTGATCGAACAATTTGCATTGCCGGTGGTGACCTGGTAGCTCACGACGCCAGTACCGCTGCCGCCCGTGGCGGAAAGCATTGCGGTATTGCCTTTGACGATGGAAGAGACAGAGGAGGATGCCGTCAAAGCCGTTTGCGCGGCCGGCCCAACCGTTATTGTGATTGCCACGCTCGTCACCACCGCGTAGTTCGCATCCACCGCTTTGGTCGCCGTCACCGTGCAAGTCCCGATGCCTGTTCCTGTCAATATGCTGCCCGAAATCGAGCAGTTGCTACCTCCCGAAGCCACCGCATACGTCACCGCCCCGCTGCCCGTTCCACCGGTCGAAGAAAGAGTCGATGTCCCGCTGTAGGCGATACTCGCAGGCGTTGCCACAACCGTCAAAGTCCCCTGCGCAGCTTGCCCAACCGTCACCGTAATCGCCGCACTCGTCACCACCGCGTAGTTCGTATCCGCCGCTTTGGTCGCCGTCACCGTGCAAGTCCCGATGCCGGTTCCAGTCAACGTGCTGCCCGTCACAGAGCAGTTGCTACCACCCGAAGCCACCGCATACGTCACCGCCCCAGTCCCCGACCCACCGGTCGAAGAAAGCGTCGAAGTCCCGATATAACCGATACTCGCAGGAGTTGCCACAGCCGTCAAAGCCGCCTGCGCAGCTTGCCCAACCGTTACCGTAATCGCCGCACTCGTCACCACCGCGTAGTTCGTATCCGCCGCTTTGGTCGCCGTCACCGTGCAAGTCCCGATGCCTGTTCCAGACAACGTGCTGCCCGTCACAGAGCAGTTGCTACCACCCGAAGCCACCGCATACGTCACCGCCCCGCTACCCAATCCACCGGTCGAAGAAAGCGTCGATGTCCCGTTATAACCGATACTCGCAGGAGTTGCCACGGCCGTCAAAGTCCCTTGCGCAGCCTGCCCAACCGTTACCGTAATCGCCGAACTCGTCACCACCGCGTAGGTCGCATCCGCGCCTTTGGTCGCCGTCACCGTGCAACTACCCAGCCCAGTGCCCGTCAACGTGCTGCCCGAAATCGAGCAGTTGCTACCTCCCGAAGCCACCGCATACGTCACCGCCCCGCTAC
>Ga0114966_10003146_pt1 | contig 14610 bp, 26 predicted proteins | sample M_130207_XF_Meta_FD_87029 | JGI IMG/M metagenome (GOLD analysis project Ga0114966, IMG submission 87029) | Freshwater microbial communities from Lake Montjoie, Canada to study carbon cycling - M_130207_XF_MetaG | ecosystem: Environmental > Aquatic > Freshwater > Lake | place: Lake Montjoie... | reverse complement strand
TAATTTGGGTAGTTTTGTTTCATAAAATTATGTTCACAATCAAAACAAACATATTCGTTTTCTACATTACAAAGTGAACAATTTTCAGTAGGTATTAATTTAGCGTAAATACTCATACTCCAATCCCCCTTGTGTTTATTTCTTGTTTAATAAAGTCCTTGAAATAGTTTTCAAGTATCGTTGGTCTTTCAATCGAGGTATATAATCTATGTTCCTCTCTTAGTTTCCTATCATTAAAAGTTTTAATATAATCTTTAATATTTTTTACATCTTCCCACGAAGTAGTAAAAATTCCCTCTGGTAAAAAATGATGCTGATATACATTTTCATCTTCAGTTGCGGGAACTAAATTTAGTCTAGGTTTTTTCATTATTTAACCTCCGATATATTTATTTGGCTATCATCGCCGTATTCAGTTCCTTTAAAAGAAACTTTATAATCATCATCTTTGTAAGTGTTGGGCTTATCTAAACTTACATTACTTATGCAATCATTTATTTCATCTTCATCAAGTTCAACAGCACTCTCAATAAAAAAGTGTCGTGTATCTTGTGAGTATTCTTCTACCTCGTATTTATATTTTTTAGTCATTTTTAGTCCTTTTGTTTGTTTGTGTGAGTATTACTGAAATTCAGTCAAAGACCTTGTCATTTATTTCTAAATGTATTTCTCAACGCAACACTCACGAATTGACAAATCGCATTATTTGACAAATTTGTCAAACATTAAATTTAATTATTTTTCACTATTTAGTTGTATAAAAGTCTTATTTAAAAGGCCGTATATGCTTAAGTTGAGGTCTTGATGAGGTGTAGTACCCCCTAAAATAAGGGGGTACAAAGGTTTAATTAATATATGAAAGCACTATCTAGTTTTTCTTGATTTGGATATTCGCCAACATATCCAATAACTCCAATGTCTTTAAAGGTGTAGTCTTTTATGTAAGCTAAAGCTATGCCGTGTTTTTGTAAGTATTCTTTTACGGCTAACTCGCATTGTTTTTTTGCTGTTGCTTTTGTTTTTCCCCGTCCCCAAAACCTAGAACGCCCGTCTGTATCAACGGCTCTAAATTCATAAACGGGTATTTTTTCTTTTTTCATTTTCCGTCCTTTGTTGTGATAGTCATTATTAACTATCTCAATGCCCTGATGTCAGAGCATTGGGTTAATTAATGTTCTGTATTACTAATTTTATCTGCTGTTATTCCATTATTAATTAAAGCCTTAACAAATTTTAATTTTGCCCCTGCTCTATGGCTTTCATCAAAAGAACTAACTCCAAAAAAATTAATTAGTTTTCTCAAAAGTTTTTTTGCCTCTTTATATTCTTCAGTACGATAATATATTGAATCATCATCAATATAATATTCTAAAAAATATTTATACCAAGTTTGATATTCTTCTTCTGTAATTTCAATAGAATTAAATTTTCTTCTTCTATCGTATTTTAATTTAGAATAAATAATATCTAAAAGTTGATAAGCCCTTTCTGTTTCGTGGTCATAAGAAATACTAACTTTATGACAAAGTTCGTCTTCAATAAACCAAGTTGCTATCTTAAACTTTCTTGTTTTCATTTTTCGTCCTTTTGTTATTTTTGCTTAATACTACTTTACTTGACAAATGTGGCAACAATCTGGCTTTTGTGTGGTTAATCTGTGGTATAAAAAATATATTTTTAGTGTTGCAAAAATACACACAACTTTAGATTGTAAAATTAGAGGTTGCACAAGCATAGGTTGTGCTACCATAGGTTGTACTCGTGTAGGTTGTACTACCATAAGCTGTAGTCTTAAAAAAATAATTTGACATTTTAAGTAAATAATATTAATATTTGATTGTAAAACTGTTTCGGCATTTTTACGTCCTTTCTTTGCTAGTGGTGGCTTATTCCACCACTAGTTTAAAAATTCATAACAAGTCGGTTTTAGTGAGTAGGCACGTGTTCCGTGTTGCGTGTCGCTTGGTATAGTACCCATCTGCGTTGGGTAGGGCGTCAATAATGGCGTAAAACGATACACGGCTCACGGCTCACGGTTAAGTCATTGATTTATATGTCTTCACGGAACTAGGAACTTTCGGAAAAAATAAGTGAGCAATGACGCCAATTTTCCCAGAAATAGCCCACTAAGGTAGTTGTATACAAAAAAAAATAAAAAAAGTAGTTTGGTTTTAGGTCAAAAACTAGGAAAAATTGACAAATATGCCAAATAAGTTATATAAATCAATATGTTAAGTCTTCCCAGTTTTTTCCCAGTTATTGACAACTCTGGGAAAATGTCAATATAATCAACACTTATTTTTTCCCAGTTATTGACAACTCTGGGAAAACATAGCAATAGCAATAGTTTTTTAACAATTAGTAATCATATGTATACTAAACGGAAACACTTGTATAAAAAATAAATTTTTTAAAAAATATTTGTATATAGATTACCTTAGAGAAAACAGTTAAAATGAATTCCTATGGCGTCCAAGAAAAACACTTTAAAAACAATAACTGATTTAACTTCAAAGCAACGAAAATTCGTTGATGTCCTTGTTGCAAATTGGGGTAGTATGACAAAAACTGACGCTTGTATTGAGGCGGGCTATTCTACAAAAGACGGCGGAAAACCATACGAAACTGCAAGCAAATTAACTAATCCAGAATTAAATCCACACGTTGTAAGATATTTAGAAAAAAGATTATCTCAAGAATTACAAAAATATGAAAAAGATAAATTACGTTCATTCAAAGTTTTTGAACGATTAAGAAATAAAGCCGAAGAAAAAAATCAATTCAATTCTGCTGTCCAATCTGAATTTCGTATGGGTCAATTATCTGGTTTTTATGTTGATAAAAAAGAAATTTCACACGTAGGTTTAGAGGGTATGTCACGAGAGCAACTTGAAAAAAGATTATCTGAATTAGAAAACAAATTAGATGAAAACAAGTCGATTATTGACATTACAGCTGAAACAGAAGTTATTAAATAGTTCTTGGGAAAACTTTATTGACGCTTTCAACAAAGTTCACAACAGCCATTTAAACGCTAAGTTAGGAATAGTTGCAATTAAAATTTATGAAAAAAAGAAAACTAACGATAAATAAAAAAGCAAAAAAAGAAATAGAAAAATATCCATTAGTTGAAATAAAATGGCTCGATATAACTAGTGATAGCGCGTGGCAAGGTATCGATGATTTATTAAATACAAAATTACCAATTTGTACAACTAAGGGGCACTTATTAACACAAACAAAGGGTATTACGCGAGTATTTGGCGACTTTGCCCTTAAAGACGAAAAAACGGGCGTAATTGATGAAATTGCCAACACAACACTAATTCCTAATTCCGTTATACTAGATATTAAAAAGATTTAAGCGACAATAAAAATATCTACTATTTTGTCCTTGTCTAAATGTATTTCAATACCACAATCGCTGACCAAAAGAAAATCTTCATCGCGCGCCAATGGCTTATCAATGTCGCATTTATAACTAAAAACCTTATTAACACGTCTTAAATATTCTGGTTTTTTGTCATAATCGCAAGCAAATTCAATAGGCAATAATTTAAGCGAATTGTTTATTTTTTTAAATTCAATTCCGCTTGGCTCGCTTTCCTTGTGTTGCCACGCTATTGTCTTACACTTATCTATTAAATTAAATAGCCAATCTTCATTTAAATAGTTTTTAATTGATATATGGCTAGCCATTATTTTCTACCTATTCTTTTAATTTGTTTAGGCAAATATTGCGGAATAACTACATTGTAATTGCTAGGCACGTGGTTATTGACCCCCGCGCCGTTAACGTAATTATCTGCCAAAAACTCAACCGTTTTTGCGATACTTATAGGCACTCCAAAAACCTTTTGCGACAAATCAAATAACTTAGAATAGGTATCTAATTTTAAGGATATATTCTTATATCCCCGCACGTTTTCCGTTATGTTTATTTTCTTAGTTTTCATTTTAATTTACTCCTTTGTTGTTAATTAATTTTTTAATAAGTTTTAAATCTTTATTAAATCTATTAATATCTGATTTTTGCCAATAATCATCATATAATTTTTTATCAGTCATATTAATTATTAAATGGTCTTTATAATCATTTAATCTATTTAATAAATTTATTTTTTGTTTTTCAGTCATTTTTTATGTCCTTTTAGTTAAGTTGGTCTATATATTTTTTTGCCGATTTTATTGACTTAAAACTGCAAGCAATACAATCGTTAAAATCATAAGTCCATATTACGTAAAATTTAGTTTTGCCACTAAAACTATATGCTGTACTTATGAAAAAATTTTTATATTCAAACTGTTCCATTTTTTTTATGCCTCTCTATAATGGTAAGTTGACCCCTCGAATTCTATTTCGGAATAGTCATTTTTTACTAAATCTGCCCATTCGTCCCAATCAACACAATGTTCTAAGGGATTATTAGTCATTCTTGAAATATACCCGCAATCAATAGCCATATCTTTGCAATAATCGCGCCATTCAAAATCAGAAATAAAAATTATTCCGTGTTCCCACCCATAATTTTTAGTTTCATTTTTTAATTCTTCGATTGCTTTTTTTCTGTCTATTTCAATTTCAGAGGTATTTAGTTCTTCTTCTAAGTCTCTGCTATCTAATATACTCATTTTTTATGTCCTTTTTTTAATTAATAACCGTAAACCCGCTATTGTCTTTTTTTGCGCGTCCTTTAGCTAGTAAACCGATTATTGTTTTTTTCGGGTCAAGAAAACGCAAATCGCTTTCATCTCCCGTCACAACGCGCCTACCTAAATATTTCTTAGGTAGTTTATTAAAAACAACTGCAATATTATTATCAGTTGTTATTAATTCTTTAATTTCGTTTTCGTTGCTTTCACTTCTTGAAAAAACCAGATTATAATTTTTAGGCAATACTTGATTAAAACGATTTAATATTTTTGTATAATCATAAAACGGAACGTTCGGGAATAATTCCATTAAATTTTTATTGTCTTTAAATTTGTATCGTTCCCACGGTAAATCGCTTGTGCCGTTTAATCTTATAGCCAATTTCAAATTCTTACTTTGTGCCAATTTTTCATATGTAGTTATTTCTTTAAATAAATGCTCTAAAAACTTTTGGCGGTCTTTTAAAAAATACAAAGTTTTATTAATTCGCGCCTTTTGCACGCAATTCATTTGACCCCGTCCCGCCGTATTTAAACACGCGAGCGCGCAACCTTGCGAGGCCTTAGGGCAAACGTTATACCCGCTTAAGTTGTATGGCGCTAAATGTAGTATAGCCGTCAAATATCCAAATTTAACTGATTTTTGCATTTTAAAGTTATTAAAACTTAATAACTTTTTTTGCGGTTTATAATTCATATAATTTAATGTAATTACACGTTTAATAAAATTGTCAATTATTGTCAATAAAAATAATTAAAAATAATTATTGACAACTAATATATAATAGATAAATTGACAAATAATACTAACAACTAACAAAGGACGTAATATGTTTAGCAAGTACACTAAGGACGCGTTAACTGTTTTACAAAGTGAAATAGTTGACGGCTTAAAAAAAGACGGTTTAAAATATTTTAAATCGTTTTCTGGTTATGGATATCCTAAAAATGCGCTAACGCTTAAAGAGTATAGCGGAATTAATTTTTGGGGCTTAAATATTCAAAAACGTAAATTAGATTATAAATCTAATTTATGGTCAACTAAAAAAGCGTGGGCAAAGGTTGGCGCGACTATCTTAGAGGGTCAAGAAAAAAATGGACGGGCTATATTTTATTACAGCACGTTTAAAAAAGATGTAAAGAAAAATGAAAAAATAGACGAAAAAACGTTTGCTTTTTTAAAAGTATCTTACGTTTATAATTTGGCGCAAGTTGATTTAAAAAATTCAACATATAAAGCGCCGAACGAAATGCCCGAAAGTAAAGTAATTGATAATCAAGAAATTGAAAACTTTATTACTTCAATTGACGGCTTGCATTTATCACATAGTAATGACGGTAAATGTTTTTATAACATTACAGTTGATAAGGTTGTAATGAGTGACAAGAAAACGTTTAAAGACACTCCAGATAATAGCGCAACGGGCAATTATTACTCGGTATTATTTCACGAGTTAATACATTGGAGCGGAGCACAAGGCCGACTAGCGCGATTTGAAAAAAACAAAAAACGTTTTAAAGACAATGCACAACTTGAGTACGCGCACGAGGAATTAATTGCCGAAATTGGCGCGGTTTTATTGTCACAACGTTTTAACATACAAAAAACAATAAACGCGAATAATTTGGCGTATCTTAAAAGTTGGATATCCGCATTAGAAAACGATAATAAATTTCTAATAAGCGCGCTGTCGCAATCATACCGCGCAAGCGAATTTTTGCTTAATAAAGGCGCTAAAAAAGAATATCCGCAACAGCTTAAAAAAGTTGCATAAATACAACACTATTAAGCGGGTATAAAAACCCGCTTAATAATAAAAGTTGACAATCATATTTATTCACGTAAATTCGCACAATAAACAAATCAACTAAGGACATAAAAAAATGAAAACAGAAGTAATAAAACAAGCATTAGATTATAAAAAAGGCCATTTAAATTTGGCTTTATGGGCTTTAAATAAAAAATGTACTATTTCTGTATTTGTAGACGGGGATATTGAATTAAAAAAATCTACAAATTACGAAACTATTAAAGAGCATTTAGAATGCGCGGACGAAGTAGAAATACTTATATATAATGAATATGATATTAAAAAAGGGTGGGCTTTAATTATACCCTTTAATAATGACGATGAAACAGTTGCGGACTATTCCGTTAATTCATTTATGAACGAGTGGGATTGTCAATTTATAAATTTTACTGAAAATTTACAAAAAACCGCTTAAATTTAGCATAATAATGCGGGCTTATTTGCCCGCATTATTTTAGTTGACAAGTCCTTAAATTCATATAATTTCATACAATAACCAAAAAAGAGGACATAAAAAATGAAAATGACGCCAAAAAACACAAGCGAAAGTTACAACGGTTGGTCAAATTATGACACGTGGAATTTCAAATTATGGTTGGATAATGACGAAATTTCACAAGGTATGACTTACAACCTAGTTAAAGACGCTATAAAAAAAAGCAAAAAACAAGCGGACGCCGTGCATTACATTAGAACATTTTTAGAGCAATACGCTTTAGAAAACGCTCCAAAATTAGAAAACGGCTTTTATTCGGACGTATTAAGCGCCTCTATTCGTTCGGTTAATTATTATCAAATTGCGGACGCTTATTTTTTTGATTATTTAGAAAACAATAATTTAAAAGAAAAAACCGCCTAGCCCTTACCTTGCATTATTCGCGCCCTAGTTGTAAACTAGGGCGTGTCAAGAAAACCCGAAAACGTCTTTATTAAAAGAGTTAAAAACGTCAATAAAAACTACTATTTTCAGTCAATTGAAACCTACACAACGCTTGGTTGTGCCGATTGTTTTTGCATCGTAAACGGTCGAGCGTTTTGGCTCGAATTTAAACACACAACAGCTAAGAATTTAGGGCTAAGCAAGTATCAAGTTGCTTGGCAATTAAAACTAATAAAACACGGCGGGCACGTATTTAACTTAATTAGACTAGGCAAGCAACGAGGCCTTAAAACTTACAGCCTCGAGCCGTTAGGCGCGAGGTTATTGGCTAGCGCCGATGATACCGCGCAAGGTATCGAGTACCTACTGAACGACTTAGCGGAGCGCGTCACGTGAGTGTGTGTGAAGTTGTGTGAACGTGGCGTATTACTTCCGATAACTATACTTATCACTCCCAATAACTTCACGTATGTTCACGTAATAACATAGAGGCGCGAGGCGTTAGGCTTGGCTCTCGTCCCTAAGGGTCATTACTCAGTTGACCTTATACTTGCCTTATTTTTGCCACAATACAACCTACACGCGAATTAGTAAGGCTCAGCCATGATGAGCTTGAGCAGGATTCATAAACGTAGTAAGGTAAGAATTAGCACGGTATAATCAAAAGGGACCCCATGGAAAAAGAATTCTTAACAACTGAACAACTACGAGAAGAAGTAGAAAAAAAATGGATAAAACATATACAACTGTGCCAAGATAATTTTTTATATTTTGTACAAGAGGTTTGGCCCGATATTATCATGCGTAAAGAAAAGGACCCTACAAAGTGGGGCCATCACCAAATTATGTCTAAAGAGTTTACTAATATAGCTAGCCAGAAAAAGGGGCGCCTTATTGTTAATATGCCTCCCCGACATACAAAATCAGAATTTGCTTCCGTATTCTTTCCTGCGTGGATGATGGGTAAGTTTCCAAAATTAAAATTAATGCAAGTAACTCACAATGCTGAACTGTCAGCAAGGTTCGGAGCGAAGATCCGTAACTTGATTGATTCAAAAGAATACAAACAAATATTTGGGGATGTTAAATTACGAGAAGATTCTAAAGCTAAAGGTAGATGGGAAACTAATCATGGCGGCGAGTACTTTGCTGCGGGGGTCGGTGGAGCAATTACTGGACGAGGTGCCGATCTATTAATTATAGATGACCCACATACAGAACAGGATTCCTTATCTAAGAAAGCAATGGAGCGTACCTATGAGTGGTATGCATCAGGACCCAGACAACGTTTGCAACCAGGAGGTTCCATTGTATTAGTTATGACAAGATGGGCCGAGAACGATTTAACAGGGATGTTGATAAAAGGACAAAAAGAAAATAAAGCAGACAAATGGAAATTAATATCTTTTCCTGCAATATTAGATTCAGGTAAACCTTTGTGGCCAGAGTTCTGGCAGATAGATGAATTAGAAAGAGTTAAAGCAACATTACCTGTGCGTAACTGGTCTGCACAGTATATGCAAAACCCAACATCAGAAGAAGGTGCTATATTAAAACGAGATTGGTGGAAGCCTTGGGAGAAAGAACACGTTCCACATTTACAACATGTTATACAAAGTTATGATACCGCATTCAGTGCAAGGGAGACTGCAGATTATTCTGCTATTACTACATGGGGTATATTTACTCCAGAAGAAGGTGGGGCACCTAATTTAATATTACTAGACGCCATGAAAGGTAAATATGATTTTCCAGAATTAAAAGCTGTTGCACTAGAACAATATAAATACTGGGAACCAGATTCTGTTATTATTGAAGCGAAAGCTTCTGGTGAGCCTTTAACCCAAGAGTTTAGAAGAATGGGTATCCCTGTAATTCCTTTTACACCGTCCCGTGGAAAAGATAAGCATACTAGAGTAAATGCGTGCGCTCCTATATTTGAATCAGGGTCCGTATGGTATCCAGATGGGGAACACTTTGCAGAAGAGGTTATTGAAGAATGTGCCTCCTTTCCTCATGGAGAGTATGATGACTATGTTGATAGTACTACACAAGCTGTGTTAAGATACCGACAAGGTAACTTTATTGAGACAGGGTCCGATTGGAAAGATCCTATGGATAGAGTTGAAAAAGAATATAAGTATTATTAGGACCCTTATGAAAAAATTAAAAGTTAAAAAAGCATTTTTAGGGTTAGCTATGGAATCTGCAAAAAATATTCCTATGGGTTTAATTGGTATTGGTGCAGATAAACTTTTAAAAAATTCATCAACAGCAAGAGACATAGCAAGTAATCTTGGTATTGGTGGTAATCAACTATCAAAGTATTACGACAAAAAAGCTAACAAAGATGTTAACCAACAAACAACTGGACAAGCAGTTACAAAAAAACAAGGAGGTTTTATGAAAAAAGCAAAAGACGAATCTAAATTACATGAGAATAAAGAATCTACAATGAAAGAAGGAAAAGAAACTATGATGGAAAAAAAAGGTTATAAAGAAACACCATCTGGTAAAATGGTTAAAGCAGCTAAAGGCGCATTAACTAAGTCTCAAAAGAAAATTGGTAAAGTAATGAAAGAGTTTAAATCAGGAGAATTACATTCTGGTAAATCAGGACCCGTTGTAAAAAATCCTAAACAAGCAATCGCTATTGCATTATCAGAAGCAGGTAAATCTAAAATGAAAAAAGCAGCTGAAGGTGATATGATAAGTGGATTATCAGGTAAGCAATCTAAACTAGATGCTAACAAAGATGGTCAGATATCTGGAGAAGATTTTAAAATGTTAAGAACTAAAAACAAACGTGGCGGTGGAATGGCTGAAAGAGGAATGGGAGCATCTTTCTCTGAAGGTGGTTCTGTAAGAGGCATAGGAGCCGCGATCCGTGGCACAAGACCCGCTAAACTATACTAGGAGATTTATGAAAAATAAAAATAAAAAAGATACATACACAAGCCGTAACGAATTCAAACCAGGATTCTACGATCAAAAAGATAAACCAGCTACAACAGTTGAAACTGTAAAAGGTACAGGAGCAACTGCACCTAATGTTACAGACACAGAATCATTTATGGAAGGTGGTTTCGCTAGAGGACAAAAAGAAATACAAGTGAAGAAGGTTCCCTTTAGAGGAGTATTCTAAATGAGTAGCTCAGAATACATTAAAGATTTAGTAGGACCCGTAGATGTAACTCCTAGAGTTGAATCTGGAACTAGAGTTGAAAATGCAACTGAAATTAAAGATAAAGTTTTTGGTGTAAATATTGAATCTAAATTTGGTAATATAGATATTAGTAAAAAGAAAGAAGACATTAGCTCTCCAATGGGAACTGATAAAGTAAGTAGCAAAGGTATTCGTTACACTAAAGATTTTGAAAGTGGATTTGGTGCAGAAGCTGGAATTACTAAAAGAGATTCAGAAACTTTTGGTAAAGCAACTGATAAAAGAGCTGTAGTAAGATACAAACAAACTTTTGCTCATGGTGGAGAAGTAGAAGTTGGTAAAGGTAAAGATTACATTAAGGATTTAATATAATGAAAGTTAAAAAAGCTGGACTTGGTTCTTTAATAAATATTGCTGATTTATTTAAAACTGCAATGGCACAATCTACAACAGCAAAAGTACCAGAACAATATAACAATTTAAATTTAACATCAGGCAATAGCACCGTTCCACGCTACACGGCCCAAGTAACTAATCCAGGTACAATGAATGCTAGTAACGTTCCTGTAATGAATGCTAAAGAAGTTAAAACAATGTCACACGGCGGTTCAGTAGAAATTGGCAAAGGCAAAGACTACATTAAAGATTTACTATAATGGCTAGTAGATACACACAGTTACTACAATTATTAGAAGAAGCCAAAGTTAAGGGTGACGTAGATCAAGTAGATATATTAGAACAAGAACTCTATACCATGAAGAATAAGAACGAAGGCGGAGAAATCAAGGTAAAAAGCGGTGGATACATTAGCGATTTACTGTAAAGTATAGTCCTAATTATCATTGCATGTTAGAATAAACTTGTTATAACAACAAGGAGAAAAAACCATGGCAAGAAAACAATTAAACGATTTAGCTAAAATAGGTTTAGGTCTCGCTGCAGCATATGGCGCGTCTAGAGTATTAGGTAAATCTGCAGAAGAAAAAGGATTAGATATCGCAAGAAGCGAAACTAGAGATCTTACTTCTGACGAATCAATTGCTCCAAGAAAAGCAGGAATGACAGACGCACAAAGAATGTCAAACCAAGCAATGCAAGAAGATGCTTCAAGAGCAGAGTTTGCATCTAAAGCAGCATCAACAGCATTAAATCCTAAAACAGGAATGTATGGTGAGCCAGGATCTATAGAAGGTTTCAGAGCAGCTGAAACTGCAAGACTAGAACGTATTGGTACACCCTATGCATTAAATCCAGATAGTCCAAAAGCTATGAGACTAGCAAGACTTAGAGGAACAACAGGTGCTAAAAAAGGAAAAATGATTAAAGCATCACACGGTGGATCAGTAGTTGCAAGAGGAAACAAATTAGCAAGAAGTAGACCCACAAAACTTTTTTAATGGCTGAAGTAGATAAAATTAATGAAGAGCTTCCAATGGAAGACAACTCTATTCCTGAAGAAGGTTTAGATGTTGTTCTTCCTGAAGAAGACGTAGTTCCAGGAGAAACTGTAGAAGAAAACTTTTATGGTAACCTTGCTGAGACTATGGACGAAAGAGCATTAAGTCGTCTAGCATTAGATCTTATCGCAGATTATAAAAAAGACAGAGTATCAAGATTAGATTGGGAACAAACTTATGTTCAAGGTTTAGATCTATTAGGATTTAAATATCAAGACATGACTAGACCCTTTCAAGGAGCAACAGGAGTTACACACCCTATGCTTGCAGAATCAGTTACACAATTTCAAGCACAAGCGTATAAAGAATTATTACCAGCAGAAGGTCCAGTAAGAACTGAAGTAGTTGGATTAGAGACACCAGATATTTTAAAACAATCAGAACGAGTTAAAGATTTCATGAACTATATGTTGATGGAAAAAATGGAAGAGTACACTCCAGACTTTGATCAATTATTATTTTATTTACCATTGTCAGGATCGGCATTTAAAAAAATTTACTATGATGAAATATTAAAACGAGCAGTATCTAAATTTATACCTGCTGATGATTTAGTAGTTCCATATTATGCAACCGATCTTAAAGATTCTGAGCGTATTACTCATGTTGTTAAAATGAGTGAAAATGATGTTATCAAATATCAAAAAGCTGGATTTTATGTAGATGTAGAATTAATTCCTAAACAACCAGAACAAACAGCTATACAACAAAAATTATCTGAAATTGAAGGTGTAAAACCAAGTGGAGACACAGTCTATCAATATAATATTTTAGAAATGCATGTTGATTTAGATTTAAGTGAATATGAAACAACAGCAGATACAGAAGAACGAAATGTTAAAATACCTTACATTGTAACTATTGATGAAGGTTCTCAACAAGTTCTATCTGTTTATAGAAATTATGAACAAAATGATCCATTAAAAACAAGAAAAGAATATTTTGTACACTTTAAATTTTTACCAGGTTTAGGATTTTATGGCTTTGGATTAATTCACATGATTGGTGGATTATCTAGAACTGCTACTTCTAGCTTAAGACAGTTATTAGATGCAGGTACTCTTGCTAATTTACCAGCAGGATTCAAGAGCCGTGGAATTAGAATCAGGGATGATGACCAACCATTCCAGCCAGGTGAGTTCAGAGACGTAGATGCACCAGGCGGAAACATAAAAGATCAGTTTCAAATACTACCATTTAAAGAACCATCACAAACTTTATTTCAATTATTAGGTTTCGTGGTCCAAGCAGGTCAAAGATTTGCTTCAATAGCAGATATGCAGGTTGGTGATGGTAACCAACAAGCAGCAGTAGGCACGACTATAGCTTTATTAGAACGTGGTTCTAGAGTTATGTCAGCTATTCATAAGCGATGTTACTACGCAATGAAACAAGAATTTAGAATTTTAGCAGATGTATTTTCAGATTACTTACCACCAGAATATCCATATGCAGTTTATGGTGCAGATAGAAATATTAAAGCATTAGACTTTGATGGTAGAGTAGATGTTATTCCAGTTGCAGATCCAAGTATTTATTCAATGGCACAAAGAGTTACACTTGCAAACGAGAATTTAAAGATTGCAATGTCAAATCCACAGATGCATAACTTGAGAGAAGCATACAGAAGAGTATACGAAGCATTAGGAACTAGACAAATTGATGATCTATTGATTCCAGAAAAAGAACCAATGCCAGAAGATCCAGCTACAGAGAATTCTAAAGCACTTAGAATGGAAATGTTAAAAGTATTTCCAGAACAAGATCATGTTTCACACGTTAATGCACACACAATATTCATGCAAAGCAGAATGGTACAAACAAACCCTATGGTTTATGCTTTACTACAAGGACATATTTCAGATCACATTGCTTATCAAGCACACGGAGAGATTGGTGCTACACTAATGCAAGATCCAAACATGGTCGCTATGCAACAACAAGATCCAAATGGATATCAAGTACAATTTAATTCCTTTGTTGCTAAAAGAGTTGCAGAATTAACTCAACAATTAGTACAAGCAGAAGGTGGAGAACAACAAGACCCATTAGTAATGTTGAAACAAAGAGAGTTAGACCTTAAAGCTTTAGACATTCAAAGACGTTCTAATGAATCTCAACAAGATATGGAGAGAAAAACTTACGAATTTGAAGATAGACTTGATGTTGAGAAGATGAAACTTGAAAACCAAGAACAACAAGCGGGTGAAAGAATAAAAATTGCAGAGGAAAAATTAAAAATAGCTAGAGAAAAGAACCAACAAGCCTTTATTCCTAAAAGATGAGTTCATATCTTAAGAAACCTACAATTAAAAAAATAAAAAAACTTAAAATTAGTAAAATAGTACAACCAAAGATTAAAAAAATCACAATGCCAGGCGTAAGATTTGGCCCACCTCCTAAAAAAGGTCCATCTTCTCAAGGAATGAGAATGGGTGGATATATTTCTAGACAAAACAAAAATAAATAGTATATATCTCCTTAAAATAACGGAGATATATGATTCAACAAACATACGATAAGTTAACAAAAGAACAAAAATTAATATTTTTAGCTGGAGTATTTGAAGGAGAAGGATCTTTTGGTTTTTGGGGAAAAATAGAAAAGAAAAATAGATATCTTAGAGTACAACTAAGAATGTGT
>Ga0114966_10003145_pt1 | contig 14611 bp, 13 predicted proteins | sample M_130207_XF_Meta_FD_87029 | JGI IMG/M metagenome (GOLD analysis project Ga0114966, IMG submission 87029) | Freshwater microbial communities from Lake Montjoie, Canada to study carbon cycling - M_130207_XF_MetaG | ecosystem: Environmental > Aquatic > Freshwater > Lake | place: Lake Montjoie... | reverse complement strand
GCCATGGCGTGAGCTCCAGAAATCATTCCCGCTCCGCAGAGAGCAATAGTTCTGGAGGCCGCCATCTTCGTTATTTCCCGTTCAGTGCGCTCACGACGGGAGCGAAGGAATCAACGTCCTCGGCACCGACGATGACGTAGGAGAAGCCCCATCGTTCGCGTCGGGCGAGCAAGTCTTCAATCAACTTGTTTGGTGGGCCAACAAGAGCGAACGGCGTTTCTTCAACCATTTTTGGCTCGACACCCATCATCGCTGCAATGCCTGCAGCCGCACCAGCGGCATCGTCGGTGATATTGACGAGAAATGCGCGCACATTCATTTCGATGTCGGCAAAACGAGACCCGGCAGCTTGACGGACAATGTCAACTTTCTCATCCACGGCGGCAGCGTTCATTGTCGAAATTGCATCAGGTCCAACGACGCCAGCAGACATGGTGGCGTTGATGCCGATGATGTCTGCCTCACGGGCGGCGATTGACAGCACTCTCTTGCCACCGCCACCGATCAAAATCGGCGGGCATGGGGCCTGAACTGGCTTGGGAGTCCCGTTGTATCCAGTAATGGTGTAGTGCTCGCCTGAAAATGAGAACGGGCCTTGCGCCATGGCTCCCTTGATGACCTTGATGCCTTCCACAAAACGGTCAATGCGAATTTTCGCCGAGTCATAGGGAATGCCCATTTGCTCGTAATCGCTGATCATCCATCCGGCGCCGATACCGATTTCTAGGCGGCCATCGGACAGGACGTCCATGGTTGCTAGTTCTTTGGCTAGAACAGCCGGATGTTTGTAGTCGTTGTCCCAGACCAGGGCTCCGACACGCAGCGTCGTAGTGACATTTGCCGCTGTCATCAGCGCCGGAACCGGTGCCATTTGGTCGTCGTAATGGTCGGGCATCGTCAGACACGAATAACCCTGACCCTCGGTGCGTAGGGCCAGGTCCACCCATTCTGCGCGACTTTTAGCGCTCGAGGCTTGGACACCGAATCTGAAGGGGCGAAGAGGAAAAGACATAGATCAGACCGTAGTCCGTTGAGGGTGACACTGCTCTGCCCAGAATGGCTACTACCGTAAAGGTGTTGTGCGATTGATCACTTGGTGGATGCGTCTGTGCGTCGTCGTTGTGGCGGGAGCACTTATTGTGGCGGCGACCGTCGTCGCCATTGGACCTCGTCTATGGAACGCTACGAACGCCCATTCCGAGTATCCGGTGGATCTGCCCCCATGGGAGGGGATCGCCGAGCGGACGTATGTCTATGACGTTGCCGGAAATGAGATCGCCGCCTACGAGCTAGAGAACAGCCAGCCGGTATCAATCGGGCAGATCCCGCCCGATGTTTTGGCGGCAGTTTTGGCAGTTGAGGATCGTCAATTTTATAACCATCATGGGGTCAATGTCAGGGGCTTATTTCGCGCGACGTTGTCCAACTTTGAAGGTGGCGCACGCCAAGGTGCATCGACGATTACTCAACAGGTCGTCAAGGTTGAATATCTTGGTGGCAGCGAACGTGATGGTCGTTACAAGTTGTTGCAGATCGTTTATGCCTTGCGATTAGAAAAAGAACACAGCAAGCAAGAGATTCTTGAGCGGTATCTGAACACTATTTATTTTGGCAATAACACCTACGGCATCCAAGCTGCCGCAGAAGTTTATTTCGGTAAAAAGGTCCAGCAACTGACATTGATTGAGGGCGCATTTCTGGCGGGCTTGATTCAAGCACCATCAAGTTACGATCCGATTCGTAGACCTCAACAAAGTCGTCGCCGTTTCGGCGAGGTGCTAGATGCACTCGTGGAGGTTGGACTGACGACGGCGACTGAGGCTGAAGCGATCACCGTGTGCTTAGATCCGACTTCGCCAGAAGCCGAGAGTGAGCAGTGTCTTGGAAGTTGGCAAATCCCTGAAGTCGTGCGCACGATCACAGAAAAAAAGATCACTCGTACGCACTTCAGCGAAGAGGTGAAGTCGTACCTCTTAAACAAGAGCAACATTCTTGGTGAGACATATCAAGAAAGGTATAACAAGCTTTTCCGTGGTGGCCTAAAGATCTACACGACCCTTGATCCCGTGGCTCAGACCGGGGCTGAAGCGGCCCGAGACACCCAGTTGCCGGTCAACTCAGCGGGAATTGAAACGGCGATCGTCACATTGGACAGCAAGACTGGGGCCGTTCGGGCGATGGTGGGTGGCAAGCCCTTTGTGGCTGGACGAAGTGAAGTCAACATGGCTCTTGGAACACGGCAAACTGGTTCCAGTATCAAGATGTTTATTCTCGCTGCAGCGGTACAAGCAGGCGTTCAAAATGATGACCTCATTGATGGGGCGATTCCCTGTCCGCTGCCTAACCCAGATGACCCTGAGAATGTTTTTGAGATTACTGACGGTGTCAGTCGGCCTCTCGGACCGCTTGAAGAGATGACGTGGTATTCCATCAACTGTGCCTACGCCCGCTTGTCGCAAATAGTTGGTCTCGATCGAGTCGTTGACACCACATATCGCATGGCCAAGAACTTGTATCTGTATCCAGAGAGAAATCCTGCTGAGCGCGATCCGTTACGTCCGTACGCATCTTTTGCTACGGGGGCAAATGAAATGAGTCCGCTGGATATGGCCTCGGGCGCCCAGACCTTAGCGAATAACGGAATACATATGCAGCCTTACTATGTTGAGCGGATTGAAGGCCCACAAGGCACCGTGTATCAACACCAGGACGACGGAGTAGCAGTTCTGACTGCCGAGGCGGCGGCCAAAACGACCAGTATTTTGTCTGGTGTACTGATTTCGGGTACGGCACGACGTAGTCAACTTGATGGTCGCGTGGCCGCAGGAAAAACTGGAACGCAAGATAACAACACCAACTCTTGGATGGTGGGGTACACGCCTGATTTAGTCACCGCGGTGTGGGTCGGTCATCCAGACTTGTACTTGCCGATGAACGACATTCCGGAGTTTGTCGCCGTTGGTGTACCGAGCGTCGTAGGTGGCACCTTCCCGTCGCGCATATGGAAAGCAACCATGGACGCCGCCCATGCGGGTCGGCCGAGCAGTGTCTTTGCCACACCATTTCCTAATCTCCGTTTGGGCATGCGTTTGTATCTACCGGGCACGGACTGTTTAGTTTCGGTGACTACTGCTCCACGGGCCACCTTCGCACCCCCTGTGACGGTGCCCTCAGTCGATTCCACCGATCCCTCTGGTTCGCCTGTGCCGCCCACGACAACGACGACGACAACGACTTTGCCCCCGACGACCACAACCTCAACGACCTTGGTTCCGCCAAAGCCTGGAACGATCACCGATCTCAACACCACCGTTCCTCGTGGTCAGATTGACCCGACCTGGCCTGTACCAACTATTGATCCAACTCTGTACACAGTGGCTGCTTGTCCGAGTTAGGGCGTACAGTCGTGGCTATGGATGTCAAGGCACTCTACGAATTACAGAAAGTAGATACGGCTCTCGAGCAAGGCAAAGTGGCTTTGGAGAAATTGCCCGAGCGTTCACAACTACAAAGTGCTATTTCCGATCTTGCTGGTATTCGTCGCCGTCGTGCCGAGATGAGAACACAACAGCAAGCCATGGAAACCGAACTGACGGCCATTGAAAAAGCTTCGGCAAGTATCGATACCCACCATGCCAAACTTGAGCGACAAATGAAAACAATCATTGCCGCCCGCGAAGCTGAAGCCTTGCAGCACGAGATGCAGACCCTTGAAACGCAACGCAACGAACTTGATGATCGCGGTTTGTTGTTACTTGAAACCAGCGCCGCCACAGACGACGAACTCAGCCAGTTGGTGGAAGCCGAAGCCGCCGCTGTGAGTAATGAATCTCTTGCCAGTGCGGCGCTCGCCAGCGCTGCGCGAAGTAAAGCCGCAGAGATTGATGTCTTGCAAGAGCAACGACTTGTCGTCGTGTCAACAATTGCGCAAAGTGACATAGTCATTTATGACCGCTTGTGTGCTTCCTACAAAGGCATCGCTGTGGCCGTCATTCAACACGGTGTCTGCGGGGGTTGCCACATGGATATTTCTGTGTCCGAACTAGACATGATCAAGCGTTTGCCCGTAGATCAAGCCGCTGAATGTCCAAACTGCAATCGTCTTCTCGTTCGATAGCCAATGTTTTTCTGGTTCATCGGAACTTCAGTGTTATCTGTATGGTTTGTTTTTCGCGATTCTACTTTTGATTATCGGACGCTGATCATCGGCGTTCTCCTACCTGATGTCGTGGACGGGATCTGGGGTGGGGCTCGTGGACTGCATTCGTTGGCGGGCAGCGTGCTTCTTTTGATCATGGTGATGCTGACAACCATTGGTCGTCGACCACAGCGCAAACGTTTTTTGGCGATCCCGATCGGCGCCTTCCTGCATTTAGTCTTTGATGGGGCTTTCAACAACACGAAAGTTTTTTGGTGGCCGTTTACTGGCATCTCGTTTGCGGGGGACCGACTTCCAGTAGTTGATCGCGGAATGCTCAACATCGGTTTTGAAGTCGCAGGTTTATTGTTGTGCGTTTTTGCTTATAAGAAATTTGATCTCGGCAATCCGCAGCAGCGTCGTGAGTTCTTTCGTCGAGGGACCCTGCCATAATGACCGCAACGGGTTCAATCATCATCGTGCGCCATGGTCGCACAGCATTCAATGCCACTGGACGTCTGCAGGGGCGTGCCGATAATCCTCTTGATGAAGTGGGCCTACTTCAGGCCGAGCGCGTCGCTCATCATGTGGCACCGGAACTCGATGCGGACTCGCTCATTGTGTGCAGTCCGCTGATCCGCGCCCGAGCTACGGCCGAGGCGATCGCCTCATTGTGTGGTGCCAAGTTGATGATTGATGAGCGCTGGATTGAACTTGACTACGGCTCCTTCGAAGGTCGCCCCCAAACTGATATCCCAGCAGAAGTGTGGAAGCAGTGGCGTGGCGACAATAACTTTGCGGCCCCTAACGGGGAATCCTTGAATCAGGTGCATGCTCGCGTGACCGCCGCCTGCGAGGACCTTGCGGCGCAACTCTCGGGACGCACTGCGGTGGTGGTCACCCATGTCTCGCCGATCAAATCGGCTATGGCTTGGGCTTTGGGAGTTGATGTTGGGGTGGGTTGGAAATCTCATCTAGATACCGCATCGATCACCCGCATTGGTGTCACCCCGAGAGGGCCGATCTTGCGCTCGTTCAATGAGACGGCGCGTGAGAGCACGAATTAGGCAGAAAACTTCTCAGGAAAATATGGGGCTGACGGTGGCTTTGGCTAACCTAAAGTCTTCGCACATATGTGCCCGAATAAGGGGAATCCCATGCCTGAAGCAGTCATTGTTGCTACCGCCCGCAGTCCAATTGGTCGAGCCAATAAAGGTTCATTGATGTCACTGCGCACCGATGAAATGGCCGCCCAAATCGTGCGCGCCTTGATGGCCAAAGTTCCATCGGTCAAGGGCTCAGACATTGAGGACTTAATCATTGGTGTGGGTCAGCCCGCCGGCGAAGCTGGTTTCAACTTGGGACGTATGGTCGCCTTGTTGGCTGGCATTCCTGAAGCGCCTGGCGTTGTTGTGAACCGTTACTGCTCATCAAGTTTGCAGACTATTCGAATGGCTGCTCACGCCATCAAGGCGGGCGAGGGAGACTGTTTCATCGCCGCTGGTGTTGAAGCCGTGAGTCGTTACCAGTTCGGACTCGCCGACACTGCTCCCAACCCAGTCTTCAAAGGTCCAGGCGAGCGCACCAAACTGCGTGCCCTTGGTGGTCAGCCAGTATGGACTCCGCAAGATGGTTTGGCCGATGCCTACATGGCGATGGGTCAGACGGCTGAAAACGTGCGTGAAGTTGAAGGCGTTAGCCGTGAAGACATGGATTGGTTCGCCAAGCGCAGTCAAGATCTCGCAAGTGCCAATGTCTCAAATGGTTTCTTTGATGCAGAAATTTCTCCATTGACTCTTGAAGATGGAACTGTTGTTGATAAAGACGATTGCCCACGTGCTGGAACGACATTGGAAAAACTCGCTAGTTTGCCACCAGCATTTCGTCCTGACGGTCAAGTCACGGCGGGAAATGCGTGCCCATTGAATGATGGTGCTGCTGCAGTTTTGGTGATGAGCGATACCAAAGCCAAGGCCCTCGGCCTGACGCCGTTGGCGCGTTTTATTTCCAGCGGAGTGTCATCGTTGAACCCAGAAATCATGGGTCTCGGACCAGTTGAAGCCTGCCGTCAGGCATTGCGTCGCGCTGGCATGAGCATTGAGGACATCGACTTGGTGGAAATCAACGAAGCATTCGCCGCGCAGGTGTTGCCTTCAGCGAAGCATCTCGGAATTTCCATGGACAAACTGAATGTCAATGGTGGGGCCATCGCTCTTGGCCACCCATTCGGTATGACCGGTGCTCGCATCATGACCACTTTGATTCATGGACTACAGGATCGCAACAAGAACATTGGTATGGAAACAATGTGCGTTGGTGGCGGTCAGGGTCTAGCCATGATTATTGAGCGTCTCAGCTGAACTAAAAACCCGTTGGTGTTTCTGGTGGTGAGAATGTGCGGAAAACCGCATATTCTCACCACCAGTTTTTATGCCGGGTTCAGTTCGGGTAGTTTGCGGGCGAGTAATTGGGCAATGAGACCCACGATGAGAACGCAGATTCCAGCAATCGTGAACAAAGTTGGTGGTGAGACGTGTCCGTAACCCCAGGTTGCCAAGATTGCGACAACTGCTGCAAGAAGTTGATGGCAAGCGCCAGCGAGCCCCTGAGCGGCGCTAGCGCGACCTTCAGGTGCCCCTTCGGCCAATAGACCTTGAGCTGCCGGTGAACCTGTCGCTTGGGCGCACGATTCAACCATGCCAAGCAGAATCGGGATGATGGGAATAGTGAACCAGCCATAGAGCGCAGTGATTGGTGCGATAACCAACATTGACCAAAAGGCAATGCGCGCTTTGCCGCGTCGATCAGCCAGGCGCCCGCCAAATCGCGAAAGTAAAACGAAAGGTAACGCATACACCCCAAGGCTGAGGCCGACCACGATGTCAGACGCCCCGATATCGGTCAAAAAGCGATCCCACAAGGCTTCGTACATTCCAACCGGAAGTGCGATTGCTTCCAACATCAAAATGGGGACAAGCACGGCACGATGTCTCAATAGTCCGAAAGGTAAGCGCTGTCGGGCGGTTGAATAAGGAAGCGTCGGTAGGTGTTGAGTGCTGACGATGATAAGTGACATCAACGCCGATATCGAAAAAATGATGAATGGCCAACGTAGTCCGAGTGGCCCAACTAAGAACCCCCCGATCACTGGCCCAGTGACGAACCCTGCGAGGGCAACTCCACCCATCGCTCCGAGTCGTTCGGAGACACCTTTTTCATCAAGTGAGGCAATGAGTGCACGCGCCGGTGGAAGAAATAATCCACTACCGGCACCAGCAACTAAGCGCGCCACGATGAACACGATCAATGATGAGCCGGCAGCGAAAAGAGCGTTTCCAAGCAGCGCTAAAACTGTGGCGATGATCAGCAGACGTTTGGCGTGACCACGATCGGCGTACGGGGCAACGACGATTTGCATGACGAAGGATGCGAGAAACCCTGCGGCGGCGATCAGTCCCAGTCCACCATCATTGAAACCGAATTCATCTTGCAAGTTGCCCATGAGAGCGAAGATCACACTTCCGCCAGCCTCCATGGTGAACACAGCACCGAGGAGGACACGTTCAGTTCGGCGGTTATTGGTCATCGGATGAAAGGGGAGTCAGCGTGCGCGGTCGAAATAATCAAGCACTGCATCACTCAGGCTAGGCCATGCGCGGAGTGCTTCACCCGACCACTCATCAAAGTTGCGATCTGTGCAAGCGATAACTGCGACGTCCACGCGTGGGTCAATCCACATCATTGATCCCGATCCTCCGAAATGACCGAATGTTTGTGGTGAATTTTTGATTCCTGTCCAGTGTGGAGTTTTGTGTTGGCGAATTTCGATACCCAGTCCCCACGGATTCGGTTTAAAGGATCCAAGTCCTGGGATCACTCCACCAAGTTCAGGAAATTGAATCGTCACCGCTTCATGTGCAGTAGCGACACTGATCAATGTCGGTCGCATCAGTTCTTTCATGAACAGAGCCATATCGGCGACTGTGCTCAATACGCCGTAAGCCGGCGACGCCTTTAATGCCGTGTCATGCATCTTGAGGGGAGCGAAGATTCCTTCGTTCATGTAGTCAGCGAAAGTCATGCCCGTTCGTTCGGCGATATGGCGAGCAGCAGTTTCAATTCCAGTATTGGAATAGATACGTCGCTTGCCCACGCCCATGATGGGATTGCTCGTATCAAACCCGTAGCCCGCAGCGTGGGCTAAGCAGTGACGCAATGTTGAGCCCTGTGGACCCACAGCATCGTCGAGGGAAACCGAACCTTCCTCAACAGCGATCAGACAAGCCCATGCAGTAATGACTTTGGTAATGGATGCCAAGCGAAAGACTCGGTTGATCTCTCCGTGAGATGCGACGATCTCTCCCGAGCGGATAACGGCGCATGCCGCGTGTGGGACAGGCCACGAATCAATGGTGGACAGGATCTGTGGGAGCGATGAATCAGGCAAAGCCAGCAGAGCGTATGAGTTCAGCCACGCCGAAAGCCAAGTCAAGGCTTTGGCGCGCATTCAAACGCGGGTCGCACACGGTTTGATAACGCACATCAAGATCGGCATCAGTGAGATCGTCGGCTCCACCCAAGCATTCGGTGACATTGTCACCAGTGAGTTCAACGTGGATTCCGCCTGGCCATGTTCCTTCGGCACGATGAGCAGCAACAAAGCCGGTGATCTCGCGAATGATCTCGTCAAAGTGACGAGTTTTGCGCCCACCGACTGAGGTGAAGGTGTTGGCGTGCATGGGGTCGCAAGCCCAGACCACAGGATGACCGCTTTCGCGAACGGCTTTCAGGAGTGGTCGTAACGAATCTTCAACCTTGTCGGCGCCCATTCGACTGATGAGTGTGAGACGTCCCGGTATCTGCGCTGGGTTGAGTTTTTGGCAGAGCTCAAGGATGAACTCTGGGGTCGTCGACGGACCGATCTTGCAACCAATGGGGTTGCCGACTCCGCGCAAGAATTCAATGTGTGCTCCATCTAGTTGACGCGTGCGCTCACCAATCCACAACATGTGTGCCGAACAGTCATACCACGCACCAGTCAACGAGTCTTGACGAGTAAGTGCCTCTTCGTATCCGAGTAGCAAAGCTTCATGACTGGTGTACACATCGGCTTCGTGCAGAGCTGCGGTATTTTCAGTGTCAACACCGCAGGCGTGCATGAAACGCAAAGCGCGTTCAATATCAGTGGCAACTTGTTCGTAACGCTGACCTTCAGGACTTGAACCAACAAACTCTTGATTCCATGCATGAACACGTGAGAGGTCCGCGAAGCCGCCTTTGACGAAAGCGCGCAACAAGTTCAATGTGGACGCTGACTGGTGGTAGGCCTGCACTAAACGATCGGGGTTAGGGATACGTGCTTCAAGAGTTGGAGTTGGATCGTTGACAATATGTCCGCGAAACGATGGGATTTCGAGATCACCGATCTTCTCAGTGTCTGCACTACGGGGCTTGGCGAATTGCCCCGCCATTCGACCAACTTTGATGGTAGGTACTCCAAGGCTGTATGTGAGGACGACAGCCATCTGCAAAATGACGCGCAACTTTTCGCGAATGTTGTTTGCGGTGAACTCATCAAAGCTTTCAGCGCAGTCGCCTGCCTGCAGCAAAAAGGCATTCCCGGCGCAGACCTGACCGAGTGCATTTTGTAATGACCGTGCCTCACCTGCGAAGACGAGTGGGGGATATGAAGCGATCTGCTTCAGCGAACGATCCAATGCGCCCTGATCCGGCCAATTCGGTTGCTGGGCGGCGGGGAACGATTGCCACGATGTCGGGGTCCAAGTTGAGGCCATGAAAAAAGCCTAACGACCCGAGGCGCTAAGCCATCGGGTCGTTTTCACTGGGGTCTGCCCCAAGGCGCTGGAATACTCAGAAAGCGAATATGTCTTCGGCTTCTTCTTTGAGGCCGGCAACGGCTCGTGAGACCAAACGACGAGCAGCTTCGGCCGTTACGCCCAGTTTTTCGCCGACTTCACGGAAACTCTTGCGCTCGCCGTCAATGAGACCAAAACGGGCCTCGACGGCATAGCGAGCACGGGTATCAAGAGTGTCAAGCAACTTGTTCAACTGCTCGGTTTCGCCTTGAGCGATGATGTGATCTTCGGGGGTCGGGTCACCATTGGCCATCAGGTCGCCAAGAGTCGCGTCACCGTCGTCACCGATTGTCTTATCGAGAGAGACTGGGGTAGTGAGGCGATGGAGTTCGGCGTTGGAAAGATCCAAGGTCTCACCATCTCCGCTGGCCTGACGTAGAGCTGCGCGAAGGCTGGCCGAACGATCACCAGGAATACGAATCAGGCTGGCCTTCTGATCAAGGGCTCGACCAATGGCTTGACGAATCCAGAATGTGGCGTACGTAGAAAACTTAAATCCACGGCGCCAGTCAAACTTGTCGACTGCGTGCTCAAGACCGAGGTTTCCTTCTTGAATGAGATCTAACAAATCCATGCCCTGGGGCAGAGGGTAGCGACGTGCGATTGAGACAACGAGACGAAGGTTCGCACGAATGAATCGGTCTTTTGCTCGACCAGCTTCACGAATATCGCGCTTGACGGCCACGGTCTTATCGCCATTGGCCTGCTTGCCAGCGGCCTCACGACCTTTTTCAATGGCACGTGAAAGGACGCGCTCGTCCTCAGCGGTGAGCAAAGGAACCTTGCCGATGTCGTTGAGATAGATGCCGATTGAATCATTCATGATGTTTGTCTCTGTTCGTGGTTTGTTCACTTCAACTCTGTGAGCAGGGGCCCTGGAGAATCGGCACAACCGATTTAGGGCACAAAGCAAACGGGGCTGAGTGGATTATGGAAAACGGGGGGTATTCGGACTGACAACTTGTGACGAGACCAGAATTGCTAGGGGAGATGGTCTCGAGAAGGAGTCATGAGGTTATCACGGGAAATTGGGTTTGTATAGGGTCGGAGGGTTTTTGGGGCACTTATTGTCGTTTATTTCTTCGGCATCTCGGGTCCTTTCCTTGAGTAATTTCTCTGAAGAAAACCGATTTTTTTCTTAAAAATCTTGAAAAGTTGCAGTTCAAATGGTGTTTCTTGGTGATAAACGACCTGAACCGCCTGATGTGTGCGCCCGTAGACTGTCAGGGTGGATATTTCTTTCGCCCCTTCTATTTCGGGCAAACCTCGAATCGGGCTCTTCGGCGGCACCTTTGACCCTCCCCACGTCGGTCATCTAGTCACGGCCGTCAATGTGATGTCGGCGCTGAGGCTGGACCTAGTGATCTTGATGGTGGCAAATGTGCCTTGGCAAAAAGAGCATTCGCGAATCATCACTCCGGCAGCCGACCGTTTAGCGATGGTCCAAGCTGCCGTGGCCACTGTGCCTGGCTTGTTGGCAGGTGGCTGGGAGATTGAACATGGTGGTCCCAGTTTTACGGCAGACACTTTGACTGCGCTGCATGACGAATATCTTGATGGTGAGTTTTTTACGATCGTGGGCGATGATGCAGCCAGTGGACTCACAACATGGGAGCGCTACGAGGATGTTTTGCGTTTAAGTCAAGTCGTTGTCGTTGATCGTCCTGGTGCACCAGTTGCTTTGTCAAAAGATATTGCCTGGGTCCGAGTTGAAGTTCCACGACTTGAGGTTTCAAGCACCGATCTTCGTTCACGTTTCACTGACGGACGACCACTCGATTATTTGGTGACGCAACCCGTTCTCGATGTCATCAGCCAACGCAATTTGTACGGAGCAACGCTCAAGGTGAACTCATGAATAGTTTGTTGCAACAGCGTCGTCGCCAAACAATGTTGAACTTTGGCGCAGGGTTAATCGTCTTGGCTTTGTTGCCGATTACAGGGGTTGTCGCCTGGCGTGCAATTCGTGATTCAAACGCTGCCCAGGGTGTTATCTCCTTGCCATCGCGAGCGGTCCCTCTGACTCCGACAGCGATTTTCGCGGTCACTGATGAGGAGAATTTCTTGACTTCCTTGACGGTGATGGCACTCACACCGCAAGGTGCTGGTGGAACCGTGATGGTGATCCCCGTGGGTGCCCTCGTCGGAGGAAGGCCGGTAGGTAAACCTCAACGCCTCGCAGATGTCTACGGCTCAGATGGGGTTGAAGCGTTGCAGAATGCGGTTGAGGCGATGACGAATAGTCAGATTGATCAAATCACCGTCAACGGCGTTGACGGGACCGCTGAGCTGTTGGCGCGTGTTGGGACTGTCAACGCCACATTTAGTTCTGACGTGATGGACACTGAGTCTGAAATTTCTGATGTGATTTCCGAGAAGGGGTCAGTTGATTTGGCTCCGATGGAGATGGCAGCCGTCTTAGCAGCGCGCGATATTTCCGGTGACGAGGCAGGGCGTTATCCAAGTATCAAGGCGACTTGGGAGGGCATCTCGTTGGCAGTTGGTAGTGGCAGGCCAGGAGCAGTCCCCGCTGTGGTCATCGCCGATGTGGGGGCACAATCACCTGCAGATATGCCTGCATTTATGTCGGCTTTGTTCGCTGGCCCGATCAACATTTGGCAGATTGATACCGAACGCATCATTGATGCTGAACGCAACCCCAAAGATATTGATGTCTACCGCTACAACGCTGGTGAGGTAGTGATGGTCATGGCCAGTGTTGCACCGAGTGCGATGGTCGCCGTGTTGCCCACTCTGACTGTTCAGGTTGATAGCCCATTTGACGACTCCGCTGTCACTCAAGACTCGGTGTTTCGGATTTTGTACATGGGAACGAACGTCGTTTTGGTTCGCGTAGTGGCTTCGGTACCACCCCCGGTCACGATCATTAAGTATTCCGATGAGATGGATCGTGCTATTGCCGAGCCATTGACCACTATGTTGGGTGAAGTCGTTTTTGAAAAAGCCACCGAACGGGTGGATGGCGTCGATATACAAATCGTGCTTGGCGACTCATTTGTGAGTTTCATGAGTGACGGCGCCAAACCAAATCCAAATATTGCTCCGCAAGATCTAGTCGCCAAAACGACTGATGCTCCATCAATAGAAACGACTCCATAATGGCGACCACCCCAAAACAAGCAGCCTCTTCAGACAGTGATGATTCGGTCAGACCAGAAACTTTCGAGTTGGCCTGTATCGCTGCTCGGGCTGCTGATGATAAACAGGCGACGAACACCATCGTGTTGTCCGTTGGCAATGTTCTCACGATCACCGAACTCTTTGTCGTGACTGGTGCTTCAAACCCGCGGTTGGTTCGTGCTGTGGCGATTGAGATCGAAGATCGCATTCGCGAAGTGTGCGGTCGTTCGCCAGGTCGCACCGAAGGCCATCGTGAGCAGTCGTGGGTGCTACTGGATTACGGCGATGTCATCGTCCATATCTTCCTTGATGAGACACGAGAGTTCTATGAGATCGAGCGCTTATACAAGGATGTGCCGCGCTTGGAATGGCGCGCCTGATCCGTCAGGATGTTTAAGTATTGCTGAGCGGGTTTCAGCGAGGCGCCGTTCCTTGGTATCGTTGGCATGTCTCGCAAGGGGCTGTAGCTCAGTTGGCAGAGCGCTTGCATGGCATGCAAGAGGTCAGGGGTTCAATTCCCCTCAGCTCCACGTATGAAGTCCCAGGTCATTTTTGAGGGGTTGACTCCGAAATAGAATCTCGCAGCAAGTTCGGAGTCGAGCGACTACGAACAGGCATCACAACGACGGCAGTCACCACAAAGGATGCGGAATAGATACGCACATAATTGCTATAACCAAGTGCAAGTCACTAAATCCCTCCATGTGTTTTGCCGCAAATTCGAACTATTGATGAGAGTCCCTGCCGCGGACAGGAAAACTACATTCGAATATTCTTGGGGCCACAAGCTTTCGGCGGGCGGACTTTCTGTCCGCAAGCATCTAGGCAACCCGGCTAACATTGAGGGGTGGACTACGCGGCGCTTTACACCTATCGATTTAAAGATGTCGACCAGCAGCAGCGCATCAAGGTCTGGGCACCCATCAGTCGATTCGTGACGGCATTGGCTGGCGAGCCCCAGCGAGTGCTTGATCCGGCTTGTGGTCTAGGGGAATTCATCAACTCCTGCCCCGCATCCGAAAGATGGGCCGCCGACTTAGGGCTCGACGGATCCACGCTCGATTCGTCAATCAACTTCCTCAGTGGCTCCTTCTTCGATGTCGATCTGCCGGACTCACACTTCGATCTGATTTTTCTCTCGAACGTGCTCGAACACATGCACAGCCAAGAACAAGTGAATGAATGCCTGGTCAGAGCCAAGGCAAAACTTAGGCCCGGTGGAACGATTGTCGTCATGGGTCCGAACTTTCGGTATTGCCCGAAGGAGTACTTCGACTGCGCTGATCACACGGTGATCCTCACTCACGTAGCCGTCGAGGAGCACCTCTATACGGCCGGCTTTGAGATTCGTCGCACCGTGCCTCGATTCCTCCCACACTCGTTTCGATCCCGCCTTCCAGCTTGGCGCTGGACCACGAGCGCGTATCTAAAGTTCTCACCCATTTGGCGAGTACTC
>Ga0114966_10003143_pt1 | contig 14615 bp, 13 predicted proteins | sample M_130207_XF_Meta_FD_87029 | JGI IMG/M metagenome (GOLD analysis project Ga0114966, IMG submission 87029) | Freshwater microbial communities from Lake Montjoie, Canada to study carbon cycling - M_130207_XF_MetaG | ecosystem: Environmental > Aquatic > Freshwater > Lake | place: Lake Montjoie... | reverse complement strand
GGCCTGCTCAGCCTCACGCTGGCGTTTCTGATTCTCCCGCTCCCTTTGCAGCGCATCTTTCTGACGGTCCACGTTGGCCTTCAATTGGGTGATCCGCATCTGCTCTGGTGTCTGGGGCTTGATGGGTTTGATGGTCTTGGGTTTGGAGGGCTTGAGGGCCTGAGGCTTGATGCTCGGGGGTGACTCGGCAATTAGGTCATCCAACATTGGGTAGCCCTGCCCTCAGGGTGCGACATGCTGCCAGTAACGCGCAGACTGCGTGCGCTCGCAGTGCACTTGCTGCGGCTGCACCGACCGCCACAGCGCGGCACCACAATGCGGCGAATCGATCACCACAATGCCACGCTCGCGGTAGCGCTGCATCGGCGCCGGCGCAGGGTGGCCAAAGCGGTTGCGGTAGCCCGCCTGTACCAGCGCCAAGCGCGGTGCGACCGCGTCAAGAAACTCCCCGCTGCTTGAGCTTCGGCTGCCATGGTGCGGCACCAGCAGCAGGTCGGCCCGCAGAGCGGCCCCTGAGGCCACCAACGCATGCTCCTGCGGCGCTTCGATATCACCGACCAGCAGCGCCACCCGTGGCGGGGTGCCCGACTGGCTGGCGATGCGCAACACGCAGGAAAGCGCGTTGGGCCTGGGGTGCCCCGCGTAGTCGGCCGGCTGCGGGTGCAAAACCGAAAATTCCACGCCGTCCCAGTTCCAGCGCTGACCGGCCTGGCAACGCTGGACCGTGCGAACCGACTGCAGCACGTGCTCGCCTTCAATGGAACTGAGCAGCTCGGCCTGCGGCTGCATGGCCAGCACCGACAGCGCGCCGCCCGTGTGGTCGCTGTCGCGATGGCTCAGCAGCAGCCGGTCGAGTCGCACGCCCAGTGCGCGCAACAACGGCACCAATACCCGGTGCCCGGCATCGCTGTCCAGCGAATACCGCGGCCCAGCATCGTAGAGCAGCGCGTGGCCAGCGGTACGCACCAGCACCGCGTTGCCCTGCCCGATATCAGCGGCCAGCAGATCGAACTCGCCGACCGCAGGGCGTGGCGACTGCCACAGCAGCAAGGGCAGCAGCAGGGGCAGCCCGGCCAGTCGAAGCGTCCAGGGCAATCCCATGGCCAACAGCATGCCGCCGAGCAGGCCCGATGCGCCGACCCACCAAGGCGAGCGCGCCACCGCGAGCGTTGCAAAGGGCCACTGCGCCAGCCACTGCAAGAAGATACCCAGCGCGTCGACCGCCGTAGCCGCCAGCAACCACAGCGGTGCGGCCACAACGCCGAGCATCGCCAACGGCGTGATGACCAGCGTCACCCAGGGAATCGCCAGCGCGTTGGCCACCAGCGCCACGACAGACACCTGCCCGAACAGCACCAATGTCAAGGGCGTCAGCGCCATCGTGATCAGCGCCTGTTCGCGCAGCGCGGCCCGCAGACGCGCGACGACCGCTGCCGCTGGCGTTGCGCGAGCCGCAGTGTCACCAAGGTCCGACGCGAACAACACGCCGACAGCGACAAAGCTGAGCCAGAAGCCCGCCTGCGTCAGCGACCAGGGATCCACCGCCACGACAACGGCGCAGACCAGTGACCAGACCGCCGGCCACGGCCAGCGCCGGCCCGACAGCCGAAGCAACCCCGCCGTGGCCAGCATCCAGACAGTACGCTGGGCCGGAACTCCCCAGCCGCTGAAGACGGCGTAGGCCAGGGCCAGCACCATCCCACCCAACAGCGCGGCATGGGGAGCCGGCCAGCGCAGGCATAGCCAGGCTGAGCGGCGCCAGGCCATGCCGACCAGCGCGCCGGCCAGCCACGCGAACATGCTGACATGCAGGCCTGAAATGCTCATCAGGTGCGCCACGCCGGTGGCCCGAAACAGGTCCCAATCCGCCCGCTCGATGGCGTTCTGGTCACCAACCACCAGCGCGGCAATCAGTCCGGCGGTCTGGCGCTCGGCGACGCGATCGAATATCCGATCGCGCACCCCCTGGCGCGCGAGCTCCACCGGACGACGGCCGGTCTGGCCCAGCGGCTGGGCGGCGGCATCCTGGCTGCCCGAGCGCACATAGCCGGTCGCCTGCAAGCCCTGCTCCCACAGCCAAAGCTCGTAATCGAACCCATGCGGGTTGCGGTTGCCGTGCGGCGCGCGCAGGCGCACCGTCATCTGCCAGCGTTCTCCGGCGCGCAGTGGCTGCGGCGGGCGCTTCAACTCGGCGAAGTCGTCTGCAGCGCCCAGCGGCGGCGCGGTCGCGCTGCCTGGGTACCAGCCCAGGTAGATCAGCGCCGGCAGTGGCACGGCCTGACCGTCAACCGCGGTACGCGCGTCTTCCACCTGCAGCCGGAAGCGTGTTCCCGCCTGTCCCGACTGCGGCATCGCGTCAACAATGCCCCTCACCCGAAGATCCCGGCCTTCAAGTTCGACCGCGAGTCCATGGCTCTGGAACACCGACGCACGCCAGCCGGTCTGGCCAAAGCCGACGACGGCACAGGCCAGCAGCAACGCCAACGGTCGCCAGCGCAGCGCCCGCCGGCTGCGCCAGGTCAGCACCAGCGCGACCGTGGCCCCCAGAAGCAGCGCGAGGTAGACACGCCCGTCGAATAGCCGCTCCTGCGCCAATTGGACCGCGCTGCCGGCAACAAAGGCCAGCAGCGCCGACGCGATGGGCCGGGCGGCGCTGCGGGGGGACGCGCTGTGCATCGGCCCATGCTATCGACCGTCGTCGATAGCGCCTTGCCGCCGGGCAGCCCGCGCCACCTAGAACGCTGAAGACCGGGCCGTCCTGGCCAGGCCCGCTTTCGCTACCGGCGTATTAGAGCGTGAAGGTGAATGCGTCTATCAGCGCGCCGGGCGTGCGCGAACCGCCAAGCGCACGCTGAAAATAGGTGTCTACCGCTGGCTGAATCTGCGCGCAGGTGCTCAGCGCGATCAGCTTGCTGCCCAGCGCGCTGTAAAGGCTTTCGTCCCAGCGCAGATCATTGATCGGGCCGACGATTTCGCCGCCTTGCACCCAGAAGCAGGCGTAGCGTGTCATGCCGGTCACCCGCGCGCAAACCGGGTCGCTCCAGTTCAGGTAATGCAGGTTCGACAGGTAAAGCCCGGTCCCGAGTTCCTTCAGCACGTCGGCTGGCGCCAGCGTACCGGTCGCCACGTCGACCGCGCGCGGGCTCTCACCCTCGGTCGCGCCGTTGGCCAGCAGACCGTATTCCTTGGCGCTGCGCGCGCTCACCAACAGGTTCGCCAGTTCACCGTCCTGGATCAGCGGCAGCCGCAGCGCCGACACTTCGCCCTGGCTGTTGAAGCGCGGACTCAAACCCATGGAAAAGTTTTGCGCGATGCACAGCTGTGACGAGAGCCTTTCCTCCTTTTCCGCCAGCTTCTTGAAGGGGCTGCGGCCCTGCTTCCAGGCCGCAGCCGACAACGCACCCCATCCCAGCATGCCGATCAAATCGGCAAAAGCGGTCGGCGCGAGGTAGCTGCGGTACGCACCCGGCTTGAGCGCTTGCGTCGGCCTGGCCAGCAGCGGCAGCAGCGCCTTGCTGCGCTCAAGGTTCACGGCCCATTGGGCATCGTCCCAGTGCGAGCCGGCGTAGTTGCCCTTGACCGCCTGCGGGCCGTTGTAGATCGAGTAGTCCAGGAAGAAGTTTTCAGTGGAAAACCAGTGGTTCTGCCCCTTGGAGTTGCGGTTCGCACGGATCACCACGCCGCCTGCGTAGAGTCCGGCCAGATCGCAACCCTCGGCCGGACCGACGACCGCCGCGACCACCTCCTCGGCGGCGAGCACCTTGCCGATGAATGCTTCGTCGCTGCTGCCGTTGTCGTGCATCGCCACCTGGTTCGGGTCATCCGGCAGCATCGCAAGCTCGGCGCGGCAACGCGCGAGCAGCGCGTGCAGCGCGGCATGGTCGCTGTCCAGGCGGCCGCTGAGGGTTCGCGCCTGATCGACCGTACGACCCTGGCTTTGCAAACGCAATGAAATACCGATCTGTTCCACATCGGTGTTCTGCCGGACCCGGTTGCGGTTGAAGCGCACGAACAGCGTTTCTTCGGCTTCCAGATTGACCGTCGCTTCTTCGCCGTCGCGCAGCTGCGCCAGCAGGTCGCTGCACAGCGCGTCGAAGTGCGTGCGCAGGCGTTCCGAAAAAGAATGGCTGCTCACGACTGCCCCCCGAAAACCTCGACGCCGCGAAACAGGCATGGCGGCGAGGCGTGGCCCACCCGGATGACCTGGCTCGGCTCGCCCTTGCCGCAAAAAGCGGTTCCATGCGCGCTGTCATCGCTCCCGACGCCCACCAGGCGGTTCCAGAAATCGACGGTGACGCCGCGGTAATTCGGGTTGCGGACGACGCGGCCCAGCCGCCCGTCCTGGATCAGGCGGCCGTGCTCGCAGCCAAACTGGAACTTGTTGCGGTAGTCATCAATCGACCAGGAGCGGTTGGTCGTCATCAACACGCCGCGCCCGACCCGGCCTATCAGTGCGTCGAGCGAGTCCGCGCCGGGCTCTAGGTTGATGTTCGCCATGCGGTCGATCGGCGCCCGGTTCCAGGAGGAAGATCGAAAGTTGGCAACCCCCGCCAGACCGGAGCGCCGCTGCGACTCGAGCGCGCCCAGGCCGCGCTTGAGCACGCCGGCTTCAATCAGCATCTGCTTGTCCGCGCGGTAGCCAGCGTCGTCAAAGGCGTAACTCGCAAACTGGCCTTCACGCGTCGGGTCGAAAGACACATTCATCAGTTCGGATCCGTAGCGCAGGCTGCCGAAATCGGCCGGTTGCACAAAGCTCCATCCTGCGTAATTGCGCTCGTCGCCCAGGATGCGGTCGAGTTCCAGCGGATGGCCGATTGACTCGTGTATCTGCAGCATCATCTGGTCGGGCATCAGCAGCAGATCCATCGTGCCACTGGGGCAATTCTCCGCGTCCAGCAGATCCAGCGATTCGCGCGCGACGCGCCCGGCCTGCTCGCCAAGATGGGTGCGGTCAAAGACTTCGCCGCCGAATTGTCCGGTGCGCGACCAGGTACGGGTCTGCGACTGCAGCCCATGGGCTGCGGTGGCGGCCAGCGCCACATCCGCCATCTGGAATTGCTGCTGCGTCTCGGAACCGTTGGAGGAAAAATAGTCGACCCGGGTCTGGATGATCATGGCGCGGGCGCTGCGATTGACCACCCGTGGCGAGATTTGCATCGCCTTGGAGGCGGCCAACAGGCAATCGGTGATCTCGTCCAGGCCAGTCTGGTCCAGGTCGCGCTGGCGCGGGCTGACGAATTTTCCGCTGGCCTGCGGCCGCTGCGTGTCGTCGAAAGCGTGAACCTTGTGCGCGCTGGTGGCGCGGGTGCTCGCGATCGCGCGCTCGAACGCGCGCCGCAACCCGGATGCGCTGAGGTCGGCGGTGGCAGCATAACCAAAATGGCCGTCGACCAGCACCTCGCACATCGCGCCCTCTTCCAGCGAGCTGGCGTTCGTTTCGGGTCGGTCGTTGCGCACCGCCCGGTGCGCCGTGGTCTCCCATGAATGGCGCACGCCGGCCCACGGCACCGATCGGGTCGCATGCTGCAGGGCGGCTTCAAAGTCGATGCGTTGGCGGCTCATGGTGGACACTCCGGTTTCGCCCGCGCTCCCGATCAGGCTGCGATGGCGATGGCGGCAAGCGCCGCGTCAGGCCGGCGGCCCGGGATAGGGCATGGCGATCAGGATGCTAGCGCTGTGCGGGCTTCGGTTGATCAACTGGCGTTTTTCACCCGGCGCAATGCAAGCCGAGTCATGGCGCCTGAGCAGGGCTTCACTGCGCACGCCGGCGAGTTCCGAAACCAGCGCGACCTCGCCCTCAAGCACCACATAGTGCTTTTCCAGCGGCGATGCGTCCAGGCTGGTGTGGCCACCGGGTGCGATCTGCGAGACACCCATCCACAGCGCCTGCGAGGGGCCCGCCTCGTGTCCTTGCAGTCGCAGGCAGCGCATGTCGAAATGGTTGGGCGCCACATAGGTGGGTGCCTGCTCAAAGCGTGTCAGGTGCATGGGGTCGTCCGGTTCAGGGCTGCAGCACGATGCGGCTTTTGGAGCCGGAAAAAACGCTGCGGTAGGCGTCGAGCGCCCGGTCCAGCGAAAAGGTGTTGTGCGGCAAGACCGCGAAGGGTTTCAGGCTGGCGTCTTCGAAGCCGGGCCGCAGTTCGTCGAGCAGTTCACAGGACCGAACGCAGCCCAAGGCCATCGTATCCACACCGACGAAGTGGTGCATGCCACGGTAAAAACGAAACAGGTCCAGCTCCACCGTCTGTCCCTTGGTGGCGATGATAAAAATCTGCGTCGCGCCTTTGGCCATCACAGCGTGTCCGGCCTCCCAGTAGGCCTTGTCCCCCGTGTTGAAGACCAGGTCAGTCCCGCGCCCGTTCGTCAACGCCATGACGCCCGCCGTCGCTGCACCGTCAGTCGAATCGACCACCTCGACCGGCTTGCTGGCGAAGCCATCGAATCGGGCCTGCCGCTGCACGGCGATCACCCGGGCGCCTGCGCGCGCCGCGAGTTGCACCGCGGCCTGACCGACCTTTCCGTTGGCGCCCAGTACCACCACCGTCTGACCGGGATGGACGCCGCCGGCACGCGCAAACCCTTCGCAGGCGGTGACGAAGGGAACCCCGACCGCGCCCGCTTCTGCAAAGCCCAGCCCCACCGGGCATGGCCTGACCGCGGCCAGCGGCAACACCATCCAGGTCGCGTGGCTGCCATTGCGGGTGATCCCGGTGTCGCCACCCGAGCCCCAGACGCGCATGCCGACCATGTCCGGCGGACCGGCCGCGACCTCTCCGGCAAAATCGCGCCCCGGGGTGCGGGGAAATACGGCATGGGGCATAAAGCCCAGCGCCGCCTTGACGTCGCTCGGATTGACCGCGGCGGCGCGCACCCGCACGACCACCTCGTCGGGACCGGGCTGCGGCATGGCCTGGTGGTTGCATTGCAGCGCCAAGGTCTCGATGCTGGTCGCCTTTGCCGGCAGCCACAGGCATTGCGGATCGTCGATCGCCATCTTTCAGCCCCGCTTCAGATTGAGCATCTCGCGCGCCTGATCGACCGACGCGAGACGTCCGCCGAGCTGGCGCAGCAGCTCGGCCGCCTTGGCGACGAGCTCGGCGTTGCCCTTGGCCAGAACGCCTTTTTCCAGATAAATATTGTCCTCAAGACCGACACGAACATGGCCGCCAAACAACCAGCTCTGCGCGACGATCGGGAACTCGGCGCGCCCAATTCCGAAGGCCGCCCAGATGGCGCCGGCAGGCAGCAGGTTGCGCGCGTACAGCAGCGTCTCGGGCGTCGCTGCGAAGCCATATTTCACGCCCAGAACGAAGGTCCACATGCCGGGGCCGTCCAGCGTGCCGTCCTGGATCAAATCGCGCGCTAGGTGCAGATCGCCACTGTCGAATATTTCGAGTTCGGGCTTGACACCGCTGGCACGCATGACAGCCGCCATCCGCCGCACATTGCGCGGCGTGTTGATGACCACATCAGGACCACTGTTCATCGTATTGAGGTCCAGCGAGCAGATGTCGGGACGGATCAGCGCGATGTGCTCGACCCGCTTTTCCGGCGGCAGCAGCGTGGTTCCGGCGGCGTAGATTTTCGGATCGTCTTCGCTGGGAACGTAGCGTCCCCCGGGGCCGGTGGTGAGGTTGATGACCAGCGAGCGGTGGCGCCTGCGGATACGGTCCACCACGTCGCGGTAGTGGTCGACGTCCATCGAGGGCCTGCCGGTTGCCGGGTCGCGGACATGGATATGGACCACCGCGGCTCCGGCCTCGGCGGCCGCCAGACATTCGTCGGCAATCTGTTCGGGCGTGACCGGCAGGTACGGCGTCTGCTCGGGCTTGGTCAGGTTACCGGTGACGGCGCAGGTGAGGAGCGTGGGGCGGTCGTGCATCTCACAGGCTCCTTCCACCGTCGACCACGAATCGCGAGCCGGTCGCAAAGCGCAGTGTCGTCGCGCAGGCCTCGATGGCCGATGCAATGTCTTCAACCTGCCCGATGCGCTTCAGGGGAATCGTGGCGGCGGCCTTGTCGTTAAAGTCGGCGCCGCGCCCCGGGACAAAGGCCGAGTCGACGACACCGGGCGAGACCGCCAACACCCGCACCTGCGGCGCCAGCGCCTTCGCCAGCGACTTGGTCAGCATGTCGACGCCCGCCTTGGCCGCCACATAGGCCAGGTTGCTGCCGGCGCCGGTGAAGCCGGCAATCGACGACACGTTGACGATCAACCCGTCGCCGCCGAGCTTGAGCAGCGGCGCGAAGGCCCGGATCGTGGCAAACACACCGCGCAAATTGGTCTGCACGATGTCGTCAAACAGCGCGTCGTCGAGTCCATCGAGATCGGCCGCCGCCACCGAGCGGGTATAGCCGGCGCTGTTGATCAGGATGTCGCATCGCCCCGCCCGCTCTAAGACCGATTGCGCGGCTGCGCGCAGGGCGGCGCTGTCGGTGACGGACGCGGTCAAAGCGAAATGCGGCCCGCCAGCCACCCCAGGCAAGCGATCCAGCAGCGCCTGCGCTGCGGCGCTGTCGCTTCGGTCGATGGACACGATGCGCGCGCCCAGCGCGCACAGCCTTCTGGCGCTCGCCATGCCGATCGCGCCCTTGCCGCCGGTGATGACGGCCAACCGTCCGTCGAGCCGGCTCTGCGGTTCAAAGCTCATGGGAATCCTTGTCCAATTTCAGGGGATCGGCGGCATCGGAAAATGCATCTCGCCGGGCTGCAGCACCAGGTCATAGTGCAGGGTATAGGCGCTGGCGGACGGCGCCGTGGCTTGTTCAAAACGCCCCACAAGGCTCTCGACGACCGAGAAAGTGACATCGGTGTGCAAGCGCTCGTCGTCATCGGCGAATACCTGCGTCACCAGCACCTGGTGGCCTGGCTTGGACACCATGAAATGCAAATGCGCCGGCCGGTAAGGATGGCGCCGCTGGGCCCGCAGCAGCTCGCCGCAAGGCCCGTCGGTCGGGACCGGATAACCGGCGGGGCGTACCGATCGAAAAGCGAAACGGCCGTTTGCGTCGGTGCGGAAACGGCCGCGCAAATTCATATCAGGCTGCGCGTCGTCCTGGTTTTCGTACAGGCCCACCGGCGACGCCTGCCAGACATCGACGACCGCGTCGGCCAGAGTTTCGCCGGCGCCGCTGCGCACAGTTCCCTGAACCAGCAGCGTTTGCGTCGGGTCCTGCGCTTCCTGACCACGGGCGATGCTCTGGCCGCTTGCGTACTCGGGGGCGCCAGCGCGCCAGAAGGGCCCCAGCAGCGCGGCGTCGGTCTTGTCGTGCGCCGGCGTGGACGCTGGCGTCGCGTCGTTGAGCAGCGTGATCAGCGTGGAGGCTCCCAGTATGTCTGAGGCCAGGATGACTTCGTTCTTTTTCTCGCTGGTGGCCTGGCCCAGACCCACCACAAAAGCGCAGGCGGCCTCGAACTCCGGTTCTGTGGGACGCACCTCGCGGATGAAGGCATGCAAGTGTTGGACCAAGGCGGTGCTGATCTGTCGCAGTCGCGGGTCGGGCGTTCGCTGCATGACCTCCAAGACCTGCTGCGTGATGTTGTCGGTGGTGACGAAGTCCATGCGTATCCTGTGCATTCGAGTGCGCCATGATAGCGTCCTCTTTGCCCGGGCCGCGCCGCGGCGCGCGCGTCAAACTTAGCGCCATGGCTGCGTGCCGTGCGGCATGGCCGGTTGCCGCAACCTGTGGCTTTGATGAAATATTCCGGCCACTGGGGCCGGATAGCGACGATTTCCAGCTATCGTCAAAGGCTGGGCGCCGCCGCCGTTTCGGCAGCCGCACAGTCCAACCCAAAGGATTTTCATGAGCAAAGCACCATCGGCCATCTCGCCCGCAGGCAGCAGCGACGTCGCGCACCATTTGCACCCTTACACCCAACTGCGCCAACTGGAGAAGGACGGGCCACTGGTGATCGTGCGTGGCGAGGGCGTGCAGGTTTTCGACGAGCACGGCAAGGCCTACATCGAAGGCATGTCGGGACTGTGGTGCGCCTCGCTGGGCTTTTCGGAAAAACGCCTGGCCGACGTCGCTTACCAGCAGATGACCACCCTGCCCTACTACCACTCGTTTTCGGGCAAGGTTCCCGGCCCGGTGACGGCGCTGGTCGACGCGTTAATCCGATGGGCACCGGTGCCGATGGCGCGCGTGCTGTTCGCCAACTCGGGTTCCGAATCGAACGACACCGCGTTCAAGCTGGTGCGTTACTACAACAATGCGCTGGGCCGCCCGCTGAAGAAAAAGATCATCGCCCGCAACAAGGGCTATCACGGCGTCACGCTGGCCGCCGCATCGCTGTCGGGTTTGCCCACCATGCACCAGCACTTCGACTTGCCGCTGCCCGATGTGGTGCGGGTGAGCTGCCCGCACTTCTACCAGTACGCCCTGCCCGGTGAAACCGAAGCGCAGTTTGTCGATCGGCTGGCCGTGGAGCTCGAGGACACCATCCTGCGTGAAGGACCCGAGACGGTCGCAGCCTTCATTGCCGAGCCAGTGCAGGGCGCAGGCGGGGTGATCATTCCGCCCCCAGGCTACTTCGCGAAGGTACAAGCGATCCTGAAAAAGTACGATGTGCTGTTCATCGCCGACGAGGTGATCACCGGTTTCGGCCGGCTCGGCCAGGCCTTCGGAACGCAGGTATTCGACCTCAAGCCCGACATGATCACCGTCGCCAAGATGATGACCTCGGCCTATGTTCCGATGTCGGCGCTGTATGTGAGCGACGCGATCTACCAGGCGGTGGCCGACGCCAGCGCCGCGGTCGGCGTTTTCGGCCATGGCTACACCTACAGCGGCCACCCGCTGGCCTGCGCCATTGCGCTCGAGACCTTGCGCATCTACGAAGCCGACGATGTGATCGGCCATGTAAGGCGGGTGGCGCCGCATCTGCAACAGGGACTGCAAGCATTCAAGGACCATCCGATGGTCGGCCATGTGCGCGGACTGGGACTGATAGGCGCGATTGAACTCGCACAAGACCCTGCGACACGAAAACCCTTTGACCCCAAGCGCGGCGTGGGCGCCTATCTGGTCGGCCGGGCCCAGGCGAACGGATTGATCCTGCGGGTGTTGCCGGGCGACGTGATCGGGTTTTCGCCGCCACTGGTGATCACCGAGGCCGAGATCGACACCCTGCTGGAGCGCTTTGCCGTCGCGCTGTCGCAGACCCAGGACTGGGTAAAAACCTGGCGCTGATCCATTGGACCGAGTCGGGCCGGGCCTGCTCGGCGCTGTGGCGCTCCGAACGCGGTGCGCCGGTGCCGCAGTGGGTGGAGATTGTCGACGACAGCACCACCGCAGACGCCGCCTACCGGATGGCATGCGCCGGAACGGCGATGCTGTGGCGCGGCGACTTCCACAACGCGCGCCAGCTGCTGCAGGCAATGGCACGGCGCGCTGAAAAACCGCCTCAGCGCAAGCAGCGCAGGACGCCCCAGACAGAGCTGCCGGTCGCTACACCGGCACAAGACTTTCACCGCCACCGTCTCGCGCAGTCGCAGCGCGCCCGGATGCTCGCGATGCTGCTGCTGCCCTTTGAAGGCGACTACGGCATCGCGCTGCGCCGCGCGCCCGACGTCCGGTTGGCCTGCACCGAAGCCTGGGGACCCGCCGCCAACGAATCGGGCATCCAAGGGGCCCCCGCCGCCAGCACGGACGCTGCCGGCTGCGATGGGGCACGGGCGACCGCATCCGTCGCGTCGCTGCGCGAACTGCTGGGCATCACCAGCGCCCACGAGTGGCGCCGCAAGGGCGTCGAAATTGCCGCCCTGGGCGCTGCGCCAAACAACCGCATCTACCCGCACTACGGCGTTTTTTCTCCGGTGCGCGGCGAATACCTGGCACTCGTGGCCAGCGCGCCGCTGCCCGCCACCCAGGAGGCCGAATTCCTCGCTTTTGACATCGGCACTGGAACCGGCGTCCTGTCCGCACTGCTCGCGCGCCGAGGTGTCCACAGGGTGGTCGCGACCGACCTCGACCCGCGCGCGCTGGCCTGCGCGCACCACAACCTGGCGCAACTGGGTCTCAGCGACACGGTGCAACTGCTGCAAACCGATCTGTTTCCGAGCGGGCGCGCGTCGCTGGTGGTGTGCAACCCACCCTGGTTGCCGGCGCGCGCGGGTTCGGCGATTGAGCGGGCGGTTTACGACGAAGACAGTCGGATGCTGCTGGGCTTCTTGGCCGCGCTGTCGCAACACCTGGCACCCGGCGGCGAGGGCTGGCTGATCCTGTCCGATTTCGCCGAGCACCTGGGCTTACGCAGCCGCGCCGCGCTGCTCGCAGCGGTCGCGGCTGCGGGCCTGCAGGTCGTGGGACGCCTGCAGGCTAAGCCGCTGCACCCCAAAGCCGGCGCTGCACGCGACGCGCTGCACGCCGCCCGCGCGGCCGAAGTCACTTCGCTGTGGCGCCTGCGCAGCCGCGAGGTCGCGCCCACCGCCTGATTCGCCCGCCATCAAGACCGGGCAGGCCGCAAGCAGGCGCCCCAGGCCGCGAATGGCCGATCCGCCAGACCCTGCGTGTCAAGCGCCCTGCGCGCAATGGGATAATCCGCATGGACGAGGGCTCCCGCCACCCCCGCCCCATTACCGCATGCAAGACCACTACGCAGCCCTCGGGCTCGCCAGCGATGCCACGCTGGCCGATATCAAGAAGGCGTTTCGCCAGAAGGCTTCTACCACCCACCCGGACCGCAACAGCGCGCCCGACGCCGCGATGCGCTTTCGCGCGGTGCAGGAAGCCTACGAAACGCTGGCCGACGTGCAGCGGCGCCAGGACTATGACGAAAACCGCCGGCGCAATCTGCTCGACAACCCGATCGAGGTAGCCCGCGAAATATGGCAGCGGTATTTCGACACCATGATGGACGGCGTCCACCGTACGCGATCCACACCGCCATGAAAATATCTCCCTTCTTCCGATCGCTGCGATCGTCCTACCAGGCCGAACTCGACGACATGGCTTTCGATTCCGAGGGCCGCAATGTCCTGCAAAAACGCCTTACGCAGCGGCGCAAGGAAATCGCTTTCTTGCTGCAGATGATACAGCTCAGCCCCGAGATGATCGCCGTGGTTTTTCACCAAGGTTTTGAATTCAAGTCGCAATCCGCGATGCAGCAACTGCTGGCGTACGCCGCCGAGGACCTGCCGGGCTGGGGCAGCGTGCAGCATGCGGTGGTGCTCGCGCCCTGGGCGCAGACACTTGGCGAACTGGTCCTGCGCGAGCGCGCGGGCGACTGGTTCCTGTGCGTTGCGGCAGCGCTGGAATACATGCACCACCAGCACGACGCCAGCCACCCGCCAGCCAAGCAGCAGGAAGAGCGCGACACCGACAGCGAAGGCGTCAAGAGCAGCGACGACGACATGCGCAACGAGGCCGGCGCTGACCGCGCCGAGGAAGCAGCCGACGGGGGCGCCCGCGAAGAGGCCGGTGCTGACTGGTTGGCTGAGCAAGGTTTTGACCGCAAAGACTGAAATACCACCGCGAAAGCCCTGATGAAGCATCTTGCCCTGATCGAGAAAACCCGCAGCCTGATCGCAGCCGGAGACGTTGTCGGCGCCGAATCGGCGCTGGTGCAGTTGGCCGATACCGAGGGCGACGGCGCGCTGATGCTGGTGCTTGAGCAACTCGCACCCAAAGACATCTTGGCCGTCATCCGCGAATACGACAACTCGAAGGAGTCGGTCGTCAACCTGCTGGTGACACCGCAGCAGTTCGCGCGTGCCGTGGTGATCGAGAAGCAGTACAAAGACCTCAGCCGAACCCATCTGCGCGGAATGATGAATGCAGTACTGTTCAGGCCCGATGCGGACCCGATCGAATTTCTCAATGCCATGGGCGATCTGGAAGGCGGAAGCGACGCGCTGGCTGACTATTTCTCCGAAAAGTGGAGCCGCGTCGAGGCCTTCGCCATCAGCGGCAGCTTCGACGCATCCGAAGATGGCGGCGAGATGCTTTCTGAAACCGCACTGCTGTCGTCGGCCTATGTGCGACCGCGCCTGGAGCAGGATGAGGTCGCCGATCAGGACTGGATGGAGCTCGCCTGGCTGCTACGCTACCGCTGCCCGGACCTGTTCATTGAAACGCTACTGGTGCTGCGGGCGAAGGTGCGCGCTTTCGAGAACGCCGGCGGCGAGGAACCCGAGGAGGCCGACGAGGACGACGGCAAGGTCGAGACCGGCGACACCGACCGTGGCCGGGTGACGCCCACGGTCCTGGAGTCGGACGAAGAGTCGGCGATCTAGATCGGTACGACCAACCCAGGCTCTGCCGCACGATGTCCAGCCAAAGCCCGTCGATCGCGCTGTACGACGCACGCCCTTTTTTCGAAAAGGCGCTGATGTTCGGTGTGCGCAATGGCATCATCGACCAGCGCAAACTAGACGCTATCTGCGACGAGGCCCCCAAAGGAATAGTGCAGATAGCGCGCTATTTTGGCAACGAATTCCTGCGGCCGGATCTGGAAAAGGCCAAAGACCGGATGCTCAACCTGGCGAGCCTGCAGCTCGAGCACGCCAGCGGCGGCGACCTGCGCCAGGCGGCGCAATCGCTGCACGCGCACTCGCTGCTGTCGCGTTCCAAGGCCGGTTCCGACATGTTGCGCGCGTTGCTCGCGATGCCGC
>Ga0114966_10003142_pt1 | contig 14616 bp, 13 predicted proteins | sample M_130207_XF_Meta_FD_87029 | JGI IMG/M metagenome (GOLD analysis project Ga0114966, IMG submission 87029) | Freshwater microbial communities from Lake Montjoie, Canada to study carbon cycling - M_130207_XF_MetaG | ecosystem: Environmental > Aquatic > Freshwater > Lake | place: Lake Montjoie... | reverse complement strand
GATTCCGTATTCGTATTGTGACAGATCTGGTGTTGTTGAATGGAGCGGATGGATTGTTTCAGGAGCGGGGGGATCCATGGGAAATTTGATATGCCGCGTCACCGCGGTTGCGACGCCCTTTCAAACAAAGATCCGTGCCGCTGTGTCAAAAAACGGGAGCCTGTTGTTGACTGCACGCACAAAAGAAACGATCTCGATTCGTCAATTGATGAAGAGACTCGACAAAACGGATGATCTCACGTGGAGACAATGATGATTGAACATACTCTGTCGGTTCGAGTCCGCTATTGCGAGACAGACGCCATGGGCTGCCTGCATCATTCGCAGTTCGTGAATTACTTTGAACAGGGCCGAACAGAACTGCTACGCGCCCAAGGGGGCTGCTATCGCGACATGGAATCAGCGGGCTTGTTTCTGGTCGTCGTCCGCCTCCAATGTAGCTATCACGCCCCCGCCCGCTACGACGATTTATTGACGCTCGTCACCCGAGTTGACAATGTCTCCGCAGTCAAGATCGAACACAGCTACAAACTTTTGCGAGGTGAACTGCTCTTGGCTTCGGGGACCAGTACTCTTGCCTGCGTTGATCACTCGGGAAAAGTTGTCAGGCTTCCCAATTCCATCACGAAGGCGTGAAACGTCGAAAGAGCATCACCGGCTTGATCGCTAAAAATCAGGACCGGCTGTTGCAATTCAATCTCTGGGCGTTAGGATTCGAATCACGACATGGGTGCTCTAGGCGTGTTGCCGAGAGAGAATAGGGAAGACGGTGTGAATCCGTTGCGGTCCCGCCGCTGTAACCGGGGACGAACGCTGCAAACGCCACTGAAGTCAAACTTCGGGAAGGCGCGGCTATTAGATCGATCCGGAAGCCAGAAGACCTGCCCAGATGTCGATTGAGTTTTTTCTACGGTTCTCGCTTCGGACGAGACTCCGCTGTTTTCTTTCGTAAGCGTGATACTTGAGCAAGAGGGATTCAGCGACGGAATTCCTTTTGTGAGAAGTCTTCTCCTGCGTTGGATCAGGCCGAGTTTTGTGGCAGCGTTTCCGTGGTTTGTGTCGACAACGGAGAATTGTCATGCGCGATGTGCTTGTTCCTGTCCCCAGCTCAACCCCGAATCGGTCGATGGAGTCGGAGGCCGACCCCGGAATCTGTCTCCGACGACTGAGCCAGAGCCGTCATTTGAGTCACCGTGGATTCACTCTGATTGAGTTGCTGGTGGTGATCGCAATCATCGCCGTGCTGGTTGCGCTATTGTTACCCGCCGTTCAACAAGCGCGGGAGGCCGCTCGTCGAACACAGTGCAAAAACAATCTCCGACAACTGGCACTCGCATTCCACAACTATGCGGAGACCTACTCCGGGCAGTTAATGCCCTATCGAATCGATGATGCGAAATTCATCGCCAACGCTGCGGCCTATCCTTCGATCGGTCAGGCTCGGTTTTGGTTCGGCAACGTGAACTATGACGAACCAAATCCTGCCGAACAGCTCGACGTTTCGGCGAGCCCGCTCGCACCGTACGTGGAAACGAATCGCTCCTTGTTTCAGTGCTCGACTTTTGATGAATCGCAACTGGATATCGTTCGGTTTGGAAAAATGTCGAGCGCCTACGGATTCAATGGACGCTATCTCGGCTATGGCATCGACTATGATTACTCGGATTGGCCAAACGTCACGCCAATCACGAAGTTTCGCAGGATGCGGGATGTCATGCAAATGACAAACACGCTGCTCTTTGCCGACAGCGCTCAAGTCGATTTTTCTTTGAATTTTCAGGAGGCTTGGCTACTTGAGCCGCCGAGCGAAAATTTTCCTAACATTCATTTTCGGCACTTCAACACAGCAAACGTTGCCTATGTGGACGGTCATGTAGATTCACGAAATCGTGCCTATAAAATTGAGGTCCCAGGCCAAAACTTCATCAGCTCCGCACAAGCCGACCGTATCGAAGAAAAACGACTGGGCTACGTGAGCGACGGAAATCTTAGTGATCCGGCCAAGCAAGACGAAGTCTATGACTTGTTCCTCATCATCGACAGCGACTCGCACAACAGCGTGTGGTGAGGCTCAGTCCCCCGTCGGAAGCCGCTCAAAAGCCCTCGCCACTTGTTTCGCAAAGCCGAAGCAACCAGAACTCCTCGGCTGAGGATTTCGGTGAGTCACGGCCAAAGAGCTGCGGGAAAAGAAGTGGGGCGGCAGGCCGCAGTGTCAATCTTTTGTCGAGGCTTGGTGCAATTGTCGTGAAGAGACGGCCGCACCAAGCCGTGACCATGGTCGCCACAGCAAGACTCGGGCACATGTGTCGAAAGTTCGGTTCGTAGACCGTTTTCGTGAACCCGGTTTTCGGCGTCCGACAGCGATTCACCGTGGACCGTTTGCCGAACCTGATCCCCCTGAGTAAACACATCCTCAGTAACACGTTTTATTTTCTAAGGAACCACCTCATGATTGGAGATTATCGTCTGTGGCTGTCATTGGCTCTTCTCCTCATTGCAGGTCGACTGCTTTTTCCCGCATTCTCGGGGGTTCGCTTGTTGCAATCGCAAAACGACGAGCGTCAGGAAGTGATCTATGTTTGCAGTGAAACCGGGGCGGCATTTTCTCTCCGCTCCAAGGTCTCTCCTGAAAAGAACCCCGAGACCGGACGGCTGACACTGCTGCCAGGACTGTACTGCGAGACATGCCATGCATGGAAATCGTGCCCCTCGTGGCAAATTCTTCAACATAACCCCTCAGCCCGGATCTGCTCGATGCACAAAACGTTGATGACCTTCAATGGCCCTCTAGAAAAAAAGTAGTCCCACGGACGGTCACGCAGTGATGGGGATGCCCACGCGGCCTGAATCTGGTTTTATTCATGTTCGGCTGCTGTCATTGACCCGCAACGTTTGAAGGACAAAAGACGCAGACTCTCGTTTGGTTGATCACTAAGTCCGTTTCGGCGTAACCCGGCTTTGTCAACAACGCCACCCTGACGTGTTGAGCTTTTTAACGAGGAACACAATGCCGCAATCCAAACCGATTTTACTGCTGACGCTACTTGCCTACGCGGTGGCGATGCGTCTGCTCCCCTACGGCTTGTCCAATTGCGATATTGAATACGACCGAACCATCATCTTCTATCCGTGGAATTTTTCTCCGCTGACAGCGATTTGCCTGATGAGTGGCGTCTGTTTTGTTGATCGACGGCTTGCCATGCTCCTGCCTCTTGGGGCCCTGCTGCTCAGCAATATCGGTATCGGGGTCCTTTCGGGACACTGGGATTGGGCCTTCCCCGCCGATACTTGGTGGCTACCCTACGTTAGCTACTCTGCTGCTGCCGGGATGGGCTCATGGCTTCGCTGTTGCAAGCCTCGCGATTTACTTCTCAGGGGCGTGTGCCTGGGTCTTGGTTTCGAAATATTCTTTTTTTTGGTGTCAAACATCCTCTGTGTTTACGGAACAGCCCCAATCTATCCTCCAACCATAGCGGGGGTTCTGGAATGCTATACCGCAGCATTGCCATTCTTTCGCAACGCATCAGTCAGCACTCTCGCCTACGTTTTGTTGATTTTCGGGCCCTTGGGCGTCTACGCATCCAAGAACTGTGAACGCTCACTCGGGGAGTTGGCTGCTGAACCGGTACAATAAGGGTCCCTCGTCTGTCACAAACTCAACCCGAGGCTCTTTTTCACGCATTTTTTTCAGCTGGAGTTGAACGACCGAATCGCACTCGTTACCCTGCACGTTCTGCGGCAGGCGTGTCATACCTTGTTTCAGATTTTTAGAAAGACCCGAATCCACGACGTTGCAGGTCATTTCCAAAATGCAACATGTAGCGAATTTTGCCAGTATCGACGGAAGGCTGATAACGTGATTGCTCCGCAAACAACTTTTATGAAAGCTGCCGACAAAGTCCATGGTGGCCGCTGTGAGCCACAATGGTTCGTGGTCGATGCCAGCGATTTAGTCGTCGGTCACCTAGCCACAAAGCTTGCCACCATTTTAATGGGAAAACACAAGCCCGAGTACACTCCGCATGTTGACACCGGCGATTTTGTGGTTGTGATCAATGCTGATAAGGTGCGATTCAGCGGACGGCCGATTAAACATGACGAAAATGAAAACTACACCAAGAAAATGTCCCAAAAAACATATACTTGGTATACCGGTTGGCCTGGGGGGCAACGCCACATCAGTGCTATCGATTTGTGGTCCAAAAAACCGACGGATATCCTAAAACTAGCCGTTAAGCGAATGCTGCCGAAAAATGCATTGGCTCGGCACATGTTGGATAAATTGAAACTATTCTCTGGCCCGAACCATACTCATCAGGCCCAGCAGCCGATTCCTCTACCCGAATTTCTACATCCGAATCGGGTTCAGAATTCCTAGAGGCCAACCATTGCCGACAGGAACCGTCCGTTAAAGATTTTGCCGAGAATAACGTAAAAACTCAGCAAACGGTCAGCACGACAACAACTTGGATTGGTAGTGAATTGATGGATGATCTCGAAGTTCCAGACACAGTCGATCTCATTTTTAGCCAAGACGAAACGGTATCCGTTCCCGTTGTGATTCAGCACGCGCCACGCGTGATTCGCGGGAAAATCGATCGTTTTGGCGTCGCGATGGGGACTGGTCGACGCAAGACCTCTGTCGCACGGGTTCGGATCCAGCAGGGGACCGGAAAAATTCAAATCAACAAGAGGGGTTTGGACGAATTTTTCTGCATTGAAAAGGATCGAATGACTGTTCTCAGCCCCTTGAGAGCGACTGAAAAAATCGGCATGGTCGATGTTACGATTCGCGTCAACGGTGGGGGCACGACGGGTCAGGCCGGAGCGATTCTGATGGGAATTGCCCGAGCACTCGAAGCGATGAATCCGAGTCTCTTTCCGATCCTCAAAGAGGGTGGATTTATGACCCGAGACAGTCGAATGGTCGAGCGTAAAAAGTACGGTCACAAGAAGTCTCGTCGCGGTTTTCAGTTCTCGAAGCGTTAGAAACAGTATCGCTGGAAATTGCCTGCTACGGCAAGTTTCGTCTTCCCCGTCGGATCAATTCCGGTGGGGATTTTTTTCACCTGCCCCCCACTCTGACATTTTTACTGGTCTCAGAGAAACAGACGGTGTTTATCAATCATCGGATCGGCAGAGGCGACGCTGGCTGTTTTTGAGCTGTCCGCAATCTCCGATGAGGGCAGCGGTACTGCATGGAGAAAAACGTTCCTGAGCATCCTACGGCAGCGACAACGCGGTTCACTCGTGACATCCCCTGCCGACGTGAGGCGTTGGCCTGCGGCCACGAATAAGTCAGGGGGGGCACTCTGGAAAATTGTGATCGGTTGGAGGGCTCGTGCCCAGCCATTTCTGTTTAAGTCGTTTCGGGGATCTCTATGAATAGCATCCGAAGTCTCCACGGATTGAATGTTTACAATCCACTGTTGCAGCCGGACGTCAAATTGATGCTGGCGGAGGATGACACTCTTGGTCTGCAACAGTTCTGCGAGGTTCTCAATCCCGTGATTGTTGCCGAAGTGCTTCACGGTTTGGAAGCTTCGCAGACATGGCAGGTCCTCGGTTCAACGAACATCAAGAAGCAGGCCGAAGTTTTTGAGCAGATTGAACCGTCGCAGCAGATTGAGCTTGTTGCTTTCATTGATCGCAAGCATCTGTCACAGCTGGTTGAAGCGATGTCTCCCGACGATCGCGTTGGCTTGCTAGAGCACATGGGTGACGAGCAACTCGAGTCGCTCCTGCCCTTGATCGCCCAGGCTGAGCGGGACGAGATCCGTAAGATGTTGTCGTATCCTGAAAATTCCGCCGGATCAATAATGACCACTGAGTATGCTTCTCTCCCCGAGAACATATCGGTCACCGAGGCTCTTAACAGGCTCAGGCAACAGGCACCCAATCGAGAAACGATTTACTACATTTTCGTTGTGGATGATGCACGTCGACTGCACGGCGTGATCACTTTGCGAGAACTGATTCTCGCTCGACCTGGCGCCATTCTCGCGGACGTAATGCAACGAAAGGTGATCTCCGCACATGTTGAAGACGATCAAGAAGACGTGGCAAAATCAATTGCCCGTTTCGACTTGATTGCCTTGCCGGTGCTCGATGAGCAGAGCCGACTCGTGGGCATCGTCACACATGACGACGTGCTTGATATCGTGCAGGAGGAAGCCATTGAAGACGCCTATCGCCAATCGGCAATCCAACCCCTCGAGCACAGTTACCTGTCAACGCCACTCCTGACAATTGCCTGGAAACGTGGTGTCTGGCTCTTAATTCTTTCCATCATGGCAATGGGAACCGCCACTGTCATGCGGGCCTTTGGTCACTTCGAAAATGACGACAACTGGCTCGACTTGTTTCTCCCACTGGTTCTGGCGAGCGGCGGCAACACGGGATCACAGTCGGCCACGCTCGTGATTCGCACGATGGCCACCGTGGCACTGACGCGTGGTGACAAATTGCGGATGGCCTTCCGAGAATTGCTGACCGGTGCGATTTTGGGGCTTTGCTTGGCGATGTTTTCGTGGATCGCCTTGCAGTTAATTTTTGGGCGAACATGGACGCAGGCTGGCGTTGTCGGATTGACGATTTCCTTGGTGGTTACCATGGGCAGCGTCACCGGTTCTTTACTACCCATGTTCTTCGAATGGCTCGGGATGGATCCGGCAATTATGTCCAATCCACTGATCGCTGCAATCAGCGACATTTCGGGCGTCGTGATCTACTTTACGGTCGCCATCGCATTGCTGTCTAACGCTTGAATGTTCTGCGACATTCGATCCGAATCAACGGATCCTCTGTTGACGTTTCGTGATCTCAAACTGTTGGCCAATCCCGCTCATCAGCAAACCGCGAGCTGACCGAAACCCTTAGCGATCGACTATTGACGACGCCAGCAGTAATTTAACGCGGTCCTGTAAATCATTCCGATTTCGGCAACACGAAGATTGAGAACGACTATGACGGTTTCCAAGAAACTCCCGCTGCTGTATACACATCCGATCGGTTCACTGCCACGACCTCTTGTCGTTCGCGACCTGCTCCGTCAACGAGATGAACGCCCGAACGATCTCTCGGTCCACGCAACGCTCGACGATTTCGTTCGATTCGCAATACGGCTTCAAGAGATCGCCGGGATGGATGTCGTCAGTGATGGTGAATGGCGTCGAACGCAATACATTCAAGAATTTCTGATGCGGGTTGGTGGATTTGAGGCTTGCCGGGTCTTTGAACACCAGGGCGAAGTCAAGATGTCATCCGTCGTTGTTCGTCGCATGCCCACAAAGGCCCCTGTGTTTGCCGATGATGCGCAGTTTTTGGTTGCAAATACCGAGCGATTTACGAAGTTTGCCCTCCCCAGTCCATTCCTGATTGCCGTTCGTTATTGGCACGAAGACTACAGTCGGGAGGCGTATCCAACCGCCCAACATTTTATGGATCACTTGACCGAAATTCTGGCGGTCGAAGCACGAGTGTTGGCGGAAATCGGAATTGATGTGATCCAGTTGGATGATCCTGCACTGACCTATTACTGCGATCCAAATTTAATGGCTGGCAAATCCATTCACGACCAGCGTTTGCTCAGGCTGTGGGATGCCAATCGAGAGGTGCCGGCGGCGGTGGAGGCCATCAACCGGATCGCTGATGGGCTTCAGGCAGAAGTTCATGTGCATTCCTGTCACAGCGTCTATAAACGACAGGCGGATGTTGTCGGCGACTACAAGCCGCTTCTTCCGAGATTAGACAACTTGCGTGTTGACCGGGTGAATTTGGAATTTGCCTATCCTCAAACCGGAGATGTCAGCGATTTGGATCTCCTGCCGAATCAGCTACAAGTCGGACTGGGTATCGTTGATGTTCGCACGGAACAGTTGCAATCGGTAGAGCAAATTGCGGGCATTGCGCGGGCCGGCATTCAGCGGTTGGGTGTTCATCGCATTGCTCTGAATCCGGATTGTGGATTTGCGCCGGACGCCGGCGAACCTCCAACTATCGATGAAGCTTATCAGAAACTCTGTCGGCTGACTGAAGCGGCCCGACAGTTGCGGGCGGAGCACTCTGCGAAATCAAGCACACCCCTTTGAAGTCCGATCTTTCACCGTTTATTGAAAACGTTCCACAGGCGAAACAAGAGCGATGAAATCGAATTCCAGAGCTCGTTTGAACGTCCTCTCGGGTCCCCTTGTTTCACTCCAACCATCCGGCTACGCTCTCCGACGAACTAGGCCGTCGCACTAGTGCGACGGAATTTTTTTTTCTTGGAAAGGTAGGTCTTTCGTTAATGAACAAGCTGCTGACCGCTGTCTTTGCTGTGGCAACCGCATTGAGTATCAACTGGTCATTTGCCGAAGAGCTGACGATCGGTTCGAAGGCCCCCAAATTGGACGTGAAAGAGTTTGTGAAGGGGGACGCGGTAGACAGGTTTGAAAATGGAAAGGTTTACATTGTCGAACTTTGGGCCACGTGGTGTGGGCCTTGTAAGACCACGATTCCTCGCTTAACAAAGCTCCAAAAGAAGTACACAGATTTAACAATCATCGGCATCGCCATTCTGGAAGAGGATCAGACATTGGTTGCTCCATTCGTGGAGGAAATGGGTGAAAAAATGAGCTATCGCGTTGCTCTGGACAATGTTCCCGAAGGGGGTGATCCGAAGGACGGAGCGACCGTCAAGAACTGGATGGAAGCATCTGAACAAAGTGGCATACCAGCCTCCTTTATCGTGAATGGCGATGGAGTTATTGCTTGGATTGGACATCCCGGCGAAATCGATGAGCCGTTGGCCATGATTATTTCTGGCAAATGGGACCTTCAAAAGGAGGCCTTGAAAAGTAAGGAAATTTTTGCTCAACGCAAAAAACTGGAGGCAACTTTCAAAACATTGCAGGCCCTTTTCGTAAAATTTCAAGACGATGGCGACTCTACCGAATTGATGGCTCATCTCGAGACAGCCTCGAAGGAACTTCCCGACCGGGCGGACCAGTTTTCGCTCATCCAGTTTCAGATATTGGTCAGCCCAAAAGGAAATTCCGATCAGGCCTTGGCACTTGGCAATAAGCTTCTGGAATCTGAACTCGGTGAAAATCCCGAAGCATTGAACAACCTCGCATGGTTACTCGTCAGTCCGGATCGCGTAAACAAGGCCGATCCCAATCTTTTGAAGTTCGCTCTGAAAGCCGCCATCAAGGCCGACAATCTTTCCAAGCGAGAAGACTCCTCGGTGGCTGATACACTGGCTAAGGTCTTTTTCGATAATGGACAATTTGACAAGGCTGTGGAAACTCAAGAGCGAGTGATCGAACTTGCGATCGGTACTCCGATGGAAAATGATCCCGGCATGAAAAAGCGGCTACGGCAGTATAAACGCTCGCTAGACGAATCCAAAAAGGATCCCTCTCCAAAAAAATGAGAGATCTCAACGCACGGAAACTCCCAAATGACCTCAATAAATACGGATGCTCCCTGAACGGTTTGAGAATTCCGATGGCTTGAACTTGTCGTTGGATGCTAAACCAGAAGATACCTCAGACATCAAGAATCAGCCCAACGGCGACTGGAGAACATCCTCCAGTCGCTGCATGCCGGTCAAGGAGCAAACACGATCAGGCTCAGCAGTTCATCCTTGGACAGTAGTCACGTGAGTGGCAACGACCCAACCTTGCTCCCGGAAGGACTGTTGGATCGCGTTCCTCTGTTGGATCATCGTCTTCACTGTGGGATTTCGCTGTCTCGACGCAGGCGAAACAGGCACGACAGTCTCTTCTCGTCGATGCTGGACGATTGCGTCTGCTGGCTAACGCAGGACGAGTCTTATGGTCGCAAGGCTCCATCGGGTCCATCCTGGCCACGGGTGAGTTGCGTGGTGATGACCACGTTTACGGCCTGAGTGCCGGCAGTCATGTTTTGTACTTGTTGGACCTCGCCAATGCCGAATCTGTTGGCGATATGCGTCTGGCAGGACATCGTTAGACACGGGACACTCATCGTCCCGGACGCTCGGCCGGAAGTCATTTGGCAGCAGTCTCTCGTTGACGACTGTGAATGAGACGAGAGGGCGGATCATGGGGGAAGTCCGATTGCACCGGATCGGTCTCAACCTGAACAGCCCGTGTTTTGGAACGTCCGTCGTTTTCGATATCGAGGATTCGAGGTACGCACGGGAGACGGCCTCGACTGTCAACGTCGAATACCGATTCAATCGTGCTGCCCCTGAGGTGAAGGCACCATTCGGCCGGGCATCGAATTCGTTCGGCACACCGGGCTAGCGCTGAAGTACTCACATCCGAATGCCACAAGCATCACGGTCGATTTTGGTGGCGATAGTCAGGAACATTTTTTCAACGGTCGTTTCTGCATCGGCGCTGATGAGACCCGTCAAGGAAAGTTGGTTTGTCGATCTCCGTGTTCTGTGACATGGTCAAACATTACAGATCTTGACGGCGATCGACTCGGCGAAATCACTGCCGTCTCCGACCGGCGTATTGTGATGTTGAAATCGGCTGGCTGCTCAGTCGAGCGGGCAAGCGACGCTCGTCACGTAAAATCTGGAGTCGGTTGATTCGATCAAATTTCGAAACCGCCGAAACCTGCAATCGAGCGCACGGTCGCCCTGCGACTTTGGCCGCGAATCTCGCATCGTGTCCAGGGTGACACGAGGACATCACTCCGTCTCCGTATTGTTTTGAAAAAATCTGAAATCGCTGCCATAGCTCGATTTTCAGGGTATCGCGCGCATCGTCCTTCAGACGGAGCGCCGTCACGCAAATCCGATTCGAAGTGAGCTCAATACCGCAAGCGAGACAGTCACGTCGTCCTTTCCGAGGCCTGCGTGACTGTCTCGCTTTCCAGCAAGAGAATCTCGGACAACCGATTCTCTTTAGTCAAGACGATCACAATCAGGTGCGTCAGCCGAGTCTGTCAGACTGAAAAATTACGGTCTTGATTTCGGATCTGTCGGGGATCAGAAATGCGGGCTAGCCGATCTCGGCAAAGTCTCTTAAAATCAATGGCAGTTCTCAGGTCTCTTGACCTACTGGAAACTCAGTCCAATCGTGGTCCGTCATTTTCCGCGTGTTGGCAGGGACACCAGCCGCTAGAGAATCGGTGAAAAAACGTTCTGTTAGGATTTGATTTCCGTGGAATTGAGTCACGTGCGATGACACGGAATGGGACACGGAAGCGCAGGATGCGGACTCCGAAAACGCGATCTCTGACAATCGGACCGACGACCTCAGTAGCCACGATCTTGTTGCTGTTGGTCGGGGTTACTGCATCTCCAGCACTTGCAGAACAATTCGAGTCTAGCTTCGACGGTCCCAGCATCAGCTGGAAAGTGCGTTGCCGTGATTCTGAGACGACGCTTCGGGTTCACGAGCGACGGCGTGATGCGGGACATCGGGGCGGAGCCGAATTTGTTGGATTGAATTCACTCCAGGACAATGTTTCTGTCCACATTGAACATCAGATCCCGGTTGCTCAAGTTTTGGATGAATTGGAAGCTCGGGTGTGGATTCATTCCGATCGTCCCGGTGCGGTCTTGGCATTGAGGATTGGGTTTCGTGGTCTCGTCGATACCAAGACCGGCGTTCCACTGACAATGATCGTTTCCGGCGATGCGTATCAGTCAGCCGGAAAGTGGCAACAGCTGACGTGTCGCACGTCGGAAAAAAACATCAACAACCAACTCCGAATCCTTCGCGCCAACAACCGCATTTCTATTGACCCCGCGACGATGTACGTCGATCGAGTCGTTCTGCGGTGCAATCTGTCGTCAGGGGGCACTCAAATCCTGCTGGACGATTTAGGCGTCGGGCCAATCGTTTCACCCCTTTTCGTTACCGATTCCAATGCCACAGTCACTCAAACAACCGCGACTGTCGATGAACCAACGAAGTCCGTTCCCGTCGAATTCCAACTCAAAAAACTGCGTGTTCAAGGGGAACCGTTTCTGCCTCGCATCATTCGGGACTCCGGGACGATCCCCGGGGTCTTGGCGGCAGCAGGATTCAATGTCGCGTGGGTCTCAGACCCGGATGCCAACACCGTCACGGGACCTCTGCGCCGAGAGGGACTGTGGTTGACGGCCACTCCTCCATTTGCCAAGGATACCAGTGGCGATCCGCTCGATTCGGAAGACGCCAGCCTGCTCCCGTTTGCCCGCAATACCGAACCGATCATTTTCTGGATGATGGGGACTCGATTGACCGCCATGGACCGGCCCAAGTTGCCCAGTTGGTCCAATCAGGTGCGTGATGCTGATCGAACATTCAAGCGACCGTTGGCCGCAGATGTGGCTGATGACGAAAAGTTCTGCTCGCGGCATTTGGATCTGTTGGGGATCAGTCGCCACGTCTTGAACAGTGAGACAACGCTGATCGAATATCGAGAGTGGATCGCTCAAAAACGCGAACGGGCATGGCCTGGAACACTTTGTTGGACTTGGATTCAGACGGAACCAACACCCGAAATCCTGAGCCTGACGGGATCATCAGGAATAGTTCCAATGATCGAACCCGAACAGATTCGCATGCAGGTCTATGCGGCCTTGGCTGCCGGTTGTCGCGGTCTAGGCTATTGGACCACAACCCGTCTCGATGCTGAGGGATCCGCCGCACGCGAACGCCTGTTGGCCTTGACGCAACTCAACTTAGAGCTGTCGCTGTTCGAACCTTGGCTGGCCACCGGGTCTTCTGTTCAAATCATACCAATGACCGTCGATTCTCGCGTTGATGTCGCCGCGACAACGCCGAAAAACCCTCTCGGCATGATGCCGAAAAACCCTCTCGGCCTCAAGACCGCTCACAAGAAATCCGCAACGTTTGATACCAACCAATCGACTAAGCGAGAATTGAGTGCCGCCCTGATTCGTTCTGAGCTTGGCGTCTTGCTTTTGCCAATGTGGATTGAAGACCAATCACAGTTTGTCCCAGGAAAAATGACGGCAAATAATGTCACGATTGTCGTGCCAGGAGGAGGCGAAACCGTTGCTGCTTGGGAAGTCTCGACGACGAAACGACTACAAAACCTGCCTCGAGAGACGGTGGCGGGCGGTGTGAAAATTGTTCTGCCCCGACTCGATCAAACTACGGCGATTCTGTTGACCTCAGACCAAGCGAACATCGAACGACTGAATCAACGAATCGCCGCAATTCAGGATCGCAGCGCAGCAGCCATCGTCGAACTTTGCCGACTGAAACTCGAGCGTGTCCGGGAAACCGACCTGCAGTTACAAAAACTAGGAGTCGGATTGCCCGAAGCGAAACAACTACTGGAAAAAGCCCAGTCCTGTTCTGAAAAAGCGAACGACGCATTCAAGCAACAGCAATACCACGCGTCTCAAACATACGCGCTTGATGTCATGCAGTTCACACGCATGCTGCAACGAGCACATTGGGACAACGCCGTGAAGAACCTTGCATCACCAATTACCAGTCCTTACACCGTTTGTTTTCAAACACTTCCTGCTCACTGGCGTTTCATCAGGGGTGTCACTGAATCTCGGGAGTCCGTTGCCGAAAACAAACTTCCCTCGGGTGAGTTTGAAGACCTCGACACTCTCATTGCGGCAGGGTGGCGTCATGAACAGCAAGCCATCCCCGGCCTCCACTCCGTGGCGGAACTGCACCCGTCCGCGAAGCAGGGGCAGTACAGTTTGAGAATTGCCACGCAGCAAACTTCGAGCGAGCAACAGCCACCCTGCTTGGGAAAAATTCCGATCTCGGTCATATCACCGCCACTTCCAACGCATGCCGGACAAGTTGTCAAAATCAGCGGTTGGACAAAACTGACACACCCCGTAGAAAGAAGCATCGACGGCGTCACAATTCATGACAGCTTAATGGGTAAGACGGGGGCTTGGCGTGTCAGAGTCGCACGCGAATGGCAGCGTTTCGAGTTGTTACGAGTCGTCTCAGAAAGCCAAGACATGACGGTTACAATTTCGCTGCACGGACTCGGAGAATTATCGATTGATGACTTGCAAATAGTGACGTTCAACCCATCGTACGAAATGACGGAATCGCTGATCCCGATGGAATCCGCAGTCAAACCAGCGAGATTCCTTCCGCTCGAAGCTCTCGACATCAAACGCCTCAACCCCTTGTCGAAACGAAAATGACAGCCGGTATCAAGCGGGTGATTTCGAGAAGCATCACCCGTTGTGCCACCTCCCAGCGAGAATAATGGCTAACCTCCGGACTATCGTTTCACCCGCTTCCCATTCGGTAACGCGACCCCGTGACGCCAGCATTGTCTCGGTCGAGGTCCTGAAGGATGGGATTAGAGGTCTTGATTGGCGTTGTTCCTGTGGGCGGGACCGCATTTTGCGACGTTGCTGCGGATGGAAGATTCAGGTCGTCGCCTTTCTTAACTCCTCCCGTCCGAATCGCGTCTCGACGATTTTCGGCAGGGGGGACAAAGAGATGATCATTGCCGTCTGAATACCAAGCCGAAAGTTTATCGACCGAGTGCGCGCCGGCAACGCGGCAGAATATTGCGATGGCGACAAGATTGTGGCAACTGCGACACTGAGCGATTTCCGCAGAGTCGGGCACGAATTCGCCGGAGGCATCATTGCGTTTCGATCCGAAAGGATGCCGGAAACCCTGGCGG
>Ga0114966_10003136_pt1 | contig 14631 bp, 11 predicted proteins | sample M_130207_XF_Meta_FD_87029 | JGI IMG/M metagenome (GOLD analysis project Ga0114966, IMG submission 87029) | Freshwater microbial communities from Lake Montjoie, Canada to study carbon cycling - M_130207_XF_MetaG | ecosystem: Environmental > Aquatic > Freshwater > Lake | place: Lake Montjoie... | reverse complement strand
ATATATTTCGATTTGTATCGATATTTAGAATTGGATTTAGAATTAGTATTAGAATTGGATTTTCTTTTTTTAACGTTAATTTCGTCATCACCAATTTTTTTAAATAATTCATTAACAATTCCTGCATGAACAAATAAATTTGAACCAATAATAACAGCAGGGGTTCGAGTACATCCTAAAAATTTACCATATTCGTTTCCTGGAGCAAAAGCATGTTTTCTTGCATCATAACCACTATTAAATTTAATATTAGGATTTGTTGGGTCCGAATATGAATCAAACCCAATTAAACCTTTTGCAGAAACATATTCTAATCTACCTAATGCATTATTTATTTCATGATTACCTAATAAAGATATCACAGCACCTCCTACTTTTATCGCTTGTAAATGTAAATCTGTAAATAATTTTAATATTTTTATATCAGAATGTTCGTCATCTAAAGTTGTTTCTGGTAAATCACATGACATTCCACCATAATTTCTACATCTATCAACTTGGTCTCCAACCTGAACTACATGAGTTGACTTTCCAATCCATCTCATTTGGTAAGTTATATCTGTGCGAAGTTCTTTTTCTCCATGAAATATACGTTTTGCGTCGAATGAATCACAATCATAATTGGCATCTTTGGTTTCAGATACAATTTCTGCAACTTTACTAATTAATAATAATTTAATAGCCATCTTATAATCTCCATGGATATCGCCATATGATATAATTTTATCAACTGGTTCAAATATAAATGGTACATACGGATACCCTTTACATATTGATTCAAATTCAGATTTAAAATATTTATTATATATTGAATCCATTATATTATATATTATGAATATATAATTTAAAACTTAATTTGTAAAAGAATAATTATACCCGTAAAAATTATTTACAGGAACATTATTAGCTGTTTGTTTTAGTGCTAATGTTAAGGGTAAAATATTAGGATCTGACCTAACTATCCCATATGATGCCATATCATCTTGATTAGAACTTTTGTAAAGAGGGGATTCTAGATAGGTTTGAACAATAGGTATTTTAGTTTGTTTGAAATCTTTTTGAACGATAAATCTATAATTTGTATTGTTACGAGTAATTTTATACAAATTTATCCTAGCATCTTCACTATCTGATATAACTTCATCTTGAGTCGGCTCTAGAGATATTTTATCACAATTTGCTGGATTTATAATTGAAGGCATATCATGAGGTGGTATATCTAATGCAAAATTTTCTACAGAGTCAACTGCAGTTGTACGAATATATAATCCTATTAATCCAAATAATAAGATTATTAATATAATCATTATAATATGTTTCATATGTTTTATATATATGATAGATAATATAAATAATATAAAAATATTATTTATAAATAATTTGTTAAAATATATTTGTTAAACCGTTGCAAGTGATGCCATTGGGGAAGACATAGGGGAAATACCTTGTATCGCTGCATGTTCAGATTCATCATCATGAACTTCATTTGATGCAATAACAGATGACACAGTAGAAGCAGTCGAAGATGAAGAAGTAGAACCATTAGATACTAAATCAGAAGATGAAGGAGACGAAACAGCACCACAGCTCATTTGAGGACCATTCCATGTGCAGGTCGATAGAGGTTCGGGCATTTTGGCAGGGTCTTCATAGGTAGGCCATTGATTATCTTTACGACCATATACTTGTTTAGAAACTTTATTGGTCCAATCTTCACCAAGGGGGGCAGCTTCAGTATAGGTGCCGTTTGCATCGACTGAAATATGAGCTGGTTCAGAAGTTAAAGCATTACTTACATTATGCATATTTTCTTTTTTAGAATATACTTGTAATGCCATAACTAATGCAAGAACAACAAGAGATGCAATTAAAGCAACATCTAATTTTCTTACAACAAGAAATGCAATTACAAAAAACATTAAAAATTTAACTACGATGTTATCCATAGATTTGGCAACACCATGAGGTAGTTTGGGAGCAAAAGTGCTAACATATGCAACTGCAACTACACTTAAAATAGATAATACATAATCATTTGTTAATACTTTGGTTGATTTATCAGATACTGCATTTAATTTATCCGAGAAAGAACTGGTTGAACTTGCCATTAATAATATATATTATATTCAGAATTAAATATTTTTTATAATCAAAATAAAAATAATAATATTATTCAAATATATCAAAAAATATTTATTATACTTATTCTTAATAAAAATATTATTCGGAATAAATTGAAATAAAATATTTCTATTATACTTATTCTTATATAAAAGATATAAAAATATAAATATATTAATATAATAAGTTTATATAGAATGGGTATTAAAGGCTTATATATTAAAAATAAAGGGTATTATATAGACAAAGAAACATGTACTGCTTCTCAGATAGAATCGATAAAAAAAGATCTTACGGTTAAACCAAAAATAGTAGATTTTGGTCCGACAAATACAAAAAATGACTCGGATGAAGAAGACGATGGATCTTATAAATTATATATTTCTACAAAAAAATACTTAATCATTCCAAGATATTATGGAGTTGAACATTTTGGAGAGTGTCCAATTAAAATGGTACCCGCAGTAATTAATCTAACATTTAAAGGAGTTTTGAGGGATTATCAAGGACCAATTGTTGAGAAAGTACATAAATATATGTTAGAGAAAGGAGGAGGGTTATTAAGCGTTCCTTGTGGACGTGGTAAGACATTAATGGCGATCTATCTGGCTTGTGTATTAAAAGTAAAAACTTTAGTAATCGTTCATAAAAGTTTCTTATTAGAACAATGGATTAAAAGTATTCAAGCCTTTACGAATGCAACCGTTGGGAGTATTCATGGAACGACGATTGATGTGAAGGATAAAGATTTTGTCATAGGGATGATTCAAAGTATTTCTATGAAAACATATGATGATGACGTGTTTAAAGATTTTGGATTGGTAATATACGATGAGGCACATCATTGCGCATCAAAAGTATTCTCTCAGAGCCTTCAGAAATTATCAATGAAATATACTCTTGCACTAAGTGCGACCCCCTATAGAGGAGACGGACTGATTAAAGTTCTTCATTGGTTTTTAGGAGGGACTATTTATAGAGAGGATACAAAAAAGAATGATCAAGTCATTGTAAAAGTATTTAATTATAAATCAAATAACGTGCTCTTTCATGAGAAGAAATTTACTTGGGGTAAACAAAATGGTCGACCTAATGTTGTAAAAATGTTGAGTAATCTTGTCGACTTGAAAGAACGTACCACGCATATTGTAAGGATTATTAATGAGATTCGAAGGGACCCTCAGAGGAAAATTATCGTACTATCTGAGAGGGTTGCTCATTTAAGAGAACTTAAATCGATGGTTGATGCTTTGTTAGAGGCAGATATTAAGGATGGTATTTTACTTCGGGATGAGATTAAGACGTACTTTTATATGGGGGAAAATAATCGTAAACAAAGAGCGGAAGCCGAAGCGAATGGGGATATATTCTTTGCAACCTTTGCAATGGCTAAAGAAGGATTAGACATAGAAAGATTAAATACAGTTATTCTTGCAACCTCTCAAAAAGATGTCAATCAATCTGTCGGACGAGTAATGAGGAAGATTTTATCTGATGGGGATGAACGACCATTGATTATAGATTTTACAGATTATTATTCGGCGTTTATAAATCATTCCAAAGAGAGAAAAAAGTTCTTTGCAAAATCACAATTTAATATTGAAAATTATTACCTAATGAATACTATGATAGTGGATAGGTTTGAGGATGATAATAATTATGATAATATAACTTTTAACGAAGCAGAATATAACAAGAGATTGTGCGATGCTCTACTCACAGAGAAAGTAGAATTGACTAAAACAAATAAATTTGAATTTGAAAAAACAGAGAAAGATGAATTTGAAAAAACAGAGAAAGATGAATTGACCAAACCAAAATCTAAAATTGAAACAAAATCTAAGACTAAAATCGAAACGAAATCTGAGACTAAGATTAATTTAAAGAAGAAAATATTTTAACATTTTTTATAAATAAAAATTGATTTAAAAATTAATTTTTATATAAATAACTTAACAAGATAAATCATATTTATCTTAATAAGATTAAAAACATATTAAATATGAATAAATCAAAAAATGATACTACCACAACTCTCCAAACACAATCTGCACAATCTGCACAATCTGCACAATCTGCTTTATCAGCTGTGTCAGCCCCATCAGCGATGTCAGCCCCATCAGCGATGTCAGCCCCATCAGCGATGTCAGCCCCATCAGCGATGTCAGCCCAACTTAAACAGATTCCATGGATTGAAAAGTATCGACCTAAATCGATTCATGATATATTGGTAGATCCTACAATACGAGCTGAAATAGAAAATATTATCACCCAACGTGATATCCCGAATATGATTCTGACTGGAACTCCAGGGATTGGCAAAACAACTACTTTGTTATGTCTAGTCCGACATCTATATGGACCCTATGCACCGGATGCTGTATTAGAATTAAATGCATCCGATGATAGAGGTATTCAGTCTATAAATTCAAATGTTATTAATTTTTGTAATTATATGAGGTCCTATTCTGAAAAGGATACTGATAGATATGCTCAACATAAATTAATTATATTTGATGAAGCAGATAATATGACAGAAAAAGCCCTACCAATTATATCAAATCTTATGGATAGGTATTATAAAACGACACGTTTTGTATTTACCTGTAATACCTCTTCAAAAATTATCGAATCGATTCAATCTCGTTGCAAGATTTTAAGATATTCTCGGATGTCTAATACAAATATTATTAAAAGATTAAAACATATTTGTTCGGAAGAAAATGTCCCGTGTAAAAAAAATGCATTAGACGAAATTGCTTCCTTTGCGAATGGTGATATGCGTTCGGCTGTAAATATATTACAATTAACAAATGATAAATTTGGTTCAATCACAATAGAAAATGTTTCATCTGCTTGTGATAAACCTTCACCATTTTTGATTAAAGAAATTATTATGGATTGTATTAATAATAGATTGTTAAATGCGATTACTAGGACATTTGATTTAAAAGCCAAAGGCTTTACTTGTGCAGATATTATAAATAATGCTTTTGGTACGATTAAATTAAATATTTGTTCGGATATTGAAGAAGAATTAAAAATGCATATCCTGTTTGTTATATCCTCATATATGTTTGCCGTATCCAAAACATTAGATACAGATGTTCAGTTAACGGCGTTCTTGGTAGAACTTTCTCAGATTAAAATTTAGATTAAAATTTAGATTAAAATTTAGATTAAAATTTAGATTAAAATTTAGACTAGGATTAAGCGGATTAAGCGGATTAAGCGGATTAAGCGGATTAAGCGGATTAAGAAGAATACGATTAGATATTATTTATCGGCATCCCTGTATAAAATTTTGGTATGTGTTGTGAAGTTATTTCCGAAAAAGTTTCAATATTATAAATATTTTTATAAGGGATATTATTAGTCATTATAACAAAACGGGTTACATTACTTGATAAAGTTCCAATATAATATGTTGAATTTACTAAGGCTGAAAAATCAACTATAAATGCAACATTTGATTGAAACGATTCTTCTTGAGAAAATTTTTTATTAAATTTTTGCTGGTCATAACCTTGCCTTTCGTCTGTTGAAAATGTGACTATATAAAATTTTTTTATATGGGATCCTATCAATAGTTCATATACTATATCAATAGTGCTGTTATCGTCCGTTGCAATAAATATTGTATTAATTTCTGGATCCAAATTCATTATTTTTTCAACGATTGATGGTATTTTATAAAGGTCTGGTATATCAGCTTCTTTTGTTGATTTATCAAATCGACCAATTTTATCTCCCATTCTGATATGAATTCCAATATATTTTCGATTTTTTAAGACGGCTATTTTTGAGTTAACAATATTTGTAATTTCTGGATTTAATTTCCACATTTGATTAAATAATAAACTTATTTTTTTCCGAATCAATTCATAATTTTTACGATTTAATAAAAAATGTGTATTCCAACCTTTATATGCACTTATTTTTTTCATATTTGAATAATTATGATCATTTTCAATCCATACTAAATTTAAAATTAATGTTTGAGCAGTTATTTTTTTATAATTATTTAATATCTTGACTAATAAAGAGTCTTCCGAAAAATAACATTGTATTCCTTTAAGATCTTCACATTTACTCGTCCAGTACATATCATTTAAATAAATAGTTTTGTCTGGATATTTAATATATAACATAATTAATATATCTATGGATGCCATAAAACCTATATTACCTAAAAAATAAATTATATTTTGTCTTTCGGATACTTTATCTAACTTTTCAAAAGTATTCGGCGTTATATATTTATTTAAATCAAACTTATATTTAGTCCCCCATTTCTCCATTATAATATATATAAATATATTTTTTTAACATGTATATAAAATTATATTATTAACATGTATATAAAATTATATTATATGTATATTATATATCGTTATAAATGGCAAACCTGGATAAAATGACAAACCCAGATAAAATGACAAACGTAGATAAATTCTTAATACGTGGCTTACAATTTACAACGGATGAACTTCGAAAGGATGTTATGAATCTTAATCAATTGGTAAACGATCTAACTCGAGAGCTTGAATTATCTAAGGGACAAATCTTATCATTAACAAATGTAAACGAATCATTACGAACTGAAATACGCACCTTAACTACAAAAAAAGAAACAATGGAGGGTTCTTCTGTATATAATTATTTACGATCATTTATTGCATAAATAATTTAATTTTCATATAATAATATTTATTTATATTATTATATTATAATGAGTAATTTTTATTCTTTCAATAAGAGTTTAGATGTTTTGGATACAACTTCTATAGTCGATGAGGAATATTCGCAGGAGGGAGGGTTAGGTTATGAGAATGTGTATGATATAATTAATAAATCATTTGATAAAACGGATACAGAAATTAAAAAAAAATATAATCCAAAAACACATGAAAAAAAATGTTCAAATTCTGATACGCGATTAAATTGTGAAACGGGAAAGATGTTAAAATATTTTATGAGGGCTGAAACAGAATCATATAAAAAAGCTCTTAAAAAAAATAAGAATGCAGATAGAAAAAAATATTTACATATTATTAATAAAAAACAGAACGGGGAATATATTTTAGATATAAAATATTTAATTGAATTTATTGATCAAATACAATTTTGGATAGGTATATTTATTGAACAACTAAAATCATGCGAATATCTTGAAAATATAGATCAAGATGTACTTGCAAAAATTATGCGTAATATTGTAGGAACAATGAAAGTAGATAAAAATCCGGAAGCCACAAGAAGCAAAATTATAAGGGCAAGAACTGACGCAGAAAAGGAAGAGCCTCAATATACACAATATAAGGATAGAGAGTCCGCAGAAAAAAAAAATAATGAATCGCTTGGGAGTAAAATTGTAGGGTTTTTTGTAAAAGATCAAGAAAAAAAAATGGCAATTACTGCAACTCTTGCTGTTGTAGCGGCTGGAACTGGAACAGGAGTAATGCTATTTTTTGATTTAAATCCTGTTACAGGACCAATATGTTTAGGTATAACTGCAATTATATATTCTGTTTTTAGAGTTTATAAACTCTTTAAATTTTTAAAATATGGAGAAAATAAAATACCTAAAAATGATTTTATTAAAAATTTATCAATATTTGCATTTAATACAGGTAACGAAACCGATTTAACATTTAATCCATTTTCAGAACCAAGTGAATTAACTAAAATAAAAAATGATATTAAAGATAAATTTAAAGATAAGACAGAAATTAATGTTACAGAATTATGTTTTAAAAGTGTAAAAAAAGCTTGTTTTATAGATAAAGATAAGTATAGTCCTGAACAACAACAAAAAATAGATGCCGAATTAAAAAAAAAGAAAGATAAAATTAAATGGTGGGAAGGATTAAGAAAAATTGCTCAAAAAGTTTCTCCATTAGATGAAATGAAATATAGAAAAAAAATAGTTAAAGGTATTATAAAAAGAATGGGAGATGTATTTAATGAAATTTCCCTTACAATTGACTCACCTAAAGAACAAATAGTTAATATTAATGAAGAACCTCCTTTGCCGTTAAATGTATCCGAAACTGAAGATTCATAAACTTATAACCTTAAAAAATATATACTAACACTTATTTATACAAATTTTTTTACATATCCCATTTTCTTTTTCTGTTGCACTAATATTCATAATCCCATCTACATCTATCTCAAATCGCACGACGAGATGAATTTCTCCCTTTAGTCTTATTGGGAGATTATCTAAAGTAAAGGTACCGAGTAAATTTAGTTTATCAGTTGTCAAAGCTTCTCCTTCAAATACTCTTATACAGACACTTGGTTGCATATCTGTAAAAGTAGTAAATGTTTCAATTTGAGATGCTGGTAAGGGAGTATTTTTAGGAATCATTACCTTGTGAATCCCCCCAGCGACTTCTATACCTACACTCATTGGACAAATATCGATTAATAACGTACCTTTTGTAAGAATATCTGCTTCAGAACTTAATATATTCGCTTGTATCGCCGCCCCGTATGCAACCGCTTCATCTGGATTAATATTAGTTCTTAATTTGCTCCCAAATATATTCTCTAACATTTGATGGATACGAGGGATCCTAGAAGAACCACCTACCAATACTACATCAGTAATCGCAGAGGGGGTTAGATTGGCATCTGACAGAGCAGATAGTACAGGTTTTGTACACCGTTCAAATTCATTCGCACATAACTTTTCAAAAAGTTCCCTAGTAATCGGAATGACTAAGTCATCCCCTTGAAAAAAACCTTCTACGACGATAGATGTATTTGTTTTATAGGAGAGAGCTTTCTTTGCATCTTCACACGCAGCGTGTAACGTTGTAAGGAGTTTTAGATTGTGACATGTATTATAGTACGAATTAATAAGTTCGATATGAGATTGTATAGGGGATTCTTTAGGAGATCTTGATAAGACTTCGTTAGGAGTTCTTGATAAGACCTCGTTAGGAGTTCTTGATAAGACCTCGTTAGGAGTTCTTGATGAGACTTCGTTAGGAGTTCTTGATAAGACTTCGTTAGGAGTTCTTGATAAGACCTCATAAAGAGTCCGAACCTGATAATAACTCAATAATAAATTTTTATCAGATTCTATAATTTGTGAGGATATTTTATTTTGAAAAAATTTCATCAAACAATATTTTCTCAAACTTAAATTAAAATCCTCCCCACCTAAATGTGTATCCCCACTCGTTGATTTAACCTCAAATATCCCGTCGCATATAGTTAAAATAGATACATCTAAAGTCCCCCCACCTAGATCATATACTAAAACCGTCCTTTCTCCTTCCAAATTTAATCCATATGCTAATGCAGCTGCAGTAGGTTCATTTATTATCCTCATAACATTTAACCCCGCAAGTTCTCCAGCCATTTTTGTAGAAAATCTTTGAGCGTCATTAAAGTATGCAGGTACCGTTATAACAGCATTCGATACGGGAGACCCAGTATAGGCTTCCGAGAATGATTTAATCTTTGAAAGAATAATCGATGATATCTGTTCAGGGGTGTACGTCATAGTACGTTCAGGGTATCTTATTGTGATGACAGGGTTATCTGAAGGATCTGAACGTACATCAAACATATAATTTTTAATATCATTTTGAATAACTTTTTCACTAAATTTACGTCCGATTAATCTTTTTACATCATAAATAGTATTAGCTGGATTATTTTTGGCTGCATTTTTTGCAACGTCTCCAACAAATACTACTATTTCTTCTCCTTCCGCTTCTGCTGAGAATGACACATAGGATGGAGTTGTTCTAAGCCCGTCTTCATTTGTTAAGATTTCTACTGAACCATTTTTATAGAGACCAACACAACTATATGTTGTACCAAGATCTATTCCTACAGATAAATTTTTGGACATTTTTATAAATAGTTATTATTTATAGATAAATCTTTATTTAATTAAAATAATTAATTAAATAAATATTATTATATTATTATAATATACTATATCTTTATGAAACGATATTCGAGTTTTAATATAAGCAATATCCCAAATTTCCCTGATATATTAAATAATAAATCAGCCTCTGCCTCTTACAATGATTTTTCTACTCATCATAATCCAAATATTATTCAAAAAAATATGGTTAATTATATTAAAAATCCAGATTTTTTTAATACGACCTCTAATACGACCTCTAATCTTGATATGACAAATACAGTAGACGATTCTCATATAGAATCGAATATTCCCCGTTCCAAACCAATTGATATAAATGGAGCAAAAAAAGTACATTTTTATATTGATAAATCTTCGAATGAATCTTTATATGAATCTGTAAAATCTAATTCAATTAAAATAGATTCAGAACGATTAGTTCCAACAGAAGCAAATATAGAACCTTTCGAACCGGAACAAATAGAACCAACAAAACCAACAGAACCAACAGAACCAGAACCTTTTGTTCAGGATGAGAATTATAGTACGATTGATTTTGATAGGAGAAATTTTAATGAGCTAATTTATAATGAAATTAATATGAAAGATCTAAACTCTGTTCCAGATTCTGATATAAATAATTTAAATTATTCTGTATATAGTGATAAAAAACTTAGTCTGAGTATATCCCCTCAAAATGAACGTATAACGTACATTAAAACAAATGAAAAATGGGTTGATTCGAATGTTATAAATAAGTGTCAAATTTGTTCGAATGTTTTTAATTGGTTATTACGAAAACATCATTGTCGGTCGTGTGGGGGTGTATTTTGCAACAAATGTTGTAATTCTTATATAGATATCCCAACAAATCTTATCTCCAAACCCAAAGAGGAAAAATCATATCGAACATTTATATCAAATACTTTTAGAAATATTGTTAATGGTACTAAACAATTAGTATGTATTGATTGTTTTAAGAAAATAGAACAATTATCTACGGTAGATGTCCTAATAAAGATATTTGCATATGTCGATTTAAAAGATTTATATTCGCTGATTCTGGTTAATCATACTTATTATATCGCTGGTCGTTATTATATTACAAAATATCGAGATATCCAATATAAAACTATAAATGTAAATTATGACCAATATGAACAACATATAATGTGGACATTGCGAGGGGATACAGTTGGTCATAGTATTTGGACTAGTGCATTAATTAAGACTGTTTTACAATATAATATCCCCAATAGAATCAGTTGGGTTAATAATTTATTAAGTCATATTATCCAGATTAAGTTAGATAAATCGACTTACTCTGATATCGTTGAGAAAAAAATAAAATGTTGGTCCCTATTATGTTCGAGAAGATGTCTTAGATTTTTAGATGTGGATGATTTAATAGATATTTTTGATTTTATATCTAAACAGCCTTGTAAAAATCATCATAAAAAAATATTATTAAATTTAACAAAATTGTTAATCCTAGAAGCCTCTAATAAATTTCATATCTATGTGCCATTAATATGTAAGACATTTACCCATCTTTTTAAAACGGAATTTTATTTGAATGATTTGGAATTTATTATTAATTTATTTTATATAATATTTGACATAGAACTTACTAATACTAACGCTAATCTTACTAATTCTAACGCGAATCTTACTAATTCTAACACTAATCTATCTAATACTAACGCTAATCTATCTAATACTAACGCTAATCTATCTAATCTAACTAATCTATCTAATCTATCTAATCTATCTAATCTATCTAATCTGATCAATCTAATTCTGTATGAAAAACTTTATACGGAAAGTTGTGCTTCTATTTATAATAATTATAATAATATCAATTCCCAAACATTTTTTAAACAGATTGAAAGATATATTATAAATAAATTCGGACAACAAATCTTGATAAAACAATTGGAAATGATTTCGGCGATAAATGATATTATATTAGATAAACCTGTAAAGTTTCCTTTTATAAATCCATTTAATCCAAATCTTTTAATCGTTCGGATAAATTCCATACAAAAAATAAACTCTAATACAAAACCTTCCTTTGTAGAAGCAGAATTATCTGATAAGAAGATAATTAGATTTATTATTAAAAAAGATAAAAATTTAAGAAAAGAACATTTAGTAAGTTGTTTAATCGGAGTTTTACAAGAAAAAATAAATATCTATTCAAAACTCAACGATTTGGCGTTTGATGAGATTCCATCCTATCAAATAATAATTTTGTCAAAAGAACTGGGTTTAATCGAATATATTGATCATACCCAAACGCTTAGAATGGTCAATAATATGGGTTATACTTTGCAAAATTATATCTTATCAAATAATAAAACATGTAAAATTGATATCGTAAAACAACGATTTGTAAATAGTCTTAGCATAAGTAGTGCAATTTCATATATTATCGGATTGGGTGATAGACATTTAGATAATATTATGATTACTAAATGCGGTCAGATATTTCATATTGATTATGGATACATTTTAGAAAGCCCCCTTACTCTTTTTGAGATGCCCCAAATTAAAATATCTGATGATATTATAGACCTTTTAGAAGGAGATAAATCAGAATATTATTCTGATTTTAAGATAAAAGTAATTAAAATATATAATATTCTTAGGTCAAATCGAAATGTGTTATATCTATATTTTAAAATAATCGCAGAAGAAAATAATCTGGATTGGTCTACGATAGAATCGAAACTCGATTTAAGAACGATGCTTGGAGTCTCTTATAAAGATATTGAAATAACATTGATAAATCAGATAGAAAGTGCAAATTCTTTATATAATATGTTTGGAGATATGTGTCATATGTATATGGGAAAGATATTTTGAGGAGTTTAATTAGATTTAGGTGATTTATATTTTTTTAAATATGTTTGTAACTCTTTATCTGTTGTTATAGCTTTAGTATTAAAATCAGCAGATTTTAATGTAAACTTATTTTGTTCTACTATATTTTCAATATATATATCATGATCCTTACTTACTTTTACTAAATCTTCTAATTTTGGAGTAATTTTACTCCTACTGAATTTTAAGTTTAAAGAGTTAACATCTCCAATCTTTAGATTTAAAGTATTACTATTAGCACTAATAATATAACTTACCTTACAATTCATGTGATTACTATATATATAAGAATTTTTGCCGGATAAATTGGGGAAATTTTCATGTGGTATTTCCCCAGATATATCATTATATGTTTTTGTAGCGTTTTTATCATCATATGCATGGTGTATTGGTAAAACAATATATTGAACCATTTGGGGGTTCACATTATAAATTAATTCAATTATATAAGGACATTCATTACGTTTCCATGCAATTTTACTAATTGTTATTAACGTACTAATAACAACTGGCGCTGGTTTAGCTCCCCCCATACTATTTCGCAATGTTATATATTTTTCTTTATATTTAAGATATTTCTGTTGATAATCCATATAATTATAATTTATAAAATAAAAAATTATAATATTAAATAAATTATAATCGATTATAATTTAATTAAAATCGTATATCAATTCGATTCAATCAAAATCGTATATCAATTCGATGAATATCATGCACCATTAGGGGTATGTTTAACATCTTACTAAGGTCCCTAACAAATTGTCTTACAAAAAATCCGGAATTAACATCAAGTTCCAAATGAATATACGAGATCCTATTAAGATGCAACGTCCCCCATTGCATCTTTATTTGATTTTGTCTGAAATCTTTTTCTTTATCTACTTTATCAATCGTATCAATAATATTCTTTCTAAATTCTTTATAGGAGATAATACCAGAACCAATAATCCTAGAAGAATTTATCTTAACCTGATGGAAACTTTCTGAGTAATCTTTTTTTTTTCTTTTATTTATAGCTTTTGTCGAATAATAATGAAATTTTTGATTAAGTGTAAGATTGTTCAATTCAAAATGATTTTTATGCGAATTAATAAACGTATCAAGTTCTTCTTTATTCGATGGTATATTTATTTTGGTAAGGTCCTCTGTCGGTAAATTTAAAGATTTTATTTCATCTAATGTAGCAGTATTAATAATTTCTAAAGAAGTTATTAATCCCAGTGCATCATCTGAATCCGTCTGAATCCCAATCATCACCATACATTGATAAACCTTTGTCATCGCTGTAAAATATCCCATGTTTAGACATTCTTCATTAAACAAAATTGGTATTAATCCTCTAGCCATTGGGTCGAGTCTTCCAGCGTATGCAAGTTTATCATGCGGAAATTTTTCTTGCAGTATCTTTATAAATTGATTAATAGTCAATCCTGCTGGTTTATATATAAGTTGCATCTTGATATGAAGTTATGATTTATTATAAAGTTATGATTTATTATAAAGTTATGATGAAGTTATGATGAAGTTATGATGAAGTTATGATGAAGTTATGATTTATTATGATAAAATATTTGTCAATTTTTACTGATTATTAATTTTTCCCGATTTATTAAGCTAAATCATAATAAATAGTTAAATGATGATTTTAATCATAATTTTCCGATTTATTAAGCTAAATCATAATAAATAGTTAAATGATGATTTTAATCATAATTTTCCGATTT
>Ga0114966_10003134_pt1 | contig 14632 bp, 6 predicted proteins | sample M_130207_XF_Meta_FD_87029 | JGI IMG/M metagenome (GOLD analysis project Ga0114966, IMG submission 87029) | Freshwater microbial communities from Lake Montjoie, Canada to study carbon cycling - M_130207_XF_MetaG | ecosystem: Environmental > Aquatic > Freshwater > Lake | place: Lake Montjoie... | reverse complement strand
TTCGGTTGCGATGTAAGTGATGTCGCACAACCATTTTTCGTTGGGACCACTCGCGGCAAAATTACGCTCGATGACATTTGCGGCAGGCGCAATCGTGTGATTGCTTTGCGTCGTTCGCGGATGCCACTTTTTGACAGTTTTTGCGCGGATATTCGCATCATTCATGATGTGCGCGACGGTCTTCACGTTGACATGAATCTGCCGCTTGCAAAGTTGAGCATGAATGCGCGGAGATCCATACACGCCGCGACTTCGCTCGTGCTCGCCGCACACTTCTGTCGTAAGCGAACTTCGTCGCAATGAACGCGCGGATGGAGTTGCATTTTTCCAACGGTAGTAACCGCTCGTACTCACCACAAGCACGCGACAACAATCGCGCACCGCATAGGTTGGCTGCAACTCATTGCGAATGCACATGAACTTCATGGATGCTCCTTGGCAAAGAACTGCGCAACTGCCTCAGCCAGTCATTCAAAAAATGCGCTCGATTTTGAGCATTCGATTCTTGGTACTTGGTGTTGGGCTTCAAGTTCGCGAAGTCGTGCGGTTGGATCGCTCGCTGTTGGCGAAGTCAGACCACCGGTTCCGCGACGGGCACTTGCAACCCAACTGTGAATGGTGTGAACGGGAATGCCAAGATTTTCCGCCGCCTTGCGCGCGGACAAGCCTTCAACAAGAACAAGATTGACGGCGGACTGACGAAACTCGGGTGTGTATTGACGCATAGTGACCAAAATTAATTCCCAGCGTCACGCTCCTTAATGCGAGATCAAACTCGCCAATTTTTAGTGTCCACCAAATCTGGGGAGGTCCACAAGCGCCCACGTCGTTCCTTCATTGCCCGAGTTCAAAGCAGAGGCTGTTCGCCTCTGTCAGATCGGGGATCGCACGATCAGTCGCATCGCGAGTGATTTCAAAGTCGCCGTGGATGTCGCATGGAACCTTTCCGCTCTCTCCCGTCACACGACCATCGCCGACAGCAGGGGAACGAGCGGAAACCACTCCGCAGCGAGGGCGAAGGTCGCCAATGTGCCACAATGTCGCCAGACATTCGTAATGCAGCTCCGCATTGTTACCTTATCGCACGGAACCGCCGCTTCGCAGTGGATGTGTGGGGCGCCGGCCCGCGACACTGGAAAAGCGAAGTCCTATCAATCCTTCGTTACCATCTGTAACATGACTTCAGGGGCAATCGACAGCAGACAACCGCGGAGCTCGCCCGTGACCTTGCCCGTGACCTTGCACACTCGCATCGGAGTCGTGAGCGATCTCGGAGTCAAAGTTCAGTGGCGATTTCGATTCATGGGTCCGGGGGTTCAGGTCACCCCAGCGACTGACATTCTCTGGATTGATACGGGCGGGAAGTGCACGCATGGAGTCATCGATCACCATGGTGCGAATCAGGCGACGACATGCGCGGCGAAACTCGTCATCGACCACGCCGATCTTGTCCACGAACACCTCGTCGCGCCGTGGATCATCGCGGCGCGGTCGACTGCTGTGCGAGACCAGCAGTGGTCTCCGACGCTCGTTACGCACTTCTCTCCCGACTTCGACGCGATTGCGGCGTCGCTACTTGCGATCGAACTTGTGGAGCATGGAGGCATGCCCTTGTGGGGGCCAGCGCTTTCTGATTACGCGCTTGAGGTAGATCAAGGAAGGACATCGTGTCGGAAGAAGTCAGCGACGCAAGTCGAGCCCGACTTGCATATGCTGATACTGATGATCTCGAATCTCAAACCGAACGACGCTTCGGTGCTCTGGAAAATCGTGCGAGAGTCGCCGATCCTCGGGCGATTTGGCTACGAATCGAGTGAGAATGTAGGCGAGCACGTAGCGGTGCTCTTGAGTGGGATCGCGCTGATGCACGAGGCATGTCACCGCGCCTACAGCGGCTGGACGCGTTTGGAGTCGTTCGCACGGCGCGTGTGTGCAGTGGTTGACGATATGGCGGATGCCCCAGCCTGGTTCCGCAACGCAGTCAAACTCTTGCACGATGAAGTGAATGTTGACTTCTGCACCTTCATCGACAATGACCAGCCCAACATCGTCGAGTGCGAGGTGCGGCTCCCTCAAGTTTCAGGAGGCGCGCGACTTTCCTGCGCCGCAATCGTTGTCAACCAGCCCCACAGCAAGTGCGACAAGTATTTCATCCGTGCGCTGGGCAAGAGCGGACGTCGAACAGAGTTCACGGTCATAGCAAAGGAACAACCCAAAGAGGTCGATGGGATCCCGCGGCACCGCACGATCGTCTCTGTCGACCCGGGATACGCCTTGGCGGAGGGTCTCGAACCGGTGAATCTCGCTGGGCTTGGCGTCACGATCGAGCGAGCCGAGCAGCGTGCGCGAAAAGACAAGAAAAATTCTGATTCAAAGCGGCGCGGACCGGCGAGGTTTTTAGAGATTCCTGGGATTTCGGATCCTTGGTACGACGGGCGTGATCACGAGTTTACGATCATCGATGGGCCGCGCGATCCGAGCGTGTTGAGTGCGTCAGAGATCGCAGAATTGGCGAAACAACCATTTTGGGAACCCGCGATGGACGGCGCCAAGCATTGGACTCGGCAAGTCGCGGATGTGATGATGTCCGAGGACCTCCCATTCGGGGCGGGGATGTCGATCGCGGGCGCGAGGCTCGCAGTCGCAGTGTCGAGCCACGCCGAGCTTTCGTTCAATATTGTCACCGGCGCAGTCGACCACTCGTGGGGAGACCGTGCGATTCGCGTGGCGATCGCTTCGATCTGTGGAGATGACTACAAGACGATCGCGCTTCCGGCGATGTCGATTCACTGCGGAGCGAGGGGCGCGGTAGTCGATGCACAGCGTTCCGATGCCAAGTCGCCAGGTGTCAGTGCGATTGATCCGAGGACGCAGAGCGTCTGCGCAGCTATCGACGAAGAGTGGCAGCGCGTTCAGCGCCTCGTGATGGTGGGATCGAATGCTGCGCGAGGTGGGAAATTGGCGCCGTTGAAACGCGTACTGCTCCACCTGTCGCAGGATCCTCGCGCGCAGAGTCAACGATCCTCGACTGGTGCGAGTCCTTCGCACCTCGCGCTTCGCGAGACTTGCTGGAAGGTATTCCATACGCACCGACTGATCGAGTCGACCAGCCGAATGCTCGATCAGCGCGATGAGATCGAGCAGCGCGCCGTCGCCGCTGCGATCAACTGGACAGTCGTGACGCTCGCCGTGGTTGGTGCAATTCAGACGATCGTTGCGGTGGCGGACTATCAACTACAGGGATTGGGCGCGAGTCAGATGGGCACCGTGATTGACGGTATCGCTTCATGGGGAGGAATGGCGGTCTTCCTCAGCGTGTTGCTCGGTCTGTCCGTCGCATGGATTCGTTATCGGAGCATCTCACGCTCGGGTTGGGGCGATTGCCGCGATTCATGGCGGCTGTCGAGTTGCGTGGGCGCTTGTCGTTCCTTTGTAAGGAGAATGATTCATGGACAATGAGACGGCAAACACGGTTGAATCGGAGCCGGTTCAATCGGTCGCTCAATCTGAAGACGAAGTTGCAAAACTGGAGGTTGACCCCAGTGCGGTCGTCGCTGCGATGGTCCAGATGCGTCTATCGTTCCAATCGCTTGTCGCGCACGCGGATGCCGCCGCTTCATCGATTGATGAAACATTGAAAGGCGTCAAGGATCGCGCCGAAGCAAGTGCGGACCGGGCACTCCTTGCATTGATAGCGAGCGCGGGTGACCGAATCGGTCAGGCCCAAGCAGAACTGAAGGCGGTTGTTACCGCGTCGACAAACGCAATGGAAGCGGCGCGACAACGATTGTTAGAAGAGTCGAGCGAAGTCGCACTTTCTGCGGAGCAACGGCGCGAATATGTCAAGCGCTACATGCCAGGCACGGTGGATCGGCAGGCGCAGGAGATCCTCGCGCTCTCTAAGGAGAGGGACGAAGCCCGAAAAGCCGCCAACGACCGTTTGACGAGCTCATTAGACGATCAAGCAAAGTCAGCAAGAATCCTCATTGAATTGAATCATTTGCGCGAAAATGAGAGTGCGGTCGCAATTCGCGAACGCGCGTTGGTTGCTTCCGAACAGGAACTTCAGGACATTCGAGGAATTCGCTCGAGGCTGTCCGCGGCAGAACTAAAAAATAGGTCGCACGAAAACATGGACGTCGCAAATCGTATGTCCCTCGATGAGGCCAACGAACTGCGGGATTTGAGAAGCAAGTCGTCTCAATGGCGGCAGATCCTCGCTGATCGCACGCCAGAGGAGCTCATGTCCGAGCGGTCGAAACTCCTCGGAATCCAGAAGGATCTTCGTGCCCGCGTCGACGCCTACGAGGCACTAGAAGCAAAGTTGGGATCGACACTGAATGAATATTCAGTGGCAATCCAGCGCATTTACGACGCGCACGAGGGGCTGTCGAAGCAATTCGGGACCTTGCTTGAAAGGGCGAACGAAGAACTGCAAGCGCCTATGCAACAGTTGGATCGTCGCATCGATTTGCTTGTGGACGAACGGGTGCGGGACATTCGAGACAGTGCAAATGAGGTCTTCGATGAGAACAAGGGTTTGGTGCAGGAGAACCGATCACTCTTGAGAGATAAGGCAAAAGATGCTGGTCGTTTCGAAGGAATTTTAGATATCGAAGGGCGGATCCTGGAATTGAAGGGTCATGAGAATCGTGTGCGTGAAGATGCCATTTGGAAGCTTCAGCAACTCAGGGACTCGCAATCTGCTTTGGAGGAGTCGGTCAAGTCGCGATCAGTGGAGGTAGAGAAGTTGAAGATAGACGCTGCAAAAGCCGTCGCCGATCTCCGCGGAGCCGAGTCCGAGCGTGACGCGATCCTGCGTGACTGCGAGGGGCTTCGTGCAGAGAAGTTGCGGTTGGAGTCGCATGGAAGTACCCATGAGGAGCGCAAGCGCGATATCGACGCGATCGATGGATGGCCGCTCGGCGAGGAGTTTGTGACGGTTGGGATCGATCGGGGATCCGACGAAGCGGGGTGGCTCAATGGAGTCTGTTCCGAGATCAAGGCGAAGGGGTTCAACTTTGATCGCCGGCTAGTCGAGAGTTTTCACACGGCGCTCAAGTGTTCCGAGATCGCACCTCTCACAGTGCTTGCTGGAGTGAGTGGCACAGGAAAGAGCGAACTGCCTCGGCTGTATTCGCTCGCTGGCGGTTTCCGACACCTCATGGTGTCGGTGAAGCCAGATTGGGATAGCCCACAGGCACTTTGGGGACACTACGACTATCTCGCGGGTGCATTTCAACCGACGGACACGCTTCGTTCATGGGCTGCGAGTCAGCGGGAAGGTGCCACGGGGTTCCAAGACGGCATGCTGCTAATCCTTCTGGATGAGATGAACCTCGCACGCACTGAACTCTACCTCTCGGACTTGCTTAGCCGATTAGAGAGTCGGCGTGGACGAGGCGAGGAACGTTTGTCGATCGGTCTCGGTGCGCGCTGCGAAGCGTATCACTTGCGTCTTGGAACCAATGTCCTCATCGTTGGAACCATGAATGAAGATGAGACAACCCATGCTCTCTCTGACAAAGTGCTAGACCGCGGAAATGTGATCCGATTTCCACGGCCCAGCGAGCTCGCATCTCGTGGCAGTTATGACCTGCCAGCGCAGGAGAGGTGGATCTCTGGGAAGATGTGGGAGGGATGGAAGCGCAGCCCGGACGATCTTCCTACAGAGGTGCGAACTGGTATCTCTAATCAAATGACAGCGCTGAACGGGGCGCTCAGTGAAGTACGGCGTGCGATCGGCCACCGCGTGTTCCAGGCGACTGAGTACTACATGGCGAACCATCCTGCGATGGCTGAATGTATGGGCGGCAACAAAAACGAGAAACAAAAAACGAATATTCTCAAGTGGGCCGAAGTGTTCGCCGATCAGTTTGAGCAACGGTTGGTGCCGAAGTTGCGAGGAATCGACGCCTCAAGTATCTCGGGTCGGCGATGCCTCGACCGTGTGAGAGAGGTCCTGAAACAGTTGAGTGTTGATCGCCTCGATCGGGCACTTCAAGCGTCGATCGACGGTTCAAAGGACGGTCCGTTCGAGTGGAACGACTCAGCCTCGCAATAGCCCATGGTGCGGAGCGAGTCCAACACCGTCGCGCCCAACGCTGAGTTCCAAGTCGGCAGTGTGATCGCGATCGCGGATCGTGCTTTTGGCTCGTCCATCGGTGCGCGAGTCACGGCATTTGGTGGAGCGGAGTTGCTCCCTATAAGGTCAATTTCGTCGGATGTTCTGGAGACCGTCGAGACCCTGTGCCGGGATTCAGTCGCGGCACCAAATTGGCGGGAGCGGGTTGTGTTGAGTTGTCGGAAGCCAATCGATGAAATGCTCCAACGACCGCACTCGATGGTGAAGAGGCTGAGGAGTCGTGTGCCATTGCGATCGGTGCGAGAACTTGACGAACGATGTCTCGCAACGCTCGCGATGAGATCGGGAAGGAGTGTGCGGGACAAACTCGCGCAAGATCCAAACTGCCTCGCTGTTCGCCGCGAATTCAGTTCGGACTTGATCGAATTCGATGTCACCCGCCGCTTGTTCGATCGGCTTTCGAATGGGAGCTTCGACGATGACGGGTTTGGGTTGCGCTCTGAGTTTGCCACGTGGCTACGTGCCTCCCGTCAGCATCCATTGATTGTGAACTGCACCTCGCGATCACAGATTCGACCAAGCAATCGGTTGCTGCGAGACCGAAACAGTTCGTTGATTTGGCGAGCGTACTTGGAACTCCGTGCCGCGGACGAAGTGATCAGAGATTGGAAGACACGTGCGAGGTCCATTGAACTTGAGTTCATCAGACTGCTCGTGATTGGCTGCTATGGTGGCAAAATTTTGCACTCAGAGCCGACGGTTGTCCGAGTTGATCTCACCAGGCTCGAGAGTTGCCGTGGGCCGATCGAGCTTGTGGTACGCACGTCTTTGACGACTTCTCGACGCGTTCACTTCGGATCTGTTGCGCCAACGGGCGAAACTGAGTATCAGTTCAGCGTGGCCGGAGAAGTGCACATTGATGTCGCACTGCGCCAAGGCGAAGCCCAGCTCTCGAGCCTCGGAGTCGTGCTGGATTCAATCCCGATTGCCAACCCTGAGTCACTCGTGCGAGTCGCCGACGAGATTGCGCGACATGTGCTTCCTGCAGGGATTCTCACGCCTCGGGTGCACCGTGCGAGGGGCGACGCGGTCGCTGTAGATCTATGCGGCAAACTGGTCGCGACATGTGCGATTGCGAACCACCAGTCTCCGGCCCTGACCGTTCAGCCACTACAGGCGGCGAACGTCTCGAACACCTCTGGGGAACAAACATGGGTTGGCGGTATCTGTGCGATTGGAGCGACCGCGTTCGTCGAGACGAGTCCTAGTAAAGTGTGCAGTGTTTGCGACGTGAGTTGTGGTGAGTCCGATGCGACGCGGGCGATGCTTTCGGCCGTCGCATTCAAGCCTTCCACCCTTGCGCTGATCACGGATGACAAGTTTGACCCCGTGCGTGACTCGGCATTGATGGCTGCATTGCCAGTTGTTGAGCGCGGAGCAGTTCTCCTTCCAGCCGCTGTCTGTGCCCTCGAGGCGAAAGGACTACTACGAGTGTTGAAAGACCGAAGCCCTGGCGATTGCGTTGCCGTGGTGACGATCGGCGAGAAAGTGCAAGTCTCGTGGTTGTCCGTCGAAGCGGAGTCGTCAGAGTCGCTGGTCTGGATCCGGCAGCCAGCGGTTGAGTTGGAAGGAGTGGACTTTACTCTCGACCTCGCTGATGAACTGGAATCGTGGGTTCCCAACGCGGATGAAGAGGGCGCTTGGTGTGTGGCAGATCGAGAAGTTGCAGTGGATCGGACGGAACAGTTTGGGAGTGGAGGCCGGCGAATTGGTGATCTACTTCAAACCGTTCGAGCAACGGAACTGCATCAACGAGCGATGGCGCTCCTATGGGTCGACCATCGAAGGATCTCGATCGCCGAGCAGTCTGTCGCGACGATCGCAAATGCGATTGGAGCGGCGGAGCACCACAGGATTTCGCGCGATGACCAGCTCATCGTTGCCGCAGCCAATCTCGGCCGAGATCTTCTCGCGCGGTCCGGTGGGGTCGCGCCCTGGTGGTTCGACTTGTTTCCTACGCTTACTTTGCGCGTGGGTGGTATCGCCGTCCCGTTGTTTGGCAGTAGCACTCGGCGGGAATTGGTTGCAATCGGTCGTCACTTCTCAAGGCGGTCAGCAGACCTGCAATTGCCTCAAGGCGAGCGGCAACTGCGACTACGTCTTGAACACTCCCTTGGTGGACGGGAAGTCGGGGCGTTGCAACTCGGTTGCTTGCTCGACGCGCCTCCGACGACAGCGCAGCGTGTGCATGTTGTGACCGAATTCGTGTATGGCGAAGGTCGATGGAGGCTAGCGCTGCGCACCGAAGCCGGGTGCGGAATACCTGGGGGAGAGATGGTGTTTCGACTCGGAGGTGAAGTTGGTCCGAGCGTGCGGCAGGAAAACCGTCCTCCGAAGTTGATGCCACCTACCCCTTTGGACGACGTCACATTCGATGACATTCTGAGACTCCTTCAGCGGGCATACGACGCCGAAGTGAAAGTGAAGGACGCAACCAACCGATGGAAGGGGGCGGGTCGACTTATAGACTGTGCCAAGTTTGATGACGCAGTCAGAAAGGTCTCGCGTGAGATGAGTGCGGTTGATGCGGACCTCAGAAGGACTTGGCCACCCAGTCTCGATTGGCAGGTTCCGAATCGAAAGGCTTTAGAGAGTGAAGTGGCAAGATTCGACGCATGGATTGCTGGGGTTCCATTTCCGGTGAAGGGAGTCGAAAAGAGGCACCGTTCGGTTGGGAAGCATCTTCAACACTGCCAGGATTCCGCAGTGCTTTTGAGAAGTAGGCTTCGGATCGCTTCAGACGCCGCGCTGCGCTCCCTCCAAGCCAAGTTGTCAACATGTCCACCAGTCGAATGGAACGCGGTCGCCGCACTCCTCATCGCGACCGCACCAGTTGGCTGGCCAGCTCGTTGGGAGGAGCTGATTCGAGTATTCATCAATCAGGTTCGATCCGCATTCGAAGTCAATCGTGGTGGTCCAATTCAACAGGACGGATTGCTGCGGATTTCGCAACTCGTTGGTTCGATGCCAGGACTCCATCAGGACTGCTCCTGCACAGTGGTCGAAGTGCTCGCATCCGCATGTGGTGAGTTTCTTCCGAAGTTGCGTAGTCCTCGGGACGTCCGAAATTGGTGCCAAACTGCGCTTCGATTGACTGCCCTCCGTAACAGTTCCCATGACCAATGGGTTCACTTTGCAAAAACCTCTCCTTGGGAACCAGCGCTTCGAGACGCGGCAAGACGAGTCGAGTTTGCGTCCGGCGCTGAATGCGCCTCACTGGCTCGATACTTGAACATCGAATCAAGCATGGATCCGATAGAAGTCGTCGTTGGGGTGCTGGACGGGACAGGTCACGCGGTTGAACTCCAAGTCGTGGAAGAGGAGTTCTCGTCGTGACCGGACAGCGACTCGCATCGGAACGGCGTGTTCAACTGCGTTCATTTCACTTGGATCAATTGCCCCAGGTCAAGTTCACGTGCAAAGTACGGACAGCGACCGATAGTGAGGGCGGCAGTTTTCCAGATCAGGCGGTGTTCGGCGTCTTGACAGTCGATCGTGAGGTACGCGTTGACTCATCGCGAGGAACGGTGACACTCGTTCCAGCGTCGCCGAGTGAGCGCGTGCGAATCGAACAAGCTGTGAGCGGGCGAAAGACTCGTGTCCTTGCAACCGTGTCATTGTCACGTCCTGGAAGTCCGTGTGAACTCACAGTTTTCGGAACGGCAGCTGACATTGTGGTTGATTGGCCAGTGCCGAACAACTCTTCAAGCCAAGAGGATCATGTGAGTCGCGTGATTGCGCGCCTTCCGATCCCCAGTACAGGGGTCAAAGGAGCGGTGGCGTTCGAGTGCGCGCTGCAAGTCGTACTTTCTGCGGATTGCGGGATCGATGGTCAAGTGGCATTCCTCGAATGGTTGACGAGCGAAGAGTCGAGGAACAGGAATTCGCCCGCCGCACCGATCCATTGTTTCAGAGTTATTGCAACTGATGACGGCGACACGCTTGAGTCAATCGACTCATCGCATCGAGCTGAGGAGTTTCGGACGTCCGTCAGACTTGTCGAGTTTCGTGCGCCGCCGATGGGTGCTGCCCCGATACTTCGTTCACTCTTGGCGGTTCGCCCACAGTTCTTAAGCGATTGGTTTGACTATGAATCGCGTTCGGAGTTGCGAGAGAATGCGCAGTTCCGCGTTCGTGCAGATTCGCCAATCCGCGCGACTACAAAGTTGAATACCGGCGAAGGTACCTATCATCAGTATCGATTCATCGTGACGGAAGCGATTCGTAGCGCGTGGGTGCCGTACGGTGGATTTCGTGAAATCGAGGTCGAAATCTTCGAGGCTACGAAACAGTCGGGTGGAACGAAGAGCTGCATTTTCGCTCGACTCGTTGCGATTGTCGCTGACGGCACGCTGGGTACGGCAATTCTTGACTTTATCGAAGGGTTTCCAAAAACGTCTGAGTTCGAGATTGTGCCCGCCGCTGATTCCGCGAATCGCACCCAGCGCGAGCGAAAGGTGCGAGCCTACAATCTGATCGTTGACGGGAAGGTTGCTTCCACGAGTTTGGTTGAAGCGCTATTGAGACCGAGTGATGTTGCGAACCGACCGATTGAATCGATTCGATTCCCCGTGCTCCGAACACCGACTCCAGCACAAACCGATGCAGTTCGTAAGGCACTCGGAACGGCGTCGTTGGCGTTGATTCAGGGGCCTCCAGGTACTGGCAAGACAGATGTGATATGCCAGATTGTCGCGGAGCATGTGGATCGTAACTCTAGCGTTGACTCCGCAATCTCGCGTGTTCTCGTTGCTGCACAGCAACACGCCGCGATCGACAACCTAGTGCTTCGCCTCTCAGAGCGTGCGAACATAGAAGTGTGGCGTGTTGCATCGGGAAACCAAGTCGAAACGATGGATCGCGGGCACGACGAGGAATGGCAGCGCAAAGTCGCTGATTTCGAGGCGACTTGGTGCGATGTCTCGGGCGCGATTGTGCCGAAACTTGTCCGGCTGTATAAGTTGCAGATCCTGCTTGCGGAGGAGCTCGTACAGGTTCTAGGTGAAGGGCTGACCTCTCAAAGAATGTGCGAACTTGCTGAAAGACTGGAGGCGCACCCGCCCGAGGTCAACGCAAGTGTTGAAGCACTGCGAAGTGCGCTAGGAACAGCCGCGCGGATCCGTGAACTGGCGAGTTCAACCGATTCCGTGCAAGCGCAAGTGCTCGGGGCGATTTTGACTTTGAAGGATGACCCGCCAAAGCTGTCCGCGTTAAACGTAACTGCTGGCGACGGCGAACTCCATGAGTTGATTACTCTCTATCTGGAGTCTAGACAGCGGAACCAGAGTTCCAAAGCGTTGGACCGAGCCTGGAATGCGGTGGTGGGGCGGGTTGAGGAACTCGAGCAACAACAGTTGACGGGTGGATCTACTCCTGCGCAGGATTCGAGTATCGCGAATGCTCTTGAATGCGCTCAGAACGCGACGCAACTTGCGACAAGGGTGCTTGAGGCGAGTCACCCCACCGACGCGATTCGTGCGAGATTGCTTTCGGCCATCAAAAATAATCCAGCGGCTTGGAAAATGTGTCGCGAGCGGCATGCGTCATCGATTGGCGCTACTTGCCAGGGGGCTGAACGTTTCAGTGTTGACGGCGAATACGACCTCGTCATCGTCGACGAGGCTGCACAGGTAGGACTCGATGTACTCATTCCCATTTCGAAGGCACGAAAGGTCGTCTTGGTGGGCGATCACCGACAACTCCCGCCTTACATTGAGCGTGAGGTCTTTTGCGAGACGGATGGAGAGCGTCCCGAGACGCTTCCGTCCCTTTTCGAGCAACTCTGGGAGAAGCTGCCAGCCCAGAGCAAACAAGTCCTCGACACGCAATTTCGGATGCACGAAACGATTGGGCGAGTAGTTTCGGCTGCATTTTACGAACCACAAATCAAACTGAATCATCACCGTGTCGATCGCACGGCGAGCCTGAATCTCTTTGGAAACGCCCCAATGGTCTGGATCAACACGGGCGGAAAGATCCCTAATGTGTGTGGAGAACAGCCGGAGAACGATGCCGAGGAATCGATGGTCGAGTTCCTCTTGCTGGAGCGGATGTTGAATCGAATGTCGATCGCGTCAGCCCAGAGTGTCCGGCTCGTTGGGATCGCATGCATGTATTCTCGTCAATGCGACCTCGTCCGACACCGGTTGGAGAGCACAACGTTCGACCGGATTCGCGACCGCATTACTTGTGACACCACCGACAGTTTTCAGGGGCAGGAGTTCGAACATGTATTCGTGCTCTGCACTCGACGTGGCTCCGGTCCAGGCTTCCTCAGGGCGCCCAGTCGACTCAATGTGGCGATTTCTCGTGCCCGCCGTCAAGTCATCCTGTTGGCGGATCAACAGCTGGTTGGTTCCGCACCCCACAGCCTTGGCCGTGTCCATGCGGGGATGCTTGCGGTCGGCGCTGGATGCCGATTCGCGACGATGGACGAGGTGATGTCAATTGGATGATCAGTCGCGAGAGTTGTTCCAGAAAATGGGGTCCGTGTACTTGTTCTTGGAGGGAACTTCAGGAGTCGTCGCATACCCCGTGCCAAGAGTGCGCGTTCGCGTTCTCGTGAGCGACGGTATTGATGATCCAGTCGAGAATGCAATCCGCGAACTTGTAGCGCTCGGTGTCGGCACTTCGGGGAAGATTGCCGATTTGCTGCGGATCACTGAGCCAATGGTTCGGAGCGCCCTCGATTTGTTGGCTCGAGAGGGAGACGTGGAGTTTGATGAGGCGACTACGACCTGGAGGCATCATGCTGGGACAATCTCGATGTCGCTCCAGTCATGGCATAATGGATTCTTGTTCTGGGATCCGGTCAACAACGATTTCTTGAAACTCGTGTGGTCAGGGGACACGCCATGGTTTAAACCTAATCTCGCCGATTTTTTTATGTCGCCGCTCCCGCATGATCGGTTCGACGCAGATTCGATTTTCGTAGATGCTGAAACTGTACGAGTGCGAATCGCACTCCTAAACCAGAAACTAGAGCAATTGGAGTTGGGGCACTCGAAGAGTCCGGAGTGTGCACTGGTGGCACTCCATTTGAATGAACACGAGAATGTCATTCGAAGTGGGGTGACACACGTCCTGCGACGAATCGAATTCCTGTCGGCAGCGGGCGGTTCTTGGGAGTGGGTCTTTTCCAAGGCTCAGTTCCATGGGGAAGCTTTGTCGAAAGACTTTGTCATTGCGCCACGGAGCGACGAACTTCGTTTTTCACAGTTGTTCCAGAAGGTCGACGACCACTTGAAAAGCCACGGCGCGGAACTCGAAGAGAAGGACCGACACGGACCGATGCCGTCGGGAACTCTTGAGCAGCACAGAGAATCGGTTGCTCGAATGAGGGCAAAAGGAGACGAGCTTGGACTGACGTCGGCGCGCTTCGACGCAGCAGGATTGTCTGAAAAAATGCTCTTCAGTCTGTACGAGAAATCCGTCAAAGCAGCGGAGTTTGGAACCACGGCGTGGGATGATTGGGGGGGTGCAGTAGGTAGCCTCGTAGAATCGTGGATAGCTCGTTGTATCGAATCGACTGACGCAGTTAGTGTGGTTCAACAATTGCGCAAAGGTAAACTTACGACTTCAGACTCGGCGTCGTTGTTAGCCAAGTTCGGGGTGTTCGCGCGTCAAGCGGAGAGCGAACTCGGCGGGGCGTTGCCGGGTGCCAGTCAGTCGAAGACGAAAAACTCAAAACTTGGCCTTCGAACAAAGGTCTTGTGTTTCATGGTTGCAGCAATGTGCGATTCGCCCAAGGGCAAGGCATGCCGCGCGATGCTCGAAGAACTCATCGACAAGCACCCAAGCGTGTTCGAGAAGCAGTCGCTCGACCTCATCGTGAGTATTCGGAATCTGGTGAGTCACACAGATGCCGAGCGCAGAGATAGCGATTCAATCAAAGAACGAAAAAGAGTCCTTCGCACCTTGAAAGAAACATTTGACGGCGACATGCCAAGAGCAACCGAGTTGATTACTCTCGACTTGATGAGCGTTCTTTCAGCCAACTTAGACTCCCTCGCTCGTAGGTCGGACGTGTGGGGGCGGGACGTAGGCGCGTGATGGAGCGCGACAATCCATGAAATGTTTCGTGATCATGCCGTACAACGAAGACTTCGACGATGTCTATCAGGCGATCTGCGATGCCGCGGCGGAACTCAATGTTTGATAGGAATTCGCTTTTCCAGCGTCGCGGGCGCGCGCCAGACAACTCCACTGCGAATCGGCGGTTCCATGCATTTAGGTTAACCTCGCCTACGCAGACTCCGGCTCGGCTTGCAAACTCGCCGGGGTTCAAATCATTCCGCTGCCCACGTTGGCGAATCAAATTCTCGCTCGAACGTTTTTCAGATCTGTCGCACATCTGTTTGCGTATCCAGCCGTTGGAAAGTTCTCTCGGGCGAGTTCCGCAGGCGGCCGACGGCGCTTGCAATAAAATTTCGCAAACTGGATCGTGTCGGTCGCCGAGGACTGTTTGAGCCCCGAGAGGACTTTTCA
>Ga0114966_10003133_pt1 | contig 14634 bp, 11 predicted proteins | sample M_130207_XF_Meta_FD_87029 | JGI IMG/M metagenome (GOLD analysis project Ga0114966, IMG submission 87029) | Freshwater microbial communities from Lake Montjoie, Canada to study carbon cycling - M_130207_XF_MetaG | ecosystem: Environmental > Aquatic > Freshwater > Lake | place: Lake Montjoie... | reverse complement strand
TCGAGAGTTACATGAGCAACGAAGAAGTAGATCCAGCACTTACTTACACTTCTTATTTAGCTGTAGATGAATTACTTAGCTTACAAAGGCCGCTTTCCGATGGCCCCGAACATGATGAGATGCTTTTCATTATCATCCATCAGAGTTATGAACTTTGGTTTAAGCAATTAATTCATGAATTCTTAGCTGCGCAAACAGCTCTTGAAGCAGGTGACACCCACCGCTCACTTGCACTACTTGGGCGTATTCGCACCATCATGAAAGTTTGCGTTGCCCAGATTGATATTCTCGAAACGATGACACCACTGCAATTTAATAGTTTTCGTTCTTATCTTTCATCATCTAGCGGTTTCCAATCTGCGCAATTTAGAAAAGTCGAAGCAATCCTTGGTCGTCGCGATAGCGCAATGGCCGGACATCTTCCAGCAAATGTGCAAAGTGATATTTCGCTAATAACTAACCGCAATTCAGTTTGGGATTCATTATTGGTTTATGTTTCAAAGCGAGGTCATTTAATTCCAGCTGATGTTTTGGCTCGTGATAAATCAGTTGCCTATGTTGCAAATCCAACCGTGCAAGATGTGCTACTTGATGTGCATCGCAATGATCCCGAAAGTGCTGGTGTTTGTGAGCGCTTGCTAGATATTGACGAAGGACTACAAGAATGGCGCTATCGCCATGTGAAAATGGTTGAACGCACGATTGGGGCCAAAATGGGCACTGGTGGTTCAGCCGGTGTTAAATACTTGGCAAGTACTTTATTTAATCCGGTATTTGTTGATCTTTGGGAGATCCGTTCTCGCTTCTAACTCGATTACTAGTTCGGCAACCCAGCTAAGACAATTTCGGATAAATCTTTACGCTGACGTGGTGCGTTTTCACGCTCAAGCAAAACGCCCTCGAGTTGTTCGGCTGGGCCTTGAGTTCCAATGGCAATTGCAACGATTGGAGCGATTTCGGTTGGTAGTTCAAAGGTCTGTGCTGCCTTTTCTGCGTCAAAACCAGCCATTTGATGAGCAACTTGGCCACGACTGTGAGCTTCAAAAGTCAGCTGGCTAACAGCTAAACCTGCATCAAAACCCGAAATTGGTCGGGGAGTTCCATCTTCATTTTGATTAACAATAGAGACCAAAACTAGAGCTGATGCGCGGTTTGCCCAACTTTGGTTAAACGGCACCAATGAGTTGAGTATCGAAGTAAATACTCCATCACCACGCACGCCTACATGAAAACGCCAAGGTTGAAAATTATTGGCTGATGGTGCCCAGCGTGCAGCTTCTAAAATCGCTACTAGATCTTGGTTTGAGATTGTCGCAGTTGCATCAAATGATCTTGGGCTGCGACGATTTGTTAGTACTGGATGTATCGGAGTTGAAGTAGTTGCGCTCATTTACCTAAGTGTATATTAATAGGTCTGTATGCGCCTTTTGAGATTATTGATGCAAATCACTTGCGTAAGTAAAAAATAATCACCACGATTGAAAAAACTGAGGTTAGTGCAAATAATAAATACTTCAGCCAAAGCGGCAGGCCGGCACGGTCAGATGCTTTCTGGGCGAAATTTTTGGTATGAACTATCGCTCTACTTGCCCACGCAAATTCAGTTGCTAAAATACCTAGTCCTGCAAGTACGACCAATACTCCAGGGCCGGGACCAACTAAAGCAATCGCGCCTAAAACGGTAACCGTTCCACCTAGAGCGCCAATAAATATTCGCCAGACTAAATTGCCAGCTTTACTACGTCTCGCAAATCCACGAATATTCATAGCTTTTCCTTTTGGGTATTCACAACTCGACGTAAAGTCCCGTATGCAGCCGATGCTATCTCATCACGACGGCGGCGATAATTCTCAGAAGACCCGGTGATTAGATGTTCGTAACGAACTTCACCATTGATTAAATGGCGCATCGTTTTTGGGTCAGTTTCATCACCAAAATGGGGTGCGTCAGTTTTTACGAATTGAACCACGATATGTGGGTTAAATTTGCGGTACACCAGAGCAAGTTGACGATAAATAATATTTGCGAGTTGACGAAAACTTATCAATCCAAAATCTCGTGCCTTCAAACGCGCTCTAGCAACCACAGAAGGTATTGCGCCATGCTTAATTGTGGCTAGTTCGTAGAGAATTTGAGCGGCTTCTTTAGCACCATTTGCTGCAGGTAATTTCTGGCACGTGCGGTGTAATCGCGACCGCTCTTCGGGATCTTGTAACAGCTTTACAGTTTTGGTGATATTTTCTAAATCCGCTTGATCGGCTCGCAGCGCGTAACCTAAATCGTGACACCATTGAGCGCGAGTCTCTTGATCATCTGTGCCACGAATATTTGAAATAAAAACAGTTGGAACTAACGCCGGTAAAAGTTCATGAACGCCGTTGTATCCAGTTGCACAGATTGCTGCATCAAAAGCATGTAAAACTTTAGCTAACGGGAAATATCGAACTTGTTTAATTTCAAGTCCGTCCGGAACTAGTGAATTGCCATTAGCGTCAACCGGTTTCTTGGTGAGGATAACTTGCAGATCTTTCCAGCCAATTAAACCTTTTAGGGCAGCCGTCATTTTCTCATTTACATCACTATCACCAGTTCCGAGCTGCACCAGTACTGCTGGACGATCTAGATTTATACCTAACGCAATTCGTGCCGCATCGCGATCAAGCGCTGTTGATTCTTGGTATAACGAAACCGCTGAACTTACTACTGCGTCTTTACGCTTCTTAGTTGGGCCATGATCATAAACACGGGCAAAATCACCTGGTTCGATAATTGCATCCATCATCATTGATTGAAGTCCGAGTGCCAAACCTTGTGGTTTTCTCTGCCACAAACCACGACGAACCCAAACTAACGCTAAATCATTTTTCTTTAGTTTTGCACCAATGACACCTGGATAAGGAACTACGCCATCAAAAGATAAAACTTGGGCATCGGTTTCTTCAATTAGGGCGAGCAAACGATCGCGCAAATAAGCATCCCAAAGTTTGCGCGGCATCCAGCCACGATCGCGACCCGGAATGTATTCACAACGAACGCCAACAAAATTAGGAACTTCAGCTACGCCGCCTGCCATTGAAACGATTATTGGGTTGGCAATATCTTTTAGTTCAAGGGCTATTGCACTGGCGCGAGCAAGGTGACCCATTCCGACGCCATTGCTGGTAGCCAGAATAATCGTGGGTTTTTCCGCTTGCGGACTCATAGAAGCAGAGTTTATCGCTTAAAAATAGATCAGGGGTGCACCTGTTCGGATGCACCCCTGATCTTTAATCAGTTATTAAGTGTTAAGCAACTTTCTTAACACGGCCATCAAGTGCTGGAACTTGAGTTACCTTTCCAGCAGCCATGTCGGCCTTTAGCGCATCTACGAATATATCTAGTAGCGCACCCATCACCTTAGCTTTTGAAGGAGAGAACACATTTAGGTACCCATCGCCACCATAAATGATGTAATCAAGTGTGGTTAGGGTGTAAACAGTTTGATCCTTAGCGATTGGTGTTCCATCCAACTTGGTAACCGAAACAATTCGGCTATTAATTGGCTTGGTTGAATCGAAGGTGAACTTAAGGCCAGATACTTGAGGGAAACGACCATCTGATGGGTAGTTACCACCGACACCGTTTTCAAGGGCTTTCCATAGATTTTAACCTGTAACGATCGTTGTTGCGACCTGGTTACCGAATGGGTAAACAGTTAGCGCATCGCCCAGAGTTACATCAAGTGCACCAGTACCCGTACGAACCAACTTTGGATCAACTGGAACATAAGTCTTAGCTGGGAAGGTATCGCGGATACCGCCACCATTAGAAAGCGCAAAGTCAGTCTTGTATTTTGCGCGCAATAGATCAGCAATGTAAATACCCATTGGGTTTTCACCTGAACGTTCAACTGCTGGTGTACCGCCACGTGGGAATACGCCCGATACTGAACCAATCTTGATATCTAGTCTGGGAGTTAATAGATCTTTGTACTTCTTGACTAGGGCTGCGGTGTCAGCATCTGCAGTAACAGTTGCTACTGCTGCTTTCTTAACTGTTTCGATTGATGAACCAATTACTTTGTCGGTATCGGTGTTAAGGCAGATCTGTGAGCGAGTGTATTCAACGCCTGCATTTAAAACTTCGCCAACTAGCGTTCCATAAACTTTCTGTTTTCCTGGAATCAGAGTTGAGAATGATTGGTGACTATGTCCGCCATAAACTGCCGCAGCGCCTTTGATCTGGGCAGCCATATCGTTTAAGACGCCGGAAGCTACGCCGCCAACGTTTTCAGACCAACCTTGGTGAATTATCGCAATCACAATATCTGCACCAGCTTGCTTGGCTTCAACAATTGCCGCATTGATGCCGGTTACCCCTGGTTGAATCTGAATAGTGCGCTTGACGCCTGATGCATCTGTGTAATCCAAGTTGCCTGGGAATACCTGCTCAATAGTTGTGTCGGTATTTGAACCAACGATGCCGATCTTCACGCCACCACGAGTGATGATGGTGAAGTTCTTTGCTGCTTTGGTTCCGGACTTAAGTACGGCCAGTGATGAGGCCCCGTAGTTTGCTGCAACCCACTGGAAATCAGATGCGCCAATAACTTTTTGAACATGCGCCAAATTGCGATCGTGTTCATGATTTCCAAATGTTGAAGCATCGAACTTCATTAAGTTCATTGATTCGATGGTTGGCATTTCTTCAAACTCAGTTGAAATTGGTGGTGCTGCACCAATGTTGTCACCAGATGAAACGGTAACTGTTGCTGCTGCATTCTTACGGTCATTAGCAAAAGCGGTTGCTAAAACTGCGGCACCAATGTTTGAGGAGCTTGCCTCAATCGCTCCGTGTAAGTCGCTAAGTTGTAGAACCTGAACGGACTTAATGTTTGATGCTGATGCAACAGTTGCTAGTTCAGCTGCGGTGTAAGACTTATTTGACTTAGCAGCTGCAGAGAAACCGTATGCATTCACTGCTTGCACAACTGGAGTTCCGCCTGGTTGGCCAACAACAACTGGCATGGTTACATTTCTATTGTTTGATGCTGGAACAATAATTGGGCATGAACCAGAGCCGGCTGAAACTATGTAGTGAGTAATTTCAGGATAAGCAGTTGGGGACGCAGTCCACTTAACCATTACGCCGCGTGATGATAAATAAGAGGTGACATTTGTCGGTGCGCTTGGAGTTGAGTAAACAACATCAGCCTGCGCGGTTGAGTTAAATGTTGGGGTAACCAGGGTTACCAATAGCGAGGCGGCTAAGGCGATAATGCCAAAACCTGTTTTTTTACGAGTAATCAGAGTGGTAGACATGGCGAAAACTTAGATAATTAAAGTTACTGGTCGGAGAACTAGAGTTTAACTACGCGTGAACTAGGCCCAGTTTGAGCGAGATTTAGCGTTGCTTAAAAATTATAAACCGCTAAACTCGCGGAGTAACCAAATCTGTTGGGAGCAAGGCACTAGGGGCTTCAAGATCGTCTTGAAGTCGAAAGTGCAAAAAATGAAAACCACTGCGAATCATCCGCAAACGTTTAGATCAGTACCTGCCACATCAACGCCAGTGTCCAAAACTCGAGTTGCCGCTCTGTTAGACCAAGAATGGGCTCGTTTTAAAGATGGAACTGGTAAGTCCGGAGTTGAAAACGCGGTAGCCAAAGAGACCATGCCCTTGGGCGTGCCATCTAGCTTCCAGCACTGGGATCCTTACCCAATTTCCATTGCCTCAGCACAGGGCGCCTACATGATCGATGTCGATGGTCGCCAGTTGCTTGATATGTCGATGGGCTTTGGTGCGATGCTTGCCGGTCACTTAAACCCAGCAGTTGTCGAAGAAATTACCGCCTCATTAAGCGAAGGAATGCTTTTTGTAACGCCTTCACCGATCTCTCGCGATGCTGCCGAACGAATTTGTAAGCGCTTTGCCATTGATCAAGTTCGCTTTGCAAACTCGGGCACCGAAGCAACTATGTATGCAGTGCGTTTAGCGCGCTCATACACTGGCAAGAACGCGGTCGTAAAACTTGAAGGTGGATACCACGGTTCATTTGATCCGTTAATGGTTTCTTGTAAGCCAAGTTTGTCGCAAGTTGGCGATGCTAATGATCCAACGCCAGTTCCAAATATCGGAACTGATCCTGGCGATGTTTATGTTGTGCCGTTTAACAACATCGAATCCCTTGAACGAGTATTCCAAGCACACGCTGACAAAATTTCTTGCTTTATTCTTGAGCCAGTTCTCGAAAATATCGCAATTGTGTTGCCAGATGCTGGCTATCTCGAATCTGTCCGCCAACTCTGTGATCAATATGGAATCATTTTGATCTTTGACGAAGTAAAAACTGGCTTAACTGCTGGCTACCAAGGTGCTGCTCAGCGTCTTGGAGTTAAACCAGATTTGATTACGCTTGCTAAATCTATTGGTGGCGGAGTTCCAGTTGCTGCATTCGGTGGAAAAGAAAAATACATGCAGGCTGTTACCGATGGTCGCCTTGGTCATTTCGGTACTTTTAACGGAAACCCACTTGCAATGGCAGGTATTCGCGCAATCGATAAAATTTGCACTCCGGAAGCCTTAGAAAAAGCTGAAGCACTCAATCTGCAAGCGCTAGTGCGAATCAATGAAATTATTGATGAATACAACTTGCCTGCGCACACTGTTGGTTTTGGCGTAAAGGGCTGTATTACTTGGTCTACAACTCCAGTGCGAAACTATCGTGATTACAAAGCAACTGATTTCCAAGTCGCTGAACTTTCTTGGTTATGGTCACTTAACCGCGGAATCATTACACCTCCGGGCCTTGATGAGCAGTGGTTGATTTCATTGGCGCACGGCCAAGCCGAAATTGATCTTTTAGTTGAAGATTTTAGATCTTTAGCTAAAGCGCTTCGTGACTAAATTTTATTCGCTATGCGTTTTTGCGCGAGCAAATCTCATCAAGCCAGTTGAGATACTCGATAAATTCGAGGTTTGCATTCGTAAACCAAAAAATAAAACCACGGTATTAGACGCGTTGATATCGCCAATATAGTTTAAGTAAAAGAGAGCACCTAAAAGAATTATCATCGCAAATCCGGCAAGCAAGGTTCCAACTTCGCCAGACTTAATTCGGCTACCGACTCGCAGGAAATTGTCGACTTTCATTTTATCTTTTTGAGCTTTCGCAAAAGTTCGTTGTATCTCTATTTGATTGCTAAATAAACGACCAAGAATCTCTAGCACAATCAGGATCATTAACAAATCAAGTACCGCGAAAACCCAGTTAAAGTAAAAGAAGAAAAGTAGCACTACGCCAACTTGCGTTAGCACGCTGGATATATTTGTCATTTCAAAAGCTTGTGTCCAGCGCCAGTTTTCTTTGCCGGTTGTTAGTTCGATGTCATTTTCTTTAAAGGCCCGATCAAATACTCTGACTCGATAGATTCGCTGCCCAAATTGTCCAATCCGAGTAAAGCCATAGAATAGAAAAAAGCCAACCATTGTTAAGACTAGGTATGACTTATCAATTTCTCCTTCATGCAGAATAATCTTGGTGAATAACTTAGCTACCAGTAGTTCAGAGACTGAGATAGATGCAGCAATGAGAATAAGGCTGATCAGAATCAGGCGATATCGTCTGGTTGGAAAGAGCTCTAAAAGACTCTTGCGTAGATGCCACAAGATAACTTTCATAGAGGTGAATTTATCCTATTTGCCCGATAAATTAGTAGGATTCTCCAATGACCGAATCACTAATCCATGCCCGAGGGCTAACAAAAACCTATGGTGATTTTGTAGCCGTCGACGGAATCGATTTTGATGTCGCTAAAGGTGAATCATTTGGCTTCTTAGGACCAAACGGTGCAGGTAAATCAACAACCATGCGCATTATTGGTGCAACCTCGGTTCGCACATCTGGCACGCTAACTATTTTAGGAAAAGATCCCGAGGTTAATGGCCCCCAAATTCGTGCTCACTTAGGTGTTGTGCCTCAGCAAGATAATCTCGATGTTGAATTAACGGTCTCAGAAAACATATTTATCTACGGGCGTTATTTTGGTCTTTCATCGAGCTTTATAAATAAGAAGATTCCTGAACTACTTGAGTTTGCTCAACTAGAAGAGAAGAAAGACACCAAAGTTCAGGCACTCAGCGGAGGCATGAAGCGACGCTTAACTATCGCTAGATCACTGGTTAGCGAGCCTGATATTTTGATGCTGGATGAGCCAACCACGGGCTTAGATCCGCAAGCCCGTCACATTCTTTGGGATCGCTTGTTCCGTTTAAAAGAACAGGGCGTGACGCTACTTATTACTACCCACTACATGGATGAGGCTGAACAACTTTGTGATCGTTTAATCGTGATGGATAAAGGCAAAATTATGGCTGAAAATAGCCCGGCTCAGTTAATTAAAGATTATTCAACTAAGGAAGTTTTGGAAGTTCGATTTGGTTCTGAAAAGAATCACGAGATGGTTGACGTACTTCGCCCACTAGCAGAACGCATTGAAGTTCTACCAGATCGAATTCTGCTTTATGCCGAAGATGGCGAACAATTACTTGAGCAAATTGCCGCTAAAGGTATTCATCCAAATACTTCATTAGTTCGTCGTAGTTCTTTAGAAGATGTTTTCTTAAGACTTACTGGCCGTTCCTTGGTTGAATAATGTCTAACGAAATGCGCAAAGTTTCTAAGTACGGCACTTTGCATGTTGCCGAAGCTCGAATACGCAATATGGCTAAGTGGGCTGGCATTATTTTCTTTGCTGCAGTTATTAACCCGACTTTATATTTAGTTTCAATCGGTATCGGAGTTGGTTCGCTAATCGATGCCAACAAAGGCGTTAATGGGGTTAGTTATTTAACTTTCTTGGCGCCGGCACTTCTGGCGAGCGCCGCGATTCAAGGAAGTAGCGACGAGGTTATCTTCCCAACCATGGCTGGGTTTAAATGGGAACGTACTTTCTTTGGAATGCGTTCTACGCCAATTACGGCAAGACAAATTTCACTTGGGCTTTTTATCGCCGCAATGGCGCGAACTTCAATTTCAGTTGTAATTTATTGGATCGCTCTTTACTACTTTGGTGCTTTAGATTCACCAACCGCATGGCTGGCAATGCCCGCTGCACTTTTTGCTGGTGCGGCCATGGCTGCTGTCATGTTGGCGCTAGCTGGAAAGATCGAAAAGGAAGATTTCTTCTTCACTATCGTGGGTCGATTCATCATGATTCCGATGTTTTTGTTTTCGGGCACCTTCTATCCACTCTCACAAATGCCCGTTTTCTTGCAGTTTTTCGGCTGGCTATCACCGCTTTGGCACGCCACTGAAATTGGCCGCTTTTTAACTTATGACTATCCGATAAGTGGACCAATGCTTTTAATGCACTTCTCAGTATTAGCCGCCATGATCTTCTTCGGCTTGACCGCTTCTTTCCGCATCTTCGCAGCGCGATTGGAGAAGTGAGATGAGCTCTACCGCTGTTGAACTATCCGAACGCCGGCTGGGTAAATTCGGCGATAAGTACTTTGCCGGCCGCCCACAACAAGTCTTGTTGCGTAACTGGATTTCCTTTAAGTCATCTGCCTGGATTGCCGTTGTAAGCGGTTTCCTAGAGCCAGTTCTTTACCTACTTTCATTTGGCTATGGCGTAGGCGCCTTAGTTGGAAATATTAGTACGACAACCGGACAAGTTTCTTACGCTGCATTTATTGCCCCTGGTTTATTGGCATCTAGTGCGATGAATGGTGCTCTGCTTGACTCGACCTGGAATGTATTTTTCAAATTAAATGAAAGTCGTTTATATAACGCGATGTTGGCCACTTCACTTGGGCCGCTAGATGTTGCCCTCGGAGAAATTGCCTGGGCGCTAATGCGAGGTGGTGCATATGCAACTGCATTCACCATAATCATGTCAGCTCTCGGACTTATCTCAACTTGGTGGGGCATATTGGCGATCCCATCTGCGGTGATCGTGGCTTTCGGGTTTGCCTCATTCGGTATGGCGATTACCTCATATATGAAATCACATCATCAAATGAATTTCTTTTATATCTTTTTAATGCCAATGTTTCTGTTTTCAGGTGCGTTTTACCCGCTAACCGTTTTCCCGGGTTGGGCACAAGCAATTATTAAGGCGTTGCCGCTTCGACAGGCGATTGAGTTGGTTACTGGCTGCATGACCGGTAACTTCTCGGTTAACTTACTAGTAAATCTTGCTTACTTTATGGTGATGATCTGCATTGGTTTGTTCTTCACAACCAAGCGCCTAAACGCATTGTTTATGAAGTAAAACCCCTGTAAATCAAGGGTTTTAGAGCCAGCTAGTTAGGTCTACGCCACGCACAATTTGTACGACCAATAGGAAAACCAGAACACCGAGAATTCGGTAAGCGATCTGGCCGTTCTTATCTGCGCGCCAACTCTTCTCTGGTGCTTTGGCAATCCAACCCAGGATTGCAAAAAAGATTCCTGGGAAAGTCAGAATCACAAAACTCCATTTAAGGAATGTTTGCGGATTACTGAATTGACCTTGTACCCAGTTCGAGAATACGAACCCAACAAAAACCATGGCAACAATCTTGAAGGCGCCTTTAGGTATGAGCCAGTGAATATTTGGGAACTTAGGTAGCTTCTTGGCAAATGTCATATTCGCAATACTTGGGAAGACAAAGAGTGCCGTTCCAAGTATTAGCTGAATGTTAAAGCCCACGAATGGTGCTGCCAACATAATAAAGATAAAAGTCTTAATCATTAGAGAAATTATCTTCTGGTACTGATCAGGGTCCTGTAGTAGCGCAGTAACAGCTTGCAAGCGAACTGGATAATGATAAGTAGATACATCTTCCAATGCGATGCGCATACCAACTAATGCAGCAGACCAGATTGCAATTGTGGTTGCTTGGTAAGTAATAGCCAGCTGCACTGAAGCAAGTCCGTTTAGTGCATTAACCATCTTCTCTACGGCCCAGCCAGTGAGCAGAATTGCTAGAGCGTAGTCAGTTACTCGCTCCCAGCCCTCTTCGCCATTACTTACTAATCTGCGCAATGGACGCACCGCGCTCGCTAGTAACGCTGGCGCAAAGAAAATAACCATTAGACCGGCAACCGTTAATAGTTCATGACGCGTTCCCATGTGACCGGTAATAAATATGCCGAGGAAGAAGATGGCAGCTGCGGTAAAGCCGGCGAAAGCATCGAGAATTCCAACGACAACTATTGCCAAGATGATTCCAAGTGCTGGTGCCATTGCTTGTGCGCCAACATTTATCAGGGCAGCTAAGCCCAAGATTGCTGCTAGCGGATATAAGAATCCAGCAAAGGAGCCTAAAATAGCCCGTAAATAGCTGCCATCAGCCAAGGTGCGGGCAAGTAATGGTGAATAGCCTGATGCTTTATATGCAGCGGTGACAAATAGATAATCACTCTCGTCGGTATAAGGATTCTGCCAAGTTTGTGAGAGATCGCCTCGACCAGGATCACGTTGAATGAACGCCAATTTTCCAGAATCAACTGAGGCGAGATCTTCTTGTTCTTTATCCTCACCCTCTGATTGCTCTTCGCTATCTTCACTCTTCTTCTCTTTAGCGGCACCCGCAGCTGATAGCGCGGCAAGGGCTGCAAAAGCAGCAACTTCTAAATCTTTAGATTTCTGTGGTTCTTGAGCTGGGCTATAAGCAGGAAGCTTTTCACGTTCTTTAATCTTCATTAAGTCTTCATATGCCCAAAGTTCGGTCACGTCTGGACACTTATTATCCCAGTGAACTTCGCCAGACAGATTTTTACAGAAAACTATTTCTTGTGTGCTCAGCGTTCCGCCGTCATCATAAACTTCAATTTCAACAGAGTGAAACCCAGGTGGAACATCATTGGGAATTTGAATATCTAAGTCTTCGGCCGCTGACGCTGTTATTCGATCGATGATCACGTCATCAGCAGACCAGCTAGGCAAGACTGAAAGATTAAGAAATAGCAGACCTAGAAGAAGGACTTTACGCATTATTTCACCTTTATCTTTACAGTTACCTTGATCTTTTGACCAGGCTTTAGATTATTTACAGTTACTTTTGAACTATCTATTGTTGGTGCAATTGATGGCTTGGTTGTCACTTTTGCAGTTACGGAAGGTTTTGGAGTTGCAGTTGGTTTTGGTGTGACTATTGGTGTCGCCGAGGCCTTCGGAGTTGCAGTTGGTTTTGGTGTGACTATTGGTGTCGCCGAGGCCTTCGGAGTTGAAGTTACAGATGGCTTTGGCGTTGCAGATGTTGTTGAAGACACGGATGGTTTCGGTGTTGCCGATGTTGTCGGCTTTGGTGTTGGAGAAGTTGAAGAAGTCGGTGTTACTGAAGGCTTTGGGGTAGCAGTTGGTACTGGTGAAGAAGTTGGTTTAGGCGTAGTTGTAGGGGTAGGCGAAACCGTTGGTTTAGGCGTGGCCGTAGGTGATGGTGTTGCTGTAGGCGAAGGGGTAGGCGTAGGTGTTGGAGTTGGTTTTGGTGTGAATTGACCAGAGGCGGCATTTGATTTCAATTCACCGGCACCAAGTGCAACAACTGAGACGGTATATCCAACAGCTAAGTCAGCCGGGATCACAATATTAGTATCGCTGGTTGTAAATACTTGAATCGGCTTTCCTTCAGCGACTAGGGCAATTCGATATTGCGCAGATCCAGCTGCTCCCGTCCAGGTAACTTTTAGGTTTGCACCAGAGTCAGTTACTTGAACATTTGATGGATCGCGTGGAGCGATACCAAAGGAGAGTGACTTAGAAGATGCACTATTAACTGCAGCATCTGGGGTAGCAGTAGCCGAGTAGGCAAAACCTGGTTCTAGATTTGAAACCACAACTTGGCCAACACCAGCTGCAACAGTTAACTTCTTCTTGGTTCCATCAGATGCGGTAATTTCAATAATCGTTGGTACGGCAATAGGTTTCCAGGTAAGAGTTGCAGTAGTTCCAGTCAACGCATTTGCAAAGTTTTCGATAGCGTATTCAATGACTGGCTTATTAATTGTAATTGCCAAAGTTACGGAACTCTTAACACCGTTCGCATCGGTTGCAGTCACGGTGAAGGTGTAGGTGCCGCTTCCAGTTGGGGTGCCACTTATCTGGCCAGTTGCTGGATCAATTGTTAAACCTGCAGGTAGTGCACCATCGGTAACTGCAAATGTAATTGGTAACTTTCCGCCCGAAATATTTATTGGCAATGAGTAAGGAGTGTTGGTAGTTCCCGTTAATCCAGTACTTGGTGCAGTAATTGAAGTGGCAGCAACGATAGGACCGCTTGCAGGCGAAATATCGGTAACGGTTCCAGCACTATTTGAAGCTGTAGCTTTAAGTCGAACATAGCTACCGATATCTGCGGCTCGAGCTGTGTAAGTTGAACCAGTTGCACCACCAACCTCAATACAGGTAGTTACATCAGTTGGCGAAGTGCACAACAGCCATTGGTAGGTAATAGTCGGCGATGGAGTGCCTGTAAACAAAGTATTTGCGCTCAAAGATACCCCTGCCATAGGAGTTCCAGTTGGCACACCCGATGAGGTAACTGTTGGTGCAACTGTTACTGGCGCAGGTGGTGGTGTTGGTGCGGGCGCAGGTGCGGGTGTTGGTGCGGGCGCAGGCGCGGGCGCAGGTGCGGGCGCGACATATGCAGCTGCGATTGAGATTGCCAAAGTCAATGTTGCGGTAACGCCGTTACCGCCAGTTACTGCAATAGTAATAGTTGATGTACCGGCAGCTGTCGGAGTTCCACTTACTTCGCCTGTTGTTGGATCAAAATTTAGACCGGTAGGCAAGGTTCCGCTGGTAATTGCGAACGACTTAGGTGAAGTACCACCCGCAGTTACTGGAGTCATCGAATATCCGGAATCCGCAGTGCCGTTGATTCCAGTGTTCGGTGCCGCAATTGTTAAAGCTGCGGTAACTAGATCTGTTGTTGGCGAAGTAGCGGTGATTGTTCCGCCAGCATTTGACGCAGTTCCTTTAACCGCAATGTACTTGCCAATTTGCGAAGAGGTTAATGTGAAAGTTGTATTTGTTGCTCCAGCAATATCAACACAGGTCGAGAGATCACTTGCTGAAGTGCACGCCACCCACTGATAGGTGACCGAAGGAGTCGGAGCACCAGTGAAGAAAAGATCACGAGTTAATACTTTGCCAACCTCTTCGTCACCTGTTGGCGCATTTGAGGTTACAACCGTAGGTGAAATAACCGCTTTTGGTTTAGCACTATTAGAAACGGTTGCAGAACTACCTGTGCCAACCGAGTTAATTGCTTTTACCGCAAATGTATAAAGTGATTCATTTGTTAACCCGGTAATCTCATATGGCGCCGAAGTTAAAGTTATGACTGTGCCATCAGGGCTTACAGTTACTTCATAGCCAGTAATTGCTGCACCATTTGCCGCACCAGCAGTTATATTCAAGGTAACTTTTCCATCGCCAGGGACTGCGACAACCGCAGCGGGTGCACTTGGTAAGCCAGCTGGAGTTACTGAAGAAGTTGCGCTGGATGCGACCGAATCACCGACAATATTGGTTGCTACTGCGGTAAATGTGTAAGAAGTGCCATTTACCAGCGTGGATATATCACAAGCTAACGGATTAGCCGATGGGGCAACAGTACAAGTAAAACCACCTGGCGCTGACGTAATTGTGTAACCAGTTATT
>Ga0114966_10003128_pt1 | contig 14654 bp, 13 predicted proteins | sample M_130207_XF_Meta_FD_87029 | JGI IMG/M metagenome (GOLD analysis project Ga0114966, IMG submission 87029) | Freshwater microbial communities from Lake Montjoie, Canada to study carbon cycling - M_130207_XF_MetaG | ecosystem: Environmental > Aquatic > Freshwater > Lake | place: Lake Montjoie... | reverse complement strand
TCATCCACCTCGATGCGATAGAAGTCGAGGGTCACGTCCAGCTTTGGCAAGGGCTTCAGCACGATGCCGGCTGAATAGTTCCGCGAGGTTTCCGGGTCGAGGTCTTTCGAGCCCAGCGCGCGCGCAACCGGGCTGTCGACCGGGAAGGTACCGATCTCGAGCAGCGTGCCGCCCACGTTGTTGGTGGATGCAGTCTCATAGAACATCTGGTGCAGTGACGGTGCGCGGAAGCCGGTCGAGATTGCGCCACGCAGCGAGGCGAAGTCGTTGATCTCGAAGCGCGTGGCAATCTTGCCGTTGAAGTCCGAACCGAAGTCGCTGTAGTGCTCGAAGCGGCCCGCTACGTCCACGTTCCAGCGGTCGTTCACGTCCGCGTCGAAATCCGCATAGAGCGACTGGCTGTTGCGATCCTCGTCGATGCGGGTCCGGAAGCCCGGGAAGACCTGTGCACCCGCCGGTGCGCCGTTGGCGACAAAGGGTCCGCCGGCATACGACTGCAGTTCGCCGGGCCGGATCTTGAAGTTCTCCTGCCGGTATTCGGCGCCGACTGCGAACGACAGCGACTTCACGAAGCTCACGTCCAGCAGCCTTTGCGCATCGAAGTTCAACGTCTGCTGATTGAAACGCAGGCCGCCGGAATCGAAGGTGGTCTTGCTGGCGTTGCCGAAGGAAGTGTTGAAGCTGTTCTCGACGCCGAAGTCGAAGGCATCGGACCCGTGGACCAGCGAGACATCCCAGTTCCACCCGGCAGCATCGCCCTTGAAGCCGGCGGCGAGCGAGTAGTCCTCGAGGTTCGTGACGATCAGCGGCAGGAAGCCATCGGCGTAGAAGGGTACGAAGGTTGTCGTGCTCGCGCTGAAGTTGCGGTTGCGGGCGTCGCCCGAACGGCGGAAGAATCCGGCGCTCTCGCCGTCGCGCTGGGTGTAGCTGCCGAACGCGTAGAACTCCGTCGAATCCGAAATGTTGTAGCCGGCATTGATGAACGTGGCGAGGTCCGTTGTCGCGGCGTCACCGTAGCGATGATTGATGCGGTTGAAGCCGAGCTCTCCCGCGGCTGGCGTCGTCGGCGTGGTGATCGACTGCGCGTACTGCTGCCGCGTATCGAAGCCGGCGCGATTGGTGTCACTGCGGTCGCGGTACTCCGCCGTCAGGTTGATGAAGCCGGCGGCGCCCAGGGGCAGTCCCCAGTTGCCCGACAGCGACCAGGTTTCCCCGTCGTTGACGCTGCGATCCCCTTGTGCGAGCGTTGCATAGGTGCCGTCACCGCGCAGCATGGGGACGCCGGCACCGGTGGTCTGGATCCCGGTCACGTCCGGTACTCCGTCGATGGAAGTCATGTACTGGCCAAACGAGGTGGCCAGGCCGCCACCGCTCGACGCCGACTTGAGCACGATATTGATGACGCCTGCAATGGCATCCGAGCCGTACTGCGCCGCTGCTCCGTCGCGCAAGACCTCGATGCGTTCGATCGCCGCAGCGGGGATCATGTTCATGTCCACGGCTGCCGTGCCGCGGCCGACGGATCCGTTGATGTTGAGGAGCGCGGTGGGGTGGCGGCGCTTGCCGTTGATCAGCACCAGGGTCTGGTCCGGGCCGAGGCCGCGCAGCGTGGCAGGGCGGATGACATCCGTCCCGTCGGTAATGGAAGGCTGCGGAAAATTGAAGCTCGGGACGAGCGAGTTCAAGATCTTGTTCGGTTCGGAGTAGCCCTGGTTCGCGAGTACCTGCGCATCGACGACATCGATTGGCGATGTCGACTCCGCGACCGTGCGGTCGAGACGTCGCGTCCCCGTCACGATGATGACCTCAAGGGGTTCCTCAGCAGCCGGGGTTCTGCCGGTCTGGGCGTGTACCGCCGGGGGTAGCATCGCTGCCAGCAGCGTGCTGGACACGACCCTGGCGACCATCCAAGAGTGCTTGCTTGTCATTTGGTTCTCCTTAGGCTGCGGGTATTTTGAGTCGGGATGCCCGGGAGGCGGGCGCGAAGCCAGCTAGCCGCGGCTGGTGTGCGCGAGGCAGGCGGCACGCGGTCTCTCCTTGACAAAACCTGTTCGGGAATCGCGACTTTCTGGATTCTGCGCCGTTGGTTCGTTTAGGCAAGCTTCCCCGGGTGGACAGGTACGTTCTCCTTGCCGGGACTCGACCGGGTGGTGCGTCGTACCGCTGGCGCCGTCGTTGCTCCAACGGAGGGCGCAAAGGCTTGTGGAGGCGCCCCGATGCCGCTATTGTCGCCGCTGCCCAAGCAGTCCGATGTAGCGCTATGCCCATGAGTTTTCTGGAATTCGAGCAGCCGATTGCGGAGCTCGAAGCCAAAATCGACGAGCTGAAATTCGTCTCGAGTGACGCCGAGGTCAACATCGGCGAGGAAATCGCCCGTTTGCGGGCCAAGAGCCGGGTGCTGACGACCAGCATTTTCGCCAACCTGACTCCGTGGCAGATCACGCAGCTCGCACGGCACCCGCAGCGTCCTTATACGCTCGACTACCTCTCAACGATTTTCACCGACTTCCAGGAATTGCATGGCGACCGCATGTACGCGGACGACTGGGCCATCATCGGCGGCCCGGCGCGCCTCGACGGACGTCCGGTCATGGTCATTGGTCAGCAGAAGGGCCGGGACACCAAGGAGCGCGTGCGGCGCAACTACGGCATGCCGAAGCCCGAGGGGTACCGGAAGGCCAAGCGCCTGATGGAGCTGGCCGAACGCTTCAAGCTGCCTCTCGTCACGCTCATCGATACGCCTGGCGCCTATCCTGGCGTCGGTTCCGAGGAGCGCGGTCAGAGCGAGGCCATCGCGCGCAACCTGTTCGTCATGTCGTCCTTGAAAATCCCGATTGTCAGCGTCGTCATCGGCGAAGGGGGCTCAGGGGGCGCGCTGGCCATCGGCGTGTGCGATCGCCTGGTCATGCTTCAGTACAGCGTGTACTCCGTGATCACCCCGGAAGGCTGTGCATCCATTTTATGGAAGAGCGCGGACAAGAAAGAGCTCGCTGCCGAAGCCATGGGCATGACTGCTGATCGGCTGGCCAAGCTCGGTTTGGTGGACGAAGTGCTCCGTGAACCGTTGGGCGGCGCGCATCGCGATCCGCAGGCGATGGCCGACGCGCTCAAGACCTCGATCCTGAAGCATCTCGATACTCTTACCGCCATGACGCCCGAGGCGTTGTTGCAGGCGAGGCACGATCGTATCCGCGGCTTCGGCGTCTATAGCGGCGGGTGAGTTTTCTCCCGGGGCCCTGCGGGCCCCATCCCGTCTCGTTCTGGTGGGTCCATGGCTGGATTCTCTCCCGATTCGCTTGAGGCAGCCTTGGCCAAAGGGCGGGCCCAAGGCGCGTCCGGCGATGTCTGCGTGGCCTTCAGTGGCGGGCTCGATTCCACGGTGCTGCTTGCTGCACTCGCAGAACTCAAGTCACGCGGGTGGCCGACCGCGATCAGGGCGCTGCACATTGACCACCAGCTGCAACCCGATTCAGGCCTCTGGGCAGCCCGCTGTGGCGAGACTGTCCGGCAGCTGGGGCTTCCCTTCGGCAGTCAACGAGTGGTGGTTCCGGTCGCCAATGGCCAGGGTGTCGAGGCCGCGGCGCGCGCGGTTCGCTATGCCGCTCTGTATGGCAGCCTTGCGGTCGGCGAGACGGTGCTGACCGCGCACCATGCGGACGACCAGCTCGAGACGGTACTGCTCGCCCTGATGCGGGGTGCCGGCGTGAGGGGGCTCTCTGGGATGCCGCGCCGGGCTCCCGCAGGTGTCGGCTGGCATCAGCGGCCATTGCTCGATCACCCCCGCGCCGATCTTGAGTGCTGGGCCCGTCAACGCGGGCTGTCCTGGATCGAAGATCCGACGAATTGCGAGCCCAGGTATCGGCGCAGCTACCTGCGTCATGCGGTCCTCCCCGCGTTGCGGGGGACGTGGCCGGGAGCCGCCATGGTGGCTTCACGCTCTGCTGCGCACCTGGGCGAGGCCGCGGAGCTGCTTGATGATCTTGCCCGACAGGACTTCGAGCACGCGGCGCTCGAAACCTGCTTGCAGCGCGACAAGCTGTCTGCCATGACGCCGGCGCGGCGCCGAAACCTGTTGCGCTTCTGGCTGCGATCGCTGAACTTGCCCGTACCCTCGACTGCCAAGCTCGGCGTCCTCGAGCACGACATGCTCGTGGCGCGGCCCGACCGGCAACTCTGCGTCGCGTGGGAGGGCGCCGAGGTGAAATTGCACTGCGGGCTGCTGTACGCGGCGCCGCCCCTCGCACCGTTGCCGGTTGCGCGCGAACAGGGCTGGGATTGGCGTGAGCCGCTGGTCCTGCCCGACGGACTGGGTGAGTTGCATGCCGTGCCCGCGATGGGCGCTGGGCTCGCAGCAGCGCGATTGCCGGTGCGCCTGACGTGGCGTTTCCGTGGTGAAGTCGCAGGTGGTAGCGGCGGCGATTCGCCGGATGCGGCACCGCACCGGCTCAAGAAGTTACTGCAGGAGGCGCACGTATTGCCTTGGTGGCGCGGGCGATTACCGCTCTTGAGTGCGGGTAATCACTTGCTGGCAGTGGGTGATCTGTGGATCGCACGCGAATTTGCGGCAACGGGTTCGGCGCCGGGTGTGCGCGTGGAATGGCGACATCGGCCTGCGATCATCGCCGCGGGCCGTGTCCGACTGGCGACTAGCGACTAGCGATTGGCCGGAGCCGATGGGCTGGCTCCCTGGTCCGTGCAAGCAATCCTTGCAGATCACGAATCTCTAGTCGCCAATCGCTCATCGCAAGTCGCTTTCCTCATCCAGTCACTTCCAGTAGACTGATCTCCCGTCGCGAGGATGGCGGTGGAGAGTGCTCCAGCCCTCCCGCAATCCTCCTCTCCCTGCATCGACGGTGCCCTCAATGACTCGTTATATCTGTGTGACCGGCGGCGTCGTTTCCTCGCTCGGCAAGGGCATCGCTGCGGCTTCGCTTGGGGCCATCCTTGAGGCTCGCGGGCTCAAGATCAGCATGGTCAAGCTCGATCCGTACATCAACGTGGATCCGGGCACGATGAGCCCGTTCCAGCACGGCGAGGTGTTCGTCACGAACGATGGCACCGAAACCGACCTCGACCTCGGCCACTACGAGCGCTTCGTGCGCACGACGACGTCGCGGAACAGCAATTTCACGACTGGGCGCATTTACGAGCGCGTCATCGCGAAGGAACGACGCGGCGACTATCTCGGCGCCACGGTGCAGGTCATCCCGCACATCACCGACGAGATCAAGCATTGCATCCGGATGGGCGCGGGCGATGCGGACGTCTGCATGGTCGAGATCGGTGGTACGGTCGGTGACATCGAATCGCTGCCGTTCCTGGAAGCCATTCGCCAGCTCGGCGTCGAGCTCGGGCGCGACAACGTGCTGTACATGCACCTGACGCTGGTGCCCTACATCCCGAGTTCCGGCGAGATAAAGACCAAGCCGACGCAGCACTCGGTGAAGGAGCTGCGCTCGATCGGCATCCAGCCCGACATCCTGCTGTGCCGCTGCATGGACCCCATCCCGGCCGAGCAGCGCCGCAAGATCGCGCTGTTCACGAACGTCGAGGAGCGTGCGGTCATCTCCGGCGTCGACGCGGACGATATCTACAAGATCCCGATGCTGCTGCACGACCAGGGCCTCGACGACATCGTCGTCCACAAGCTGCGTCTCGATGTGCCACCCGCCGACCTGAGCGAGTGGCGCCATGTGGTTGCGGCCAAGAGCAACCCGGAAGCCAGCGTCAATATCGCGATGGTCGGCAAGTATGTGAACCTGCGCGATGCCTACATGTCGCTGTCCGAGGCGTTGACGCATGCGGGCGTCCGGACGCGTACGCGGGTCAACGTACAGTTCGTCGAGGCGACCGATGTGGAAAAGCACGGCACCGACAAGCTCGCCGGCATGGATGCGATCCTCGTGCCCGGTGGCTTCGGCGAGCGCGGCATCGAAGGCAAGATCCAGGCGGTGCGCTTTGCGCGCGAGAACCAGATTCCGTATCTCGGCATCTGTCTTGGCATGCAGCTCGCCATCGTCGAGTACGCGCGCAACGTGGCGTCGCTTGCCGATGCGCACTCCACGGAGTTCAATCGCGGCACGCCGCATCCGGTGGTCGCGTTGATCGCCGAATGGCAGGACCAGAAGGGCACGGTCGAGCAGCGCGACGAGAAGGTGAATTTGGGTGGGACGATGCGCCTCGGTGCGCAGGAATGCCGGATCTCGCATGGCTCGCAGGCCCACCAGATCTACGGCGCCGACGTGATCATGGAGCGGCATCGGCATCGCTACGAGTTCAACAATACCTACCTGCAGAGGCTGATGAACGCCGGTCTTCGGTTCTCGGGCTTCTCGCGGGACGGGTTGGTCGAGCTGATCGAGCTGCCGACTCATCCGTTCTTCATGGCCTGCCAGTTCCACCCGGAGTTCCGCTCGACGCCGCGTGACGGCCATCCGCTGTTCACGGGCTTCATCACGGCGGCACGTGCCTATCACCATGCACAGCTGCCGGCGGTTGCCAGCGCGTGAAGCTGCTCAACTTCGACGTCGGCGCAGATCGTCCCTTCTTCCTGATTGCAGGCCCCTGCGTCATCGAGAACGAGGGGCTGGTGCTCGATACCGCGGGGGCGCTAAAGGAATTGACGACCCGGCTCGGCATCCCGTTCATCTTCAAATCGTCGTTCGACAAGGCCAACCGCTCGTCGGCGAAGAGCTTCCGGGGGCCGGGCATGGAGGAGGGGTTGCGCATCCTCTCCGAGGTCAAGCGCCAATTGCAGGTGCCCGTGCTTACCGACGTGCACGAAGACACGCCGATGGCCGAAGTCGCGTCCGTGGTCGATGTGCTGCAGACGCCCGCATTCCTGTGTCGCCAGACGAATTTCATCCTGGACGTCTGCTCGCAGGGCAAGCCCGTCAACATCAAGAAGGGGCAATTCTTGAGTCCCTGGGAGATGCAGAACGTTGTCGACAAGGCGCGCTCCACGGGCAACGAGCAGATCATGGTCTGCGAGCGCGGCTTCACGTTCGGCTACAACAACCTTGTCTCCGACATGCGTTCGCTGGCCGTGATGCGCGCAACCGGCTGCCCGGTCGTGTTCGATGCCACGCATTCCGTGCAGTTGCCGGGCGGCAAGGGGTCCGCGTCGGGCGGGCAACGCGAGTTCGTGCCTGTGCTCGCACGAGCAGCGATCGCCGCCGGCGTGGCGGGGGTCTTCATGGAAACCCATCCCGATCCAGCCCATGCGCTGTCCGATGGACCGAACGCGTGGCCGCTCGGCCGCATGGCGGCTTTGCTCGAGACCTTGCGCGATTTGGATAAAATTGTAAAATCAAAGCCTTACGAGGAAGACCTGCCACCATGAAGATCGTCGATGTTCGGGGCCGTGAAATCATCGATTCCCGTGGCAACCCCACCGTGGAGGCCGATGTCGTTCTCGAGTCCGGCGTCGTTGGTCGAGCGGCTGTGCCGTCCGGTGCATCGACGGGCTCCCGCGAAGCGGTTGAGCTGCGCGACGGTGACAAGCAGCGCTATCTCGGCAAGGGCGTACTCAACGCCGTTGCCAACGTGAACGGCGAGCTCAAGGCAGCGTTGCTCGGCAAGGACGTAACGCAGCAGGCTGCGCTCGATGCACGCATGATCGAGCTCGACGGCACGGAGACGAAGGCACGCCTTGGAGCGAACGCACTGCTCGCGGTCTCGCTCGCTGCGGCACATGCAGCCGCAAAGGCAAAGAACGTATCCCTGTTCCGCTACCTCGGTGGCCCCGGCCCCAAGACGTTGCCCGTCCCGATGATGAACATCATCAACGGCGGTGCGCACGCCGACAACAGCGTGGACATCCAGGAATTCATGATCCTGCCCGTCGGCGCTCCGTCGCTGTCGGAGGCGGTGCGCTATGGTGCGGAAGTGTTCCACACGCTCAAGAAGGTCCTGCACGAACGCAAGCTCGGCACGGCGGTCGGCGATGAAGGCGGCTTTGCGCCGAACCTGCCGTCGAACGAGTCCGCGCTTGAGACCATCCTCGAGGCCATTGAGCGCGCCGGCTACAAGGCTGGCCGCGACATCTACCTGGGGCTGGACGTGGCCAGCACCGAGTTCTTTGCCGACGGCATCTACACGCTCGAATCCGAAAACCGCCGCTTCACGGCCTCGCAGTTCGTCGATTACCTCGATGGCCTCGTGGGTCGCTACCCGATCATCACGATCGAGGACGGCATGAGCGAAGGCGACTGGGACGGCTGGGCGCAGCTGTCCAAGCGGATGGGCAAGCGGGTGCAGCTGGTCGGCGACGACCTGTTCGTGACGAACACGAAGATCCTGAAGGAAGGCATCGACAAGGGCATTGCGAACGCCATCCTCATCAAGCCGAACCAGATCGGCACGCTCACCGAGACGCTTGCGGCCATCGATATGGCGGCCGACGCGGGTTACGCCTCCGTCGTCTCGCACCGCTCGGGCGAAACGGAAGACGCCACCATCGCGGACATCGCCGTGGCCACTCGCGCCACCCAGATCAAGACGGGCTCGATGTCGCGTGCAGACCGCACTGCCAAGTACAACCAGCTGCTGCGGATCGAAGCCGAGCTCGGCCGCGACGCCAGGTACGCCGGTGTCGAGGCTTATCCGATCCCGGTGTCGGGCGCTGCCTGCTGATGAAGATCATCGCGTCCGTCCTCTTTGTCCTGCTGGTGCTGCTGCAGTACCGGCTCTGGGTCTACGAGGGCGGCATGCGCGAAGTCTGGCACCTGCGCGCCGAAGTGGCTGTGCAGAAGGAAGAGAACGACAAGCTCGTGGGCCGCAACCGCACGCTGGTTGCCGAAGTGCAAGACCTCAAGAAGGGCAAGGTGGCCGTCGAAGAGCGCGCCCGCACCGATCTCGGCATGATCGGATCGCGGGAGACTTTCTTCCAGGTGGTACAGCCGGAGGCGGCCAAGGCCGCACTGACGAACGCTCAACGTTGAGCCGGCGAGCCTGTGACCGTTCACGTCGCCCAGCCCCCTCGTTACTGGGTCATCGTTCCCGCCGCTGGCAGGGGCCATCGCATGGCGGGCGCGTCGCCCAAGCAATACCTGCCGCTCGCAGGGCGCACCGTTCTTGAGTGGTCGCTGGCGCCGTTTCTGGCCCGACCCGAGTTCCATTCCATCGTGGTTGCACTCTCCCCGGACGATGCACGCTGGCCATCCCTGCCGTTGGCCCAGGACAGGCGCATCCTCGCGGTAACCGGAGGTGCGGATCGCGTCGATTCAGTGCGGGCGGGACTCATGGCGATCGCGGAGCATGCCCATGCGCAAGACTGGGTCCTCGTGCATGACGCGGCACGACCGTGCCTGACCTCAGGTGATCTCAACCAGCTGCTCGTCACGCTTGCAGGCGATTCAGTGGGCGGGCTGCTCGCGGCACCCGTGCCGGATACGCTCAAGCGGGCCGGAGCCGACGGCCGGGTGGATGTAACAGTCTCGCGCTCGCAACTGTGGCGCGCGCTGACGCCGCAGATGTTTCGCTACGGCGTGCTGCGTCAGGCGCTTGAGCAGAGCGAGAGCGGGGCGCAGATCACGGACGAGGCGTCTGCCGTGGAAGCACTCGGCCTCAAGCCGTTGCTCGTCGCAGGGCGCAGCGACAATCTCAAGATCACCGTGGCGGAAGACCTCGCCACAGCCGAGCGCCAGCTGGCCGACCTTGGTTAAGATGCGGCTCCAGACGTCGCAACGGACCTGCTGAATGAACGACCAGAACAGCGCTCCCCTGACTACCTTGCGAATCGGGCAGGGCTACGACGTGCATGCCTTCTGCCCGGGTGATCATGTGGTCCTGGGCGGCGTCAGCATTCCGTACAAGCTCGGGGTGCAGGCGCATTCCGACGGCGATGTCGTCATTCACTCACTGTGCGATGCCTTGCTGGGGGCGGCGGCACTCGGCGACATTGGCATGCACTTTCCGGATACCGACCCGCGCTGGAAGGGCGTCGACAGCCGGTACTTCCTGCGCCATGTTCGGGGCCTGCTCGGTGAACGTGGATTCTCGATCGTCAATGTCGACATCACCGTGCTGGCGGACGCACCGCGGCTCGGTTCCCACCGTCAGGTGATGCAGGCCAATCTTGCCGCCGACCTGGGCCTTACGATCGATCGCGTGAATATCAAGGCCACAACCACCGAAGGTCTCGGCTTCATAGGCCGTGGCGAAGGCCGGGCCTGCCAGGCTGTGGCGATGATCCAGATGAGCGCAAAATAGCATTGCCCGTGCCGCTTGCGGCGCGCCGTCCACTCCTTCCGGTTTCCATCACGCATGCCACTACCGTTGTCCTTTGATCTGCTGCCGCGCGCGTGGGGCGCCGCAATTGCCACGGGCCGTCTGAAGGTCGAGCCCGAGGACTTCGTCGTGCGCGAATGGCTTGGCTTCGGGGCGGACGGCGAGGGTGACCACCTGCTGTTGACCGTGCGCAAGCGCGGCGCGAATACCCATTGGGTGGCAAAGGAACTCTCGAAGCGGGCGGGTGTGCATCCGCGTGAGATTGGTTACTCCGGACTCAAGGATCGGCACGCGGTGACCGAGCAGGCCTTCACGGTGCCGGGTCGGACAGCGGATGCCGCGCAATGGCTGGGGTTTGCCGGAGAAGGCTTTGAGGTCATTGCAGCAGAGCGGATCCGGCGCAAGCTCAAGCGGGGTTCGCACAAGGGCAATGATTTCCAGATTGTCGTGCGCGACGTGACGGCCAAGCGCGATCAATTGGCGGAGCGGCTGGCGTGCATCGCGCAGTTCGGCGTGCCGAACTACTTCGGTCCGCAGCGGTTCGGTCGCGGCGGACGGAATCTCGAGGTGGCAGAGAGCTGGTTCAGTTCGGGCAAGTCTCCGTACGACCGGCTGGATCGCAGTTTTGCACTGTCCGCTGCGCGCTCGGCGCTATTCAACACGGTACTGGCGGCGCGAGTGGCTGACGGTACGTGGAATCGGCTACTGGATGGGGATGTTGCGAACCTCGACGGCAGCGGCAGCATCTTTCCGGTCGCTGCGGTGGACGACGTCCTGGCCGAGCGCAGTCAGCGTCTCGATATCCATCCGACAGGGCCAATGCACGGGCGAGGAGAGTCACGCACCGGCGCCGTAATCTCGAAGTTGGAAGAGGCGGTATTGGTGCCTTGGGCGCACTGGGCGAGCGGCATGGCAGCAGCAGGGCTCGAGCATGAGCGACGTGCGTTGCGACTGAACGTCCAGGGACTCACGTGGGACTACGCAGGCACGGACCTGACGTTGCGCTTCCGTCTCGGCAAGGGGGCGTTTGCAACGTCTGTGCTGGCGGAAGTCATCGACCCTGCGAGCGCCGCGCAAGTCGACGAAAGCGACGATGGGTAGTGTCGGGTTCCCTATCTCTTCAGCAGCACATAAACCGCGCCGCTGCCGCCATCCACGCCGCGAGCCGAACCGAAGGCCGTAACCCGGTCGCTTTGCCTCAGCCACAGGTTCACGACATTCTTGAGCACGGGGCCGCGAGGCCCTGAGCGGCGACCTTTGCCGTGGATGATACGCACGCAGGTCAGGTTCCTCTGCACTGCGTTTCCCATGAACTCCCGCAGCTCCGCTCTTGATTCGACTGCGGTCAGTCCGTGCAGGTCGATTTCCGCCTCGACGACATACTCCCCGCGACGTAGCTTGCGCAGGATGGTTTCCGGAACGCCGTTGCGGCGGAAGGACAGCTCGTCCCCGGTCTCAAGCGCGGCAGGATCTGCAACAGACCCGAGGCTCTCTTTGAGCACGTCCTGCTCGTCTGTGCGCTTGAACCGGGTTTCAGGAACAGGCTTCGGCCTGGCCGGACGTTCCGCCTTCTTTGCCAGGCGACGCACATCGCGCACTGCTTCGCGAAACAGCTCCTGTTCCTCGTCCCGCTTGCTCATGGAAGTACTCGTTACCGCTTGCCACGGGCGTGTCAACCTATCGGCGCAGCACGCCCTTCCAGTATAGTTGCTGGCCTGCACCCCGGGACAATTTTCATTAGTGAAGCTCCTCTTAAGCAACGATGACGGCTATCGCGCCGAAGGCCTGCGCTTTCTGGTCGATGCCATGAGGCCGCTCGCCGACATCACCGTTGTCGCCCCGGACCGCAACCGCAGCGGTGCCAGCAACTCACTGACGCTGGATGTGCCGTTGCGCGTGACCCCCTACGGCGACGATCAGTATTACGTGAACGGCACGCCCACCGATTGCGTGCACCTCGCGATCTCCGGCCTGTTCGACTACGACCACGACATGGTGATCTCAGGCATCAATGACGGTGCCAACCTCGGTGACGACGTGTTGTACTCGGGCACGGTTGCCGCAGCAGTGGAGGGTCGCTTTCTCGGGTTGCCCGCGGTTGCGGTCTCGCTCGTGTTCGACCCGGCGCTGCCGGAATCCGGTCATCACTTCGCCACCGCGGCGCGCGTGGCTGCCGAACTCCTGTTGCGCCTGCAACGCTCGCCGCTGCACCGGGCCACCATCCTCAACGTCAACGTGCCCGACCTCCCGTACGAGGCCATCAAGGGCTACCAGTCCACGCGGCTGGGTGCCCGGCATCGATCTGAACCCGCAGTGCCCGCGCGCGATCCCCGTGGGCGCTTGTTGTACTGGATCGGCCCGGCCGGCAGCGGCCAGGACGCGGGACCGGGCACGGATTTCCACGCCGTTGCCAACGGCTACGTGTCGGTCACGCCACTGCAGATCGATTTGACGCGACACACGGCACTCGATGACATCCGCGACTGGCTGAGCGGTCGCGAGTCATGATGGATCCCCGCCGCTCCGGCATTGGCATGACCTCTGCGCGCACCCGCGAACGGCTGGTCCAGCGCCTCATGGAGCAGGGGATCAAGAGTCCTGCGGTGCTCGACCAGATCCGCAACGTGCCGCGGCACATGTTCGTCGACGAAGCGCTGGGCACGCGAGCGTACGAGGACACGGCGTTGCCTATCGGCTTCGGCGTGACCATTTCGCAGCCCTACGTCGTCGCGCGGATGACGGAAGCGCTGATCGAAGGCATCCCGCCGCGCAAGATCCTCGAAGTCGGCACCGGCTGCGGCTACCAGACGGCCGTGCTGTCGCCGCTTGTCAGCACCATCTACAGCATCGAGCGCATTGGTGATCTGCTGACCAAGACCAAGGCGCGCCTGCGCGACCTCAATATCCGCAATGTGCAGTTCCGGCACGGTGATGGCTTCAAGGGTTGGGTGGCGCACGCACCGTACGATGCAATCATCGTCGCGGCCGCTTCAGAGGTAATACCGGAGGCGCTGCTCAAGCAGTTGGGACCAGGTGGCAGGCTCATTACGCCGATCGGGCCCGAAGGTCGCCAGGAGCTGCGTCGCGTGGTCCGTCGCGGCGATGATTTCCATACGGAAATGCTTGGGCTCGTCAGTTTCGTGCCATTGCTGAAGGGACTCGGCTGACCTCGACCGGCAGCGACTCCGCTATCCTGCGCGGATGGCACCTACTGCAATGTTCGAGGCTTCCGGCAGACTCTTCGCGGTACTGGCCGTGTTCAGCGTGTTGCTGCTGGTGGCTGCTTGTGGCAGTTCGCCAACGCGCCTGACGGCGGCTTATGCGGTGAAACGCGGCGACACGTTGTATTCGATCGCGTGGCGCCACGGTCTCGACTATCGCGAAGTGGCCCGGTGGAACGGCATCGGGCGCGATTACCTGATTCACCCCGGTCAAGTGCTCTACCTTGTGCCTTCCAGTCGCGCTGATCGGCAGGCGCGGCAGGGCCGATCATCACCGCAGCCCGCTGCGGCTCCTGCCAACGCTGTTCCCGCCGGTGCAGCGGTCAACTGGGGCTGGCCTGCAGATCAGGTGCAGGTGCAGTTGACTACGCGGCCGAACAGCAGCCAGGGGTTGACGATGGCGGGCCAGCTCGGGCAGTCGATCCGTGCGGCTGCGGCTGGCAGCGTTGTGTATGTCGGATCCGGACTGCTTGGGTACGGTCAGCTCGTCATCATCAAACATAACGAGAGGTACCTCAGTGCCTATGGCCACACACAGTCGGTGTTGATTCGCGAGGGTGAAGCGGTGCAGGCAGGGCAGTCCATCGCCACGATGGGCGAAGGGCCGGGACGGCGCCCAATGCTGTATTTCGAGATCCGCGTGAACGGCCAGCCCGTCGATCCACTGGGTTTTCTGCCGGCCCGCGCACGTTGAATTTCCTCTCGCAACAGCGTGAGGTTTGCCGACTGTCATGCGCCCTTTGGCATGCAAACTAGACCCATTCCATTCGTCGGCGGCAGTCTTGCACTCGGGTAACGCGTATGTCTAAATTCGACCCACTGTCGCTGGCCACCGACTTCATGGGCGGCGACTGCACTGGACAGCAGACGGTGTGACCGGGACGACCCGGAGAAGACGCAGGGGCGAGGGGGGATTCGAGGTAACAGCGCCAAGAAGTAAAAGAACCGAAAACAACAAGAAAATGCCGTCGCGCGGGAACGTAAAAGCTCCAGGCAGCAATGACGGGGCGATCGAACGAACTTCAGTTTCCTGCGTCTTCCCCCGGTCGCCTTGAGCCGGGGTCCAGAAATCAAAACGCCGCGTTCAGCGGCCTGCTCCTGCGAAAGTCCGGTCCGGCGCGCTCAAGATCGCTCGCCCGATGCCTGTGCAAATCGCTTCAGTCCTTCAGGAACAATGCGGCCACGACGCGACGATCCTCCGCC
>Ga0114966_10003121_pt1 | contig 14665 bp, 12 predicted proteins | sample M_130207_XF_Meta_FD_87029 | JGI IMG/M metagenome (GOLD analysis project Ga0114966, IMG submission 87029) | Freshwater microbial communities from Lake Montjoie, Canada to study carbon cycling - M_130207_XF_MetaG | ecosystem: Environmental > Aquatic > Freshwater > Lake | place: Lake Montjoie... | reverse complement strand
AGCGCCGCCCACGCGCCGACCCCCGCGGAGACCATCCTCAACGACGCCGTCCTCGCCCTCATCGCCCTCGGCTACAAGCAAGTCGATGCCCACAAAGCGGTCAAACAAGTGCAGGAAAAAGCCGCCGGCACCGCCACGACCGAGGAGCTGATTCGGCAGGGTTTGAAGCTGCTCATTTAGCCAGGCATGGCCTCGGGCTGGTGAGTGGCCGGGCCAGAGACCGGCAAGGGCATCGCGGCCTTGCAACCACTCGCGATCTGCCACGCCCAGGGCTCGAACTCACTCACTCCGCCGCCCGCCGGTGAGCAGGGGGAGGAGGTGATAGAGCAGGTAGCCGAGGGAGGTGATGAGCGCGGCGACATAGGTCCAGCCGGCGGCGTCGAGCACTTTGCGGACTCCGGTCATTTCCTCATCGGTGCCGATAAAGCCCATCTCCGCGAGCACGCGTTTGGCGCGGGCTGAGGCATCGAATTCCACGGGCAGGGTGATGAGATTGAAAAGCATGATGACCCCCCAAGCGGCAGCCATAATCCATGAGGCGGTGTTCCAGCTCAGGATGCCGGTGAACAGGCCGATCATCGGCAGCCACATCACGATCTGGCTGGCGAAGTTCGTGGCGCCCACCGCAGCCATGCGCCAGTGCAGCGGCCCGTAAGCCTGCTGGTGCTGGATGGCATGCCCGCACTCGTGCGCCGCGACGCCGTAGGCGGCCACGGAGTTGCCGTGAAAATTGTGGGTTGAGAGGACGAGCCGCTTGTTCGTGGGGTCGTAGTGGTCGCCGAGCAATTCGTCGTGCGGGAGGATTTCCACGTCGCTGATACCCGCGCGCTGGAGAATGGCGCGGGCGACTTCCGCGCCGGTGGCGCGCGAGGATGCGGGGACTTGGCTGTAGCGGCGATAGACGCTTTTCACGCGGGCCGCGGCCCACAGGGAAATCAGCATCGTGCCGACAAAAAGGATGATGGCGAAGAGACTCATGGCGTTGATGTATTCGGGTGCCGTGGGGAGCTGGATGCCTGCTGGCGTGGCCAGGCACCGCGGTCTCCGCAGCGGCACCATCAGACCGCGCGGCGGCCAAAATGTTCACCCGCTTTCGAGCTTCCCACGTCCGCATGCGACGTGAATGTTCACCGCCCGCTTATGCCCGATCCCATTGCCAGCGCCACCGAACTGACCGTCCGCTACGGTCCGCACACCGTGCTCGACCGCGCCACCATGGCGGTGGAGGAAGGCGAACGCATCGGGCTCGTGGGTCGCAACGGCTGCGGCAAGTCCACATTCCTGCGGATCGCGGCGGGCGAGTTGCAACCGGACGCGGGCATGTTCACGCGCCGGCGTGATCTGATGACGGGCTGGCTGCCGCAGGCTTTCGCGCTGGAAGAGGAGGCCACGGTTTTTGCGAATATCGAAGCAGGCGCGGCGCACATTCTCGCGCTGCTGGCGGAGTATGAAAACACGCCTGCCGAGCATCCGCGCAGCTCAGTGCTGCTCGATCAGATCAACCACTTCGACGGCTGGGATCTCGACCGCCGCATCGAAAGTCTGGCTACGCATCTCCACGCGCCGGAGCGCAACCGCACGGTCTCGACGCTGAGCGGTGGAGAAAAACGGCGCGTCGCGCTCTGCCGCGCGCTCGTGGCGCGGCCGGACTTTCTCATTCTCGACGAGCCCACAAACCATCTCGACACGGAGTCCATTGAGTGGTTGGAGGACTTTCTCTCGCGCTATCCCGGTGCGTGTCTCTTCGTCACGCACGACCGCTATTTCCTCGACCGCATCGCCACGCGCATCGTCGAGCTGACGCGCGGCGGTTTCCTCTCCTACCAAGGCAGCTACAACGATTTCCTGATCGCCAAAGCCACGCGCACCTCGGTCGAGGAGGAGCAGGAGCGGAAGCGGCAGAAGTTTCTCAAGCATGAGCTGGATTGGGTGCGCAAAGGTCCGCGCGCGCGCCGGACGAAAAGCGTGGATCGCATTGAGCGATACTTCGAGGAGGCGGGGAAAGAGGGGCCCGAGCAGGAGCTGGATGTGGAGATGATCATCCCGCCGGCGGCGAAGTCGTCGAACCGCGTGATCACGCTCACGGATGTCGGCATGGAACTCGGCGGGCGCGTGCTCTTTGACTGCGTGAATCTGGACCTCCCGATGGGTATGCGGTTGGGCATCGTCGGGCGCAACGGGGTGGGAAAATCCACGCTGCTCAAAATCATCATGAGCGAGCTCGTGCCGACGCAGGGCAAGGTCGAGATCGGCGCACGCACGCAGGTCAATTACGTGGATCAAAACCGGCTGGTGCTCGACGAAGACAAGACCGTCTGGGAGGAGGTCGGCGAAGGCGGCGAGCATGTCCGTCTCGGCGACGAAACCCTTTCGCTGCGCGCCTATCTGCGGCGGTTTCTTTTCACCGACGACCGCATCAACTCCAAAGTCCGCCTGCTCAGCGGCGGCGAACGCAGCCGCGTGATCCTCGCGAAAGTGCTGAAGCGCGGCGGCAACGTGCTCATTCTCGACGAGCCGACCAACGACCTCGATCTCGCCACGCTGCGGCTGCTCGAAGAGGCGCTCGTGCTCTTCAAAGGCAGCGTCATCGTGGTCAGCCACGACCGCTATTTTCTCAACCGCGTCTGCACGCACACGATGGCGTTTGAAGGCGAAGGCGTGGTCACGATGAACGCCGGTGCCTACGACTACTATCTGGAGAAACGCGCCGCGCGCCGCGCCGTCCCTGCGCCCGCTCCGGTGGTGAAAACCGCGCCTGCCGCGAAGTCGGAAAAGGCGCGCAAACTCAGCTACAAGGAGGCGCGCGAGCTCGAGACTATCGAAGCCGAAATCCTCGCCTCGGAGGAAAAGGTCGCGCTCATGGAAACCGCGCTGGCCAGCCCGGATTTCTACGCCAAGAACGGCCACAACTGGGACGCTTTCGAGGCCCAACTCGAAGCCGGCAAAGCCGAAGTGGCCCGGCTCTACGCGCGCTGGGAGGAGTTGCAGGCGATCGCGAATGGGTAGGCGCGGGCGGGGAGAGTGTGCAGTATTCAGTGAGTCGCGCCGCAGCGAAAACTGAACACTGAATACTGCCTGCTGAATACTTCCGCCCTTCCGATGCCCACGCCTGCCCCATTTTCCACACCCGAACTCCTCGCCCCCGCGGGCGGCTGGGACTGCGTGCGCGCGGCGGTGGCGAATGGCGCGGACGCGGTTTATTTCGGGCTGCCGAAATTCAACGCGCGGCTGCGGGCGGACAATTTCACCGAGGCGGAGCTGCCGGAGGTCGTGGCTTTTTGTCATCGGCACGGGGTGAAAGCGTACGTCGCTTTCAACACGCTGGTTTTTACCGGCGAACTCGACGCGGCGGCGGAATATCTGCGGCTGCTGAGCCGCGCGGGCGTGGATGCGCTCATCGTGCAGGATGTCGGGCTGGTGCGGCTGGCACGGGCGATCACGCCGGAGTTGCCGATTCACGCGAGCACGCAGATGACGATCTCGTCGCCGGAGGGCGTGACGTTTGCGCGGGAGCTGGGCATCGAGCGCGCGGTGCTGGCGCGGGAGTTGTCGCTGCGGGAGTTGGCGAAGTTCGGCGATCGGGAAACGGCGCTGCCGCTGGAGGTGTTCGTGCATGGGGCGTTGTGCGTGGCGTATTCCGGGCAGTGTCTGACGAGCGAATCGCTCGGGCAGCGGAGCGCGAATCGCGGCGAGTGTGCGCAGGCGTGCCGGATGCCGTACGAGCTGGTCGTGGATGGCGCGGTGCGCGATCTGGGCGACCGGCGCTATCTGCTTTCGCCGCAGGATCTGGCGGCGGTGGAGGAAATTCCGGCGCTGCTGAAACTGGGTGTGGTGAGTTTCAAAATCGAGGGCCGGCTGAAGACACCGGAGTATGTGGCGGCGGTGTGTCAGGTGTATCGGAAGGCCATCGACGCCGCGCTCGCGGACGTGCCGAACACGCCGGATCGGCAGCAGCTCGAGATGGCGTTTTCGCGCGGGTTGTATTCCGGCTGGATGCACGGCGTGAACCACCAGGAGCTGGTCTCCGCGCGGTTCGGAAAAAAGCGCGGGCCTTTGGCCGGGCGGATCGTGAGCGTGGGTCGCGACTGCGTGGAGCTGACGCCGCAGATCGCGCTGAAGCTCGGCGACGGCGTGGTTTTCGACACCGGCGGCGATACCAACGCGGAGCAGGGCGGGCGGATTTTCGGGATCAAGGGCGGGCGCTATTTTTTCCAGCACGGGCACATTGATTTTGCGCGGCTGAAGCCCGGCGACCGCGTGTGGAAGACCGATGATCCCGAGCTGAACAAGCGGCTGCGGCAGTCGTTCGCCGGGAAGATCGAGCCGCGCCGGCGCGTCGTCGTGGACGTGCGGGTGAACGGGCGCGCGGGGGAGGCGCTGGTGGTGGAGGCGGTTCCGGGTGGAGCACGCCACTGGCGTGCTGCGTCCGGCGACTCGCCGGATGCACGGGAGAGCGCGGGTTTTGGAATTGTGAGCGTTGAACCCGAAGCCGCGCTCACTCCGGGGTTTCGGCGGGTCGCCGAAACCAGCACGCCAGTGGCGTGCTCCACCCAGACCGCCGCAGTGCGCTCCGCGCTGCCGCTGCAGGCTGCGCGCACCGCACCGCTGACCACCGCGAAACTGCGCGAGCATCTCGGGCGGTTCGGCGAAAGCGGCTACGTGCTCGGGGAGTTTGCGAATGATCTGGAGGGCGAGGTGATCCTGCCGATCGGCGAACTAAACCGGCTGCGGCGGGAGCTGGTTTTCCAACTCGATACGGCGCGAGCGGTGGTGCGCGCGGAGTCGCCGGAGTCCTGGCGCGAGGTTTTCCAAAGTAGCGCAAGCCTCCGGCTTGTGAACCCGCCCGCCCGCAAGCCGGAGGCTTGCGCGACCCTGCGCGTGCTTTGCCGGACAATGGACCAGCTCGACGCCGCGCTCACCTGCGGCATCGGCGAAATCTACGCCGATTTCGAGGACATCCGCCGCTACAAAGACGCCGTCGCCCGCGTGCGCGTGGCGGAAAACGGCGCGCGGATTTTCCTCGCGACACCGCGCATTCAAAAAGCCGGCGAGCAGGGCTTTTTCAAGCTCATCGAAAACGCCGCGCCGGACGGCGTGCTCATCCGCAACCTCGGTGCGATCGCCCATTTCGCCGCCAGCCCGCTGCGGAAAGTGGGCGACTTTTCCCTCAACGTCGCCAACCCGCTGACCGCGCAGCACCTCATCGGCGCGGGCCTCGAGCGCGTGACGGTGAGCTACGACTTGAACATCGGCCAAGTGCTCGACCTCCTCGCCGCCGCGCCGCCGGAGTGGTTCGAGCTGACCATCCATCAGCACATGCCGATGTTTCATATGGAGCACTGTGTCTTCGCCGCGTTTTTGTCGAAAGGGAAGGACGCCACGGACTGCGGCCGGCCGTGCGAAAAGCATCGCGTGAGCCTGCGCGACCGCGTGGGCGTGGAGCACCCGCTGCGCGCCGATGTGGGCTGCCGCAACACGCTCTTCAACGCCGTCCCGCAAACCGGCGCGCGCTTTTTTGCGCAGCTCGGCGACGCCGGTCTGCGCGACTATCGAGTCGAACTGCTGGAGGAAAGCGCGGACGAAGCCGCCCGCGTTATCCGCGCCTACCAGACGCTCCTCGGCGGCGAGCGCGACGGCGAAGAACTCTGGCGCGACCTCCGCGCCCAGTCGCAGCTCGGCGTCACGCACGGGACGTATCAAACCGCCTGACTGCCGCCGCGCAGCGAGGGTGAGGGCGCAGTTTTTTTAAAAAAGCAACGCACCTCTTGACGACAGATTTTTCCCGCATACTAGTTGCGACTCGTTCTCACAAAGACCCAAATTAACCTCATCACCGCATGTTTCACCGCCTCTTCCGTCGCCCTCAGATCCTCGCTTCCGCCCTCGCCGGCGTCCTGCTCGCCACGGTCGGCAGCGCCTCCGCTGGACAGCGCAAATTCGCGTACAGCTACGAAACGCTCACGGCTCCGGTCGGCAGCGTGGAGTTTGAAAACTGGGTGACCTGGAAGCACACCAGCGGAGACGGGCGCGTGGACCAGTTCGACTTCCGCCACGAGTTTGAGTTCGGCGTCACGGACCGCCTCCAGATCGGTCTCTATGTCGCCGACTGGCGCCTCACGGACACGAGCACCGGCAGCCGCGCGACGTATCGGCACTCGGGGGTCGAAGTCATCTACAACCTCACCAATCCGACGACGGACTTCATCGGGTCCGCGCTTTACGGCGAGTTGCTGATCGGCGAGGGCGTCATCGAACTCGAAGGTAAGTTGCTCCTGCAAAAAAACTTCGGTCCCGTGACCCTCGTTTACAACGCGATCATCGAGGCCGAATGGGAGGGCAAAACGCTCAAGCACCTCGACGAGCGCAGCGGTGAGTTCGCGCAGACGCTCGGCGTCAGCTACCAGGTGAACCCGAATTTCAACGTCGGCGCCGAGCTGCTCCACGAGGTCGCGCTGCCGGAGTGGCGGGCTGAGGGAAAGTCGGTCGTCTTTGCCGGACCGAACGCATCCTTCCGGGCCGGGCGCTTTTTTGCCACGGTGGCCGGGCTCTTCCGCGTGACGGATCACGATGAAGAACCGGACGTCCAGACGCGGCTCATCTTCGGAGTCGATTTCTGAAAACATCCGCGGTCGGTCATTTTCCGCGGCTACTCGCGGGCGCAGCGCTCGCCGTGTTTGCGAGCGGTTGCGTCGGCACCGTGCCGCCGCCCGTTTCGCCGGCGATGCTCCGCGTGAGCCGCGGGGCCACGGCTCAGACCTTGGAGGCCGGACGCATCACGCTCACGACGCGGTGCGCGTCCTGTCACCGCGTCTATCCGGTCGCCGCGTACTCACCCGCCCGTTGGGCCGAGATCGTGGAGGAAATGGCCGAACGCACGAAGCTCGACGCGTCCCAGCAAGCAGCCCTCCTCGCCTACCTTACCGCCGCGCAGGCCACACCACCTCCCGCGCCCACCCCGGCGGGATAAAGTTCATGCGCGTCCCAAGGTTGGGTTCATCCTGAGCAACCGAACCCGGGCGAGATTTTTGGGTGCGGCCAGGGTTTCTTCGCCGCCGGCTAAAACTTCGCGCCAATGACGAGCTGGCCGTAGGCCGCGCCGGCTTTGCTTTGGTAGTTTTCGTCGGCGCGGTGAAAATCGAAATTGCGATACGCCACGACCCCGGCCTCGATCTCCGCCGCCAGCCACGACGAAACTTTCCACGACGCCCCAACCCCCGCGCGGATCTCGGTGAGGTCCACGACCGCGCGGTTGAGCTTCGGCGCGCCGTGGGTGTCGCCGAAATCGCGGCTTACGCGGAAACTCGAGCTGCGCAGGTCGGCGCCGCCGTAAAGCGTGAGTTCCTTGCTCCTGCGAAATTCGAGGCGGGGCCGCGGCAGGACGGCGTTGAGCACCCAGCGGTCGGCGAATTTCCACCGCACGCCCACGGCCGGAAAAACGGGGATTGCCCGGTCCACGTTCACACTCACGCCCACGATCCACTGGAGATCGGCGCTCGCGATGTAGGAGCCGCCGATGATGAAGGGCACATTGAAATCGCGCGCCGAGAGATCGCCCGACGCGCTGTAAAAGCCCGGCTGCGCCTCGATCCGCACGAGCCACGAATCGAAAAGCTGCAGGTCGAGCCCGACCACGGCGCTCAGCGATTGCAGCGTATTCGGCAACGGAGCGCGGCTGGGCAGGGCAAAGGAAAAGCGCTGCCAGTCAAAGCCCGCGCGCACCTGCGGTCCGTCGCCGAGCGGGAGGGAGACGACCTCGCGAATCAGCGCGGACAGGCCGGAGACATCGCCCGAGCGATCGTGACCGAGATCGGTGCGCGCGCTGCTGGTCAGCGAAAACTCAGCGTCGGATTGGTGGGAGATTTCCGCACCCGCGAGGGCTTCCGCCGCGAGCGAAAGGGCCGCGAAAATGGCGCGGCGCGTTGTCATTTCGCGTCCTTCACAAACGCCGTCACGAACTGCCTGATCTGCTTCATCATCGCCGCGCCCGACCCCATGCGCTCCATGCCGTGCAGTTCGCCCAGCTCGGGCGACGCGATGTAATCGCCACGCCACACGAGCGTTCCGCCCTCCACCGGCCACATCTGGTAAAGCGTCAGCAGCACGAAGTAGCCGCCGCTCGCGAAATACTGCACGTCCGCCGTCTGCGCGCCGCCCGGCGTCGTCTTTTCAAAAGTCGCGCCGAGCGAAAGCGCCGCCTCGCCCTGCACATCGAACAGCTCCCAGTAGTGCGCCGTTTTCCCTCCGCCGCCGGTCAGCGCGGAAGTGATCCCGGAAAAGTGCGCGCGCACCTTCGGCACCTCCTTGAGCAAGCGCCCGAGTTCATCCGCCGCGGAAATCGTTTCGCCCTTCCAGACGTAAGCCGGCTGCCGCGCGACCCCGCCCGCATTGAACGCCTGCGCGCGCCCGAGCAGCACGCTGGCCCACGCGCCACTCCACGCGCTCCCGCCCTTGCCCAACGTCTTCGCCTCCTCCGCGCTGACCTTCAGGCCGGGTTTCGCCGCGTCGAATTTCTCCGTCGCCGCGATCAGCGCCTTCACCGGGCCGTTCGTCGGGGCGCTGGCGAGCTGGCGGAAATCGTCGGCCGTCGGCTTCGCGGGGAGTTCGCCGTGCAGCCAGACCTTCAGCTCCGGGTGCCGGGCCGGCGACCACTGGCGCTGGAGTTCCAGGGTCCTCGCGATCGGTGCTTTCACCACAAAGGCGCTCTCGATGGCCAGCCCGCGCGGGAAGCTCATCGTCGGCCCGCGCCCCGTCTGCACCTCGCCTGCACTGAGCTTCGCGAGGTCCACGTTTTTCAACGACGAGAACGCCGCCATCTCGGCGACCGGATCGGCCCAAGCACCCACGGACAGCAGCGCAAAAACGGAAGAAATGCGGCGGAGCATAGGGCGTGGAACAGACGAAACCCACGCGGGCTTGTCAACGTCGCGCGGGTCGGTGTCGCCGCGCTGGTCGCTGCGGGGTGTGGAGAGCGTCGCTGGCGCGGGACCAAGGGGGAGAGACTGCCGACCTGCGGGATCTCCTGCCGTTGGCGTGTCCACGAAAAGCACGAAACGCCACGCAAGGACCGCTTGGCCTTTCGGGTCTTTCGTGGACCTCAATCCCGCTTTGAGATTCCGGCCTCCGCGTCACTGCCGAGGAGCTGGGGACGTGGGGATTTCGGACTGAAGTCCAAGCTGCTTTTCCGCGTCCTGGTTTTGCCCCGCGAGCAGCGGCACGATCTCGGCGCGGAGCTTTTTTCCGACGGCTTCCCAGGTGCAGTGCTCGCGGGCAAAGCGGTGTCCGTTTTGGCCAAAGCGCTGGCTTTTCTCCGGATCGCTGAGGAGGTCGGTGAGGGCGTCGGCGAGGGCGGGGATGTCGCCGGGGGGGACGACGCGGCCGGTTTCGCCGTCGGTGACGAGGTGCTCAAGGGCACCGATGCGGGTGACGACGGCGGGGATTTCGACGGCGAAGGCTTCGAGGACGGCGATGCCGAAGGGCTCGAAGCGGCTGGGGAGGCAGAGGAGGGTGGACTGGGTGAGGAGTTGCTTCACGCGGTCGATGGGGACGCGGCCGAGGACTTCGATCTGGGGGTGGGTGATGGCGGGCGCGGCGCCAACGATGCGGAGGCGGGCGTCGGGGAGGCGCGCGAGGACGCGGTGAAAGGCGGCGAGGAGTTCGGGGCCGCCTTTGCGCTCCCAATCGATGCCGACGAAAAGGATGGTGCGGTTGCGGAAGGCGGCGTTGTCGAGCGGGACGAGGGAGGTGTCGATGTGGCTGCCGGCATAGACGCAGCGGATGCGGTGGGGGTCGCAGGCATACTGCTCGATGAGGGAGAGGCGGGTGTTTTCGCCCATGACGAAGACGCGGGTGGCGTGCTGATAGACGGAGCGCTCGAGGGCGAGCCATTTCTCGGTGGCGGCCGAGGCGCTGAGAAAGGAAGGGGAGCGGAGGTTGGCGAGGTGGGTGTGGTCGGTGTAGATGAAGTGGGGGAGGCCGGGGAGGTGGGCGTCGAAGAGGGACTGGGTGGAGATGGTGAAGGCGAACTCGGGCTCGCGTCCGGCGAGGTGGGCGAGGAGGAGTCGGCGGATCTGGTGGAAGATGAAGGGGGTGTAGTAGAAGCAGGGGGAGACGGGGCGGCGGTGGCGGAGGATGGCCCAGCCGTAGAGGGCGAAGACCCACAGCCAGTTCAGGAGCATGATGGCGGGGTGTTGCTTGAGGAGGTCGAGGCCGAGGTCGATCTCCTCGAGGTCGAACTCAGGGAAGTTCCGCTCGAGTTCTTCGCGGGTGCGGCAGTTCGTGCCGGAGAAATGACCGCGCTTGATGAAGGCGATCTTTGGGCGCGAACCGCTCCGCTCCGGTGCGTGGCGGGCGGCCAAAACGGGGATCAGGAGGAGCCGAGTTCGGCCGGGTGGAGCGGCTCGGCTTCTTTCTCTTTTGCCCGCACCCACTCCTGCAGGGTCTCCGTCTGGGAAAGGGCGCGCGTGGCCGGGGCCGCGCCGCCGAGGAGGACGATGCGCACGGTGTCGAGGAGGATGAAGACATCGAGGAAGAGGCTCATGTGCTTCATGTAGTAGAGGTCGAATTCGAGCTTGCGGCGGGCGTCGGCGACGGAGGCGCCGTAGGGGTAGCTGACTTGCGCCCAGCCGGTGATGCCGGGCTGGACCATGGCGCGCTCTTGGTAGTAGGGGATCTCGGTCGCGAGCATCTGGATCAACTCGGGCCGCTCGGGGCGCGGGCCGACGAAGGAAAGATGACCGCGGAGCACCTGCCAGAGCTGGGGGATTTCGTCGATGCGGTAGCGGCGGAGGAAGCGGCCGACCCAAGTGACGCGCGGGTCGTTTTCGCCGCTCCACTGCACGCCGTTTTTCTCGGCGTCCACGCGCATGGTGCGGAGCTTCAGGATGCGAAACTCGCGCCCAAACCGGCCGGCGCGCGTCTGGCGGTAGAAGATGGGCCCGGGCGAGTTGAGGCAGATGGCGACGGCGGCGAGGGCGACGAGCGGTGCGCCGAAGATCAGCCCGAGGAGGGAGCAGACGATGTCGAAGAGGCGCTTGACCTTTTTAATGTAAAGCAACTGCGGCTCGCCGCTGGCGCTGAGCAGCCACTCGGGGGTGATGAGTTCGAGCGGGACATACTGCTCGATTTCCTCGCAGAGGATGATCAGCGGCATGACCGAGACCCCGGAGTAGCGGAGTTTGCAAAAGTGGCGCGTGAGGGAGGCGTTGGTGAGGCTCTTGGTGGTGCAGAGGACGCGGTCGATTTTTTCGCGCTCGACGATCTCGGCGATGCTGTCCACGCGCCCGAGCACGCGGACATCGCCGGTGGGCTGGTAGCCGTAAAAGGCGATGACGCCGACGAGCTCGAGGTTGCGGCCGCTGAAATTGGCGAAGAGGCGGGTCTCCAGTTCGTCGCAGGAACTCGTGACGATGTAGACTACCCGCTCGCGCGCGGTGCGCAGCGCGTGGAGGAGGAAGACGTGATGGATGAGGACGAATACGTAGGCCGCAGCGGACCCGATGAGCATGACGCCGCGACCCGGCGCGTGCGCGGAGAGCGCATACGAACCGCCGACCACGACGAGGACGGACGCCAGCATGCAGGCGAGCAGAATGAACGCCCGCTCGAACGCCCCGCGATGCGCGCTGTGCGTGGAGTAGAGCCCGACGATGTAAATCATCGCGGAGAGGACCCCGGCGCCGAGCACGAAGGTCGGCCAGTGATCCCACGGCGAACCCGCGGCCAGTTGCGGATCGCTGTCGCCAAACCGCACAAGGATGCCGACGACGAACGCGAGGCAAAAGATCGTCGTGTCCGCGAGGAAATGCAGAGTGACGTGGAACCAGTGCTTACGGAGGATTCCGTTGCTGTTCATGCGGGATACGGCGGTGGAGGAAAGTGCAAGCGCTTCGGTGGTAGCGCGAGGCTAAAAACTTTATAGTTCGGCGGGAAGGTGGCCGTGTGGCGGGAACACTGCAAGTAGTGATTTGCCGGAGAAGGAAATTTTTGTCGTGGCATCGGTTGGCGAGTCGCTCACACCCGCTTGCCGCGCGCCAGATGCCCGGCAAACTTGCGCGCCCGAGCCCCTTACCCGTGCATTCAGCCCGGCTTTTGGTCCCCGGCGCGCTGCTCGCGCAGGTGCACGCGGCTGGAGCGGAAGACCGGTTCGGTAAGGAAACTTGGCTCCGGTTCGGGCGTGGTGCGAGGCAGTTTCGGGCGCATTTGCGGACGAGGCTTTGCGCGGTGCCGCTTGATTGGCATGAAATCCTTGCCGTCCGGTCCTTTCGCCATCGGCACCAGATCGCCGACCACGGAGACCAAACATTGGAAAACTGGCGCGCTGCCAAACTGGTCGCGGCGCGTGCCGGTGTACCAGAGCCGCAGGTCGATTTCGCCGTCGCCGACTGCTTGGAAAACCCACTTTTCCTGCCCGACGTTCGTTTCCGAGGGCGGCACGAATTCCTTCGAGACCAACCGCAGAACCGTGGGGTCGGGGATTTCTGCCAGACGCCAGCTATAACCACTCGCGGGCTTTGACGAGAGCCAGAGGGTGAGGATGCCGTCGCCTTTCAGCGAGACGATTGTTCCGCGCTGGGGTCCGAAAAGTTCGATCTTCGACTCCGGCGGTGGCAGCGCGATGGCGGGCAGTTCGCGCCTCGTCTCGGAGTACTTTTTGCCTTGCGGTACGCTGCACGCGGCCATGCTCAGCGCCAAGAAGGTGATAGGGAGAACCTTATTCATTGTGATTTGGATGGAGTGTCCGAGTGAACCACGCTGCCCGCTTTAGTCGCGCGAGCCCCGCCGCTGTCAAGCCCTTTCTTTGAGAAAACCACGCGCCGCGCCGCGCCCTCCGCCACGGACTCGGCGCAGCGCGGTAAGCCGGAGGACAACGCCGCTACTTCCGCCCGAAGAGACTCCACCCGCTTCCCTTCTCCGCCTTGTTCTGCTGGACCTTGAGTTGACCGAGCAGCGACTGCAGCCCGAGGTAGACCTTGTGCCACTGGCCTTCCACGGTCGGGATGGATTCCGGTGCATCGGCGAGATAGCGCAGGCTCGGCGCGTTGGAGAAGAGCGCGTGGACTTCGTCCTTTTTCGGCCCGCCCTTTTCCGTCGAGGCGATGATCGCCTCCAGACCCTGCGCGATCACGCTCTTGATTTCCAAAAACTGCGTTTCGTCCTCCCGGGCGAATTTCTTGTCCCGCGCGAGGTTCACGTAGTGGTTAAACTGCTTCCAGCACTCGATGTAGTTTTCGAGGTGGAGGATGAATTCATCGAGGTTTTTGTAGTGCATGGCGGGCAGTGTGTGGGCGTGCGGAAGGTGGAGCGTTGCGGGTTGGAGAAAGACGAGCGCGCCCCCGCGCATTTCGCGCGCGGTGATGGTCACACCACTGTATTTCAGGTGCAGGTCGGTCAGCGGCAGATTGGCTGCCTGCGCGGAGTGAAAGGCCTCCATGACGGCCTTGCCGATCTCGGACATGGTCGCACGCGAAAAGCTCGAGGGCAGTGTGGAGGCGACGAGTTCGCCGCCGCGGTGAACGGTGTAGCAACCGCTCGGCAGACGATCCAGGGCGGGCGCTTTTTGCGAGCGCGTGAAAGGCTTTAGGAGACCCATTTGGCTTCGATTTGTTTCATCGTTTCGCGGATGTACGGCAGCGTGGCCGAGCGGGTGAAACCCACGGCCAGATCCTGCGTGTCGCTGGAGATAACGGCGAGGTGACGCTGCGGACCGAGGGCTTCGATCTGCTCCAGCGGGCCGCCTTCGAGGCGCTCTCCGACGGCGTGCAAAGCCCGCGTGGTGTGATGCACCCACGCCGCCAGTTCCTCGGCGTTGTCGGACCCCCAGTGCTCCACTTTCGTCGGATCCGTTCCATCCACCGCGACGACCATTTGCACGCCTTTGTAACGCGCGAATCCGGCCAGCGGATTTTCTTCCTCGGCCGGGGGTCTGTCCGATTCCGTCTCGTCGATCGTCTGCGCGGTTTCCATGAGCAGGCTTTCATACGACGAAAAAATGGTGCGGGGGCGTGGCACCTCGTTCGGCAGGATTTCAAAGCTGCCTGCCTTCCAGCGGAGCATTTCCAGAAACGCCTCCTTGCCGAGGCACTCGCCGGTCGCGGCATCGATGATCTCGCCGCGCTGAATCCAGATGCGGCCTTCGCCGTGCGCGCTCGCGATTTTCAAAATCGCCGAGCTTTGCGTCAGACACTCGAGTTGCACGATATCGACGAGCGTCTTGCTCTGCACGCCGCGGAACCCGCCCGAGTCCTCCTTTTCGAGCATGGACTCGATGCAATCCACAAAGTGGATGATCTCTTTGCCCGTCTTCGGCTTCTCGATGTAGAGGTCGATGTCCATGGCGTAGGCGCGGGCGCGAAACTGCTCGTCCTCCATCGCCGTCATCACCACCACGCGCAGGGTCGGAAACTTTCGCCGCACGATCGCCAGCACTTGAAAGCCATCCATCTGCGGCATCCGCAGATCGACGAGGAGGAGGTTGAAAGGGTCGCTTTCCAGCAAGGCGATGGCGCGCGAACCGGTGTCCGAAGTGTGGATTTCCGGCTGGCTCGGCAGACGCGCGAGGATCTCCTGGTAGATCTCCAGGATGTCGTGTTCGTCGTCGAGGATGAGGATTCTCTGCCGGGCGGGCATGGGTGGTTGGAGCGAGGATGAAAGCGGTTGGTGCGCGTTT
>Ga0114966_10003119_pt1 | contig 14668 bp, 13 predicted proteins | sample M_130207_XF_Meta_FD_87029 | JGI IMG/M metagenome (GOLD analysis project Ga0114966, IMG submission 87029) | Freshwater microbial communities from Lake Montjoie, Canada to study carbon cycling - M_130207_XF_MetaG | ecosystem: Environmental > Aquatic > Freshwater > Lake | place: Lake Montjoie... | reverse complement strand
CTTTACTTTGGCAAGCACCCCATCGTGCGCTGGCGCAGACGCTGGGTGCGCCCCGTCTCCGAGTCCTTCGACTACCGCATCATCTGCCTCCTCGTCGAGTACGCCATGGAGCGCTACATGAAGGACGCGGCTGGCATCTATGAGTTTGGCTGCGGCCCGGGCTACCATCTGCTGCGTGCGCGCAAGATCAACCCCACCGCCCATCTCGTCGGCCTCGACTGGACCACCGCCTCGCAGAAAATCCTCAACGGCATGGCCGAGAGCGGCATCGATCCAAATCTCGAAGGCCGCAACTTCGACTTCTACCACCCCGACGAAACCCTCGAGTTCCTGCCACACAGCGTCGCCTACAGCGTGGCTGCGCTGGAGCAGGTCGGGCCCCGCCATGAGGAGTTCATCCAGTTCATGCTGCGGAAGAAGCCCGAACTCGTGGTCCACTTTGAGCCCATCGACGAAGTCCTCGAAAAAGACGACCTGCACGACCAGCTCTCGGTCCTGTACTCCAACAAGCGCAACTATCTCAAAGGCTACCTCCCCCGTCTCGAAGAACTCGAGCGCGAAGGCAAGCTCACCATCCACCGCAAGCAGCGCGTCCACAGCGGCAGCTTCTTCATCGAAGGGCATTCGCTCATCGTCTGGTCCCCCAACCGCTAGACCCATCTCATGAGCGATTCATTCAACGTCGTTAATTTTGCCTCCCCCGATGAGCGTGAACGCCGCAAGGCGATGACCAGCCTCATCGAAAACTGCCCCATTCCTCCCGAGGAGCGCATGGACAACATGGGCCTCTTCCTCAGCTCCAAGACCTGGGCGCGCCTCAAGTTCATGGACTTCATGTATCAGAAGATCGTCGAACTCCCCGGCGTCATCATGGAGTTCGGCACCCGCTGGGGCCAGAACATCGCCACCTTCGCCGCCCTGCGCGGCATCTACGAGCCCTTCCATCGCCATCGCAAGATCATCGCCTTCGACACCTTTGAAGGCTTCCCGCACACCGCCAATCAGGACGGCGACGGCGGCATCATGCGCCAGGGCGGTTACTCCGTCACCGAGGGCTACAAGGAGTACCTCACCAAGATCATGGAGTTTCATGAGGCGGAAAATCCCCTCGGCCACATTCGCAAATTTGAACTCGTACAGGGTGATGTGTGCGAAACGCTGCCCGTTTATCTGGAGCAGCATCAGGAGACCATCGTGGCGCTGGCTTACTTTGACCTCGATCTGTATGCGCCGACGAAGAAGTGCCTCGAATTGCTCAAGCCCCGCCTGACCAAGGGCAGCGTGCTCGGCTTCGACGAACTCAATGAGCATGCCACCCCTGGTGAGACGCTGGCCGTCATGGAAGCACTCGGACTGGGCAACATCTCCCTGCGCCGCCTGCCCTACACCTCGCGCACGAGCTACTGCGTCATTGAGTAAACCCTTCTCGCTACCATGACGGACACCCAGCCGGACAGCGCCTTCACGCTCGTCGTGCCCTCGTGCGATTTCTACTCGGACACCTGGCCGTACTTCTTCCACTTTCTGTTCAAGTACTGGCTGGATATTCCCGCGCCGATTTATCTCATCGCCAATCACCTAAGCTACGACGACCCGCGCGTGCATACCATCAAGGTGGGTGATGACCACCAATGGGGCGACAACCTGCGTGCCGCACTGCCGCAAGTGCCGGGTGATGTGCTGATGCTGCTGCTGGACGATTTCTTTCTCAACCAGCCCGTGGTAACGCAGGACGTGCAAGCAGCGGTGCAGCGCTTCCGCCAGTTGCAGGGTCGCTATCTCGGCATTGATCATTTTCACAAAGTCGGCACCCCAGTTCCTAACACCACCTGGCATGCGATCTTGCCCGAACCTCCGTGTGTGGGGCTCAATGCTACACTGTGGAGCGCCGCCCAGTTGCAGGCAGTCGCGAATTCGCCGGGTATGAACATCTGGCAGGCGGAAAACCGTGCCAAGCAGCTCGCGCGCGAGGATCACAGCGGGCATTTCTACATCGGGCCAGAGGGCAAGGCGCTCATAACTTACCAAGAGTCCATCAAAGGGCTATTTTGGAAGCCTTCCACGCTGGAGTTCTTCAACAAGGAGAATGTGCCACTCAGCGGCTCACCACGCCCCTGCCCACCCCAGGGTTCCGACATCCTTTCCAAACTCATCCGCAGTTGGAAAAAGCGCAGCTTCAGAAAGTGGCTAAGCAAACGTTCGGAAAAAATGGCCAGCGACGGCGGTGGTGTGGTAAAACCACTCAAATAACATGCCCGAAGTCCTGCCCATCCTGTATCTCGGACCTGCCTCCGGCATTGCCGCTGTCACCACGACACTCGGCAGCGGTTTCCAGGTGCTCTCTCCTGAAACAACGCCCGCCGCAGTACTGCCACTGCTGCCCCAGGTGCATGCCATTCTCGATGCCTCGATGAAAGTACCTCTGCGCCAGGCGGAGCTGGATTCGGCGGTGCATCTCAAACTCATCGCCACCGCCACCACCGGTGCCGATCACATCGACTCCAAAGAACTTGCCGCGCGCAATATCCCCCTGCTCACGCTCAAGGGACAAAAGCAGGTGCTCAACGAACTCACTCCCGCCGCCGAGCTGAGCTGGATGCTCCTCATGGCCTGCGCACGTCATCTGCGCGCAGCGAACCGCCACGTTGAAGCGGGCAAATGGGACCGCGAATTGTTTCCCGGCATACTGCTCAAAGGCCGCACGCTCGGACTCATCGGCTGCGGCCGCATCGGTGGCTGGATGGCCCGCTACGCCACCGCCTTTGGCATGCGCGTCATCGGCCATGACCCCCACCTACCAGAAGCCGAGTGGCCCGCCACGATTGAGCGCACCGATCTCGACACCCTGCTGCAGAACGCCCACGCCGTTTCCATTCATGTGCATCTGAGCGATGAAACGCGCGGCCTCGTCGGTCCCCGTGAATTTGGCCTCCTCCGCCCCGAAGCCATCCTCATCAACACCTCACGCGGTGCCATCTGTGATGAAGACGCCCTGCTGCAGGCGCTGGAAAGCCAGCATCTCGGCGGCTACGGCACGGACGTACTCGAAGGCGAACCGGCCATACAAAACAGCCGTGTCTGGCAGTATGCGCAGACACATGACAACTGCCTCATCACGCCGCATATCGGCGGCTTCAGCCCGGATGCCGTGGACATCGTGCTGAAATTCGCAGCCGGGCGCATCCGCGATTTCTTTGCCTCTCAAGCCTGAACCCCATGGCCTTTGAATCCTTTGCGCAGCAGTTCACCACGCTCGGCGGTCGCCGTGTCTTCGGCGTGCCCGGTGGAGGACCAAGCCTGGAACTGATCACGCAGATCGAAAATGCGGGCGGTGCCTTTACCGCCACCGGACATGAAGCAGTCGCCGCCTTGATGGCCGGAGCGCATGCGCGGCAAACGGGGAAGCCCGCTGCGTGCATCACCATCAAAGGCCCCGGTTTCATGAATCTCTCCCCCGGCTTGCTCTGCAACAGCTACGAGGGTTATCCCTGCCTTTCGATCTCCGAGGCCTATCCGCCGAATGAAGCCAGCGGGCGCAGGCACAAATGGCTCAATCATCTCGATGTGGCCGCCAATTTCCTGCGCGGTTTCCATGGTTTCAACGAAGCCGCTGGACCCGTCGAATCCCTCTGGCACGAGGCCACGCAGGAATGCCCAGGGCCAGTTCACATGGATCTGGTGCCGCGCACCGATACCGTGCGTGAAACACCACGCAGCCTGCAAAGCGCCCCACAGCTTGACTGGCGCAAACAGCTCGCCGCCGCCACCTGCCCCGCCCTGCTCGTGGGTACCTGGGCCACACGCAGCGCTTGGCGCGAACAGCTTGCCGCACTGCAAATCCCGGTCTTCACCACCGCTGCCGCCAAAGGCGCGCTGTCAGAGCATTTGCCACAGAGTGCAGGCATTTGCACCGGCGACGGCAAACCGCAGACGCCGGAAAAGGTCGTGCTGCCCAAGGCCGACCTGCTGATCTGCCTTGGCGTGCGCAGCGGCGAGATGCTTTCCCCTTCTCCACCCCACGCCAATACCCTGTGGTTTGACGCCTCCGGTTTGCATGAGCAGTGCGTCTTCCCGGATAATGTCTTCGGCACTCGCTCCAGTGCTTTGAGCGATGCCGATGCCGCCGAACTCTTCGCGGCCTTGCAGGGCAAGAATTGGGGCCTGGAAGATGTCGCCGCCGCCCACGCTCAGCTCGCTCAGGCCATCGCCCCATGGGAGGATTCACCGCATGCGGCCATGCGTGTCGTCCAAGACCGCTTGCCTGATGCCGCGCATATCGTCGATACCGGCAACTTCACCGTCTGGGCTGAGCATTTTCTGCGTGTGCAGCATCACCTCGACCTCACCGGCACGCCCAATGGCCGCTATCTAGGCGCTGGCGTCGGCTATGCCCTCGGCACCGCGTTGGCGCGTGCGCCGAAGCCTTCCGTGCTGTGGATTGGTGACGGTGGCATTCGTGCGAACCTTGCGGAACTTTCGCTCGCGGTGGATCACAAGCTGCCGCTGCTCGTTCTCGTCATGCGGGACGGCTACCTCGGCAGCATCCGTGGCCGTGCGCGCAAACTAGGCTGGTCGCAACAGCCGCTGACGCTGCCAGACCATCGCCTGCTACGTGTGGCGGAGGCCATGGGGCTAGCCACTTGGGACGCGCCCAACACGGCAGCGCTTGACTCGGCCATCAAGCAATGGCAGCACGCTGGCAACCCACCCGCCCTGATCGAGTATCACCTCGCGCCGGACGTTTACGTGGATATGACTGAACAGCTTCGATGAGCGCCCCCACCCTCCACCTTCTCGTCATTGGTCTCGGCTCCGCCGGGAAACGCCATGCACGCAATCTTCGTGCGCTCGGCTGCACCGTGAGCGGTTTTGATCCGCGTGCCAACCGCCAGCAAGAAGCAGCGGCTGAAGGCCCCCTGGCAGCCACGTTTGGCAATCTGGATGAAGCCCTGCAAACCACCGCCTTCGATGGCTTCGTCATCGCCTCGCCACCCGCCTTTCATATTGACCAAATCATCGCCGCAGGTGCTGGCGGGCGCTGGATTCTCTGTGAGAAACCGCTGAGCATTGATGCCGCGAGCTGCCGCCGCTTGGAAGCCGCAGGTGCGCATGTGCTGCTGGGCTACACCTACCGCTGGTGGCCGCCGGTGGCGGAGTTCCGCCGCCGTTTGCAGAGCGGCGAGATCGGCGCAGTGCGGCACATCCGCTTCGTGATGAGCGCGCATCTGGCCGACTGGCATCCCTGGGAGCGCTATCAGGACTTCTTCATGGCGAACAAGGAACAAGGCGGTGGCGCATTGTTGGATGAAAGCCACTTTCTGGATTTGCTGCTCTGGTTTGCCGGCAAGCCCCAATCCGTGATGGCCTCGGTCGATAAGATTTCCGACCTCGACATCAGCGCCGATGACAACGTCGATGTCATCGCCTCCTTCGGCAGCGGCATGAAGGCCAACCTGCATCTGGACCTGATTGGTCGTCCGCATCAGCGGCACATCATCGCCGTGGGCGAGACTGGCACCCTGATGTGGTCGTATGAAGAGAACGCGGTGAAGCTCTCTCGCACCGGTGAATTGAAATGGGAGGACCAGACCTTCACCTGCGAGCGCAATGAGATGTTCATGGGCGCTGCATCCGAGCTGCTCGAACTCATCCGTGGCACCCGCACCACGCCCTCCTGTTCGCTTGCCGATGGCATCGCCACGCTGGAAGTCGTGGATGCCTGCCGTCAAAGCTCCACCAGCGGCCAGTCCATCCGTCTTGCCTCATGAAACACGGACGTCGCATCCTCGCCGTGGTGCCGGCCCGTTCCGGCAGCAAGGGCATCCCGGACAAAAACATGCAGCAAATCGCAGGCAGGTCGCTCATCGCCCTGGTCGGCGAGGTGCTCAATGCGCCCGCATGCGACTGGATCGACCGCCGCATCATTTCCACCGACTCCGAACGCTACGCTGAAGAGGGCCGTCAGCATGGTCTCGATGTCCCCTTCCTCCGTCCCCCAGAACTCAGCTCTGACACCGCCGGTGCCGTGGAGACGCTCTGCCATGCGGTGCACGAAATGGAGCGCATCGATGGCGTGACCTACGACGTGATTTTGATCGTCGAACCCACCTGCCCCTTCCGCCAGCCTGAGGACGTCAATGGCGTGATGGATCTGCTGGCAGAAACCAACGCCGGGTCCGCCGTGACCGTAAGCCGCGTGGACACGAAATTTCATCCACACAAAGTCCTGCGCGTGAGCGGCGAAAACGTCATCAGCTTCTACGCCGAAGCCGGAGCGGGCGTGAAACAGCGGCAGTCTCTGGAACCGCTCTTCTACCGCAACGGCGCCTGTTACGCCCTCAGCCGCGCCTGCCTCATGGATGAGCAGCGCATCTTCACCACCACCACGCGTGCGCATGTGGTGGACCGTCTGCTGTTGAACATCGACGAGGCAGAAGAGATGGAACTCGCACGTTACTATGCCGAAACACGCCATCTGCCCGTCGGCACTGGAGGAGCACACTCATGAAGAAAAAAATCGCCGTCGTTCTGGTCAACCGCGCCAACTACGCCCGCATGAAACCCGTCATGCAGGCGCTACAGCAGGAGCCTGACGTCGATATGCAGACCATCTGCGCTGGTTCCATGCTGCTGGACCGCTACGGCTGCGCACGCAACGTGGTGGCGGCGGACGGCTTTAACGTCGATGCCGAGGTCTATCTCCAGCTCGAAGGCTCTGTGCCCATTACGATGGTGAAATCCATCGGCCTTGCGGTCATCGAATTCGCCTCCGAATTCAACCGCATGAAGCCTGACTTCGTGCTCATGATCGGCGACCGCTACGAAGCCATGGCCGCCGCCATCGCCGCTGCGTATCAAAACATCTGCCTCATCCATTTGCAGGGCGGCGAAATTTCGGGCTCGATCGACGAATCAACCCGCCATGCCATCACCAAGCTGGCGCACTACCACTTCCCTGCCACGCAGCGTGCAGCGGAGTACATCGTCGCCATGGGTGAAGACCCGGACACCGTCTTCCCGCTCGGCTGCCCAACCAGTGACGTGGTGCTGGCCGCATCCAATGATCTCCCGCAGGACGTGCTGGGCCGTCTCGGCGTCGGCACTTCGATTGATTTTTCCAAGCCCTACCTCCTCGTACTTTTCCACCCGGTGACCACCGACATCGGCCATCAGGAAGAGCAGATGGACGCCGTGTTGGAAACCGTCCGCCGCCTGAACATCCAAACCGTGCTCCTGTGGCCCAACATCGATGCCGGTTCCGACCTCGTCTCCCAGGCCATCCGCCGCTTCCGTGAGTTTCATCACGAGTTCCCGCTGCATGCGTATAAAAACCTGCCGCCCGACATCTACATCCCGCTGCTGAACCACGCCGCCTGTTGCATTGGCAACTCTTCTTCCTTCGTCCGTGAGACCTCCTTCTTCGGTGCGCCCGTCGTACTCGTCGGTTCACGTCAGGACGGCCGCGAGTGGTCGCCCTCGGTCATTCGCGTGGAGCCGTTGCAGGCGGAGATTGAAGCCGCCACGAAGAACCAGCTCGCCCATGGCCGCTACAAAGCTTCAGATCTCTATGGCGGCCCCGGCGTCTCTGGCCGCATCGCCACACAGATCGCCAAGCTCAAACCTTACGCCCAGAAGCAGTTGCATTACATCAAGCGCCCAAGCCCCGCCGTCGTATGAACTCACCCTGCCCCATCTGTGGCGCCAAGGAATGGCGCAGTTGCTATCACGGCTCGATCCGCATGGGCTCCTTTGGCAAGAAGTCTCCCGAAGACCTCGACATCTGGGAATGCGCTGGCTGCGGCGCCCGCCACCTGCCACCCGTGATGGCAGACATCGAGGCCTACTACAAGTCCGGCGAATACCGCGATGACCTCAATCAAGGCAACGCCGCAGACGCCTACTTCAAAGTCAATGACAACGACCAGCCGCACCGCCTGGACCTCATCGGCATGCACAACCTGCGCGGCAAAAGCGTGGCCGACATCGGCTGCGGTGCCGGCCCCTTCCTCGATCTGGTCAAAGGCTTTGCCGCCAAGACCATCGCCGTCGAACCCAATCAATGCTACCACGACTCCCTCCGCCAGCGCGGCCATGAAGTCTATACCTGGGCCCAGGAAGTGCCAGCTACAGGCACCATTGATTCCGCCGTCAGCTACAGCGTCCTCGAACACGTGGAAGACCCGCTCAAGTTCCTGCAGGACATTCACCGCCTGCTCAAACCCGGCGGCACCCTGGCCCTGAGCACCCCGAATGCCGACGACTGGATGGTCGCCAACAGCCCCGACTACGCCGCCTTCTTCTACCGCAAGGTGCATCTCTGGTACTTCACCTCCGCCGCGCTCGAACGCCTCGCCCGGCACGCCGGCTTCGCCTCCTGCACCGTGACCTTCGACCACCGCTTTGACCTGTCGAACGCAATGGTGTGGCTGCGTGACAAGCGCCCTTCCGGCAACGGCAGAATCCCCCTGGATCCCGCGCTCAACGCCGTCTGGCGTGAAACGCTCATCCGTGAGGGGTGCAGCGACTATCTTTACGCCATTCTCAAGACACCGGCCTAACGCCGTGCCGCGCCAGCGGCCAGATAGTCGGCCACGGCCTGGCACCAGCGCTCGCAGGTTTTGCCATCGGTGTGCGTCACCGCACGCAGCAGCAGGCGGCGGCGCTCTTCACGGCGCTTTTCCGGATGGCTGACGCATTCCGCCAGTGCGGCACGCAGTTCAGCGTCATTGCGCACCATCCACGTCGCTTCCTCCTGCTCCACCGGCTGCGCATGGACATAACGGAAGAAGCGGGTCACGGACAGCCAAGGCGGCAGGTCCAGACCGCAGTCGTAGGCGAGGTTGACCACCGGCAGGTCAAAGCAGCAGGCGTCGAGAATGATGGAGGAGCCGCTGGTGAGCAGCACGTCGGTGTTCTTCAGCGTGGAAGCGCGTTCATAATCTTCCTCTGCCTTGGGTATCCATGAGTGACGTCCATACGCGGCCCCTTCGCCCAACGGGTATTGGATGGTGCTGTGTGGCTTTCCTTCAAACTCCTCGTACAAAGTGTAAATGTCCTTCGGACTCACCCGCACCAACAGGTGGCATGGATGGTCAAACGGCTGCTCCGCCACGATGCGCTGCAGCAGGCGTACAAACGGCTGATTGCAGCGGATGATGGCGCTGTCTCCCGTAGCGAACTGAATGATCTTGGTCTCCGGTGACACACCAAGCTGCTCGCAAAATTTTTCACGCGTCATCAGCCGCTCTGGTGCGAAGTAATTCTCAAAATAAATCACCCCCACCATCGCCATGCTTTCCGCAGGCAAGCCATGGCACTGCACCATTTCTTGCTTCATCTCAGTGGACCAAACCAGCGTGTAGTCTGGCAACACGGTGAGCGGACCTTTGGAGGTCGGATTGTCCCAACTCGCGACGGCGAGAATGAGCGGAATCTTGTGCCGCCGTGCTTCTTTGAGACACTCCAGATCGGAGGGAATCATGTTGGCAAATACCACGGCATCCGGTTTCACCTCGTGAATGAGACGCTCGAAATCGGCATCGTGCCCGAAACGCTCCATAAACCGGATGATCCCCTGAGACGTGAGACCCATGCGCATGGCCAGACGAGCCAGCCCCAGCCGGAAGTCGAGGTTTTTGCGCTTTCTAGCCAGCGCCTCCACCATGCGTTTCTGCGTAAAACTGCTCTCCGGCTGCTCCACCGTCCACAGATCCTTGGCCCACGAAAACAGCAGCGAAGAGAACCACGTCGGCTTTTTGCGCTTCAGCGGCACGATGCGCAACCGCTCATGCTGAAACTCCTTTGTCGTAGCCTCCAGATTGAAAGTGCAATAGACCGTGATGCGATTGGTGCCATCAGCGAGTAGCTCCTCCAGCAACCGGGAGCGGAACACATCCCGGTAGAACTGCACCGTATCAACGATTAAAATCAGGTTCATCACTCAAAGTCTTCCAGTTGCAGGAATTGCGCGGCATTCACTGCGTGCCTGAGCTTTTTGCCAATGACGGTGGTATAATTCGCGGCCGCGATGCCGTGCCCCGGCTTGCGGCAGGACAGGCTTTCCAGCGTGATCATTGAACCGGCAGCGAGATCGGTTGCAGCCACCAGGCTCTGACCAAACATGCGGCGCAGCGGCTCCATCGTTTCTGCCGAGGCATTTTTGAGCATCGGACGCGCCTTCATGGTTTCGATGCTGCGCACTCCCGCCACCATCTGCTTAAACTCATCGGTGGTGAGCGAGGCGGAAACATCCGGCCCGAACATTTCACGGCTGAACGTGATGTGAACCTCGATCAACTTCGCACCCAGCGTGACCGCTGCCAGCGAAGGATACGGGGTGCCAGAGTGGTCGGACAATCCCACCGGGCAGTGGTAGCGTTCAATGAAATCCGCGATCTGATTCAGCCCGATTTTTTCCGGTGGGCAAGGGTAGGCCGTCGTACATTGAAACACGGCCACGGGTGAACCCGCCGCTTTGAGCAGGGCCACGGTGGCATCCATCTCCTCCAGATAACTCATGCCGCTGGAAACGAGCACCGGCTTGCCGGTGGCGATCATGGCATCCAAAAACAACCGGTTGGTCACCTCACCCGAAGCCACTTTCCAGGCAGGCACGCCGATGCGCTCCAGCAGACGAATGGCGGCAAGTGAGAATGGCGAACTCAAGAACACGAGTCCCTTTTCCTCGGCGTGCTGTTTGAGTTCCAGCCACTGCGGCTCCGTGAACTCCATGCGCTTCCAGTAGTCGTAGCGCGTGGCGTCCTGTTTGCTGAATTTGACCCGCCAAGTGTCCAAATCCGAGCTTTCTTCCGCTGCAATGTGCGTCTGAAATTTCACCGCATCGGCCCCGGTGGCCGCCACGGCATCAATGTAGGCATGGGCAGTGCCTAAACTGCCATCGTGAGCCTGGGCGATTTCGGCGATGATGAAGCATGGGGCGGCAGGATTCTGCCACAGATCATGGATGTCGCGTGGATGGGACATAGGGCCTGCCTGGGCTAGCTTGTCGCGCGTCCTGCCTCGTTGACCTGCTTGTAAAATTCCAGCGTCTGGCGCAGCCCTTCCTCCCAGTCCACCTTCACTTCATAGCCTAGGCCATCACGGGCGGCGCTGATGTCTGCCAGCGAGTGCAGCACATCGCCTGCGCGCGCCGGTTCAAACCGTGGCTGCAGTTGCTGACCGGTCAAAAGATTGATGTCCTTCACCAGCCGGATCAGGTCGATGGAGTGCCCAGCGGCCACGTTGAAGACCTTGCCAGCAGCTTTCTCCGCCGGTGCCTCAGCAGCAAGCAGGTTTGCCGAGACCGCGTTGTCCACAAAGGTGAAGTCACGCGCCTGACTGCCGTCACCAAAAATCACCGGCTCTTTGCCCTCCAGCATGAAGGTGCAGAATTTCGCAATCACCCCGGAATAGGGCGAATCAAACGCCTGACGTGGCCCGAAGATATTGAAGTAGCGCAACGCAATGGCTTCAAACCCATAGAGCTGATGGAAAAGCTGGCAGTAACGCTCACCACCGTACTTTTGCAGGGCGTAGGGCGAGAGCGGCTGCACCGGCAGCCCTTCGTACTTCGCGGGTGCGTCGGCGTTCCCATAGATCGAGGATGAAGAAGCAAACATCAGCCGCTTCACGCCAGCGTCTCTGGCGGCCACCAGCACATTCAGCGTGCCGTCGAGATTGTTTGCATTGCTCTCCAGCGGAGCAGCGACAGAGCGCGGCACCGAAGGCAGTGCGCCTTGGTGGAACACCCAGTCAACGCCCGGCATCAGTTTGGTCAGCAGCGGCAGGTCACAGATGTCCCCTTCCACGAGGTCGATCTTGTCTCCCGGCTTCTTCCAATCGAGATTGGCGGGATTGCCCAGCGAAAGGTTGTCCAGCACGATGACCTCAGCCCCTTTGCGACAGAGCGCCTCGGAGATGTGAGAACCAATAAAACCTGCACCACCTGTGACGAGAGCTTTCATGCTTTGAAGTAATTGGTTTTGCCTTTCATTAAGGCACTGAGTGAGTTACGCGAGTCCACCACGAGCCGCGCATACTGTGCGACGAGTGCCACATCCACGGCCTTGTGATTCGTAGCCACGAGCACTAGATCGTATCCAGCTAGTGTGTCCGCAACAAGTGCGACGCTTTTCCGTCCGGCAAAGTGGGCATGTTCACGCGAAGGACGAATCACCGGCACATGCGGATCATGGTAATCCACCTGCGCCCCCTGTTGCTCCATAGACTCCCAGAGCACGTAAGCTGGGCTTTCGCGGTCATCATCGACGTTGGCTTTATAGGCGATGCCGAGCATTAAAATGCGGCTGCCACTGATGGTTTGCCGCTGGGTGGCGAGCGCCTCACCAACGCGTTGTATCACATAAGCCGGCATGGCGGTGTTCACTTCGCCTGCCAGTTCGATGAAACGCGTCTCCTGGCCATATTCGCGTGCCTTCCACGTCAAATAGAAGGGGTCGATCGGGATGCAGTGGCCACCGAGTCCAGGGCCAGGGTAAAACGGCATGAAGCCAAACGGCTTCGTCTTCGCCGCATCGATCACGTCCCAGATGTCGATTCCCATGGCGGCATAGACGACCTTGAGCTCGTTCACCATGGCGATGTTCACCGCACGGAAGATGTTTTCCGTCAGTTTCACCGCCTCCGCCACGCGGCAGGACTCCACCGGCACCAGCGTCTTGATGGCTCGGCCATACACGCTCAGCGCGTGCTGCTGGCACTCGGGGGTGAATCCGCCGACGATTTTCGGAATTACCGCCACATCACTCGCCGGATTGCCCGGGTCTTCGCGCTCAGGGGAGAAGGCCAGATGGAAATCCACCCCCGCTTTGAGGCCGGACCCAGCTTCGAGCACTTCCCGCAGTTCGGTGTCGGTCGTCCCCGGATAGGTGGTGGACTCCAGGACCACCAACTGGCCGCTCAGGAGGTGGGGGGCAATGGCACGCCCGGTGTTCAGCACGTAAGTCAGGTCTGGCTCGCGGTGTTTCGCCAGCGGCGTGGGAACGCAGATGATGACAGCCTCGCACTCACGCACCCGAGCGAAGTCCGTGGTGGCGGAAAACCGCCCCGCGTCGCACTGCGCACGTACAGACTCTGCGGAGATGTGCAGGATGTAGCTCTCTCGTGCTTCTAGGGATTGGATCTTCGCAGGATCAATATCGAATCCCAGCACGGTGCTGCCTGTTCGGGCAAACTGAAGGCTCAATGGCAGGCCCACATAGCCCAAGCCGATGATGCCGATGGTTGATGACGTCATGATGAGGGGTCAGATAAGTTCAAAATGGGATATGAAGGCAAGGCGGTGTGCATGCCAGAACTTTTTGCCAAAAAGAACCTTTATTTCATTTCCAGCACAGGCCATGGAACAGTGCGGACTTCATGGCTGACTTCAACTCCCCTCATCGCAAATGGCGCATCGTCCACTCCGAGGCCTCCCTCGGCTGGGGTGGGCAGGAACACCGCATCCTGGCGGAAATGACCGGACTCCGCCGTCGTGGCAGCGAGGTCTGGCTCGTCGCCCCGTCCAACAGCCAGCTTTTCCAGCGAGCCGAGCAGGCAGGCGTGCCGGTGCTGGCCCAGCGCTTCAATCAGCGCCTCCTGCTGCCCTTTCATGTCCTGCGGCTGGCCTGGTGGCTCAGGCGTCACCGCATCGAGATCGTCAATCCCCACAGCTCGCGTGACGGCTGGATGCTGACCATCGCCGCACGCATTGCCCGCGTGCCGCTCATCATTCGCAGCCGGCATTTCGATGTGCCCATTCCCAACCGTTCCATCAGCCGCCTGATGTACAAGGAGTGGAGCCATCACATCATCACCACCAGCCCGAAGATCACCGACAAGCTGCGTGCAGCCTTTGACATGCGGACGGATGAAGTGTCCACGCTTCCCACAGGGGTCGATCTCGAATGTTTCGGACCGGACGGGCCGCGTGCCGCGCTGCCGCTGCCGGCTCTGCCTGCGGGAACACCTCTGATCGGCATGGTGACGGTGATTCGTTACGCCAAAGGCTGCCAGATTCTCGCTGAGGCCACCCGCATCCTGCGTGACCAAGGCCTGCGCATTCACTGTGTCATCGTCGGCGACGGCCCCTCGAGGCCCTTTGTGGAGGAAACCATCGCCAGACTCGGCGTGCAGGATCAATTCACCCTCACCGGGCACCGCGAGGATGTGCCGGACATCATGCGGGCGCTCGACCTCGTCGCCATTCCCTCTTTTCACGAGGCCATTCCGCAATCAGGCCTCCAGGCGCTCGCCACCGGTGTGCCGGTGGTGGCCAGTGACGTCGGCGGCATCCCCAGCATTATCCGGCACGGTGAAACCGGCCGCCTCGTTCCCATGCAAGACGCCGCCGCCCTCGCCACAGGCATTCGTGAAACACTGGAGCAGCGCGACAAAACTCAGGCCATGTGCGCGGAGGGCAGACGCTTCATTCAACGTGAGCACAGACTCGAAATCATGCTGGATCGTCTGGACGCCATCTACCGTCGTCATCTGCCGCCGACTTCGCGGTTGTGCGGATGACGATGCGGCGGTTAATGCAGGCCGCTCATCATGTCCAGCACCCCCAAGCAACCACCGCTCCGCCTCTCTGATCCGCAGCTCACCGCCGTGGTAAAACAGACGATGCGGTCCATGTGGAAATACGTCGTGCCCTACCGCGGCCGCTTCG